>TARA_R110002049_G_scaffold116509_1_pt1 | contig 65535 bp, 63 predicted proteins | sample TARA_R110002049 | Tara Oceans TARA_R110002049 (sample SAMEA4396941) | marine metagenome | biome: Polar Biome; feature: [SRF] surface water layer (ENVO:00010504); material: water (ENVO:00002006), including particulate matter (ENVO:01000060) such as... | depth 5 m | reverse complement strand
GTATTCGGTGCGCCCTTCTGTGAGTATTGAGTCAAGTGTCATGATAATTACGTGGTTAACTTCAGTGAGTATCGCGGGTCTTAGCGACCCAGCGATTTTTCTTTGTGTTTGATTAATTGGCGATCAAGTTTGTCGGTCAGGCTGTCAATTGCAGCATACATATCCTCTGATTCACAAGTAGCAAATAGGTCTGCACCTGCAACGTGTACTGTTGCCTCGGCCTTTTGAACGAGTTTTTCTACCGTCAGAGTGACATCGGTATTGGTGATATTGTCAAAGTGTCGCTGCAGTTTTGTGAGTTTATTGTTTACATAATCGCGGAGGGCGGGGGTAACGTCTACGTGATGACCACTTACAGTAATCTGCATATATTGCTCCTTCATCGCTAAAAAATGCTGGCGCCTCGCGGCGAGTTGCAACGTGCGGCGATCGTTAGATCACCACATTGTGAGATCTATGCACGAATTTCTTTTTGCCCGCTGGCTGCGGCATAAAGGGCAGTTAATTGGATATGGATTAATATCCTCATGTTTGCACTTTTCCTCGCCAGAGAACAAAATTCCGGCTCGTGTATGGCTCTCTTTAAACTAGTCGTTTCCGCTCATTAGAGGGCGGAATGACCAGTGATTCTCTGTATTTTGCAATGGTTCGCCGCGCAACTTGAATACCTTGTTCGGCGAGTAAGTCTGTGATTTTACTGTCGCTTAAAGGTTTGCGAGGGTTTTCCGCCGCAACCAATTTTTTGATCAGTGCCCGTATTGCTGTGCTCGAGCATTCGCCGCCAGTATCTGTAGATACATGACTTGAAAAGAAGAACTTTAGTTCAAAAATTCCGCGTGGCGTGTGCATGTATTTTTGGGTGGTGACCCGCGAAATAGTGGATTCATGCATGCCGACCGCCTCGGCAATATCGTGTAAAACCAGAGGCTTCATGGCTTCTTCGCCATATTCCAGGAAGCCGCGTTGGTACTCGACGATTTTTGTAGCTACTTTCATCAGGGTTTCATTGCGACTGATTAAGCTTTTAATGAACCACCGTGCTTCTTGGAGATTGTCGCGGATATAGTCATTGTCACTGGCATTGCTACTCTGCCGAGCCATTGATGCATACTGGGCATTGATTTGAATTTTTGGCGCAATATCGGGGTTTAGCTCTACCAACCAGCGTCCCTCTTTCTTGCTTACGAACACATCGGGAATAACGTACTCGGTGTCATCACTGCCTATCGCGTTGCCGGGAGTCGGATCTAGTGACTGAATAAGCTTTAGGATATCGCGTAGCTGATCTTCTTTTAAACGGCAGCGACGCATAATTTGATTGTAGTCGCGATTGCCGAGTTGAGCCATATATTGGCTTACGACTAAACACGCCTCATCGACGTAGGGCGTGTTGCGTGGCATTTGTTTGAGTTGAATCAACAGGCATTCTTGTAGATCTCGACCACCTACGCCTGGTGGGTCGAATTGTTGGATGAGGTGTAATACCGCATTTACTTCTTCTATCTCTATCGCGTCGTTGTCAAAGCCTTCTACAAGCTCTTCTGGATTGACGGTAAGTCTGCCTTTTTCATCGATGGCATCGATGATGGCGTCGGCGATCATTTGGTCTATATCGGACAGGCGGCTTAAGTTGAGTTGCCAGCGCAAATGATCTTGCAGGGAATCTGAGCTCGAGTGTCGATAGTCGTTGTTGTAGTCACTATCCTCACCAGAGGAGCTACTGCCGGAACCGCTACCGCTGGTTTGAAATACGTCGTCCCACTGGCTGTCCACCGGAAGATCTTCTGGAATATCACTGCGTTCAGCCCATTCGGTGTCGGCTTCAGGCTGAGGCGTTTCTATTTCATTGTCACCCGCTTTTTCGGGCTTTTTGGGTTCGGCTGAGGTGGGTTCGGTGTTGACCTCAATATCGCCGTCGTCGTCGCTGATTTCTAGCAGGGGGTTGGAGTCGAGAGCGGATTGGATTTCTTGTTGGAGGTCTAGAGTAGACAACTGTAATAAACGAATCGCCTGCTGCAGCTGGGGTGTCATTGTCAGGCTTTGGCCGACTTTTAGCTGTAGCGATTGTTTCATAGGCTATGGTTTCTACAACATGATTTAAGTGGTAACGCGAACGGTGTTTTGTTCTACCGGCAATTAAATGCCTCAATGTCAGTGTAGTCGTGACACCGATTCCCTGCAATACCTGTGCCGATTCATTTGTAAGGAACATTACTTACAATGTAAATTTGTCACCTAGGTAAATATCGCGAACGATCTGGTTGTTTAGCACCGTTTCGGCGTTGCCTTCAGCGACGATGCGGCCCTCTCCCACAATGTAGGCTTTATCGCAAATGTCTAAGGTTTCACGGACGTTGTGGTCGGTGATTAATACCCCAATCCCCCGTGCCTGCAGGTGTCTAACAATATTTTGAATGTCGTTAACGGAGATAGGATCGACGCCAGCAAAAGGCTCATCCAGTAAAATAAAGCTGGGTTCGGTGGCGAGTGCGCGAGCAATTTCTACCCGTCGACGCTCGCCGCCAGATAGCGCCATACCCTGGGATTTGCGGATATGCGTAATGTGGAACTCCTGCAGGAGTGCCTCAAGCTTATCTTTGCGCTGACTGCGATTTAGATCGCGTCTGGTTTCCAAAATGGCCATGATGTTGTCGGCCACGCTAAGTTTGCGAAAGATGGACGCTTCCTGGGGTAAATAACCTACACCGTGTTTTGCGCGGCCTTGAATCGACAGCTTAGTGAGGTCGCGGTCATCGAGCTGAATACTGCCGCGATCAGCGTTGACAATGCCCACGATCATGTAGAAACAGGTGGTTTTGCCTGCGCCGTTCGGGCCCAGTAAGCCGACGATTTCACCGCTACTAATCGTCAGCGACACATCCTTAATAATTTCGCGGCCTTTGTAGGCTTTGGCGAGGTTCTTAGCTTGTAAAACAGGCATGGTTATTGGGTTCCCTCTGCGGCAGGTGTTGGCGCCGCGTTGCTGCTTTCTGGGCTTGGGCTAGGTTCGGCAGCGCCTTTGTTATCGCCACTAGCGGGTGCGTCATCTGGCGCCGCTTGGGGTTGTAGCGTCATTTTGACGCGATTGTCTTTTTCATTGCTGCCGCCGTCAGCTATTACCATTTGCTTACGGCCGCTGTAGACGACTCTATCGCCCGAGATCTTGGAGCCCTGGTGGGTGATTGAAGCATTTCCTTGCAGCAGTATTTCTTCTTGCTGCAAGCTGTATTCAATACGCTGCGCGCTGGCAATAACCACGCCTTCTTCTGCGCGCGGTTGCTGTTCAAAATACGCGGGGCTGCCTTCGGCGATCACCTTTTCTACTTTGCGATCAGACTCGACGATAGTGAGCTTGTCAGCGCGAATTTTTAATGAGCCCTGGCTCATATTGACATTGCCGATATAGATACCCTGATTATTCTCGTATATCGCGCGGTCAGAGCTCAGGTTGATCGCTTTTTTGCGATCATCGGGAAGGCTGACTGCGATTTGGCTTACAGCGAGGAAAAGCGCGGCAGCAAGTGCGGCTTTAGTAGGGCTCATAGCGACCTTTTACCTGGTTTAGCAGTTCAACGCGCTCATCTTTCAGGCTGGCTTGCATGCCGATTGAGTTTGTTTTGCCGTTGCGTAATTTGAGCGTAAGCGCCAGTGACGTGCTTACCTCACTATTTTCAAGATTAATATTTAGTGCTTCTGTGGAAATTTCCGCCTGGCGAATTAGGTCTTTCACAATGACGGTATTTTCTAGTGTTAGTTGTTCGCCATTTTGTGAAAGTCGTCCCGACTGCGCGCTCGCGGTCCAAGGGCGCTGCTCGGCGATATTACCGATATAGTAGGGCTTTTGTAAGGTGATTGAACCGTCGGAAATTAGGCGCTCGGCGCTATTTGCTCGCCATTGATAGGCTATATCGCCGTTGCTGCTGTATTTAATGCCATTGACGTTAGTCAGGTGTGAGTCGGCATCGGGCGTGGCTTCAAATTGCTCTGTAATACTGAGCTTGCCGCTCTCGCTGTATTGAGTTAAATACACTACTGTCCCTGCTAGCGCGGTTATTGCCGATAGCACCGAAAGTAGTGTGAAAAAGTTAAAGCCTTTCATATTTAAAGGTATTGCTCTAGGGCGTCATTTAGCTTGCCTTGAGCCTTGAGAATGAGCTCGCATATTTCTCTTATCGCGCCATTGCCGCCCGCAGCTTTGGTTTGCCAATCGGCGTGACGAGCAACGTAGTAATGGCCGTTGGCTACGGTAATACCTAGACCAGCCTGGCGAATAGCAGAGAGGTCGGGCAAATCGTCGCCGACGTAGGCAATTTCTTCGAAGCTAAGTCCAAGGTCGCTTCGCAGCTCTTCGAGGGCAACGAGTTTGTCTTCGCGGCCCTGGTAGATTAATTCAATTTTAAGTTCTGCCGCGCGCCGTTTAAGCAGCTCCGAGCTGCGACCGGTTATAATAGCCGGCTTGATACCCGCATCGCGCAGTAATTTTATTCCTAAACCGTCGAGGATGCTAAAGGCCTTTATTTCCTCGCCGCTGTTGCCAAAATAAAGACTGCCGTCGGTTAGTACCCCGTCGACGTCCATCGCCAATAGTTTGATGGGTTTTGCTTTCTCGATAACGCTCTGCATTGCTTCTATATTCTCTATGCGACGCCTGCTTTTAGCAGGTCGTGAGTATGGATAACGCCGACTGGTTTGTGTTCGCTATCGACGGCCACCAGAACAGTAATTTTGTTATCTTCCATAATACGCAGCGCTTCTGCGGCCATCGTGCCGGGGCGGATGGTACGGCAATTGCGAGTCATAATGTCATCAATTGGGCTGCTGTGTATATCTATGCCGCGATCAATAGCTCGGCGTAAGTCGCCGTCTGTAAATATGCCGGCCAGCGCGCCCGATTTATCTACTACTGCAGTCATACCCAAACCTTTGCTGCTCATTTCCAGTAGAGCGCTGCTTAAGGCGCAGCCTAACTCAACGGAGGGTATGGCGGCGCCAGTATGCATTATGCTGTCGATTTTTAGCAGTAGTCGTCTGCCCAGTGCGCCACCGGGGTGAGACATTGCAAAGTCATTGGCCGTGAAACCGCGAGCCTCTAAAAGCGCAATCGCGAGAGCATCTCCCATTACGAGCGTTACCGTTGTACTGGATGTGGGGGCAAGATTGAGTGGACATGCTTCTTCGCTAACGCCTACGTTTAAGTGTACATCCGCGGTTGTGGCCAGTTCTGAGTCTGGTTTGCCTGTTAACGCAATGACGGGTACAGCGAGCAGTTTCAACAGCGGTAAAATAGTGATGAGTTCTGCAGTGGTCCCAGAATTAGAAAGGGCGATGACCACATCGCCAGCGGTGATCATTCCTAAATCGCCGTGACTGGCTTCACCGGGGTGAACAAAAAAAGCGGGGGTGCCGGTGCTGGCCAGGGTCGCCGCAATTTTATTGCCGATGTGCCCAGATTTGCCCATGCCGGTGACAACCACGCGGCCTTTGCATGCCAGTAAAATATCGCAGGCGCGTTCAAACGAGTCGTCGATCCGGTCAATTAAGACACTAACGGCGTCACGCTCCATGGTGATTACGCGTTGCGCTGACCCAATAAAGCTAGAATTATTGCTCACTCAGAATACCTTAGGTAGTTTGCGTCGCCCGTTCAGCTGGCGCTAATCCTGTGTATGATAATTTCCAATGTGACAAATTAACAGGTTTAGCTAAGGTCTGAATTGGGAGTCATTGGCGTAAAATGGGGTCTTAGCTCGCAGTTGCCCGTATTTTATTGGTAATGAAGCACGGATAAAAATTAAGGGGATGGTATGTGTAAAAAAATAGTAGTGGCATTATTTATGGTGTTTGGCCTGTTTTCACAGAGCTTTGCCGCCGACAAAGGCCCCTATGAGGTAGTTGCAGACACTACCCAAGAGTTGGTCAAAGTGATTGAGGATGCGCGTGGTTACATTGACACTGATCCGCAGCGCTTTACCAATGAAGTTCGGCGCATTATGGACGAAGTGGTGGACTTTCAAAGTTTTGCGCGGGGTATTATGGGTAAATATGGCAGTCGTGGTTACTACGAAAGCCTAAAAACGGAAGCCGAGCGTGCGCAGTTTCGCGAGCGCGTAATTCGGTTTACCGATAGTTTTAAAGACGGATTGATCAATACGTATTCAAAAGGCTTGCTTGGCTTTAATGGCAATCGTATTGAAGTGTTGCCATTGGCCGACGATGTGGATTTGTCAGGTAGCGTTGGTGTGCGCCAAGATATTTACGGTGAGCGCGCTAAGCCATATCAAGTTGTCTATACGCTTCGCCAAGGTTCAGATGGTGTCTGGAAATTGCGCAACGTGATTATTGAGGGCTTGAATTTAGGTCGGATTTATCAAAATCAGTTTAACGCCGCAGTTAAACAATATAATGGCGACATAGATAAGGTTATTGCGAACTGGACGGTTGCGCCGCAAGAGGTGATGGAAAAAACCGCAGAGTAACCTTCTTTTAATAGGCGAGGCGAGCCCTGACTAGGGTTTCGCCTCGCCATGTTCTCCGCAATTGCGTACAATTCCGCGCTTGTGCAAAGTAGTGGTAGGTAAGAGCGGGATGGGCATGCAAGTAGAACATATCGAACAGCGTCTTTTAGAGCATTTTCCCAGTAGTGAAGTTGCCGTGAATGGTGATGGCAGCCATTTTGACGTGCGCGTTGTTAGTGATGCCTTTGCCGGATTACGTGCGGTAAAGCGTCAGCAGCTTGTCTATGCTGCAGTCAATGATTGGATTCGGGATGGCTCTTTACACGCCATTAATATTAAAGCGTTGACCCCCGACGAAGCCCAATCTTAAGGCTAAGCGGAATTTCCAGGAGATTTCATGGATAAGTTGCTTATAACCGGCGGCGGGCCGTTGGCCGGCGAGATTCGTGTTTCCGGTTCAAAAAATGCAGCGCTGCCTATTTTGGCGGCTACATTATTGTCTAGCGAACCGGTGATGATTCGCAATCTGCCGCATTTGCATGACATTACCACCATGATTGCGCTACTGCGCAGCATGGGAACCGAATTGATTGTCGATGAAAATCTCGGCGTCGAAATTAATGGTTCAACAACCACCAAAACGACTGCCCCATACGAGTTGGTGAAAACCATGCGGGCCTCGATTTTAGTCTTGGGGCCCTTGTTGGCACATTTTGGCCATGCTCGGGTTTCTTTTCCTGGTGGTTGCGCTATCGGCAGCCGCCCGGTTGATCAGCATTTGCGTGGTTTAGAGGCCATGGGTGCGATAATTGATGTCGACGCCGGATATATTACGGCAACGGCACCCGAAGGTGGTTTGCGCGGCGCCCATGTCTTGTTTGATATGGTCACTGTTGGCGGCACTGAAAATGTCTTGATGGCCGCAGCACTGGCGAAAGGGCGCACGGTTTTAGAAAATGCCGCGCGAGAGCCCGAAATCGTTGATTTGGCAAACTGTCTTATCGCGATGGGAGCCAAGATCAGTGGGCACGGTAGTGCGACAATAATTGTTGACGGTGTAGAGCGTTTACATGGCTGCACCTATTCAGTTATGCCTGACCGCATTGAAGCCGGCACGTATTTGGTGGCAGCGGCGGCGACCCGGGGATCTATACGCTTGCGCGGAATAGGGCCTGAAACGCTAGAGGCAGTATTGGTAAAGCTCGTTGAGGCGGGTGCAAAAGTTGAATCCGGTGAAAATTGGATTACCCTCGATATGGAAGGGCGTCGGCCAAAAGCAGTTAATATTAAGACCGTCCCGTACCCGGGTTTTCCCACAGATATGCAGGCGCAGTTTACCGCGATGAATGCGGTTGCCGATGGGGTTTCCCATGTTACTGAAACCATATTTGAAAACCGCCTAATTCAAACCCATGAAATGAATCGAATGGGCGCTAAAATTAGTATAGAAGGCAATACCGCCATGATTACCGGCACCGAGCGTTTGAAAGCGGCGCCAGTTATGGCCAGTGATTTGCGCGCGTCGGCAAGTCTTGTAATTGCCGGTTTGGTTGCGGATGGGGATACGCTTGTGGATCGCATCTATCATATAGATCGTGGCTATGAATGCATTGAAGAGAAATTTCTTGCGCTCGGGGCCACTATTCGTCGCGTTGCCAATTAAATGCTTTACGGTACCTGGAGTTAATTTGTGGATCAGCCGGTTACTATTGCGCTCACCAAAGGGCGTATCTTAAAAGAAACTCTGCCATTGTTGGCGGAGGCGGGCATCGTGCCCGCCGAAGATATAAGCAGCAGTCGCAAGCTGATTTTTGAGACTAACCATTCACATATTCGTTTGATTGTTATTCGCGGCACCGATGTACCGACCTATGTAAAGCTGGGGTCGGCGGATATTGGTGTGGCGGGTAAAGATATGCTCTTGGAGGTCGGTGCGGGCGATATGTATGAGCCCTTAGATCTCAATATCGCTCGTTGTAAATTGATGACTGCCGGTCGTGTTGGTGAGTCCTTGCCACATGGTCGTGTGCGAGTTGCCACCAAGTTTGTGAATGTCGCTCGCCGGCACTTTGCAGAGCGTGGAATTCAAGTTGAGCTAATTAAGCTTTACGGTGCGATGGAATTGGCGCCCCTCATGGATTTAGCCGATTTAATTGTCGACATTGTGGATACGGGAAATACCCTGCGGGCCAACGGTATGGAACCGCGTGACATGATCGCCGATGTGAGTTCGCGTCTTGTCGTGAACAAGGCGGCGATGAAGCGTAAGCATAAGAGTATCCAAGATATTATCGCGAAGTTAACGGCTGCGGTGGAAGCCCGGCAGAGCGCGGCGGAGCTTGTCAGCAATGGCTGATACTCTAATAAGGCGTATGAGTAGTGCGGACCTCGATTTTGATGCGGCGCTGACGGCATTACTGGATTGGGAGTCGGTGTCGAACCCCTCGGTGGTGGCAACGGTGGCAGACGTACTTGCAAAAGTTCGCGGCGAGGGCGATGCCGCGATCCTTGAGTTCACGAGGCGTTTTGATAGCTGGGAACCCAACGTAGCGGCAGATTTGGAAATCCCGCAGAGTCGAATTCACGCCGCCCTTGCAAACATAAATGCGGATGTTCGCGCGGCCCTAGAAACGGCTGCGGAGCGAATAAAAACCTATCACCAGCATCAGCGCCAAGAGTCTTGGTCATATCGCGAAGCAGATGGCACTCTGTTGGGGCAGCAGATTACCGCCTTAGACCGCGTTGGCTTATACGTACCAGGTGGTAAGGCGACTTATCCGTCATCGGTATTAATGAATGCTATACCCGCTAAAGTAGCTGGCGTTGGCGAGTTGATTATGGTGTCGCCGATCCCCAAAGGCTTTGTTAATGACATGGTGTTGGCCGCTGCGGCTATAGCGGGTGTTGATCGCGTATTTACCATCGGCGGCGCCCAGGCAATTGCGGCACTGGCATACGGTTCAGAAACGATTCCTAAAGTTGATAAAATCGTCGGCCCCGGCAATATTTATGTCGCCACCGCTAAGCGGCAAGTGTTTGGCAGTGTCGGCTTGGATATGATTGCAGGTCCCTCTGAGATTCTAATCATCTGCGACGGTAAGACCGACCCTGATTGGATTGCGATGGATCTTTTTTCGCAGGCTGAACACGATGAAGATGCTCAATCGATATTGTTGAGTCCTGATGCCGACTTTTTAAATCAGGTTGAAGCGAGTATCAGTCGTTTGCTGCCGGAGTCTGAGCGTGCGGATATTATTCGCAGCTCTTTGGTGAGTCGCGGTGCGCTGGTGTTGGTTAACGACATGGATGATGCGATTGCAATTAGTAATCGAATAGCGCCAGAGCATCTAGAGTTATCTGTTGACGATGCGGAGCAGTGGCTGCCAAAAATACGCCATGCTGGCGCTATCTTTATGGGGCGTTATACACCAGAAGCCTTAGGGGATTACTGCGCTGGACCGAATCACGTGTTACCCACCTCTGGCACCGCGCGGTTTTCATCGCCGTTAGGTGTATACGATTTCCAGAAGCGCTCATCCTTGATCGCTTGCTCCGCGGCGGGTGCGTCTGAATTGGCTAAAGTTGCCTCGGTACTCGCGCGCGGGGAGTCCTTGCAGGCCCACGCCCGCAGCGCGGAATATCGCATATTAGGTGATTGTGATGAGTAGGTATTGGAGTCCATTCGTTAAAGATTTAGTGCCCTATGTTCCTGGGGAGCAGCCAAAGTTAAGTAAATTAACCAAGCTCAATACCAATGAAAACCCCTATGGACCTTCGCCAAAAGTACTTGAAGTTATTAGGGCTGAGGCGACTGCCGCGCTGCGCTTATACCCCGACCCGAATAGCGATGTGCTAAAAACGGCGATTGCGGATTACCACGGTGTTGCTACAGAGCAGGTATTTGTCGGCAACGGTTCTGATGAAGTCTTGGCGCATGTTTTTCATGGCTTGTTTCAGCACGGCAAGCCCTTGCTGTTTCCGGATATCACGTACAGTTTTTATCCCGTGTATTGCGGTTTGTATAAGATACCGTACGAGGTGATTCCGCTGGATGACAAGTTCCAGATTAAGATCGAGGAATACCGAGGTATTAATGGCGGGATTATTTTCCCGAACCCGAATGCGCCGACGGGGTGTTTCTTGTCGCTGGCAGAAATTGAACGGCTGCTGACAGTTAACAACGAAACAGTGGTTGTTATTGACGAGGCTTATGTTGATTTCGGCGGTGACTCTGCGATTTCCCTGGTTGATCGCTTTCCTAATTTGTTAGTGACGCAAACGCTGTCAAAGTCGCGCTCATTAGCGGGTTTGCGGGTTGGTTTTGCGGTTGGCCATCCAGATCTAATTGAGGCATTGGAGCGGATTAAAAATAGTTTTAATTCCTATCCATTAGATCGTCTGGCTCAGTTGGGTGCTGCGGCATCGTTTGCGGATGAGTCCTATTTTCAGCAAACCCGGCATGCGGTGATGTCTGAGCGTGAGGCGATGGTGACTCGTCTCGCGTCTTTTGATTTTCAGGTGTTGCCGTCTTCAGCCAATTTTGTATTTTGTCGGCATGTGAGTCGCGATGCCTCGGAGTTGGCGGCGGGGTTGCGAGAAGACGGTGTGATTGTTCGGCATTTTAAAATGCCGCGCATTGAGCAGTATCTCCGTATTACCGTAGGTCGACCCGAAGATAGTGAGGTGTTGTTCAAGTCGCTGCAGCGGCTTCTGGCGTCTGCGTAATTTGCGGCCTAGCTATTAGGCCGCATAGCCACTTCTGTTTCGATTGTGATTGTTTCTTCGCCGCGTAATAAAGCGATTCTCACTCTTTCGCCGGGCCGAGTGTAGGTGATGAGTTTCATGCCCGCATGGCCGTCGCCGACTTGTTCACCGTTTATATTAATGAGAATGTCACCAATTTTTAAACCGGCTTTTTCTGCTGGGCCACTGTTTGCTAGCGCGGTAATAATGACGCCATTAGTGCCCACGCCAACGGGTTGAACTTCAATGCCCAGCCAGCCCCGCAGTGGTCGACCATAGCTAATGAGATCGCTCATGGTACGGAGTGCTAAATCAGTTGGAATGGCTAAGCCGATACCAGTTGATCCGCCACTCTGGGTGTAAATCGCGGTGTTGATCCCGAGTAATCGACCTTTTGTATCGATAAGCGCGCCACCGGAGTTGCCGGGGTTGATTGCGGCGTCAGTTTGAATGAAATTTTCGAACTGGCTAAGGCCTAATCCGTAGCGACCGGTCGCGCTGACAATGCCTTGGGTTACAGTTTGGCCGAAGCCGTATGGGTTGCCGATGGCGAGCACGATGTTGCCGACGTGAATTTTTGATGGGTCGCCAATGGTTATACTGGTGAGGTTGTCTAAGTCGATTTTTAGGACGGCAAGGTCGGTGTCGGCATCGCTGCCGATAACGCTTGCTAGTGCTTGTCGGCCGTCATGAAGTAACACCAATATCTCGTCGGCACCTTTGATGACATGGTAATTCGTAAGCAAATATCCCGCATCACTGACAATGACGCCTGATCCTAGGCTGCGTTCCAGTTGCTGCTTTACGCGGCCGTTGCGGCTGAAAAAATGTTTGAATAGTGGGTCGTCGGCAAGTGGGTGGCGCTGTTCTACAACTTTGGTAGTGTAAATGTTGGCAACGGCCGGTGCCGCGTGTTCAACGGCGTAAACGTAGTCTTTGTCGCGATCTCTGGGTAGATAGGCGAGTATGCATAGGCCGAGTAAAATGCCGCAAATGGTGGGCCAGATCAGTGGTTTCAGGCTGTTCCGTGTCAAGTGTCGGTCCTCGCTGGGTGATTAAGTGGGGAAGCACTGGATGCTTGTCTTTATGGGGTGCTAGCCTAGCACGAAATGTGACATTTCAGAATTAATGTGAGGGTTTATGGCGGTTTCTCTTGGTGATTTGCTTGCTGCGGCAGATAACATTTTAGATCCAGCACAATTTAGCGATTACTGCCCGAATGGATTGCAGGTGGCGGGCAGTGAGACCGTTCGTCGTATCATCTCGGGCGTCACTGCTTCGCAGGCCCTAATTGAGGCCGCGATTGCAGAAAAGGCGGATGCCATCATGGTCCATCATGGTTATTTTTGGCGCGGCGAAGATCCCTGTATTGTCGGTATGAAGCGAAATCGACTCGCGTTATTACTCGCCAACAATATCAGTTTAATCGCCTATCACCTGCCATTGGATGCCCATCCGGTACTGGGCAATAACGCTCAGTTGGCCAAGCGGCTAGGTATTCATGTCGAGGGTGGACTTGAGCCTAATAACCCGCGGTCGGTGGGAAATGTTGGTCGCCTTTCTGCGCCAATGAGCGCAGAGGCGTTTGCGGCACACGTAGAGCTAGTGCTGGGGCGTAAGCCATTGTTAGAGGTAGGTCATGACCGACCTATTTCAACGATAGCTTGGTGTACGGGCGGTGCGCAGTCTTATATTGAAAAGGCGTTTGCCGCTGGTGTTGATGCGTATCTAAGCGGCGAGGTATCGGAGCCCACAATACTGGCCGCGCGGGAACTGGGTATTCACTATATTGCGGCGGGGCACCACGCTACCGAGCGCTATGGCATACAGGCTGTGGCGAAAAATCTGGCAGACCAATTTGATCTGTATCATCGATTTATAGATATCGACAATCCGGCCTAAGAACATTTAGGCCGGAAATAGTATGGTGATTTGGATGTGGTGTAGATTACGCGTGCGGAGAGACCGGCGGCTCAAGGTGTTCTTTGGGCTTCTTTTCTGAATCCATGCCGAACTCTTCGTGTAGAGCACCCTTTTTGCCGGGCTGCCGTGGAGCGTAATCTAGTGGTGGCGCTGCAGGGGCAAGTTTGCTCGGCTTGTTATCCAGTACTGGGCGGCCCTCAGGAATGGCCTGCAGAGGACTGATGCCGGTGCTGTGAAGATTTTGTGCGCCCTCCACAATATGGTTGTGAACACTGCGATAGCTTTCGGCCAGCTCGTTAAGTAGTTCACCCGTGCGGTCAAAGTGATGGCTGACTTCTTGTTGATAGTCTTGCTGTTGACGCTGCATATCATTGAATTGCTTTTCTAACGCTGCGCGGTTTTGTTGTTCAGGTCTCATTCGACCAACAATGAAATAGCCTACCGCTGCGCCGATGAGTAAGCAGATAATGGCGACGGCGATTAATGTATTGATGTCTTGCACAGAGGTTCCTCCGATGAGTCGACGTAGTTGTCACTCCTTCGCTACAGTATAACCCCTCGTTGGCTGGGGTTCAGTACTCCCGGATAAAAAATTGCCAATTGGGTTGTGGCTCGGTACAGTTGCGCCCGTCTTGAAAGAGGCTATACGAATGTCTACTCCCATACAGCGTTATCAGCACGATCTCACGCAGGCCGATTTTTCTTATGATCCGGCTCAGGAACATGCTGTGCAGTGTTTGCAGCGCTTATATGATGATCTGCTCGCTCAGCCCTCGCAGCGTGGTAGCAGCTTTTTTGCTCGTGTAGGGGCCAAGCTATCAGGGCGAAATACCCCTCCGCCGACGATTCGCGGGCTGTATTTTTGGGGTGGTGTAGGTCGAGGGAAGACGTATCTCATGGATACTTTTTTCGATACATTGCCTTTCGAAAACAAAATGCGCGCGCACTTTCACCGCTTTATGCAGCGAGTGCATCGCGAGTTGAAATCCCTGTCAGGTGAGAAAAACCCATTAGTCATTGTTGCTGATCGCATAGCCGACGAGGCGAGGGTGATTTGTTTTGATGAGTTCTTTGTATCAGATATCACCGATGCGATGATTCTGGCTGGCTTATTTGATCGGCTCTTCGCGCGCGGCGTGGTTCTTGTTGCGACGTCAAATATTGTTCCAGATGGTTTGTACAAAGATGGTTTGCAGCGGGCGCGGTTCTTACCCGCCATTGCCTTGATAAAAGATAGGGTTGATGTGGTTAACGTCGATGGTGGCGTGGATTATCGTCTGCGGGCGCTTGAACAGGCCGAGCTCTATTATCACCCATTGGGTGAGGCTGCGGATCAAAGTTTGGCCCTGAGTTTTAAGCGCTTGGCGCCTGAGGCTGCCAGTGCAGATCAGCTGCTTGATATCGAGGGGCGGCAGATTCAGGCCTTATTTGTCGCTGACGATGTTGCGTGGTTTGATTTTTCAGAGTTGTGTGATGGACCGCGCAGTCAGTATGATTATATCGAGCTGGCGCGGGTGTTCCATGCGGTACTTATTAGTAATGTCCCGCAAATGGGTGCTGGAAGGGATGATCAGGCGCGTCGTTTCATTAATTTGATAGATGAGTTTTACGACCGTAACGTTAAGCTGGTATTATCCGCCGCTGCACCGCTGGAGCAGTTGTATACTGGCGGTCGATTGGATTTCGAATTTGAGCGCACTCAGAGTCGCTTGCTTGAAATGCAATCAGAGGAATATCTGGCCTGCGAGCACCGGCCATAGGTCATTGAGAATTATGGCTTACAAAATCAATATTCCACTTGAAAAACCCTTGGCGCTTATGTAGTATTCGCGCTCTTTGTTCGGTACGGGCCCTATAGGCGAGAAACATGAAAACCTTAAGCGCAAAACCCAGTGACGTAATACACGACTGGTACGTAGTAGACGCCGCCGAAAAAACATTGGGTCGTTTGGCCAGTGAGATTGCGCATCGTTTGCGCGGTAAGCATAAGCCTGAATACACGCCTCATGTTGATACTGGCGATTATATCGTTGTTGTTAATGCGGAGAAGATTCGCGTTACTGGCAACAAAGCAACTGGCAAGATCTATCATCACCACACTGGTTATCCAGGTGGATTGAAGTCTATAAGCTTCGAAAAGTTGATTGATAAAGCCCCTGAGCGCGTGATCCAGGGTGCGGTAAAGGGTATGTTACCCAAGAATCCGCTGGGTCGTGCAATGTTTAAAAAATTGAAAGTCTACGCTGGAACTGAGCATCCCCATGCCGCTCAGCAGCCAGTTGAACTGAATATCTAACGGAAGCGCAATATGTCAGCCACCCAGTATTACGGTACAGGTCGCCGTAAAACCTCCTCAGCTCGTGTATTCCTGAAAGCAGGAACAGGTGCTATTTCAGTTAATGCTCGTACTCTTGACCAGTACTTTGGTCGTGAAGTTGCGCGTATGATCGTTCGTCAGCCGCTTGAGCTGGTCGAAATGGCTGAAAAGTTTGATGTGACTGTAACGGTTAGCGGTGGTGGTAGTTTTGGCCAGGCTGGCGCGATTCGTCACGGTATTACTCGTGCTCTTATGGAATACGACGAAGGTTTGCGCAGCGGTCTGCGTAAAGCTGGATACGTAACTCGCGATGCTCGCGAAGTTGAGCGTAAGAAAGTCGGTTTGCGTAAAGCACGTAAGAAGCCGCAATTCTCCAAGCGTTAACCGCGACGACCATCTGGTCTGTGGAGATTGCCGCTACGGCACTCGGAAAACGCCCACGAGCTTTTATGTGGGCGTTTTTTTTTGCTCAAGCAAAGGGCCTGATATAGGTCTTTGCTGCGCATTAATGTTGTCAGTAAGGGTCAAGTTCATTACTATTTGGCCCATTTGGAATTTTGGATTTGGCTCTGTTTCGAGAGGCGGGGCCTGCCTGAGTTTTCGTATATTATGGGGGAATCGTCATGAGCAATGACGGCATAAATACAGGGCGTCGACGCTTTCTGACGGCTGCAACATCCGTTGTGGGTGCCGCAGGCGCAGTCGGTATAGCAACACCCTTCGTGGGTTCTTGGAATCCAAGCGCTAAAGCAAAGGCTGCTGGTGCACCGGTAAAGGCTGATATCAGTAAGCTGGAGCCGGGCCAGATGGTTGTTGTCGAGTGGCGCGGTAAACCCGTTTATGTGGTGCGTCGTACTGAGGAGCAAGTTGCGGGCTTAAAGCAGCTTGATCAGTACATGAAAGATCCAGCCTCTGAGGGTTCCGAGCAGCCAGAGTACGTTGATTCAGCATCGCGTGCTATTCGCCCGGAATATCTTGTCCTTGTTGGTTTGTGTACCCACTTAGGTTGTGCGCCAAAGCATTACCCTGAGGTCGGTGTTCCCGATTTGGGCGGTAAGGCATGGCTTGGTGGTTTCTTTTGCCCATGTCACGGTTCACGTTTTGATTTGGCGGGACGCGTTTACCAAGGTTCGCCTGCGTCTCAAAACCTTGTTATTCCTCCGTATTCCTACGAGGGTGACAATGTGATTGTTATCGGTGTTGATCAGGGGGCTGCGTAATGATCAAAATGTTAGTGGGTCTGCGTGACTGGGTTGATGCCCGCCTACCTATTATGCGTGCGTGGGATACCCATATGGGTAAATACTATGCGCCGAAAAACTTCAATTTCTGGTATTTCTTTGGTGTCCTTTCTCTCGTTGTGCTGGTAAACCAGCTACTGACTGGTGTTTGGTTGACCATGAGCTTTACACCAAGCTCTGAAGAAGCATTTCGCTCTGTTGAATACATCATGCGGGATGTCGAGTTTGGCTGGATAATCCGTTACATGCACTCCACCGGCGCGTCAGCGTTTTTTGTTGTGGTGTATCTGCATATGTTCCGCGGCTTAATTTATGGCTCGTACAAAAAACCTCGGGAATTAATCTGGGTTTTTGGTATGTTCATTTTCTTGGCGCTGATGGCTGAAGCCTTTGTGGGATACGTGCTGCCATGGGGGCAAATGTCCTACTGGGGTGCACAGGTTATCATTTCCTTGTTCGGTGCTATTCCTGTTGTCGGTGAGGATATCGTGCAGTGGATTCGCGGTGACTACCTGATATCGGGTATTACCTTGAACCGCTTTTTTGCTCTTCATGTTGTTGCACTGCCAATTGTATTAATTGCGTTGGTTGTATTGCATCTACTTGCCTTGCACGAAGTGGGTTCTAACAACCCAGACGGCGTTGAAATTAAGAAGAATAAGGATGCCAATGGTATTCCTCTGGATGGCGTTGCCTTCCACCCCTATTACACCGTGCATGATTTAACGGCGATAGCGGTATTCATGTTCGTCTTCGCAGCTATTATCTTCTTTGGCCCGGAAATGGGTGGTTATTTCATCGAGTATGCGAACTTTGAAATTGCTAATGGTCTGAAAACGCCAGATCACATCGCGCCAGTTTGGTACTTCACACCGTTTTATTCGGTATTGCGCGCGGTTCCTGATAAGTTACTCGGCTTTATTGCCTTCGGTGCCTCGGTTGCGATTCTATTCTTGTTGCCATGGTTAGATCGCAGCCCTGTGAAGTCGATTCGCTACAAAGGCCGTGTGAGTAAAGCTGCAATCTTGATTTTTGTTGCTTCATTCCTGATCTTGGGTGTGCTTGGTGTGAAAGCGCCAACCGAAGCGCGTACTTTGCTGGCACGTATTTGTTCGGTTATTTATTTCGCCTTCTTCATTCTGATGCCTTTCTGGACCAAGTGGGAAGCGACTAAGCCTGAGCCAACCCGCACTACCGATAGCGGTATGGGCTTTTGGAAGAGTATGTTGGTGCTGTTGGTTGTAATCGTGCTGACGGTATTACCTCTCAAAGCCGCTGGTGCTGAGTCTGCATTTAACTGTGGCACCATGGCTTGCGATCAAATTGATACTGATGTGACTGACGAGGCGTCGCTGCAAAGCGGCGCTAAGACTTATATGAATTATTGTATGGGCTGTCATTCATTAGAATACGGTCGTTATCAGCGCACTGCAGATGATCTCGGTATTCCCGTTGATTTGTTTGAGCAAAACTTAAAGTTTGACGCAGACGCAAAAATTGGCTCGTTAATGACCAATGCGATGGCGGCGGATGATGCAAAAAAGTGGTTTGGCGCAGCACCTCCTGATCTGACCTTGGTTGCGCGAGCTCGCGGCACTGATTGGTTGTACACCTATCTTCGTACTTTCCATTCAGATCCGTCACGTCCTTGGGGTGTTAATAACAAAGTCTTTAAAGATGTTGGTATGCCGCATGTTTTAGTTGAATTGCAAGGTATGCCGCACTGCGCGCCAGGTCCGGTTCACGCGCACAATGGTGGTATACTTCGCGACCCATTAACGGGTGACGATGTATTGTTCGATGAAGACGGCAAGGCGTTAAATCCGTGTGGATCATTTACCTATTCTCCCGAAGGCGCTTTGAGCCCGGCTGAATATGATAAAGTAATCTATGATCTGGTTAACTTCTTGGATTACGTGGGTGAGCCTGCGCAAGCGAAAAGTAAGCGTATTGGTGTATTTGTGCTGCTGTTCATCACGCTGTTCTTTATATTCGCGTACTTGCTAAACCGTGAATATTGGAAAGATGTGCATTAAATTTTGCTACTAGTTTTTACGCTTTTGTAAGGGCTTGTAATAGTTGGCGGGTGGCTCTAGTTAGAGCTGCCCGTTTGTTGTTTTAGTTTTCTAATTTGAGGTGAGATCAATGGGCGTTGTAGCCAAGCGTTCTACCATGACTTTCTTTTCCGACGCAGCGAGTCATTACTGCCATCGGGTGAGAATCGTATTGGCCGAAAAAGGCGTGACTGTTGATATCGTCGATGTGAAGCCGGATAACCTGCCGGAAGAGGTCGCCGAACTAAATCCCTATAACTCTTTGCCAACCTTGGTTGATCGCGACTTGGCCTTGTATGAGTCCAAGGTCATGATGGAGTATTTGGATGAGCGGTTCCCGCATCCACCATTGTTGCCAGTTTACCCGGTAGCCCGCGGTGAAAGTCGCCAGTATATCTATCGTATAGAGCGGGATTGGTGTCGATTAGTTGACGAGCTTCTCGCTGGTAATAACCCGAAAAACGCCGAAAAGGCGCGCAAGGAATTACGTGACAGCTTGTTAACTGTGGCGCCAATTTTTGCAGAAAAACCCTTTTTTATGAGCGAAGAATTTACCTTGGTTGATTGCTGTTTGGCGCCTATTTTATGGCGTTTACCAGAGTTGGGTGTGGTGATTCCGCAAACCCGCCAGTCAAAACCTTTGTTTGACTATATGGAGCGGTTATTTGAGCGTCCGGCTTTCCAAGAAAGTCTGACTGAAAAAGAGCGTGAATTGCGTAGCGAGGCATCAGTAGCTTAATTTGCTGCTTGAATTTATATGGCAATGACGTCTAGTCGACCTTATATGATCAGAGCAATTTATGAGTGGGTGGTGGATAACAACTGCACACCCTATATTTTGGTGGATGCCCTGCGCGAAGGTGTTTTTGTTCCGCAGCAGTATGTCCAAGATGGTCAAATTGTTCTGAATATATCCCCCTCGGCGGTCATGGGGCTAAATGTCGGCAATGACATTCTCAGCTTCAGTGGTCGCTTTGGCGGTGTGTCACAAGAGGTAAGCGCGCCTGTCGGTGCTGTGCTAGGCGTATACGCTAAGGAAAATGGCCAAGGTATGTTGTTCGATGCGGAGGAGTCAACGCCACCTCCGCCGCCTACTGGTTCCCGCCCCTCGGCGAGTTTAAGCAAGCTCCCGACTAAATCTAAGCCAAGTCTCAAAGTCGTTAAATAGACTTGGCGACTTTTCAGCTTTCTTAATGAAAGTTAGTAGTATTCAAAAACCCGCACCACTTTTTGCACACCGCTAGTTTCACTAACAACAGTGGCGGCGGTGTCAGATTCTGCTTTAGATACCAAGCCCATTAAATAAACGATGCCGTTTTCGGTCACGACTTTAATCTTTGATGCATCTAACTGTTCGTTTAGTGATAATCGACTCTTTACTTTGGTGCTTATCCAGGCGTCATTGCTTCTGGCTAGCATGCTTACATCGGCCCCTACGCTTAGTTCGTTGTGCACTTTACGTACTTTTTTGACGCCGCTTGCAATCTCGCCAGCAAGTTGTCGTAGATCTTCGCTGGCGGTATTCCCTGTTAGTAATACGATAGCGTTGTGACTGGTGGCGCTAATACGAGATGCCTTTAGCGCGGGATCGGTTTTGTTGATGTTCACGAGAACCTTGGTTTCAATGATTTCATCGTCAACGTAACTGCCCAGGCTGCGGCTTCCTGGATCATCGGCAATGGGTTTGTCGGTGGTTGCGGTGATAATTTGCGTACATGCGCTCATGAATAGGGCGAGCGCCATCGTAAGGCTAAAACGTATAAAGAGGTTCATGCGTGGGGAGTTCCAAATAGTTGAGTGTCTATTAATTCGCAAATGCTGTGTACGGCAACGAGCTGAACTTCAATCGCTCTTGCACGGTCTTCGATCGGGAAAGTAAGTTCTATATCGTCTGGCAATAGCAGGGCGCTGGCATCGCCGCCTTTGACATTGCTGATTGAGACTACGCGCATATTTCGCTCGTGGGCTGCTTGTATTGCTCTAAGCGTAGCTGCTGCACCGCCGCCGTTATAGCAAAGGACCAGGCAGTCGCCTGTTTGCCCTAGCGCGCGTATCTGATTTGCGTAAATATCGTTGTAACTGGAATCGGCCGCTATTGCAGTTGCAGCGTCGGAGCTCAGCACCATCGCAGGCAATGCTGGGCGCTCATGTTGAAAGCTATTCAGTAAATTGGTAGCTAAATGGTGGGCAATTAAGCCGCTGTTGCCTTCTCCGCAGCAGATAATTTTGTGCTCCTGGAGCATGCTTTCTACAAGGCATTCGCTAGCCTGTGCAATGGCCTCGCCGAGGGCTTCCATGGTGTACATACAGCTCTCAATGTGGCGGTGAAATAAATCTACTACTTGCTCGGAATAGTCCACGGTAATTTTGTTTTTCACTCCTGAAACGCGTTTTCTAGCCAGTTAAAATGTAGTTTACCGCTTTTATCGTTACTTGCTTCAATGACATCGAAGCGGCAAGGTAGTTCAGTGTATGCGCCGCTGCTGAGGAAGTGGCGTGCGGTAAGAATTATGCGTTGTTGCTTCTTGCTGGTGACGGTTTCGGCTCCGCTACCAAAGAACGAATTTTCTCTGAAGCGCACCTCAACAAAAATAAGGTGGTTTTCTGACATCGCAATAAGATCGATTTCTCCAAAACGACTTCGGTAATTTTGGTGCAAAATCTTCAGCTTGTGCTTTTCGAGTAGTCGACGGGCTCCGCGTTCAGCCCTGTCTCCAATGTCTGCGCTTTTCAGAGACTTAAAAATCATTTTCCGCGTCTTTGCTAGCAATCCCCATTGGGTTGACGACAGCGATTCCGTCTTGAATTTCGGCTAGGGCCAGCTCGCGCTCTATTTGCCCAAGCGCATTCAGTGTAAGTGTACCGGTTTCGCCAAACACGCGTGCGCTCGCACCATTGCGTAATTGCTTGAGGCGCAAATGCAGTCGAAAGCTGTCTACACCTAGCGCGTACATCCTTTGGTAGGCGGAGCTTGATGGTATTCCAGTATTAATTTCTTGGCGGATTGCCGATTTCTCGTCAAATATCCAAGGTATGTCGATAAAGCGGACGCCATTAATATCTCGGTCTTTGCTGGGCGAATTACTGCCCCGATAGATGTGCGATGTTGCATACACCGGGATGTCACCAGCGTAGTGATAGGCGAGAAGAGGCTTAATTGCGCGGCCTTCGTTTGGTCTAGCTAGCAAAAATATGAAGTCTACGTCCGATCGCCGATAAGGCTCGTAGTTGGGATGTATGCCAATAATCTGCTGTAAGCGCTGTAGACGCTGTTGGCTTTTATCAATTTGTAAGGTGCTTTTAATGCGTTGCGAATAATTATTTTTCGACGCGTCGAAAGTTTGGCTGGCGACAATTCTGCCATTTAAACTCTGCCAGCGTTGGGCAAAAGCGGCCGCGACTTTCTGTCCCCATGTTCCTTCTGGCGTGAGAATAAGTGCGCGTGAATAGCCTTTGCTTATCGCGATATCAGCGATTTGCTCTGCCTCATCCTCTGGATTTAAACCGAACTGGTATAAGCCCTTGGGGAAGCGGTCGCCATCTATGCGATTGAGTGCCAGTGTCGGTACATTCATTGTGCTTGGATGGCTTGCGACCAAGGCACTTAGATTTTCTTTTTCCAGTGGGCCGATGACAAGCTTATTGCCACTGTCTAAAACCTGCTGATACAGGGTATTGATGTCGGTTGAATTACTATCATACTGGTTGATCTGAGGGACATTGCCGCCTTCATTTAAGGTTTCGTAATAAGCTGCGAAAAAGCCATCGCGAATCGCTTTGCCGTAAGCTGCTAAGCGGCCAGTAACTGGCAGAATCAGGGCAACTTGATCTGCGCGCTCAACAATCAAATCATTTAGTTTGTCCAGTCCGCCTGGGAGTGCGTTGTGGGCGGGATGCTGGGGCCAGTTGCGCAGCCATGCATCACGTTGTTTTACTTGGGCGTCGATATTGTTCTGATTGTCTTTAGCAATAGAGGCAAGTTCGAGCCAGCCGATATAGTCTCTATTGCTAGTACTATTGATATTTTTGACGAGCACCGTGGTCGGTATTTGCATTAGAGAGGCCCAAATCGATTCTCTATTGGCGGGCTGTTGGGAAGAGGTAAGTAGCGGATCGATAAATATCCGCTCGCGGGCGGCAGATAAATGGTCGCCTTCTATTTCGTATAAGGAGGCGCGGAGTTGGCTGTATTGCATTTGTCGACGAACCGGCGCTTCCAGCACGGCACGTTCTACTAGCGGCTCTGAAAGTTGCGCTAAGGCTTGTGCAAATTCGGCGTGACCGCGGTGAACTCGCGCTCGAATAATCGCTAAGCGTAGCGCTTGGTCTGCGGTAAGTTCCGGGGGAATCAATTCGCCGGTTACATCGTCTGCGCGCGCAAGTTCTCCTTCTCTTAGTAACACCTCAGCAGCTTGCAGTAATAGCTCTGTTGACTCATCGGGATCCAGGCTTTTGGCGTCTGTTAACCACTGTTCGGCGGTGGCGATATCTACAGTTGCGGGGTTGAACTCGCCGCTTGGCGTCGACACGGGACGGGGTTTAGCCGTGTACTTCTCGACGTTACTTGGCCTAGGCTTTGTTTGCGTAACGGGCGCTGAACTACAGCTCGCCAAGAGTGTGGCGATGAGTATAAGTATGAAAGTGCTTGTCTTCATTGATTGGCCGTTGTTAGTCTGCGCGGTCATGTAAGATTGAGTGAGGCTAGCCTGTGGATAATACCCCGACCCTCTATGTTGTTGCCACGCCGATAGGGAATTTATCGGACATGGTACCTCGAGCCGTAGAGATCCTACAAACAGTAGCACTCATTGCCGCTGAAGATACCCGTCACAGTCGCACGTTACTTGGTCATTTTGATATACGCACACCTGTTTGTGCCTATCACGATCACAGTAATAGCGCAGAGCTTGAGCGATTACTTGCTCATTTGCGCGGCGGTAAAAGTTTGGCATTGATTTCGGACGCGGGTACGCCGTTGGTATCAGACCCCGGCTACCGCTTAGTTGATTTGGCGCTGCGCGAAGGGATTAAAGTTGTTCCTATTCCGGGGGCATGTGCGGTGATTGCGGCCCTAAGTGTGGCTGGACTGCCATCTGATCGTTTTATGTTTGAAGGTTTTTTGCCTGCCAAACAGCACGCGAGGTTAACAGTGTTGAAAAGTTTGCAGCGTGAGCGCCGAACTATGATCTTTTATGAGGCGCCGCATCGGGTCCGAGATAGCCTCGCAGATATTAGTGCCGCAATCGGCGGGGATCGGCTTGTCGTATTGGCTAGGGAGATCACCAAGCTATTCGAAACAGTGAAGCGCCTGCCGGCATCAGAGCTTCATGACTGGGTCAGTGCAGATAGCAATCAGCAACGCGGTGAGTGTGTATTGTTAATAGAGGGCTTTAAGGGGGATGAGGGTATTCCCGCAGCGACAATTGATATGCTGAATATATTGCGGGCCGAATTGCCCTTGAAGCAGGCCGCCGCTTTGTGCTCAAAAATCAGTGGTCTCAAAAAAAACCAGTTATACCAATATGGATTAGACTTTCCGCTTCAGGATTAGCCTGAAATAGCGCTTGCTAAAGCCCAGACTACTGGTTATTCTTACAGTTGAGTCGGCCAGACGATCGCTCTTCAGTTTACTGTTGGGAGGAAAGTCCGGGCTCCGCAGGGCAAGGCGCCAGGTAACTCCTGGGAGGTGCGAGCCTACGGAAAGTGCAACAGAAAATACACCGCCTAAGTAGCGCAAGCTGCCGGTAAGGTTGAAATGGTGCGGTAAGAGCGCACCGCGCGACTGGCAACAGTTCGTGGCATGGTAAACCCCGCCTGGAGCAAGGCCAAATAGGAATCCTTTGCTGTGGCCCACAGTGGATTCGGGTAGGCTGCTAGAGGCTTGCGGTGACGCAGGTCCCAGATGAATGGTCGTCCAAGACAGAACCCGGCTTATCGGCCGACTCAACTTTCTTTCATTTCTCGCTAAAATATCCCCACACTTAATGTTCTACATTAAGTCGCTTCCTCATGTCTTTGTTTTATAGAAACTAGCTAAAAAAACTCAATTTCTATTGCCCGATTTATCACGCAAGTTACTGACACATTTACAAAAATTCCCTTCTACGCTGCTTGACACCTAGGCTTGCAAGTTCCTATAGTGTGCCCCAGTGGGTAAAAGTGGTTTTTCGTGGTATTTTGCGGTTTAAAAGCGGAGCTTGGTGGGAATTATGTTCCTCGGCAGTCATACAATCACAATGGATAGCAAGGGGCGCTTGGCGATACCAGCCAAAATTCGCGACGCCTTGATGTCTGCCTGTGACGGCCGTTTAGTGATAACCGCCCATACCGAAGAGCGCTGCTTACTGGTCTACCCCGAGCCTCAGTGGCTGGATTTACTGCCAAAGATCGAGGCGCTTCCCAATATTCACCGCAAAGCTCGGCTAGCGCAGCGCCTATTGCTGGGTTACGCAACACCTCTAGAAATGGACGGCAATGGGCGTGTACTTCTGTCTCAGCCATTACGTGATTACGCCGATCTTGATAAGAAGCTATTGCTGGTTGGTCAGGGTAAAAAACTAGAACTGTGGAGTGAATCTGGCTGGTTCGATTGGCTGGGTGCAGCGGGAGAGGGTGACATGCCAGAAGAAATGTTATCCCTTTCCCTTTAGCGAGAGTGGATAGCTTGGAACAGCATTTAACAGTACTGCTTGACGAGGCGGTCAGCGCGCTCGTAACCGATGCCAGCGGTCGTTACGTTGATGGCACGTTTGGTCGTGGTGGGCACAGCAGATTGATTCTCTCGCGGTTGGGCGTCGATGGCAGTTTATTGGGGATTGATAAAGACGCCCAGGCAATTGCCGAGGGTGAGCAGTTAGCGGCTGGTGATCACCGCTTTAGCATCGCACGCGGTTCATTTGCCGAGCTTGCGAAATTGGCACAAGAAGCGGATTTTGGCGGCCCATTTACTGGGGTGTTACTCGATTTAGGGGTGTCGTCCCCGCAGCTTGATCAAGCTGAGCGCGGCTTTAGTTTTATGCGCGATGGCGATCTCGATATGCGTATGGATACCGACAGCGGTATGAGTGCGGCGGAGTGGATTGCGACTGCTGAAGAGGCGGAAATGGTTCAGGTCTTGCGTGACTACGGCGAAGAGCGATTTGCCAAGCGCATTGTCAGGGCGATTATTGCTGCGCGGGAAGAGGCGCCGATTACGCGGACATTGCAGTTGGCAAAAATAGTTACTGAAGCAAATCCTGCTTGGGAAAAGCACAAGCATCCGGCGACTCGGAGTTTCCAAGCAATTAGAATTTTTATTAACAATGAATTGACCGATTTAGAAAGACTGCTCGGAAGTGTGGTTGATCAATTAGCGGTTGGCGGTCGTTTGGTCGTGATTAGTTTTCACTCTTTGGAAGATCGAATGGTTAAGCGTTTTATGCGGCGTCAATCCGAAGGTGACGATGTGCCGGCATATATACCGGTGACAGAAAGTGAGCGTAATCGCCGTTTAAAAATTATTGGTAAGGCAGTAAAGGCGTCAGAGCAAGAGGTCGAGGTGAATCCCCGTTCGCGCAGTGCAGTCATGCGAGTGGCAGAAAAACTAGCATACGACGAGTGTGCATAGGGGGATATATGCTGGGCAAAAAGCAGCGCAGCACAAATAAAAAGAATTATGTGCTAGCAGAGGCTGAAGTTCAGGCTCCTATCGGCGGCGTGGCTGTGCCGCTACTAATATTGCTAGTGATTATTTCGTGCATTGCCGTGGTTCAAAGTTCGCATAAGAGCCGGAAGTTATTTGGCCAGCTACAAGATTTACGTCGTGAAGCAATGTTGCTCGAAGAAGATTGGGGGCGTTTATTGCTCGAACAAAGTACATGGGCATCACCAGATCGCGTGCAAGATATGGCTGTTCAAAAATTAAAAATGCAAGCGCCTAAGGCGCGGGAAGTAAAAATGGTTGGGGGCTATGGGAAAGCAGGTTAAAGCACCTATTTCGCCGTGGCGTTTCCGCATCGTTGTGGGGGCGCTATTTGTGCTCGCCCTTCTTTTAGTATGGCGTACGCTAACGCTGCAAGTGTTAGATGTCGATCGTGGTTACGAGTTTTTGCAGGGGCAGGGCAATGCCCGTACAAATCGTACCGAGGTGATTCCAGCTCATCGTGGCATGATTTCAGATCGCAATGGCGAGCCCTTGGCGGTAAGTACTCCGGTTGCGTCTATTTGGGCAAACCCTCAAGAGTTAAAAAATGCGAAGGAAGAATGGGCTCGCCTAGCCAGCAGTTTAGAAATGAAGCCAGCTGAATTGTCGCGCCGTATAGCACGTTATAGCGGCAGTCAATTTATGTATCTGCGTCGCCACATGGCGCCCGCTGCGGCTCAGCAGATTATGCAAATGAAAGTGCCGGGTGTGTATTTGCAACGGGAGTACCGCAGATTTTATCCAGCGGGAGAGGTCACTGCGCATGTCCTTGGCTTTACCGATATCGACGATCGCGGCCAGGAAGGGTTGGAGCTTGCCTACGACGAATGGCTTAACGGCACACCGGGGCGCAAGCAGGTATTAAAAGATTTATACGGCAATATTATTAGGGAGATAGACGCCGGCGAGGCGGCTAGCCCCGGCAAAGATATACAGCTCAGTATAGATTTGCGTTTGCAATATCTTGCTTACAAAGAACTCAAGTCAGCAATCACCAAAACCGGCGCTAAAGCCGGTTCGGTCGTTATTATCGACAGCGAATCTGGTGAAGTGCTAGCAATGGTAAATCAGCCTTCATTCAACCCGAATAATCGGAGCCAGTTAGTGCCAGATGCGATGCGTAATCGCGCGGTAATAGATATGTTTGAGCCTGGCTCCACTGTTAAGCCGCTAACAATTGTTGCCGGTTTAGAAAGTGGTAAATACACGCCTGAAACTATTATTAATACCAATCCCGGTTATATAAAGGTCGGCCCGAAGGTCCTTGAGGATCACCGCAACTACGGTTCGATTACCGTTGCGGAGGTGTTGAAAAAATCTAGCCAAGTCGGGACAACTAAGATCGCTTTGTCACTCGATGAGAACGATGTTTGGGGCGTTTTTAATCGCTTTGGACTTGGTCGTTCAACTGGCTCGGGCTTTCCTGGTGAAAGCAACGGTATGTTGCCGAATAGACCAAATTGGCGTGCTATTGAACGCGCTACATTTGCATTTGGCTACGGTTTGACGGTAACAAATTTACAGCTTGCTCAGGCGTATTCTGTGTTTGCAAACCGCGGCATGTTTCAGCAGGTTTCGCTGCTCAAGCGAACCGAAAAGCCGGTTAAGCAACAAGTCATCTCAGCAAAAATAGCTCGGCAAGTTGTTTCAATGCTTGAGGAGGTGACCGAGCTGGGTGGCACTGCAACGCGAGCGCAAGTAGATGCCTATCGAATTGCCGGCAAAACGGGAACGTCTCATAAAGCTGAAGCCGGTGGGTACGCAAAGGATCGCTATTTCGCCTTGTTTGCAGGTGTCGCACCGGCAAGTAATCCTCGGATTGTGGCGGTAGTAACTATAGACGAACCCCATGGAGATTATTTTGGTGGTTTGGTTGCCGCACCGGTTTTTTCGAAAGTGGTGTCTGACGCTTTGCGCTTGTTAAATATTGCGCCGGATAACCTAGAGCCGGCTGACCCTAAACCTAAAGTGAAGGGAGATTCGGCGGCGTGATGGCAGACCAACAGGATTACACAGTGCCACGACTACTCGGCGATTTGCTAAGCGACTTGCCGCCGGAAGTTGCCGCCGTGCCGGTAACCGGCTTGGCACTGAACAGTCGCGACGTGCAAGCTGGCGATGTGTTCTTGGCGGTGCGTGGGCATACCGTCGATGGCCGAGATTATATTGATGCCGCGATTCATGCTGGCGCAGTTGCCGTGATAGCTGACGCGCCATTCGATCCCGCGCAGTGGTCATTACCCGTGGTCGTGGTTGATGATTTACTCGCAAAGTTGAGCGATATCGCTGGACGTTTTTATGGCAATCCATCTTCGCAACTTAAATTGATCGGTATTACCGGAACCAACGGTAAGACGAGTTGCGCGTGGATGGTTGCACAGTTACTAGAGGCAATCGGTGAACCCTGTGGCCTTATAGGTACATTGGGCAGTGGTCGTTTTGGGCGCTTAAGCAGCGGCGCCAATACGACTCCGGATGCGGTTTCTGTACAGGCAATTCTTGGTGATTGGCGCGATGGCGGTGCAAGTTGGGCGGCGATGGAAGTGTCGTCTCACGGCTTGGCGCAGCACCGTGTTGCCGCTTTAAACTTTGCCGCCGCAGTGTTTACCAACCTTAGCCAAGATCACCTTGATTACCACGGCTCGATGGAGGCCTATGGCGAAGAAAAAGCTCGGCTATTTGCTTGGTCGGGATTGCAGCTGGCGGTTATAAATCGGGATGACGAGTTTGGTCGCAAATTATTGGCTAGATCAACAGCGAAACAGATTATTGATTTTAGTGTTTTCGACGAAAGAGCAAAGGTATACGCAGAAAATGTGAGCTGCGACATGAATGGTATTCGTGCGCAATTACGCAGCGTCTGGGGTGATATAAGTATTAGCTCTCCTCTGTTGGGCGCATTTAACTTATCAAACTTACTGGCGGCGAGTGCCGCATTATTAGGTTTGGGTGTTCCCGCAAAAGATATCGAGGCGGCCTTGCCGTTATTGAAACCTGTGCCTGGCCGAATGGAGTGTTTACGTTCGGAAGATAATGTATTGGCCGTCGTTGACTACGCTCATACACCAGATGCACTGCAAAAAGTGTTGCAAACATTGCGCCCCGTTATTCTCGGAAAAATTATTTGTGTGATGGGTTGCGGTGGTGATCGAGATAAATCGAAGCGGCCGTTGATGGGTGCGATTGCTGAGCAATATGCAGATCAGGTTTGGGTGACTAACGATAATCCACGATCGGAATCTGCCGAGGGAATTATTGCCGATATCTGTGCGGGAATGAGTGAGAAACCATTTTTAGAGCTTGAGCGAGCGACCGCTATTCATGCAGCTATTGCGTCTGCAAAATCGGGTGATGTTGTTTTAGTAGCAGGTAAGGGGCACGAAGATTACCAAGAAATAGCTGGTCACAGATTGCCATTTAGCGATGTGCAATGTGTGCGTCTTGCTCTCGCCGCGAGGACGTCGCTGTGATTTCTGCGATGACCTTAGCGCAAATTGCGAACTGTGCCGACGGAAAGTTGTGCGGCGCAGATGTGCAAGTGCTGGGTTTATCGACAGACACTCGGAAAATTAAACTTGGCGATTTATTTGTTGCGCTGTCAGGCGAAAATTTTAACGGCAATAGATTTGTTGAAGACGCTAAAAAAAATGGGGCAATTGCCGCATTAGTTAGTGAATCAACGGATATTCTGCCCAGTGTGTTGGTCACAGACAGTCGTCGTGCTTTGGGATTGATCGCACGAGAAAATCGTCGCCAATTTTCTGGGTCGCTAGTTGCGGTTACTGGCAGTAGCGGGAAGACCAGCACCAAAGAAATGCTTGCAAGTATCTTTGCGCAGCACGGTGATGTATTCGCCACGCAAGGTAATTTAAATAATGAGATCGGCGTGCCATTGAGTTTGCTCGCTATCGAAGAAAAACATCGTTTTGCAGTGATCGAAATGGGCGCTGCCAAACAAGGTGATATTGCTTATTTATGTGAGTTTGCTGAGCCGGATATCGCGGTATTAACAAACGCACAGCCAGCGCATATTGCTGGCTTCGGATCACTGGAAGGTGTGGCGAAGACCAAGGGCGAGATATTTAGTAGTTTGCCGCAACATGGCCTTGCCGTCATAAACGCTGATGACACGTATTGCGAGTTGTGGCGGAGCATTGCCAAGCACGTGAAACAACGTCTATTCAGCCTTGTGCGTGAGGATGTCGATGTGTTTGCTCGTGATATTGATCTGAGTGTACCGGGAACGGTTCGGTTTGAATTGGTGAGTTTTAATGGCAGTGCAAGGGTGTGCATGCCTTTGTCGGGGCGCCATATGATAGCGAATGCATTGGCGGCAGCAGCGGCATCACTTTCCGCTGGTGTAAGCCTTGCAGACGTTGTTGCAGGCTTAGAGTCTATGCGCAGTGTCAGCGGGCGCCTGTTGCGGCGAGACGTAGCGGGTGTCGCAGTGATTGACGACAGTTATAACGCTAATTCTGGTTCGGTGCGCGCCGCGATTGATGTGTTAGCGAGTGGCGTTGGCAGGAAAGTACTTGTCATGGGGCATATGGCCGAGCTCGGTGCCGAGGCTGATTTGCGACACCGCGAGATTGCCGCATACGCCCGTGAGAATCGAATAGATGCGCTGTTTGTGGTGGGCGAGTTTGCTGAATTGATGGCCTCCGAATTCGGTGGAGAGAGTTTTGCCTTCGCTAAGAAGGCGGAACTGATTGCCAAGTTAGGTCGTTTTGTAAAATCGGGAGATACGGTATTGGTCAAGGGTTCGCGCAGCGCCGCGATGGAAGAAGTAGTTGACGCGCTCTCTGCGGAATTAGTAGGGAGTAATAGCTAATGTTGCTATTTCTATCTGAGTACCTAACTCAGCATATAAGCGGTTTTGCGGTATTTCAGTATCTGAGCTTTCGCGGCATTCTCGGCGTCTTAACGGCTTTGGCTATCTCTTTGTTAGTTGGCCCGTTCATGATACGTAAATTAAATTTCTATCAAATTGGCCAGGCGATCCGTGACGATGGTCCTAAGTCGCACCTGAGTAAATCAGGTACTCCAACGATGGGTGGCGCACTTATTTTAGTGGCGATTTTTACCAGCACCTTGTTGTGGTCAGATTTGCGGAATCCCTTTGTTTGGACCGTACTTGTGGTTACCGCAATATTTGGCGCAGTGGGCTGGGTAGATGACTATCGCAAGGTTATACAGCGCAATTCACGTGGGCTTCCAGCGCGCTGGAAGTATTTTTGGCAAAGTATTGCCGGCTTAGGTGCGGCTATCTTTTTATATGTAACCGCAGATAGTCCGGTCGACACCCAATTGTTTTTTCCGTTCTTCAAAAACGTGAGTTGGCAGATGGGCGCCTTTTTTATCGTGCTCACGTATTTCGTGATAGTTGGTTCCAGTAACGCAGTCAATTTGACCGACGGTTTGGATGGTTTGGCAATCTTGCCGACGGTTATGGTTGGTGCAGCTTTAGGTTTAATTGCCTACCTGACCGGTAACGTTAAGTTCGCGGAGTATTTGCACATTCCCTATGTGGCAGGTGCCGGTGAATTGATAGTTATATGCGGATCTTTGGCCGGCGCAGGCTTGGGATTCCTGTGGTTTAACACGTATCCCGCACAGGTTTTTATGGGCGATGTCGGCGCGCTTGCATTGGGCGCTGCACTGGGAACCGTTGCCGTTATTACGCGGCATGAAATTGTATTTTTTATCATGGGCGGCATTTTTGTATTAGAAACGGTGTCGGTCATTTTACAAGTCGCTTCCTTCAAATTAACGGGGCGACGTATTTTCCGTATGGCACCTATTCATCATCATTTTGAATTAAAGGGTTGGCCGGAACCACGTGTCATTGTGCGTTTCTGGATTATCACTGTGATGCTGGTGCTTTTCGGTTTGGCAACGTTAAAACTACGTTAAAATTTTTATTCGGGGTTGGTACAAAAAGTGAGTTTGATTGCATCCGACAATAGACGGGTCGTTATTGGTTTAGGTAATACCGGGCTTTCTATCGCCCGTTATTTTACCCGCCAAGGACTGTCTTTTGCGCTTGCAGATAGTCGAGATATCCCGCCCGGATTAGAAGAATTTCGGCGGGAGTTTTCCGGTGTTGAGCTCACCTTGGGCGAATTTTCCGAAGATCAATTTTTAAACGCAACCGAGCTCGTAATTAGTCCTGGTATTTCCCTGGCAGAGCCTGCTATTGCCGCGGCTAAGTCTCAAGGTGTTCATATATCTGGCGATATAGAGTGGTTCTGTCGCGAGGCTAAAGCGCCACTTGTCGCGATTACCGGGTCTAACGGTAAAAGCACAGTGACCACCTTGGTTGGCGAAATGGCCGCGTGCGAAGGGCGCCGGGTTGCGGTTGGCGGCAACCTCGGTACACCTGCGTTAGATTTGTTAGACGATAGTGTCGAGTTGTATGTGCTGGAGCTGTCGTCGTTTCAGCTAGAGCGTTGCGCTTCGGTAGGCGCGGAAGTGGCCACTGTATTGAATGTCAGTGAAGACCACTTAGATCATCACGGCAGTCTTATTAATTACCACCAAGCCAAGCACCGTATTTTCAGAGAGTGTAAGCAAGTCGTTATTAATCGTGACGATGCGCTGAGTACACCCTTGGTTCCCGATGGTGTAGTGAAGTGGAGCTTCGGATTGGGACGCTCAGATTTTCGGGCTTTCGGTTTGATGGAAAAAGATGGCGAACAGTATTTAGCCTTAGCGCGGGAACCATTACTTCCCGTAGCGGCAATGAAAATAGCGGGCTCGCACAATATTAGTAATGCGCTTGCGGCATTGGCACTGGGTAGTGCTGTTGGATTAGCTATGCCGGCGATGCTAACCGCGCTGTGCGAATTTAATGGCTTGGCGCATCGCTGTGAGTTTATAGCAGAAATTGCCGGTGTACGTTATTACAACGACTCCAAGGGTACTAATGTTGGCGCCGCAGTGTCGGCTCTGCGCGGTTTAGCAGGTTCTGGCAAGGTCGTATTGATTGCCGGCGGTATCGGCAAGGGCGCGGATTTTACGCCATTGATGAACGCTGCTGCAGATTCCGCCCGCGCGGCAGTATTTATTGGCGAGATGGCGCCAAAAATGCTTGAGCTTTTAGCCGGCAGAATTCCGGCTGCTATTTGCGACACCTTGTTGTCGGCGGTAAACGCAGCGGCAGATTATGCAGTCGACGGCGACGTGGTGCTGTTGTCGCCAGCGTGCGCAAGTTTCGATATGTTTAAAAACTACGAGCACCGCGGCGAAGTATTTAGCGAAGCCGTTAAATCTTTGGCAAGGGGAGTGTCTGTATGAGCTACCTGAGCAATAGTATTGCCGAGGTCAAGCAATTTGATCGCCATTTACAATTGATCATAGTTGCCTTGCTGGTGGTGGGGTTTGTCGCGATGACATCCGCATCGGTTGAGCACGCGGCGAGTCGCTACGACGACGCGTTCTATTTCGCTAAGCGCTATTTATTCCACTTTAGTTTGGCGTCAGTGCTTAGCCTTGTCATGTATCTCACGCCAATCGATGTGTGGGAGCGCAGCGGTTGGCTGTTGCTGTTGCTTGGCTTTGTGGTGTTGGCCTTGGTACTTATTCCCGGCGTTGGGCGCGAAGTTAATGGTAGTCGCCGCTGGATATCCCTAGGCCCAATAACCTTGCAAGCGTCTGAGTTTGTAAAGCTATGTGTGATCTTTTATCTGGCGGGCTACCTCGTGCGCAGACACGATGAGGTTCGTGAAAGTTGGTCAGGCTTTGTTAAACCTATGGCCCTGCTCTTTGCCGTGACCTTATTGCTAATGCTTGAGCCAGACTTTGGTGCAACCGTTGTCACCGCTGGCACCGCGTTTGTGATGATTTTTCTTGGCGGCGTAAAGCTAGGCCAGTTCTTGCTCGTAATTTTAAGTTGCGTTGCTGGCGCCGTCGCCATGGTGATTTTTGAGCCCTATCGGATGAAGCGCTTAACCGCGTTTACTGATCCGTGGGCAGATCAATTTAATACTGGCTATCAGTTAACCCAGTCATTGATTGCCTTTGGTCGCGGCCAATTTAGTGGTGTCGGTTTAGGAAATAGCGTACAGAAATTATTTTACTTGCCTGAAGCGCATACCGATTTTGTGTTCGCTATCTTTGCGGAAGAATTTGGTTTTTTAGGCACCTTATTAATTCTCGGTCTGTTTGTCGCCTTGATTGGGCGGATTTTATTTATTGGTCGATATGCAGAATCAATGGGCAAGCAATTTCACGCATTGGTGTCCTATGGGATTGCCATCATGATTAGCGGTCAGGCTTTTATCAATATGGGTGTAAATGCCGGATTGTTGCCGACCAAAGGACTGACATTGCCGTTCATGAGTTATGGCGGCAGTAGCTTAATGGTATGTATGGCAATGGTTGCATTGGTTGGACGAATCGAACGGGAATGTCGGAGGCAAGATGGCCGCTGAGCGAACCGTATTGATGATGGCCGGCGGCACCGGTGGCCATGTTTTCCCCGCATTAGCAGTAGCTAGCGCCTTGGCTGAACGCGGTGTCGCTGTGCACTGGTTGGGCACTGCTACAGGCATAGAGGCGCGTTTAGTGCCGGCTGCGGACTTACCTTTGCACTGTTTAAATATGTCAGGTGTGCGCGGCAAAAATCCTTTGTTTCGTGTTGTGGCGATATTCAAAGCGGGCTTGGCTGTGTTGCAAAGCATGCGCTTGATTCTAAAGTTGAAACCCTTTTGTGTGGTGGGCATGGGCGGTTACGCCTCTGGGCCAGGTGGGCTGGCCGCAAAATTATTGGGCGTGCCGGTGGTGATTCAAGAACAGAATGCGGTTGCAGGCACCACGAATCGCCTGTTAGCGAAAATTGCCAAGTTGTGTCTCACCGGATATCCCATCGCACTCGGCGGTATAAAGAATCGCTATATCGGTAATCCCGTCCGTCGTGAAATTGCGGCGCTGGATACACCGGCCGCAAGATGGCTTGAGCGCAGCGGACAATTGCGGGTATTGGTATTGGGGGGCAGCCTCGGCGCTAAACCAATCAACGATGTAGTGATTCAAACTTGGCAGGCATTGCCAGAAGCCGAGCGACCATTGTTGTGGCATCAAACTGGTCGCGACCACGAGCAGGCTGTGCTAGCGGCCTATGCCGAGGCTGATGTGGCCGTTCTGGCTGAAGCGTTTATTGACGATATGGCGGCGGCTTATAGTTGGGCGGATGTGGTGATTTGTCGCGCAGGTGCATTGACGGTTGCTGAGCTAGCTGCAGCCGGAGTGCCAGCAATATTAGTACCGCTGCCTCACGCCATAGATGACCATCAGCGCGCGAACGCGAAATGGTTTGCGGATGGCGGTGCAGGCGAAATTATTGATCAAAAAGAATTTACAGCCTCAGCGTTATTAGCGTGGCTGCAAAGTGAAAAGGCACAGCGGGGGAATCTGTTGAATAACGCGGAAGCGGCAAGACGGTTGGCAAAAATAGATGCTGCCGATGTCGCGGCAGATTACTGCATGGAGTTTGCCCATGAGTCCTAAGCACCCATTCGTTGTGCCAGAAATGCGCAGAGTTAAGCGCATACATTTTATCGGTATTGGCGGCGCTGGTATGTGCGGCATCGCTGAGGTGTTGCTAAATCTTGGGTACATTATTTCGGGTTCAGACTTAAAGGCATCGCCTAGTACCGCGCGGTTACAGCAGCTGGGTGCGCGGATCGCCTTCGGCCACCGTGGTGAGAATATTGGTGACTCCGATGTGGTAGTGGTGTCCAGCGCGATAAATGACGCCAATCCAGAAATTATTGCCGCACGCAGTAGCCGAGTTCCAATTGTTCGTCGTGCCGAAATGCTGGCTGAGTTAATGCGTTATCGCCACGGTATTGCCGTTGCGGGTACCCACGGAAAAACAACGACCACAAGTTTGATTACGTCTATTTTTGCAGAGGCTGGTCTAGATCCGACGTTTGTCATTGGTGGATTGGTGAATAGCGCTGGCACCAATGCAGCCTTGGGTGAGAGCCGCTATTTGGTAGCGGAGGCAGACGAGAGTGACGCGTCATTCTTACATTTGCAGCCCATGGTGTCGGTTATTACGAATATTGAAGCCGATCATATGGCGACCTATGGCGGCGACTTTAGCAAGTTGAAGCGGACCTTTATTGAGTTCCTCCACAATTTGCCATTTTACGGCATTGCAGTGGTTTGTATTGATGACCCGGTTGTTCGTGAGTTACTGCCCGATATTGGTCGTCCCACATTGACCTACGGGTTTAGCGACGACGCTGATTTTCGAATTCACTCCTTAGAAAAACAGGGAATGCAAAGTCGTTTTTCAGTAAGCCGTCCCGATGGCAGTGACCTGGCTCTGTGCATTCATCAGCCGGGTGTGCACAACGTGTTGAATGCCACTGCGGCGATAGCGGTGGCAAGTGATGAAGGCATATCTGCCGACGCGATTTGCGCCGGGATTGCCAATTTTCAAGGAGTTGGCCGACGCTTTCAGCGCTACGGCGAATTGGCGGTAAGCGAAGGTGAATTCATGTTAGTGGATGACTATGGTCACCACCCGACTGAAGTGGCGGCGACAATATCCGCAGCGCGTCAGGCATGGCCTGATCGTCGTTTGGTGATGCTGTATCAACCGCACCGTTTTAGTCGCACCAAAGATTTGTATGAGGATTTTGTGCGGGTGTTGTCGACAGTCGACAGCCTGCTGTTGTTAGACGTTTACTCCGCAGGTGAAGAGCCAATTGCTGGCGCGGACAGTCGCAGCTTGTGCAGGAGTATTCGTCTGCAGGGCAAGTTTGAGCCGGTGTTTGTGGAAAGTACTGAAGCAGCATTTGAAATTTTAAAAACACGTATTCGTCCTGGTGATGTATTGCTGACACAGGGCGCGGGAAATATTGGCGCCTTGGCGCAGCAATTGTCTGGTCAGGATTGGGTGTAGGTATTACTGATGAGTGATATGACGGTAGCGGAAATTAATAAAGCCATTGGCGGCAAGCTCGCGGTGCTGTTTGGTGGGCATTCAGCCGAGCGTGAAATTTCTTTAAAAAGCGGTGCCGCAGTGACGGCGGCGTTTCAACGCCAGGGGATTGCAGTTGAGGCCATCGATGTTGCTGATCGCGGATGGATGCAGCGTGTAGAGACAGATTTCAGTCATACGTTTATTGCGCTGCATGGTCCCGGAGGGGAAGACGGCACGGTGCAAGGTGCCCTGGAGTGCTTGGGTGTGACATACACCGGTAGCGGCGTAATGGCCTCTGCGCTGGCGATGGATAAGTTTCGCTGCAAATTGTTGTGGTTGGGTATGGGCTTGTCCACACCTAAGTTTATTGAGCTAACCGCGGCCAGTGATTGGGCGGCGATCATTGCCGACTTGGGTTCGGTGATAGTCAAGCCGGCTTGCGAAGGTTCAAGTATCGGCATGTCACGCGCAGCCAGCGCTGAAGAATTACAGAGCGCTTGGCAGGGCGCGCAGGCATACGGGCGTGTATTCGCTGAGCAGTGGGTGGTGGGCAGTGAGTTCACAGTAGCCATTTTAAATGGCGTGGCCTTGCCTGCAATAAAGCTGGAAACCGATGCGGCATTTTACGATTTCAACGCCAAGTATTTGTCGAATGATACGCGTTACTTGTGTCCCTGCGGATTGAGCGAGAGGGATGAATTGGAGTTGAGTGAATTGGCCTTAGCCGCATTTACTAGCTTGGGTTGTGACGGCTGGGGGCGCGTTGACGTAATGCGTGATGGCGAAGGTCGCTTCTATTTGCTGGAAGTGAATACCGTGCCGGGTATGACTGATCACAGTTTGGTGCCGATGGCGGCCAAACAGGCTGGCTTAGATTTTGAACAACTGGTGCGCGCAATTTTGGTAGCTAGCATCGGTGAGGGTGAGTTGGGCTAATGAAGCTTGTCAGCGTTAAGCATAATCGCTTTAAACGCAGCAAGCCGGAGCGCGGTGAGCGTAAACCAGTGTCGCGGGAATGGGGGCGCATTTTTAATCGCTTGCTGCTGCTGGCGGCAGTGATGGGGTTTATATACGGCGTGGAGCGCTTGGGCAGTCAGTTGGAATCTATCCCAGTTGATCGCGTGGTGTTTGCAGGTGACTTCCGCCACGTCAGCCGCGATGTGCTGGTGGATAGGGTGACCAGCCATTTGGCGGTGGGCTATATCGGTTTGGATCTGGAGGGTATTCAGAGTGAACTGGAGCAAGAGCCTTGGGTGTATAGAGCGATTGTGGAGCGAGTTTGGCCGCGAGAGCTAAAGATTACGATTGTTGAGGAGACGCCGATTGCCGCTTGGGGTAATGGCGGTTTACTGAATCATCGGGGCAAGATTTTTTTGCCAACAAAGGAAATACGTAGCGATGTGGATTTGCCATTGCTGAGCGGTCCGGACGGCAGTGCAATAGAAATTATGCGTCAGTACCGTTTGATGAGTCAGTTGTTGGGTGATGAGAATTTGGTACTGCAGCGTTTGCAAATGAATGATCGCGGTGCCTGGACTGCCACCTTAAATGGTGGTGCGGTATTGGTTTTAGGACGGCAGGAACCATTGGAAAAATTGCGTCGCTTTATGTGGGTTTACAAGCAGCAATTGGCGGCAGATTTTGAACGCTTAAAGCGGGTAGATACCCGTTACATCAATGGTTTGGCCGTGTCGTGGCACGAGTTGGAAGGTAGTTAAAGTAAATGGCTAAAGTAAGTGCGTTGCCGGTGCGGGACGGATCGCTAAATTGGGAGAAGCAAAGCAATGGCTAGTTCACATGCAAGCCGGATGATAGTCGGTCTGGATATTGGCACCTCGAAAGTGGTGGCTATCGTTGGGTCGATGAATGAAGACGGCAAGCTGGAAATTGTCGGCATTGGTTCGCATCCATCGCGAGGCCTTAAAAAAGGTGTGGTGGTTAATATCGAGTCGACGGTGCACTCCATTCAGCGCGCGATTGAAGAGGCGGAGCTGATGGCAGGCTGCGAGATTCACAGCGTTTACGTTGGTATCGCGGGCAACCATATACGCAGTTTGAATTCCCACGGCATTGTGGCAATTCGCGACCGCGAAGTGTTCCAGCTTGATCTCGACCGGGTTATTGACGCAGCGCAAGCCGTGGCGATTCCAGCGGATCAAAAAGTACTGCATATCTTGCCGCAGGAATTTGTTATCGACGAGCAAGAAGGCATTAAAGAACCGCTGGGGATGTCGGGTGTGCGCCTTGAGGCGAAAGTGCACTTGGTGACTTGTGCGGTGAACGCGGTTCAGAACATTGAGAAATGTATTCGGCGCTGCGGCCTCGAAGTTGAGGACGTCATTCTTGAGCAGCTGGCATCAAGCTACGCCGTGCTGACAGATGATGAAAAAGAACTCGGTGTTTGTCTGGTGGATATCGGCGGTGGTACCACCGATATCGCGATCTTTACGGACGGCGCGATTCGTCATACCGGTGTTATACCGATTGCGGGTGACCAGGTCACCAATGACATCGCCATGGCCTTGCGTACCCCGACCCAGTACGCCGAAGAAATCAAAATCAAGTACGCCTGCGCCCTAACGCAACTCGCGGGCGAGGGTGAAATGATCAAGGTGCCCAGTGTGGGTGATCGCGCTCCGCGTGAGCTTTCTCGCCAAGCGCTTGCCGAGGTAGTCGAGCCACGCTACGACGAACTCTTCACCTTGATCCAGGCGGAATTGCGCCGCAGCGGTTACGAGGATCTTTGCGCCGCGGGCATCGTGTTAACTGGTGGCACCTCAAAAATGGAAGGTGTTGTCGAGCTGGCGGAAGAAATTTTCCATATGCCAGTTCGTATCGGGGTTCCGCAAGACGCGCGTGGCTTAACCGATATTGTACGCAACCCCATATACGCAACGGGTGTTGGCTTACTGCATTACGGTATTAAACACCAGGCTGAACACGGCGGGCGCGGCCGCGTTCGCAGCGGTGGCTTTTTGGCGAATCTAAAACAGTGGATTCAAAACAATTTTTAACGATGTGATAGGCGGTCGCGTTGGCAGCGCGATTGATTATGCAAAAAGGGAGAAAAAACCATGTTTGAACTAGTAGATAACGTTCCTCAGAACGCAGTAATAAAAGTAGTAGGTGTTGGTGGCGGTGGAGGTAATGCTGTGAAGCATATGATTGCCTGCAACGTTGATGGTGTGGATTTTATCTGCGCCAATACCGATGCACAGGCACTGACCAATGTGTCTTCTAAAACTGTGCTGCAATTGGGCACAACCATTACCAAGGGTTTGGGTGCAGGTGCGAATCCTGAAATTGGCCGTCAGTCAGCGATGGAAGATCGCGACCGTATCGCCGAGGCGCTGCAAGGTGCTGATATGGTATTCATCACTGCCGGTATGGGCGGCGGCACGGGTACCGGTGCGGCGCCAGTAGTCGCGCAAGTCGCAAAAGAGCTCGGAATTCTGACTGTGGCAGTCGTTACCAAGCCCTTCCCGTTTGAGGGCAAGAAGCGCATGGCGGTGGCGCTGGAAGGTATGAAGGAGCTGCGTCAACACGTGGATTCCTTGATCACCATTCCGAACGAAAAGTTGCTGCCGGTTTTGGGTAAAAACACCAGTTTGCTCGATGCCTTTAAAGCCGCCAACGATGTACTGTTGGGTGCAGTACAGGGCATTGCGGATCTCATTATTCGCCCAGGTATGATTAACGTCGATTTCGCTGACGTACGCACCGTCATGTCTGAGATGGGTATGGCGATGATGGGCAGCGGTGTTGCTACCGGCGAAAATCGCGCTCGCGAAGCAGCGGAAGCCGCTATTCGCAGTCCATTGCTCGAAGATGTGAATTTGCAAGGGGCGCGCGGGATTTTGGTTAATATTACCGCAGGTCTAGATCTATCCCTAGGCGAGTTTAACGATGTCGGGGATACTATCGAGGAGTTTGCTTCCGAGAACGCGACAGTCGTGGTCGGAACTGTAATTGATCCCGATATGGTCGATGAATTACGCGTCACAGTGGTGGCAACAGGCCTGGATGGTTTGGGTCAAGAAGCACCGCTTAAAGTTGTTGAGTCACGACCTGTAGAGGCTCGCTCAACCGACTACCGTAAGCTTGATCGACCAACAGTAATGCGCAATAACCAGCAAGCGGCGGTTGCGCGAGATGTGGCTCCGGCGCCGATGGCAGATAAGGACATGGAATACTTGGATATTCCTGCGTTTCTGCGGCGTCAAGCCGATTAACTAGCTGTAGCCGGTGCAGCAGGGCGAAGTGCCAGCGATTTATCGCTAGCACATTAGTAACGTCGTCTCTGCAAATGTAGCCGTCCGGCCCATAGAGTGAGTATGAACATGATTAAACAACGCACCTTGCGCAACACCATCCGTGCCACCGGAATTGGTTTGCATACGGGGGAAAAGGTCTACCTGACGCTGAAGCCAGCGCCGGTTGATACCGGTGTGATTTTCCGTCGCACCGACTTGAATCCCGTTGTTGAAATCCATGCTCGCGCTGAAAATGTGGGTGATACAACGCTCTCTACCACGTTAATGAACGGTGACGTGAGAGTGTCGACGGTAGAACATTTGCTTTCTGCAATGGCTGGTTTGGGTATTGATAATGCCTATGTTGAAGTCAGTTCTTCGGAAGTGCCTATTATGGATGGCAGTGCGGGGCCTTTTGTATTTCTCATCCAGTCCGCTGGGATTGAGGAGCAAAATGCACCGAAGAAATTCATCCGTATCAAGCGTCCGGTGACAGTGAAGGATGGCGATAAAGTCGCGAGTTTCCTCCCTTTTGACGGCTTTAAAGTCTCTTTCACTATCGACTTTGATCATCCGGTCTTCAAAGACCGGACTGGTCATGCCGAGTTAGACTTCTCCAGCACCTCGTTTGTTAAAGAAGTGAGTCGGGCGCGGACCTTTGGGTTTATGCACGAGATTGAATATCTGCGTTCAAAAGGTTTGGCGCAGGGCGGCAGTGTTGACAACGCGATTGTTGTTGACGAATACCGCATTCTTAACGAAGACGGACTTCGTTATGAAGACGAGTTTGTAAAGCATAAGGTCTTAGATGCCATCGGTGATTTATATCTGCTGGGCACGAGTCTTATCGGCGAGTTTAAAGCGCACAAGTCGGGACACGGCTTGAATAATGTGTCGCTACGCGCCCTTATTAAAGATACCGATGCGTGGGAATGGGTAACATTTGAAGACCCCGCCGACGCACCGATTAGCTACATGGCGCCAGCTGCTGTCGCCTAGTTTTCCCTCCTCCATGCTTAGTCTGGCGTCGGTCTAAGCATGGTAATATTGTCTCATCTATGCGATATTGCGCCTCGGTGTTACGGTATAGCTTACTTCCAGCCTGCAGGTAACAAGCGCGATCTTTGGCGTTGATTCTTTTGGATATTAAGTCCGGAGCCGTCATCATATTTTCATTCGGACAATGTAGCTTGGTGCGGTTTTTGCGGGCTGTATAATTTAATGCGTTGCTTGGAGCTGAGTGTAGTGTCTGAGCTGACGATATTTAGAATGTCGACAATCTGCAAGCGCCCTCAATGATAGGGATATAATCCCGGGAACAGTAACGAATTCATCATGATTACAGCAGTAGTTAAGAAAGTTTTTGGTAGTAAAAATGACCGCGAACTCAAGCGGATGCGCAAGGTGGTGGCCAAGGTCAACGCCCTTGAAGAGGGCTTAACCACCCTGGATGATGCGTCTCTTGCGGCGAAAACCAGTGAGTTCAAGCAGCGCTTAAGCAGTGGCGAAACCCTAGATCAGATACTGCCTGAAGCGTTTGCTGTTTGTCGTGAAGCGAGCCGCCGAGTGATGGGAATGCGGCACTTTGACGTACAGCTTATCGGTGGCATCAGCCTACATGAAGGCACTATTGCAGAGATGCGCACCGGCGAAGGTAAAACCCTTGTGGCTACCTTGGCGGTTTATCTAAATGCCTTGGAAGGCAATGGCGTATTCGTGGTAACCGTCAACGATTACCTCGCGCAGCGCGATGCGAACTGGATGCGACCTCTTTATGAATTTTTAGGTTTAAGTGTTGGAATTATTCGCTCAGGCCAAGAGTCCGAGCAAAAGCGAGCAGCCTACCAAGCAGACATCACCTACGGCACCAACAACGAATTCGGCTTCGACTACCTACGCGATAATATGGCGTTTGCCATTAGCGATCGTTTTCAGCGCAGTTTGAATTACGCCATTATTGATGAAGTCGACTCGATCCTTATCGACGAAGCGCGTACCCCGCTTATTATTTCTGGTCCCGCCGAAGATAGTTCTAAGTTATACAAGCAAATTAACCTGTTTATTCCGTCGCTAATTCCCGCCGAAATGGATGAAGCCGGAAAGCCCTCTGACGAAGGTCACTACACCGTCGATGAAAAAATGCGCCAGGTGGAATTAACCGAGCACGGCCATCAGCTCGTCGAAGACATGCTTGTGCAGGCGAAATTGCTGGACGAAGGCGACAGCCTTTATGCGGCCGGAAACTTGAATTTACTCCATCATGTGAATTCGGCATTGCGCGCCCATGTTCTCTTCCATAACAACGTCGAATACATTATTCAGAATGATCAGGTTGTGCTGATTGATGAGCACACTGGTCGGACGATGGCGGGCCGCCGTTTATCTGAAGGTCTGCATCAAGCGATTGAAGCGAAAGAAGGTGTTACGGTTCAGGCCGAGAGCCAAACCCTGGCATCAACAACCTTCCAGAACTACTTCCGTCAGTTCGAAAAACTAGCGGGTATGACTGGGACCGCAGATACGGAAGCGTTTGAATTCCGTCAGATTTACGGCTTGGATGTCGTGGTGATTCCCACCAATAAGCCGAGTGCCCGTCGAGATTCTAATGATTTGGTGTACTTGACCAAAGAAGAGAAATACGACGCGATTGTAGAAGACGTTAAGGGTGTCGTTGAAAGTGGTGCGCCAATTCTGGTTGGTACAGCCTCTATCGAAACCTCTGAAGAAATGTCTCAGCGTTTTCAAAAAGCCGGTATTCAGCACAAAGTCCTCAACGCAAAATACCACGAGCAAGAAGCGGAAATCATTGCTCAGGCTGGACGTCCTGGCGTGGTAACAATTGCAACGAACATGGCGGGGCGCGGTACTGACATTGTGCTCGGCGGTAATGTTGATGTTGAAATAGCTCAGTTAGAAAACCCATCTGATGCGATGATCAACGAGCTTCGCGAAGCGTGGAAAATTCGTCACGAAAAAGTCATGCAAGCAGGCGGACTGCACATCGTTGGTACCGAGCGTCACGAGTCACGCCGGATAGATAACCAGTTGCGCGGACGTGCTGGTCGTCAGGGCGACCCCGGTGCGTCGCGTTTCTACCTGTCTCTGGAAGACAGCCTGATGCGTATATTCGCCTCTGATCGCGTGCGCGGCATTATGCAGGCGCTGGGATTAGAGAAGGGCGAAGCCATAGAGCATCGTATGGTTTCAAATGCAATTGAAAAAGCGCAGCGCAAAGTTGAAGGTCGTAACTTCGATATGCGTAAGCAGTTGCTTGAATACGATGACGTTGCCAACGACCAGCGCCAAATTATTTACCAGCAACGCAACGAACTGCTAGAAGCTGACGACATTAGCGAAATGCTCAAAGCTATTCGTTCCGATGTGGTCGGTGATGTTGTTGGCGAATATATACCGCCGCAAACCCTCGAAGAACAGTGGGATATCAGTGGACTTGAGCATCGTCTAGAGGCTGAGTTTGAGGTCAAACTGCCTATTCAACAGTGGCTAGATGAAGATCGTTCCGTGAATGAGTCAGTCATCCACGAGCGTGTTTACGAGGCGGTGGATCTCGCCTATGAAGCTAAGTGCGCTTTGGTTGGCGCCGATATGCGCAAGATAGAGCGACATATATTTCTGCAGGTCTTAGACACGTTGTGGAAAGAACACTTGGCGACTATGGATCACCTGCGTCATGGTATTCATTTGCGCGCTTTTGCTCAGAAGAATCCGAAGCAAGAATACAAGCGTGAAGCGTTTACATTGTTCCAACAAATGCTCGAAACGCTCAAGCATGATGTAGTTCGATTCTTATCGCATTTGCGCTTACAGCAAGATGAAAACTCCGAGGCTTTAGAACAGCAGCGCCGAGAAGAGCAAGCGAAGCGGGCGATGGAGTTTCAACATGCTGAATCTAGCGGCTTAAGTGTTGAAGAAGATGTCAGCGAACCAGAGCAGGCTGCGGCGCAGCCAGAAACCTTTGTGCGTGAAGCACCTAAAGTGGGACGCAACGAGCCATGCCCCTGTGGTTCTGGCAAAAAATACAAACAATGTCATGGCAAATTAGACTGAGGAAGACACCAGCATGGCGGTAGGTTCGGGTGATTTGGGTACATTGCATTCAGTCGATGGCGTGCGCATAGGGGTAGCAAGTGCCGGCATTAAAAAGGCAGGACGAATTGATACCGTTGTTTTCGAGTTAGCCGAAGGCAGTTCCGTTGCTGGCGTATTCACGCTTAATGCGTTCTGCGCGGCCCCCGTTACGGTTGCTAAAAAGCACCTTGCTGCAGACTCACCACGCTATTTGTTGATCAACACTGGCAACGCCAACGCTGGTACCGGAGTAATCGGTATGGCAGACGCGCACGCCTCTTGTGCAGCGTTAGCGGAACAGGTTGGGGTTGCTCCAGAGCAGATTTTACCTTTTTCTACTGGGGTTATTGGCGAAAAACTTCCCCTCGATAAACTTGTTGCCGCCATGCCCGCCGCAGTGACAGCGCTATCGGCAGATGCGTGGGAGCGGGCCGCTAACGGTATTATGACTACCGATACCCGCCCTAAAGCAACCTCAAGACAAATAGAGATCGACGGTCGTACCATCACTGTCACCGGTATATCCAAAGGTGCCGGTATGATTAAGCCTAATATGGCCACGATGCTGGGCTACGTTGCAACGGATGCCGCTATTGCGCCAGATGTATTGCAGGCGATGTTAGATGTCGCTGCAGATGCGTCGTTTAACCGCATTACTATCGACGGTGATACCTCAACAAACGACTCCTGTGTTTTGGTCGCAACAGGCAAGGCAGGCGGTGAAGTGCTGTCAGTATCGGAAGGTCAAACTTTCGAAAAGCTGCAAACGGTTTTCAACGAAGTCTTTCTTGAGCTGGCCCACGCCATTGTGCGCGACGGTGAAGGTGCTACCAAATTCGTCGCGGTAGAAGTGGCTGGTGCCAAGGATGTGTCAGAGTCGCTTAAGGTTGCCTATGCAGTTGCAGAGTCGCCTCTAGTGAAAACAGCGCTGTTTGCCAGCGACCCGAACTGGGGTCGTATATTGGCGGCGATTGGCCGTGCCGGTGTTGAAGCCTTGGATGTATCGATTTTAACAGTACACCTCGACGACGTATTGATTACCGAACACGGCGGCCGTGCGGCAAGCTATACCGAAGCGGCGGGCGCGGCGGTCATGAAGCAGTCCGAAATCACGATTCGTATTAATTTGAATCGCGGCCAGCACACCGAGACCGTGTGGACGACAGATTTCTCCTACGACTACGTCAAAATCAATGCCGAATACCGCAGCTAATAAACAGATACACGTTGCGGTAGGGGTCATCTATAACGCCCAAGGGCAGATACTTATCGCTCGTCGTCACGATGACGCACATCAAGGCGGCTTGTGGGAATTTCCCGGTGGTAAAGTTGAGCAGGGTGAAACAGTCTGTGATGCCCTGGCTCGCGAGTTGCACGAAGAGCTAGGAATCGTTGTCACCCCTTCGAGCTGTACCCCATTGCTAGAAATACGTCATGACTATAGCGATAAAGTTGTGTTTCTCGACGTGTGGGCAGTGTCAGGTTTTGAAGGCGAGCCAATCGGAAAGGAAGGTCAACCACTGCGCTGGGTGAGGCCGAGCACACTTCGTGAATACGAATTTCCAGCTGCTAATGTAGCAATTATCGACGTAATACAATCAGCGTAAAAGAGCCTGTAGGTTGGCGTAGAACAGAGCGAAACCCAACATGAGTGTGACACGACCCAACAATCGGAGTACGCCGCCACATCAATGTTGGGTTTCGTTCCTCTACCCAACCTACGTGCCTGAAGCCTGAAATACGTCATCTCCGACTAGGGATCCAAATGGGCGAAGCGAATACCTTTATATAACACACAACGTCATCCCCGACCCCGATCGGGGATCCAGTGTGAGCGTCAGCGAATGCCTTTAGCGTCGGACGCCAGACGTCTGACTTCTGACGTAACGGCGGAGTGCTACAAAGCCCGAGGTTATGGACCCTCAATCGAGTTGAGGATGAAGGCGGTGGTGCGCTGAGAATGACGCCACTACACCACGTCATCCCCGACCCCGATCGTGGATCCAGTGTGAGCGTCAGCGAATGCCTTTAGCGTCGGACGCCAGACGTCTGACTTCTGACGTAACGGCGGAGTGCTACAAAGCCCGAGGTTATGGATCCTCAATCGAGTTGAGGATGACGACGTTAGTGTGCTGAGAATGACGGCGGGTTAACGTCCGAAGCCAGAAATACGTCATCCCGCGGCTCTATAAAATGACGCCTCCCCCGACCGGGGACGCAAATGGGCGAAGCGAATACCTTTATATAACACACCACGTCATCCCCGACCCCGATCGGGGATCCAGTGTGAGCGTCAGCGAATGTCCTTTTTTCTAATAACCACCTTCCAAATCTTCGCTAAAAACATCCTCTAAGGGCTGTCCTGGAATAGCGTGATCCTCATTCGCCCATGCGACAAGATCATTATTCTTACATCGGGCAGAGCAAAAAGGACGGAACTCATTGCGGGTATCCCAAACCTGTTCCGTGCCGCAGTTAGGACACGCCACTACTGTGGGCTTCTTGCTTGCATTGGCCATTAATTCCCTCCCGCTAGTTCTAAAAATTGTTGGTGAAGCCGGGTGATTTGTCGGTCTAAATCAGTAAACCCTGAGGTATTGTCGATGACGTCTGTCGCAGCGGCTAATCGTTCTTCGCGTGTTGCTTGGCTCGCTATAATGCGCTCAACCTGCGCTTGTTCGTTACTGTCTCGTGTCATTGTGCGGGTCAATTGTACGGACTGCGGCACATCGACCACTACCAGGCGCTGGCAAAAACTTTGCTGTTTACTCTCGACGAGTAGCGGCGAGACATAAATACCGTAGGTGCTTTGAATCCCGCCGAGTTGTCTAAGTGTCTCATCTGCAATGAGTGGGTGTAGAAGAGACTCAAGCCAGATTTTTGCATTGGCGTCGGCAAAAATGGTTTGCCTAAGTGCTGCCCGATTGAGTTGTCCATCTTCTTGAATTAGATCATTGCCAAAACGCGACGTGATTTTTGCCAGTGCTTCGGTACCCGGCTCAACAACTTCTCGGGCAATCACATCGGCATCGACGATACCAATACCAAGCTTAGCAAAGCGATCAGAAACGGCGGTTTTGCCACTCCCGATACCACCGGTTAAACCTACTATTAAATTACTCATATTTGGTTTCGGTCATATTTAAATTTAGCTTTTTAATGAATTATGGATCCTAGGGGTTCCTGAGTAATGTCGCAAGCGAAGGGAGTTTAGACGTTGCCGGAGCGGAGTAAATGAGTATTCCGAGCACCGCAGACGTTCAAAATACCGAGCGCAGTAATTAGTCAGTAATTCCTCAGCGTAGGCCGGCGAAACCGAGGTAACCGTCAATGATGGCATCGCCCCAAAAGACTGCAATCCAGCCCGCTCCGGCCAAGTAAGGGCCAAAGGGCATTGGCGTCGACGTTGACTTGCGATTAAGTGCCAGGATAAGTCCGCCGCATACGGCGCCAACAACGGATGATAATAAAATAATCAGCGGCAGATACTGCCAGCCGAGCCAAGCGCCTAGCGCGGCGAGTAATTTAAAATCGCCGTAACCCATGCCTTCTTTGCCGGTAACGATTTTAAAGAGCCAGAAGACGCTCCATAAAATCATATACCCAGCCATTGCGCCCCATAGCGCATCGGTAATGGGGATGTGCCCAAATACGCTGTTATACAGCAGTCCTAGCCACAGTAGTGGCAGGGTGATTTGATCCGGCAATAACTGATGATCGATATCGATGACGGTAAGAATTAATAGCAGCCAGCTAAATAAAATAATCGCAAACGCGTAAGGAGTAATGCCAAAAATCAGCAGCGGCATAATACTGATAAGCGCTGTGATAACTTCAATAAGTGGGTAGCGGAGACTAATACTAACTTTACAATTCGCGCAGCGCCCGCGTAGGACGGCGTAGCTCACTACGGGGATATTTTGCCAAGCTTTAATTGGCGCATTGCAGGATGGACAGTGTGAATTGGGAATCGCTAAATTAAATTCAGTGGCTGGCGCCGGTGGGGTAGAAGGCTCACCGTCATTCAATAAATACTCACACTCTTCCCGCCAGTTAGCTTCCATCATTTTCGGTAGGCGGTATATGACTACGTTGAAGAAGCTGCCGATCAATAGTCCGAAAATACCAATTGTTGTGATGGTAAATACTGGGGCGCTTTCTAGAGCGGTAAAGAAATTCATACAATACTCAGCGGTAAATATGTAGTCGGGAGCGAATAGTGTTTCGGCAACACCTAATTACATTGCGGAACCCAGCATGAAGATTGGTAGATACATCGCAATCATTAGGCCCCCTACAAGCACGCCGAGTATCGACATAATAAACGGTTCAAGCAATGCGGTTAGAGTGTCGACCGCGTTATCTACTGCTTCTTCGTAGTGAGTTGCTACCTTGTCGAGCATTTCATCTAGTGAGCCAGATTCTTCACCAATGGAAACCATTTGCAGTAGCATGTTCGGGAAAAGATTGGTGAATTTAATCGATGAATACAAGGTTTGGCCTGTTGTTACATCATCTCTTATTTGAAAAATCGCTTTACTATATACCGCGTTACCGGCTGCTCCAGCAACTGAGCTAAGTGCGTCGACTAAAGGTACGCCGGCGCCGAAAGTGGTTGCCAAGGTTCGTGAAAATCGCGCAATAACAGAATTAAAAACGATATCACCAATTACAGGAATTTTAAGCGTTATTTTGTCTACCCAGTCGGAAAACGCTTGTGACTTTTGTCTAGCGGTTTTAAACGAGAACCCTGCCGCAATGGCTAAACCCAATAATATATACCAGTTCGCCTGCATCCATTCCGAGAGTGAGACAACCAGTTTGGTAAACGCGGGAAGGTCGGAGCCAAAGCTTTCGAACGTTGTGGCAAACGTGGGTACAACCTTAATGAGCAAAATTGCCGTTACGACTACCGCAACCACCATGACGGCAATCGGGTAGGTTAATGCTTTTTTGATTTTCGCCTTCAATGCTTCTGTCTTTTCTTTGTAGGTTGCGACTCTATCTAGCATTACTTCAAGCGTACCAGATTGTTCACCGGATGCGATTAAGCTACAAAATAGCTCATCAAAATACTTTGGATGCTTGGCGCATGCATTTGCGAAGCCGCCGCCAGACGCGACCTCGTTTTTTATGTCAACAACCAGCTCTTGCATGGTCGGATTTTCCACGCCTTCAGCTACAATGTCGAAACTTTGTACTAAAGGAACACCCGCTTTAAGCATGGTTGCCATTTGACGAGTAAAAATGGCGATATCAGCGGGCTTTATCGCCTTTTTGTTACTAAATAAAGGCTTGGGTTTGCGCTTCACATTTTTAGCAGCAATACCCTGCTTGCGAAGGTGCGCTTTTACTAAGGCACTAGACCCCGCTGTAAGTTCGCCTCGTGTTTTACGGCCCTGTTTATCTACGCCCTGCCAAACAAAGACCTGTGTTTTGGGTGCTGTTGCCATTATTAATCCTTGGTCACTCGGTTCACTTCTTCAAGGCTGGTTACACCCTGCGCGCACTTCTTTAGCGCTGATTGCCGTAAATTTGGAAATCCTTCCTTTTGCGCCTGTGCGGCAATTTCAATTGAATTGCCATTTTCCATAATAATACGAGAAATCTCCGGGGTGATGCGAACTACTTCGTAAATCCCTACGCGGCCTTTATACCCATTATTGCAGCGCTCGCAGCCTACTGGATGCATGATGGTTGCCTTTTCCAGTTGTTCTGCGGTAAATCCTTCTTCTATTAAGGTGTGCTGTGGCACATCTAGCGGAATGGCACACTCCTTACATAAGCGTCGCGCTAAGCGCTGGGCAATGATAAGGCTAACGGATGTTGCCACATTGAAAGCCGGTACGCCCATATTCAACAGTCGCGTTAAGGTCTCTGAGGCGCTATTGGTGTGAAGGGTAGATAGTACCAAGTGACCGGTTTGGGCCGCCTTAATGGCAATTTCCGCTGTTTCCAAATCACGAATCTCACCGACCATGATAATGTCAGGGTCTTGGCGCAAAAAAGAGCGCAGCGCTTCAGGAAAGCCGAGGCCAACTTTGGCGTTTACATGTACTTGGTTAATCCCTTCCAGGTTGATCTCTACCGGATCTTCAGCGGTGGATATATTGCGCTCAGGGGTATTAAGGATGTTAAGGCCGGTATAAAGAGAAACCGTTTTACCCGAGCCGGTAGGTCCAGTAACCAGAATCATGCCCTGTGGTTGATTCAGGGTTTTCATATACATATCTTTTTGGCTTGGCTCATAACCTAGAGCGTCAATGCCCATTTGGGCAGAGCTTGGGTCAAGTATCCGAAGTACAACCTTTTCGCCCCAAAGTGTCGGAAGGGTGTTAACCCGGAAGTCTATGGCGCGGGTTTTAGATAGCTTCATTTTGATCCGGCCATCCTGTGGCACTCGCCGCTCAGAAATGTCCATCTGTGACATAACCTTTAAGCGAGCGGCAAGGCGGTAGCCTAATGATGCAGGTGGTCGCGCTACTTCTTGTAATATGCCATCGGTACGAAAACGCACGCGGTAAATCTTTTCATAAGGTTCAAAGTGAATATCTGAAGCACCGCCGCGTATTGCATCTATAAGTACTTTGTTAATAAACTTAACCACCGGGGCTTCATCGGCACCCTTAAGATCAGCTTCCCCACCACCGTCTTCATCAACGGCTTCGATATCAAGATTTTCAAGGCTGACGTCGTCCATGTCGCCCAAGCTGTCGGCGAGGGATTCTTCTTGCGCGGAAAGGTATTTGTCGATGGCGGCATTGAGCGCCGCTTCCTCGACAATAATGGGTTCAGTCGTTAGACCGGTATGAAACTTAATTTGGTCTAGGGCATGGATATTTGTCGGGTCTGACATGCCAATAAACAAGCGTTTCCCGCGCTTCCAAAGCGGCAGTGTGCGGTGAAGTTTAATTAACTTGTTATCGATAATTTTTTGCGGGGCGAGCTCAGCGGTGTAGGAGCGCAAATCGATAAATGGAATACCAAACTCGTCTGCGGCTATCTCTGCTATCTTTACGCCATCGGCAAGCTGTTTGCTCACCAAATAAGACACTAAGCTCTTTTTGTCTTTCTGAGCGGTCTCCTGTGCTTTACGAACGGTATCCTCATCAAGAATCTCGTCGTAAACAAGGCGTCTGGCTAGGCCGTTTAAGGGCGTTATGGGGCTGTTCATAGCGTCACTTTATCGTTAAAAACGTAATGAAAACAGTATAGTGCCTATTATTAGATTAAGCACTACGCAGGGCGGTGGGATGAATTGTAGGTGTCATTTAAGAGATATAGATTCAGGCGGACGGAGAGTTTTCGCTACTTAGTGACGTTTTTTGTCAGTTAAGACGGATTTGTGTCTATATGGCGTGTTTGTACAGAACTACATAATGAAAGCTGGAATTGCCTGTGCTCCCATGTGTCACGCTTTTGCGCCATATTGTGGGCGGCTCCTGAATTGCTGGCACAAATATTGATAACCATACCGTTAGTGATGGATTTCTATCACAAGAAGAAATCAAAATTTAGCGGAGTTCATTATGAAGAAAGTTCAACAAGGTTTTACATTGATTGAATTGATGATCGTTATCGCGATTATCGGTATTTTGGCAGCGGTTGCCTTACCTGCTTACCAAGATTATACAATTCGCGCAAAAGTGTCTGAGGTAGTATTGGCAGCATCGCAGTGCCGTACCAGCATTACTGAAACGATTCAAAGCTCATCAGGCACAGCTTTACCTGTGGCCGGTGATTGGGGTTGTGAGCATACCGTTGCTGGAATTAATGCGACGAAATATGTTGCATCAATCGCGACTAGTGCGGCTGGTGTGATCACCGTTACGTCAAGTTCCGCAAGTGATTTGGGTGATGCAGCTAGCAAAGTTGTAAGTCTTGTGCCTATGAAAGACGCAACGAATACGATTGCTACCACTGACGTGGGTGTTGCAGTATACGGCTGGCGTTGTGGCTTAGGTACTGACGGTACTACTATGGATCCTAAATTCCTACCGGGTTCCTGTCGTGGTACTTTCTAAGCTTGCTTGACCCTTCTCCAATTATTTGGAGAGAAAATAGCCCCTTTTGGGGCTATTTTTTTTACTGGACGGAAAACTGCCAATGCACCCAGAATCGCAAGCGACTATAGCGCGAATAATGTTTGCTGGATTACTTGCTCTAGCTATTGTGTATTGGCCAGGAATTCACGGCATGTTTTTTATAGATGATGCCCTTAATTTTGAGGGTGTACTACAAGTTATAGATATTCCAAGTGCGATATATTATGTTTTCACCGGTCACGCCGGCCCCCTGGGACGTCCTGTCGCCTTAGCAAGTTTTTTACTTCATGGCGACGCTTACCCGAATAACCCCCTCCCATTTATTGGCGCTAATATCGCGATCCATTTAGGTAACGTTGCGCTATTGGCGTGGGCGATGCGTCGTTTACAAATTCAAGCTCCTGCTGTGCTTGGTACAAGTGTTTGGCTGGCTCCTATAGCGTCGTTGCTGTGGGGCGCGCTGCCAATATTGGCATCGACGTCGCTAATGGCAGTGCAAAGAATGACGTCGCTAAGTGCATTATTTATGTTGCTTGGCGTGCACTGCTATTTATACGCGCGAGTGAAAGCGCATGAGCGGAATTGCTGGGGCCTTTTTGCGTCAATTATTGGCATTGGTGTATGTACTTTGCTGGCAATGTTTACCAAGGAGAATGGAGCCCTATTGCCGTTGCTGCTATTGGCTATGCACGGCCTTTTATTCACCAAAGAAAAAAGTGTAATTGACGCGGGGGCTAAGCCTAAATTCTGCCGCTATGCTTTGACCGCGGCATTGTGTTTACCAAGTTTATTATTACTTGCCTATATAGTGAGTTGTATTCCAAGCGTAGAGGCAAGATATTGGAATCGGCCGTTTACCTTGTCTGAGCGTCTTGCCAGCCAAGTAGTTATTTTATGGGAGTATCTACGGGTGGCATTTCTCCCAAGATTTGCGGATATGAGCCCATTTGCAGATGACTACCCAATCCGTCATTTTTCAGACCGAATTGTTCAGCTTTCCCTGCTGGCATGGGGTGCTGTTTTTGCTGCTTCAATTCTGCTGTGGCGTAGACGAAAGCCCTTAGCGTTGTTTGCATTACTTTGGTATCTGTTTGGGCATTTAATCGAATCTAGTTTGTTTCCCTTGTATTTGTATTTTGAACATCGCAACTACATTCCAATTATTGGGCCTGTGCTGCTTTTAGTTGTCAGCGTTTTAAAGGCGCCGGTTTCAGCCAATTTGAAAATTACGGCTTCTATAATCTATACAGGTTTTCTAATTTTTGTACTTTGGCAGACAAGCTCCACATGGGGGAGTCGCCAGCTGATAGTGTGGGCGAAAGACCATCCAGATTCGCCGCGCGCCTTGCAATTAATGGCTGGTGCTTACATGAATGCGGGTCGAGTGGACGAGGTGCTGGCATTATATGGCGGGGCTTTGGAAAGAAACCCAAAACTAACGAGTGTTTCGGTGCAAGGTTTAAGGGCCAGTTGTTATGTGAAAACTGAGCGAGAGGCTACAACGCAGGCTTGGCTGGAGAGTGTCCGGCAGACATTACCATTCGGTGATTTTAGTTTGTTAACTATTTCGTCACTCGAGGCGGTTATGCGTTTGCAGCTACAGGGCCACTGCGCTGGACTGCAGTCAACTGACGTTTTAGAGCTTGTTGATTTGATCAAAAGCAATCCGGTATATCGTCGCGGTACCGATCCCAATCGATTGTCGGCTATTCGAGCTAATATTTATTTGGCAAGGGGTGACACAGAAGCGGCGATGATGGAAATGCGCAAAGGACTTGAAAAAAAACCAGACTTAGAAACAATTCAAGTATTGTATCGATTGCTCTTGGCCAATAAGGGTGATGTAGCCGGTAGGGAGTTTTTACAGTGGGCGCGAACGCTAAAACCGCGTACAAAGAACTCGTTAATAATGAAGCGTTGGCAGCGGGACTTGGCGGCGTTGGAAAGCGGAGCGTAATACGAGCTTTGAAGTCTAAGTCAGTTATTTTTGTATTGTGAGGCTGGATGTGTGGTACGCAAAATTAAAAGCATTTTCGACGCACTTTGTTATAACTGCATTAGTGGCGGGTATAGTTAGTTATTTGGTATTTAAACAGTGGTTTCCTGCGCCCTTTGCAAAAATGATGGATGCGGGAAGCCTTTTGATACTGGTGTTGACGTGCGACCTATTGCTGGGGCCCTTGGTTTCATTTGTTATATATAGCCCGCAAAAAAAAATGAAATCACTGCTAAGTGATTATGCGGTAGTGATTAGCATACAAATCGCGGCTTTGGCTTACGGGATGTCAACGGTAGTAGATTTGCGTCCAGTGTTTTTAGTATTTACAGCAGACCGTTACGTTGTCGTAAGTGCTGGGGAGTTGACTAAGCAGGAAATCAAGCAAGGGACTAGCCCTGAATTTCCAAAGGCTAGCTTTGGCGGCTACAGAACAGTATATGTCGAAAGAATAAGCGATCCTGAGAAGCAAATGGCGCTCATTATGTCGTCACTAGATGGCGGGCGAGATCTACAGCATGTGGTCGAAAATTATCACCCTGTAAGTGCTCATGTGCCCGATGTGCTAGCGCATGCAAAAACATTAGCTGAATTGGAAGAGAAGTTTCCAAGTATTGGTGAAGAGTTGAGTCGCGAGCTGCTAAGTATAGAAAGAGATAAAAATGATCTTTTGTGGTTGCCGGTGCAAGCTCAAAAGGCATTCTGGACCGCATTAGTAGATAAAAAGACCGCATTACCAGTTGGGTGGCTTGAATTAGATCCGCTGTAACTAAATAAAAGAGCATACGATAAATGGTAAAAATATGAATTTTTCGGTTGTCTTACCGGCAAAGAATGAAGCAGCTACAGTTGCTGTAGTAGCTGCGGCAATTAAAGAGCAGTTTCCTGAAGCAGAAATTATTGTTGTGAATGATGGCTCTACCGACGAAACGGGCCTATTAGCTAAATCTGCTGGCGCAATTGTCATCAACCACCCCTACTCGAAAGGAAATGGGGCGTCTATTAAGGCAGGTGCTAGAGCGGCAACGGGGAATGTTATTGTTTTTATGGACGCCGATGGCCAGCATGACCCCAAAGATATTAGTTCATTATTGGCGTTGATTGATGAGGGATATGATTTGGTGGTGGGAGCGCGTCAGTCGGGCTCCCAGGCAAGTGTCGGTCGTGGATTGGCGAACGGTTTATATAATAAGCTCGCAACATATATGACTGGTCATAAAGTAGAGGATCTAACATCGGGCTTTCGCGCGGTGCGTGCCGAGAAATTTAAAGAATTTCTTTACTTATTACCGAATGGTTTTTCCTACCCCACAACGAGCACAATGGCATTTTTTCGCGCGGGCTATTCAGTAAAGTATGTACCGATTCATGCTGCACAGAGGGAAGGGAAGAGCCATATTAAACCTTTGAAAGACGGTATGCGATTTTTGTTAATCATCTTCAAAGTAGCTACGCTGTATTCTCCGTTAAAATTATTTACGCCCGCGGCGGCATTCTTCTTTTTGCTTGGTTTGGGTTGGTATGGATATACATTCACTATAATGAGTAGGTTTACTAATATGAGCGCTCTGTTGTTAACCAGCGGGTTCATGTTGTTTATGATGGGTTTGATATCCGAGCAGATAACTGCGCTGATGTATAAGGAGCGCTGATGCAGCATCATGAGCAATTTGTACACAGGATCAGCCGTTTGCAATTACGCCTGTTTTTACGAGCTTGAAGATGTATTCGGCAATTAAATCCGCGTTCGCCTTGTTAGCTGCAAAGCAGCGGCGTGAATACTGGCTGGTTGCTGTTTTGTTGAGCATTACCGCCATAGCGGACTTGGTCGGTATTGCAGCCATCATCCCTGCCGTCACGTCGCTGATAGACTTTGAGAGAGCTGTTGAAAAGGGTTATTTGCATACCCTGTATCTGTGGTTGGGCAAGCCGGAGAAGCCGGTGTTTCTGGCGATGGTCACTGCTGGCGCCATCGGTTTTATCTGGGGCGGTGCCCTAATGACCACGCTGGGCGTCTTCGCCCGGCAGCGCTTTATCCGTAGGATAAGTGCAGATATTTCGGCAAGGGCTTTCAACCATTACATGGCCCAATCGATAGAGCCTTTTTACCAGCGCCCCGGGTCGGCGTTCTTGCGCAACGTCAACGGCGTCAGTGAGCGGGTGGCCGCGGGTATCATCGATTCCAGCTTCGTCATACTTTCCCGCGCCGTGCAGCTTGGTGTTATTGCTGCGTTGCTGATGGCCTTCAATGTTCGCGTCACCCTGTTTCTTCTGCTGATAATTGCGGGTGCTTATTTCCTGGTGTATTCGCTGATCAAAACAAAGCTGAAGCGCATGAGTGTAGAAAATTTCGAATCGCAGAAGCAGCTCAACCAGATGATTACTGGCAGCTATGCGGACTATCGGAACATTCATATTGATGGTCGCTTGAGAGATTACCTGGAGCATTTCCGGCAGATCAAAACAAGAACCTCCAGAAAAACGGCCAATATCGAAATTCTCGGTACCATTCCCCGCAACTTCATTGAGGTATTGGGGATGACGCTGTTGCTGATTGCAGCTTATTATCTGGGCAAGTCAGCAGAAAACACCCATCAATTGGTTGCGACAATTTCACTCTTTGCCGTTGCCGCCTATAAAATCCTTCCCGCTGCTCAGCAAATCTACCACGCCGTCAGCAAGGTCACCTGTGCCGCAGTGGTGCTTGAGAGTGTGAAAGAGGAATGGCAATCGCTGTCTTTCACGGCACAGGAGCCCGCACCATCCCGAGCGGTTGACGATTTCAGACAACTGAGTCTGGATGGGGTGTGCTATGCCCACCAGGGGCAGGACTGGGTGTTCCAGAATCTAACTGCCGATCTTACGCTTACCGGGGTAGTGCGAATAAACGGGCCGTCGGGTGCGGGTAAGACCACCCTTATTGAACTATTGGCCGGTTTGCGCAAGCCCCAGGCCGGGAAAATCCTTATAGATCGCGTAGATCTGAACGATATTCCCTTGCCCAAGTGGTGGGCTTCCATTGCCTACGTCAATCAAAGCGGCTACCTTTTTGAAGGCACTTTGCTGGACAATATCGCGGGTAGCGCCTGCGATGCGCCGCTGTATAACCGCATCTACGATATCTGCGGCTTGGATTCTCTGCCCGGTGAGACAATCAGCGAAGGTGCGACCAATCTCTCTGGCGGACAAAAATGTCGAGTGCTTATTGCCAGGGCGCTATATAAAAAGGCGCAACTGCTGTTCCTGGACGAGAGCCTTTCTCCATTGGATGTTGAATCGGCCAAGGCGATTCTGAGTGGCATTCAGCAGACCTTTCCTGCTTGTTGCATCTTTATCATCAGCCATAGAAGTGAGGAATTCGAGGAGGGGTATCAAGAATTGGTGCTCCAGCCTGCTAGTGCACAAACATCAATCACATCAAGTGCCAGCAAACAATGAAAGTCGATAAGCGCAATCCCTGGCACTGGCTATGGTTGGGGCTAATGACCTTCAACGCCTTGTTGGCGGTGCTTTTGCGGCGATTTATAGCCAGCAACAACCAAGTGGTGCTCTACGGTCACAAACTCAATGGTAATCTTGGTGCCATATACCGCGAGAGCTTGAAGTACGACGAGTTGAGCTTGACCTACCTCACCATGGATTACCCCTATTATCGGCAGCTAAAGAGGCAGGGCATATCGGTGGTCTGGGCAGGCAGCCCTCAGGCATTGAAACTAATCGTAAGAGCGAAAGCGCTTATCAGTGACCACGGCCTTCACTCGTTGGTCTTGCTGCTGGATTATTCCTCCTTAAGGTTTATTGATGTCTGGCATGGAATACCCTTCAAGGGCTTTGATAAAGATGATTTCAAAGTGCAACACCGATATGACGAAATCTGGGTGGCCTCAGAGTTTATGGCCGATCTGTATGAGAAAAAGTTTGGCTTTAAGCGACAAAAGCTGAAAGCGACTGGCTATGCTAGAACAGATGTGCTGGTCAATCCGGGAAAAATCAGCCGGGACGAGCTTATGCGTGAGTACGATATTCCAGTCACTGACAGAAAAGTGATTCTGTACGCGCCTACCTGGAAGCAAGACGACGCAGAGCGAAGCCTGTATCCCTTTGGCATGGTAGAGACTGAGTTTCTTCGTGAGCTCAGTCAAGTGGCTGAAGAGCACAGTTGCATCTTTCTGATACGGATGCATATGAATGCGTCGCAAGGCAGTAAGCAGTCCGAAAATATATATGCCGTACCTGCGGATAAATACCCAAATACAGAGCGACTGCTCTTGCTGACCGATATTCTGATATACGATTGGTCGTCGATAGTTTTTGACTTCCTGTTGCTGGATCGTCCAGCGATATACCTCGATGTGCCGCCGCCGTTCAGGAAGGGATTTAGTTTGGATGGAAGTTACAGATATGGTGAGGCAGTTAAAGACCTTGCTGAATTTAAGTTAGTGATCGCAGAATCCGTTGAAACTTTGGAGGCTGGATTGCCAAGCATTGATGAGCAGCGTGAAACGATAAAGACGTTGGTTTATCAACACTATGCTGATGGCTCGTCATCCGACAGGGCGTGCCAGGAAGTATTGAGAATTGTATGAGAGCTGCCCATGAGTAAAGTGGTGATAACATTTGGGACTTTTGATGTCTTTCATGTAGGGCATTTGCGCATTTTGCAAAAAGCTAGATCTTTAGGAGATCATCTGGTCGTAGGTGTGTCCACAGACGAACTAACTTTCAAGAAAAAGAAGCGACTTCCTGTTTACTCTCAAGAAGAAAGATATGAAATTATTTCGTCTTTAAAATCTGTGGACGAATGTTTCTTTGAGGAACGGTTAGAAGATAAAGGAAGCTATATTACCCGCTACAGTGCCGGGCTATTAGTGATGGGTGATGATTGGGAGGGGCGGTTCGATGAGTATAGTGATCTTTGTGAAATAGTTTATTTGAAGAGGACAAAAAGTATTTCCACTACTGCTATCATAGAGAAGATTCGGAGTTGATTTTGAGCAATTCCCCTAAATTTTCAGTGCTAATTGCGAGCTTTAACAGTGCCGAGTTTATAGCAGGTGCAATCAATAGCGTTCTAAGTCAGGATTATAAGCACTACGAAATTGTGATAGTTGATGATTGCTCAGAGGATGATTCTCTCGATATCATCAAGGAACTTAAAAGCGATAAAATAAAGGTATTTAGAAACAAGGAGAATTTCGGCACAGGCTACACAAAGCGAAAATGTGTAGAAGAGTCAAGCGGTGAAATATTCTGTTTCCTGGACTCTGATGATGAGCTTGCAAGCAACGCTTTGTCATTGATGGTGAAGTGCCACTTAGAAAACTCGCTGTGCTCGCTCGTTTATTCCAATTATTATGATTGTAATAGCGCTCTTCGAATCATTAAAAAAAATATAAGAAAAAGTGCCGGATCTTCTCGCTCTCATTTAGAAGTAGGAAAAATATCACATCTCGTATCGTGCAAGCGAAGGTTCTATGATAAAACTGAAGGCATTAATCCTGCGCTGAAACGAGCTCAAGACCATGACCTTTACTACAAAATGGAAGAAGTGGGAGAGATCAGGTATATAAATGAATTCCTCTATTTTTACAGGATGCATAAAAATAGTGCGAGTAGAGGGTCGCTGGATGCTCGTCTTCTATCTAGGCTCTGGCATTTTCGTGCTATGGAGGCTGCTTATAATCGTCGCGGACTGGATCAATCGGAATTGGAGTATCGTTTTCTCGAAATGGTTAAGGATGCCATCAAAAAGCATTCTTACACTAAGGTATTGGTAAGGCGTATTAGGGAAATTCTTGCATGTGCACTAATGAAATAGAGTGCTACGTAATCAATTTGGAACGAGATAAGCTTAAAAGAAGCTATATGAAGGAGCTTCTTTCGAATTTTTTCCCCTCGGCGATATTTTTCGATGCAATCGATGGGCGTTTGATTAAACCGAGCCAGAAAGTTGATCTATACAACTCGGTCGAAAGTAAAGCCAAGATAGGACGAGTACTTACTTCGGCCGAGATTGGTTGTGCTTTATCTCATATCGAAATCTATAAAAAAATAATTCTACAAAAAAAGAAATATGCATTGATTCTAGAAGATGATGTGGTTTTAGAGCCTGACTTTAAATTAGTATGCGCTGCGGCAGTTGAGCATCTTACTGATCCAGATATCATTTTTCTTGGGTCTCACACTTCATCGAATCGTCATAAAGACGTTTTCTTAAAAATATGGGGTAAGATGGAAATATCGTCTGGGCGTCATATAGGATTTCCTGCGGAGCCACCTTATGGTGCTTATGGGTATTTGCTATCAAGAGAAGCTGCAATAAAAATGCTTAATATTGTTTCTGATCTTTATCTTCCAATTGATCACTACACGTCTAATTCGGCGCTATTGGATATAAAAGTTGTAAAGCCATCTGTTGTCCGGGTAAGTTCAAAATTAGAATCTTTAAGTAATTTGAATGCTGACAGACACCGATTGCACCAGTCAAAATTACGAGTGTCAGATAAAAACAGGAAAAGGAAAAATGTTGTTATTGCTCTTGGGTTGTATCCGTTCTATAAGGCGTCTATAAAGAAAATACGAATTTTTATTAATATTATTAATCCGATATAGGTGGTCAGCGATGGAAGTGGATGTCGTCTACACTTGGGTTAACGATCAGGACCCCGATTGGTCTAGACTGCGCAGATTTGAGTCGAGGCGGTTGAGTGATGATGTGAGCTGGCATGAAAGTGTTAATTCAAATGCTCGCTTTTCAAACAGGTGGGAAATATATTATTCAATACGTTCATTGAAGAAGTACGCTAGTTGGGTAAATAGGATATACATTGTTACTAACTGTGAGGTCCCGCAAAGGATTCTAAATCTGGGCGTAGTGGTGGTTTCACACGAAGATATTTTTCCTGATTTGAATTGCCTTCCGAATTTTAATTCACGCGCTATCGAAAGTTGTCTCCACAAGATCGAAGGGTTGAGTGAGTATTTTTTATATCTAAATGATGATTTTTTTCTAGCCTCACACTCTGCGATTGATGATTTTTATTCTGCCGATGGTGTGGTGTCAGTATTTCCATCTAAACATGATATTGAGTATGACGGAAAGAATCTGAGGCCCGTTGACTATGCGGCGATTAAGGCTGGGCTGGAACTCAGTAAAGCTTACAATTTTCTGCCAAAAAAAAAGTTGCATCACGCTCCGTATGTTTTAAGAAGATCTGTTCTTTTTGAAATTGAGGATAAGTATGAGTCAGAGGTAAACGTTACTAGAGCAAATAAGTTCAAGCAGAAAAATGATTTCCCTTTGGCAACTACGTTTTTTGCATACTATGCTATCGCGACAGGGCGTGGCCTAGAAAAGCTGTTCCCTTGTCGGTACGTTGATATAGGGGATGGAAAATGTTTTTTGCTTCTTATATATATATTATGTGGGCTTAAAAAGTATAAATTCATTTGTCTGAATGAAGTGTGTTCGATGAGGTATTTTTCTTCTATTAGAGATATTTTTGTTGGATTTTTCATGAAGATTTATTTCTGAAAATATGGGTTCAAATATGACTTTAAAAAAAATCATGTTTCGTTTTTTGGGGATAAAGCTTTCTTTGTTGATGATTCGTCTCTTTAGTTTCGGTTTGTTTTTTTCCCGATCTAATGTTCAATACTTGTATCATTACGGGAATTCTTATCAGTTCAAAAAATATATGGAAAGATGTCGCTATTGCGGATTTGGAAAGGCAAAGTATGAGGTAGGGAAAATCTCTAAAATGGTTTACGAGTATGGTTATGGTGAGAGTCGGCTATTTGACTGCTTATCTAGCCTGTCTAATTCCCAGCCTAATAGTGGTTATGAGGCTTATAGAAAAATAAAATCGTTAATTTCGTGCATGAAACTGAGTCGCGCTAAAGCCAATTATTTGCTTTACAGAGATCAGCTTTCTCCCAAACAATCTAGGCGATTAAAGGAATTTTTTAGTAGGATTGAAGTTAATTTCCCAAATCTCAATTTTTTTGATGATGTATTCGAAAGAACTTTTTCAAGCGCTTGTGCTGGCGAGGTCGCTGTATATCTTCCAGGTGCCTTTTATCGAATCGATACTGATCTAGAGGGTGACTTGCAAGTATTTGATCAAATCATTCGGGTTTATAGCTTGCTGCTGAAATATCTGCATGATAATAAGTATACATATGATGTTAAGATTCAATATTTTGGGGTTACTATAAAAGAAGATGCTAATAAAGTGAGCGTGATTTCCTATCATACAGTTGGCTTTCGTAATCGAGGTATTCATGTCAAGGAGTCACCTTTTCCCTATTACTTCAATCTCGATAGGTATGGATATTCAGGCTGGTCTGAAATTGCCCATAAATTTAGCGAGAATCGCTATGTAACAGACTTCTCTTGCGCACATGATTTCTATGAGAATATTTATTCAGACTATGTGAAAAGTGGCCGTTCCAAATATGAGCAAAAGGAACTTACAAATTCGAATATAATGTCGACTGATTATTATTTTATTCCTCTCCAGGTTGTTGATGATGAAGTGGCATCGTTGTCAATCGTCTCTGTTCTGGATTTGATAGATAAGATAGATCGGTTGAGTTTAGATTATCCAGGGATTTTTGTCCTGAAGCGGCATCCTCGGTGTAAGAGTCCGGATGTTTCAAGGAGGTTGCGTAGTATGGAATCTCGCGGAAGGGTGGTAATCTCTGATAAGAATGTTCATGAGTTGATTCGTCATTGCAGGAAAGTAATTACTATAAATTCCGGCGTCGGGTTCGAGGCTCTTCTACATTTGAAGACTGTGGTGGCTTTCGGGAATAGTGACTATGTTTGGGCTTGTAGAAAGCTCAACTGTTTGAATGATTTGGAGAGAGAGGTTTTTTCCGAAAATTTCATAAATGAAGAATTCATAAAAAAGTATTTATTTATTTACTTCCAATATTATTTGTATAGGGTTGGTGATCCTTTAGATTTGGGTAGGCTAGGTTTTCCTAGGAAATCTATTGAGGATTCTTTTAATTAAATTTTCATTCTTGAGATTTATTTTTTTAAATTCTCCATATTGCTGAAGTTCGTGTATTGATTTTTCCCAAAGTTTAGGTGGGTCATTAAGGGTTGCATCTATTTTTTTGATGATTCTTGGGTTTAAAAATTCCCGTTCGAAATGATCGGTTGTTGATATGATTTGTGTGTCTATTTTTGTTAAATCTGAGGTAATGAATTCGCTTATCTTTTGGATGGTTGTATCTTGGCTGAATATTAAATCTTCATACTTTATGTGAAGGAGTTTTTTGTCTTTATTTAAAGAAAAATTCCACGCTTCAATCCATTCATTTATAGCCATTTCCGCCGTTTGATTTTTTGTCCAGGAGTCTTTTCCCTGCTTTGCATTGTGGCTCCTTCTTAGCATAGAGTTAACTACATCGTAAGGGTGTCGAGTGATGTGTATGTACTTGATATCGGGTAGTACATTCTCTACTCGCTGTAGGTCTAGTTTGTAATATTTCGGATACTTGTCTCCGTAGATTGCGTCGGTACCACAAGTATGGGGGAATGTTGTTTCATATAGACATTGAACTATTTTTGTGGCTGAAAATATTTTGGTCGGTGTCACAGCTAATATATCAGTGTTATTCCAATTTTCATTTTTTCCTTTCTTTCTCTCTATAGATTTTTTGAGCTCTTCTTCTCTATAAAATAGATCTTCTACTTTATCGACGAGTTTTCCTAAAGATATTTCATTGGTTATGCCAATGTTTCGTAAGCGCTCAATAAACCCCACTCTATTTATCCTTTGCAATCTCG
>TARA_R110002049_G_scaffold2750_3_pt1 | contig 65538 bp, 52 predicted proteins | sample TARA_R110002049 | Tara Oceans TARA_R110002049 (sample SAMEA4396941) | marine metagenome | biome: Polar Biome; feature: [SRF] surface water layer (ENVO:00010504); material: water (ENVO:00002006), including particulate matter (ENVO:01000060) such as... | depth 5 m | reverse complement strand
GCAGGACGCTCCGGTCAAACGAAGTCTGGTGACCGACGAACCGCGTCGACATGTCGGCAAGCCCGAGGGCGCGCCCGACTATGTCGCCAAGACACGTCCCGGTGATGGACAGCACCTTGCGCTGACGATTCAAAAGTTGACCGAGGGAATCGATCCACCGCGCCCGTTTTTGATTTGGGCTTTAGGGTCCAGCTATACCAATATGCTGGGCGACGGTGAGGCTTGGAAAACGGAAATCCCAAAACGCTTTCCCGGCGCACCGCCGATCACGTACCAGAAAATGGTGGGCAACTCATGTCCTTGGCAGTACGTTCGCGGGTGGGCACGCCACTTGGTCGTCCCCGATCAGCCAGACCTCGTGGTCATCTATACACTCGGTACTGCAGAAGACCTTGAGAAACTGATCCTCGAACTGCGAACACAAACGACCGCTGACATCATCGTGCCGAGTATTCATTGGCGCACCGGTGGAGCCAAGTTGTGGGGGACGAGCGAAAATTCAACACAGCAGGACGTGCAAGCGGTTCGCGACGTGTGCAGTCAATACGACGTTGAATTTGTGGAAAACCGAAAAGACTGGGCAACCTATTTGAGAGAAAACGACTTGCCGATCGAATCGCTGTTGAAGGATGCCGTGCATCAAAGCGAGTTTGGCGCACAGATCATCAACAGCAACATCATCGCGCATGTCCGTCAGCCCAATCAATTCAGCTACGATCCCAAGTCTCGCGAATACATTGTTGCGACCACACGCGATGACAACGGAACGATCACGGCAACGTTCACGGGAAACCGAATCGATCTTGTTGGCAAAAAATCACCCGCCGGTGGGCGATTGTCGGTGCGACTCGACGGAAAGCCGGCGGACGCGATCGACGCCTTCTTGATGAGCTATGTCCAGCCGAGTAACGACAACGCACGTGTGGGACGAGGTTCCAATCCGCGCGACCAGTCCCCGCATGCAATCACGTTGGGATCGGATATCGTTCCGCAAAACTGGACCATTGTGATGACCAGTGATGAAGGCGACTACCGACTGACCGGCAGTGTGACCGGGCCCGATGGAGAAGGAAACGCGTTCAAGCCATTCACGAGTGACTCGGGCCAGATCCGGATCGAACCCGAATTGTGGCGCCGCGCCGAACGCAATCGCGAGGGCGACCACTTTCAATTTGATGTGTACCGATCGGTGTTAGCGGAAATTGATTTTCGCGGTGATTCAACAGAGCGGTTTGTCGTCCGCGTCGCTCAAGCTTTGACCAACGAGTCTCACAAATTAGAGCTGACGCCCATCGGCACCGAGCAGACAGCGGTCGAGTACTTGAAAGCGTACCGGCCGCCGGTGGCCGAAAAAGCCAGCCACCGGTGACCAAAAGCTCCGGCCGCCTGTGACCAAAAGATCCAGCCGCCTGTGGCGAAAAGATCCGGCCCCCGGTGGCCCAAATAGTTGAGTACGTATCGGTCGGGTTTGATCGCGGACCGGTCAACAACCGCTGATTTGCGGAAAAAGAGAAAACCTTGCGATTTCTTTTCTACCGTGACCAGACGTGTCAGTGGTCAGTCGGATACTAGAAATGTCAGCCAGCAAGCGGTTTTGGTGGCATGTGGATAAAGTGTCGGTCTTTTGGTTGTGGACTTGCCACTCTATCGGTACTATTAATGCGTTCACTAGGTTGTGTCGTCAATACGAAAGCGTTGACCGCCGCCCAAAGTGATCTTCACACGGTTTTATAGGAAGGACTAGGGAATGGCAAAAAAACCAAAAACAGCGACGGCAGCGGCGTCAAAAGGGGTCAAGCTGGATCCGGGTATGAAGAAGGTGCTCGAGTTAGAGCCAGGTCTGAAAACCACGCTGCAGCAGATCGAAAAGACGTTCGGCGACGGTGCGATCATGCCGTTGGGGGCGTCCCATAAGCTTCAAATCGATGGGATTCCGACCGGAAGCCTTAGTTTAGATATGGCCCTTGGCGGTCAAGGTATTCCGCGCGGACGGATGATCGAGGTTTTCGGTCCCGAATCCAGCGGTAAAACGACACTCGCACTGCACATCGGTGCGGAAGCGCAAAAGATGGGCGGTATCGCCGCAATCATCGATGCCGAGCACGCGTTCGACCCGACGTGGGCGAAAAAGCTGGGGGTCGAGCTGGATACGTTGCTGGTTAGCCAGCCTAGCAGCGGTGAAGAGGCCATGCAGATTTGCGAGATGTTGGTCAAGAGCAACGCGGTGGACGTGATCATTGTCGACTCGGTGGCCGCACTGGTTCCAAAGAAGGAACTCGAAGGCGAAATCGGAGACAGCCACGTCGGTTTGCAAGCTCGTTTGATGAGCCAGTCGATGCGAAAGCTGACCGGTGCGATCGCCAAGAGCAAATGTGCGGTGGTCTTTATCAACCAGATTCGCGAAAAGGTCGGTGTCATGTTCGGCAGTCCCGAAACGACACCGGGTGGACGCGCGTTGAAGTTCTATTGCTCGTGCCGAATCGATGTTCGTCGAATCGGTTCACTAAAGGATGGTGAAGAGCAAGTCGGTCAACGTGTCAAAGCAAAAATTGTGAAGAACAAGGTTGCGCCGCCGTTCCGGATTGCCGAGTTCGACATGATGCACAGTAACGGCATCAGTTTCGAAGGTGACTTGTTGGACCTGGGCGTGACGCACAAGGTGGTCTCACGCAGTGGTGCCTGGTTCAAGTATGGTGAAACTTACTTGGGGCAAGGAAAAGAAAAGGCTCGTAACTTCTTGATCGAAAACGATGACGTACGCGATGAGATCAAGCAGAAAGTCTTAGCGGTCGGCGGTTATGCCGCTCCGATCGAAGGTGACAGCGAGGCCGACGAAGCAGTTGCCGATGAAAAGGCTGCTGAAGAAGCGAACAGCTAATCTTCGTCGATCCACGGGGGGGATTGTCTCCACGTTCAACCTAGCCGTGCCGCCAGTCCCAGTGATGGGATTGGCGGTTTTTTTGTAATCGTCGCGTGTGCAGGTTTGCCAATTCGCTTAGCCGGCGCTATTCACGGCCTGGCCACGGACAGCAGGGTCCGGCGAACGCTCTGCGGACGCATCACGGTCGGTGTATGTGTGCTGAATCGGCCGTTCGGCGCAGAACCGTATGCACCGTCGAACTGCTCTTGCAGAACCCTTAGTTTGTCTTCCCTTTGGCTTCCATTTTTCCCCAGGTATCTCGCAGGCCCACGGTGCGGTTGAAGACGAGTTTGCCCGGTTCGCTATCGACATCGACGACGTAGTAGCCAAGTCGTTCGAACTGAACACGGTCGCCGACGGTCGCTTTGCCTAATTCGGGTTCGACAAAGGCCGTGGTGACCGACAGTGATTCAGGGTTTAAGTGATCCAGGAAAGTCTGGCCTTCTTTGGTGGAGTCAGGGTTCTCCGCATTGAACAAACGGTCATAGTTTCGGACCTCGACTTCGATCGCATGTTCGGCACTGACCCAGTGGATTGTGCCTTTGACCTTGCGTCCGGAGGTGTCTTCACCGCTTTTGGTTTCAGGGTCATAGGTGCACAAAATCTCGGTGATGTTGCCATCGTCATCTTTGACGACATCGTGGCAATCGATGATATAACCGGCTCGCAGCCTGACCGCCCCGCCCTTTTTTAAACGGAAGAATTTACGCGGTGCTTCTTCGCGAAAATCTTCGCGTTCGATCCATAGCGAACCCGAAAACGGAATTTCTCGTTTGCCGGCATCTGGGTCTTCGGGATTGTTGACCGCTTCGTTGGTTTCGACCTTGCCTGCTGGCCAGTTTGTGATCGTCAACTTGACTGGATCGAGCACTGCCATGCGGCGGTCCGCCACAGCGTTCAAGTGGTTACGGATCGCATTTTCTAACCGAATGATATCGATCGTGCTGTTGAATTTCGCCACTCCCACGTCGGCGCAGAAATTGCGAATCGATTCGGGGGTATAGCCGCGACGGCGCAAGCCTCGAATCGTCAACATGCGTGGGTCGTCCCAGCCACTGACGTGACCTTCTTTGACCAGTTGTAAGAGTTTTCGCTTGCTCATCACCATAAACGTGATGTTCAATCGCGCAAATTCGATTTGCCGTGGGTGATGGATTCCCAGCGTTTCGCAGTACCAATTGTAAAGCGGCCGATGGTTTTCGAACTCCAGCGTGCAAACCGAGTGCGTGATGCCTTCGATAGAATCGCTTTGCCCGTGCGCCCAATCATAGATCGGATAGATGCACCATTTATCACCGGTCCGATGATGGTGTGCTCGAAGAATGCGATACATCACCGGATCACGCAAATTGATGTTCGGCGATGCCATGTCGATCTTGGCGCGCAGTGTCCGCGAACCATCTGGGAACTCACCGGCTTTCATGCGCCGAAATAAATCGAGGTTCTCTTCGGGTGAACGGTCACGATACGGGCTGTTTCGACCTGGTTCGGTCAGCGTCCCGCGATACTCGCGAGTTTCATCACCGGTCAAGTCACAGACATACGCGTGTCCGTCTTTGATCAGTTGTTCGGCCCACTCGTACAGTTGATCAAAGTAATCGCTGGCGAAGTGCAGATTGTCCCAGCCAAAACCCAACCAACGAATATCGTCTTGAATCGAATCGACGTATTCTTGTTCTTCTTTGGACGGGTTCGTGTCGTCGAATCGCAGGTTGCAGGTGCCGTTATAGGTCTTTGCCAGACCAAAATTCAGGCAAATGCTTTTCGCGTGCCCGATATGCAGGTATCCGTTCGGTTCGGGCGGAAATCGGGTTGCAACTTTCGAGAATCGGCCCTCAGCCAGATCAGAATCGATCGCCTGTTCGACAAAATTCTTTGATTCGCGGTTTGGGGATTCGGTTTTGCCGGTGGACTCACTCATGCCTTACTCACTCCGTTTGACAGCCTTGTCTCGCACATCGCGAGCCATCAAGTGTGACGTAGCGTAACGAAAGTGCTAGAGGCTTCGTAGTCGCCTTGGGTTCATCCGATGGATGTGGGCTCAGACGCTCAGGCCGGCAAAGTTCGCTAGGTGGCGTCGACCGCCACCGGCGCGTCTTCGTTCTGCAGCGATCGGATGAAGTTGATGATGTGCCACACATCGGCCTCTTCGAATTGGCCTTCGACAAAGGTTGCCGCAGGCATGGGCGAGCCTTCGATACCAACGGTGATGCGACGATACAGATCGGCCGCGGTCGATCCGCCGTGGAAAATTCCCTCGGCAAAATTTCGCGGAATCGCGTTGACGGGGGGCAGAGCACCTCGTGCGATCAGCGGCACCAAGCTGTCGTAATCTTCTGGTTTCAGGCCAACTCGGCTGGTCCAGTCTTTCGTCCAGTCGTCGTAGTCGGTGGTTTGACCGTTTCCGAGCCCCTTTTCGCCATGACACTTACTGCATGCTGCGATTTTTCCCACGAACACTTCTTGGCCGCGTTTGACCGAAGCCGCCAGGGCGTCGGCCTGATCGCCCTGGCTAAGTTCGACGAATTCTGCTCGCGAATCGGCAACGGGAATGTCGGCCGCCGGCTCGGGGACTTCCACGACGTCATCTTCGGCGTCCAGCCAGTCCTCGAATAATCCCGCGACGATGTCTTCGACGATTTCCCACGACTCTTGGTACAGTTCAAAGTCATCCAGTTCGGCGGGCTGGTCCTCTTCCTTTTCGCCGGCATCTTCCCAGGCTTCGATTTTGTCTTCTAAGAATTCGATGGTTTCTTTGTCCATTGTCGTTGCAAACTCGGTATCCAGAATGCGGTCACCGCCTTCCAAGTCCAGTTCAAAGACCGCATCGTCGATCAATGAACGTTCCAGTTCGCCACGGATCGAAAGGTAAATGACGTAATCGGTCAACGCTTGAACGTCTTGTTCGCCCAGTTCTTTGATCTTGACCATCGCGGTCCCTGGGATACCGTTTCGGATCTGTTTTGCGATGTCTTCACGAGTCGGCTTGGAACCACGCTTGGTGGATTTGAACTTGAAAATCCCCATGCGATAGTCACGTGGATAGGGGCGAAGGACAGCGGCCGTCTCGCCTCGTCCGTTGCCGGTGACGCCATGGCAGAGTGCACAGTGTTTGCGATACAAACCGCGGCCCTCGCCATCGGGGCCGGCGGCGCGCTTGAGTCGTTCCATGTTGATCAGCGACGCAAAGTCCTCGTCCTCGATAACCATTTCTGGCAGCGTCGGTTCATCCGGCGTCCCGAACAATCGATGCGTGATCCAGTTTGCGTCTTGGAGCGCCTGGTCGGTGGGGATGTCTTCCTTGATTTGATACTTTAGTGCGTGCACCAGATTCGGCTCGAACACGACCGGTTTTTCTTCGCGGGCACAGCCAGCGACCACGAAGAACGCGATCGCAAACATCGAAAAGGAAAACAGAAACCGGCGAGATGGTCGGGCGGAGTGAGGATGATGCATGTTCGAAATCGTGAGAAAGGCTTGCGAAATGGCGCCGTTGGTGTCCGGCCAATCGGCCGCTGTCCAGCTATTCCATTCTAGCAGTTCGGCTACTTACTGGTATCGGAACAGATTGTCGCGGCATGCTGAAGCGCCGCATCGATTCGTTTTACCACGGTTTCTTTACCCAAAACCGCCAGTGTTTCAAACATGCCAAACCCGGCGGGCTTTCCCGTCGCAGCAATTCTCAATGCGTGGATGATTTGCCCCAGTTCGATGCCCTGTTTTTCGCAGAAATCGTTGACGGCTGCCTGAGCGTCGTCGACTCCAAAATCGGATTGGTCGGAAAGGGCGTCGCGTAACTTTTGCAGCAGCGACTGCGCGTCGGCCGGTTTACAGATTCGCTTTTGAAAGCCCTTGGCGTCGTATTCAACTTTGTCCGTAAAGCAGTAGTCAAAGTCCAGGATGTCGCCCGCGATTCGCAAACGATCGGCCGCTGCTTCGACCACAGCGGCGAGCGTCGCTTCGGCATTGGCGTCGGTCAGCAAGCCCGCCTTTTCGGCAAAGGGGCGGCAACGATCGATCCGATCGGCCAACGGAATCGCCGCAAACGCATCGGCTTGAAACGCCTGCATCTTTTTCGGGTCGAACGAAGCGGGTGCTTTGTTGACTCGGTCCAGCGTGAACAGCTTGGTCATTTCTTCGACGGTGAACTTTTCGGTTTCGCCATCAAGTGACCACCCCAGCAACAACAAGTAGTTCAAGATCGCTTCGGGTACGAATCCGATCTCGCGATAAAAATCGATGATCACGGGATTGAACGTGTCGGCTTCGGTTTCCAAGCCACAGCGATCGGCGATGGCGCGCCCATGTGACAGAAGACTCGCAAAGTCTTTGTTCTTTTCGTACTTCGCTAGTTTGCGTTTGCTAAGTTTCGCCGTCCCGCCGGGCTCAGCGACATACGGCAAGTGGGCGTATTGAGGCCGGTCGTATCCGAGCGATTCGAGAATGAAAATCTGTCGCGCGGTGTTGGGCAGGTGCTCGGCGGCCCGAACGACATGAGTGATTTGCAAGTCGTGATCATCCACAACGCTTGCCAAGTGATATAGACAGCTGCCGTCGGTGCGCTGAATCACATGATCTTGTTCGGTATTCCAGTCGACAACCACTTCGCCGCGAATGAGATCGTTGATGACACATTGTCCCTCTCGGGGCATCTTCAAGCGTACGACGGCCTCGCGACCTTCCGCTTCGAACTTAGCCGCATCCGCATCATTTTCAGCCATCCAGTTTCGGTCGTACACGAATGGCTTGCCCGCGGCCTGTGCCGCCTCGCGTTGCTGCTGCAGTTCCTCCGGGCGCGAGTAGTCGCGATACGCATGCCCGGATTCCAGCAAGCGTTTGGCGGCGGCTTGGTGTCGATCGGCTCGCTGCGATTGAAAATATGGTTCGTACGGACCGCCCACACCCGGGCCTTCGTCCCAGTCCATCCCCAGCCAACGGAATCCGTCCAAGATCGGCTCGATCGCTTCGTCGACGTTTCGCTGGGCATCGGTATCGTCAATACGCAAGATGAATTGGCCGCCAGATTGACGAGCCAACAGCCAATTGAACAAAGCCGTGCGGACGCCACCGATGTGCAGGTAACCGGTCGGACTGGGCGCGAATCGAGTACGAATCATTTGAAATCGGGAGAGTATGCGAGATGCGGTTCAAGGCAGAGACCGCGTGACAGAGTCTGCGGGACCGGAAAAGATAAAGAGTTTTGGCAGTCACGTAGAGGCCACAGGCATGACCGCCCGCGACAGCGCTGGCCATGGGTGCAGAGGCGGCGTGCCCGAGATCGCTGGGCGAAACGACCAAGGATCGCGCGACGGGACGACCAGGGATCGCGAGGCGAGACGACCAAGCGATTTTGCCACCGAAGGTTCTGGAGGCGAAAGCCAGCGGAAGGGGCCGGAAGCAAGGATGCGAATGGCGCGCGAAGTCACCGGTGAGGGGCTAGGCGGCGCGGCCTTGCCGTTTCAGCTTCTTACGCAATCGCCGGCGTTCGGCTTTGCTCATCGAGCTCCAGTCGATGTCATCGACATCAATCTCCTCATCATCGTCGTCAACCTGAGAGGACGGATGGGAATCCTGGTGCGTTTGCCCGCCGCTTGGTTCATCGTCGTCTGATTCGCCGGCATCGGATTTCGGTTTTTCTCGGTTCATCCAACCACCGATTCCGAAACGTTTCTTTGGCTTCGACTTGGGCGTCTCTTCGGCGTCGGTCGATTCGTTGTCGTTCGACCCGTGATCAGCCTCCGAAGCGCCCGCTGCTGCCTCCGACTTTGCCGAAGGCCGCAGTCGCATCGAGAAACGTCGACGCTTGGCCTTTTCGGGGGCCTCATCGGATTCGTCATTCGAGTTGTCTTCTGGCGCCGACGTCTCGTCGTCGGCTTTTCGTCGCAAGCCGAACCAGCCACGTTTACGTCGTGGCTCTTCATCGGAATCCTCAGACGTTTGCTCGTTCTGCTCTCGTCGTTCTTGTGCCAGCTTGCGTTCTTGAGCCTCTTTGCGTTCTTGTGCTTTTTCGCGTCGGTTTTGCGGCGGATCGTCGTGGGTGTCGTCTTTGCCAGCTTGCTTTCGTTGCTCGTCTGCATTGCGCCGCCGGCCGAACCAGCCTCGTCGTTGGGTGACGGTGGTCGGTTCATCGCTTTCGTCGTCCGATTCTCGGTCATGCTCATCCCCGTCGTCGCGAGGGGCAAACACGCTGAGACGTAAATCGCCGAGTCGCTGCGTCAGCGACCGAGAATCTTCGATCTTGCGCACTTCGCGATACAGCAACCGCAGATAGCCCACGAGTGAAACGAAAATCATCGCCGATCCGACTAGCGGTGCGGCGGTGACCAAGAGCCATCTGCTCATGGTATCGACGCCGAAGAAATTCCACCGGGCAGCCATCGGAAGTGCCAAGATCACCCATGCCATCATGATTGTTGCGAGGGCCCATCGCGACCGGCGGACCTCCACGGTCAAGCGTAACGCCAAGACCGCACCGCCAACCGATAAAACGATTCCGACCCAATCGTTACCCGAGAGGGCCACGCGTTTTCCGAAACCGGCGTCCAGCAGGGCGCCCGACCAATCGACCAGCGAAACTAACGCGTCAACACTTGCCAACATCAGCACGATCAACACGAGTCGCCACAGCCGATAGTGTCCGCGGAAATCGTCGTTTTTGTGTCGCCGCAATTGATAGATTAAGAACGAAATGCCCGATGCACCCGCCAACAAAACGCACGTGAACCAGCGGCCAAAGCTGTCCGGGCGGTCCAGTCGCAGCGCCCTGGCGATCTCAGGTCGATATGCGATCGACGTCCACGAGACCGATGCGTAGTGCCCTAAGCAAAGCAGCGCGACGATCGATGCGATGGCGGCGCACCAGCCGACCAGAGCGCGGCGTCGCACCGGAACCAGCGAGAACCAGCGTCCGCGCAGTCGTCGATGCACGCGAGAGCCATAAGCGGTCGACGGGCTGCGGGCTTCGCGCAGTCGTCGCGCGGCGCGGCGGCTGGCTGCCGTCGTCGGTTCATTTTCGGCGTAATGGGAGGTGTAAAGCACCCGTCGCCGACGGTCTGTCGTCCGTCGTCCGTATGACATCCCTGTCCGGTATCACCTGCGTACAATTTGAGCGTCTGTCAGCTGGGACGGTAGGAAATCAAACGGCGCGACGTCAACCGAACCCCGTCTGCTAGCAATCCGAATCAAGAGAACGAACCCACCAAGCCAAGGAAACGGCTCTGTCCATGCCTGGAGCACGAATGCGTGCGGCGAAACACTCGGCGTGGGCCGAAGCAATAGAATCTGGATCGAAAAGGGCTGCAGCAATAAGAGCATCGGCTCGCACAAGCGGAGTTCGACTGCAGCAATGATCACGTATCGCTGATCCGCTTCAGAGCATCACGCCGGCAATCACCGCGATGACGATCAACAGCCCGGCGAACATTTTGCCAAGGGTACCCAGCGTGCGGCCCCAGAACGCCGCATGTCCGATCGTCCAGCTTTCTTTCCAAGGTTTGCCGTCGCTCCAGTGTCCGTACATCGCTCCGGCGGTCGCACCCAGGCCTCCGAATAGCATCGCGGCCAGGACCGAACCGATGACGGGGACGGGCAATCCGACGACCGCACCGACGATGGCACCCACGATCGATCCGACCATTGCCATCGCCGTCGCTCGGCGGCTGGCACCGGCTCGCTGGGCCCCGAAAGCGCCCGCGGCGAACTCGATCATCTCGCCGACCAGAGCCAGGACGAATGTGACGACAAGCGTAGCGCCGCCGATCGCGACACGTCCCTGGTCCGGTCCCAGCCACACATAGACGCCCACCATCGCCACCGCAATCCAGTTTCCAGGAACCGCGATCAGGTTGGTCGTCCACGATGCAACGCACAGGGCGACGATCAGCACCGCCGCCGTGACCGGACCGATGGCGTCGAACCACCCGGACCACCAGGACGTAGGATTGACGCCGCCCGAGGCGAGGAAAATCGTAGAAAGTGGACAAAAGTCGGCGAACATTTCAGGAAGACGGCGAAACCGGTTAGGTAGCAACGTGTCGAGACTGTTAAATTTGTCGTCTTGTCAACAGACAGACATCTAGTCGCGAACCAGGAAATCGAATCTGTGTGTCGGGAAGTGCGAGGAGCTGAGGGACCTACGATATTCGGAATGTCGTAATTAAACTAAGCCTGACGCCTCACGAAAGCAGATGACCGAAGGAAGACGACGGCAATGACTCAGAGTGCTCTTGAAACGAATGTCTTAGTTCTCAATCGTTTTTATATGGCGATTCGTGTGGTCAACGTTCGGCGTGCCTTGACCTTATTGTTCCGCGATTGTGCCGAAGTGATCAGTACCGAAAACGGCCAGTTCGTTAGCTATGACTTTGAAAGTTGGTGTGATCTTAGCCGGATGACTTCGCTGGAAAAACAGCCGGGCGAAGACTACTTGCGAGCGGTCGGATTCGAAATCCAAGTTCCGCGGATTGCTCGCCTGACGCGTTTCGATCGCATGCCGGCTCAGTCGGTTAAGTTTAATCGCAAGAACTTGTTCGCGCGAGACGATCACCAGTGTCAGTACTGTGGCAAGGCCGAACCGACTCATAAGTTGAGTCTGGACCATGTTGTGCCGCGTTCGCACGGCGGACCAACGACGTGGGAAAACATTGTGTGCTGCTGTTTGCGATGTAACAGCCGCAAAGGTGGACGCACGCCCAAGCAAGCGCGGATGAAACTGCTCTCGCGACCGGTCAAGCCACGCTTCAATCCCATGTTGACCTTGTCATCGGACGACCCGCGATACGAGTGCTGGAAAACATTCTTGCCAGCAGCCGGCTAGCACAAGAATGTCTCGTCGGTAAACCAAGGGTCGTACTCAATAAAAAAAGCCCGCCGCGATTCGGTCTCGCGGCGGGCTTTCATTTTTTGTTTTCGGGTTACACGCTTTTCGGTAACCTTTCACCGCGGCATCACTGATCCGCCAACGGCTCTTTCTTTTCGGTGATGACTTCGGTTTCTTCGCTCTTGGTGGCGTTCAGCTCGAGATAGCTTTTCCATTCCTCGGGCAGGTTATCTTCGTGAAAGATCGCCTCGACCGGACACTCCGGAACGCACGCTTCGCAGTCGATGCATTCTTCGGGGTGAATGTACAGCATCTGTTCGCCTTCGTAGAAACATTCCACGGGACAAACGACCACGCAATCTGTGTATTTGCATCCCGAGCAGGGCTCGGCAACGACGTGAGTCATGTTTTGACCTTTCTCTAAGCTTTTCCAATCCAGACGATCTAACGCATTTATCGGCAACGCATTCAATCGTCTGTACCCGATTCGACGCTATTGTGGCGACTTTGGTTCGGTTTGGCGACATGGGGCAACCGCGGAATATTATAGGGACGTCGCAAAGTCTGACGTCTGTGGCAAGATTGCCCCCGATTCTGCTACGGACGCGAATCGATCATCCTGTCGGATCACTGAAATGTTTGCCGGCTCGGATTCAGCGATGAATTCGGCCGCCGACTTGTTCGAACCACTTCACCCCGCACGCCGCGTGACAATCTCTACCCAACCGGTCCCCCTGCGTCTGAAACCGTCGCGACAATTTCCGTTTATGGCTCGTCATCCCTGGGTGCATGCTCATGCCCTGGACGAGGATGGGCGCGACCTGGATGTCGGCCAAGTTGTCGACTTGACCGATCACGACGGCAACTGGATTGCTCGTGGCGTGATCAATCCCAACAGCCGTCTGCGTGTTCGCCTGTACGCATTCGATCAGGGCATCGAGATCAACGACGCTCTGTGGCGCGAGCGGATTGACGCCGCGATTGGACGTCGACGCCTGTGTCAGCCCGTGGAACCACACGGCGCAGAACGTCTGGTGTTCAGCGAATCCGATTTGATCAGCGGCCTGATTGTTGATCGCTATGCCGATTGCCTAAGTATTCAATTCACCGCGGGGGGACTGTTGCCGTGGCGAGATGTCATTCTGAGTCATCTGCGGAGTGCCACCGACTGTAATCGCATCATGGTGCGAATCGATGCCAAGACGGCTAAGTACGAAGGTATTGATGCCGAGGACGGGTGGGCATCGATCGACGCCACTGCGGAAGCGAACACCGCACCGGTGGCCTATCAACAAAACGGTCTGCAATTAAGTGTGGATCTTAGCAGTGGGCAGAAAACCGGTGGTTACCTGGACCAACGTCTGAACCATCTTGCTGCGGCGTCTTATATGAAAGATCGCCGCGTACTGGACGTCTGCTGCTATGCCGGCGGATTCGGATTGGTGGCGGCCAGCCTCGGGGCTGCGTCGGTGACCGGCGTCGATTCCAGCGAAGCTGCACTTGCGGCCGCCGGTGCCGCCGCCGAGCGAAATGGGCTGACCAATATTTCCTTCACCAAAGCCGACTGTTTTGACGAGCTGAAACGTTTGGGCGAATCCTCTGAGAAATTTGATGCCGTGATTTTGGACCCGCCGCGGTTTGCCGGATCGCGTCACCAAATTGATTCGGCCGTCCGCGCTTATCGCCGACTGAACTCGCTGGCGCTCGACCTACTCCCCGCCGGCGGGATTCTGGTGACGTGCAGCTGCAGCGGCCGCGTCTCGCGCGCAGAATTTACGCAGATGCTGTCCGATGTGGGGCGCCGTCGACGCCGCGACTTGATTTTGTTAGAGAATCGCGGGCCCGCGCCGGACCACCCGGTGGCCGCAGCCTGTCCCGAAACGGATTACTTGAAATGCGTGATTGCTCAGGTTCGTTGATCGGGCGATTCGCCGGAAGTGAACGGACCGGTTTCGCGGGGGGTGCGGCGCGAGAATCACGGTTGGCGCGAAAAAACGAGAGCTTTCAATCACGACAGACGCGGATGATTGGATATACTGTGAAGCCAGCGGAAACAACTTCGTCTTACACTCCTCATCCACCGGAATCCAAATGACGGGCGTGACCCTCAAGATTCTGCACGGCGCTGATCGTGGCAAAGTCTACGAGGAACTTGATCCTCCGCTGACGGTTGGTCGCGAGGAAGGCAACGAGATCCAGTTAAATGACGAACGTGTCAGCCGTTGCCATTTTAAGGTCCAACGCGACAACGATCGGCTTGTCTTAACGGATCTGGATAGCACCAATGGGACGAAGGTCAACGGGATCGAATGCCAGCTGAAAATCTTGCGTCCCGGTGACCTGATCGCGGTTGGACGCAGTTTGATGTTGGTCGGTTCCGACGAAGAGATCGCAGAACGGTTAAAAGTCATCGGTGGTGAAAACCCCACCGTCAGCCGAGAGATGGCATCGTCGGGTAGTTCGATCGTGGTCGAGCTGAACGAAGAACCCAAGTCGCCGATGCCGGTTGAGTTGATGCAGATTCAAGAAGTGCCATCGATTCCCGAGGATATGTCACCGGGTCAAAAGGCGCAGGTCTGCGAAATTTTGGACTATCTGCAAAACCGTTTGCACCGCGCAATCGATTCAGGAAAGATCGATGAATCCAACGGACAGGTGACCGTCAAGCTGTCGACTTGGCAGCGACTCTTGGATACTCAGTCACGACTCGCCGCGATGACGCGGCGCATCGCTGATCCCGATTGGCCCGGCGAATAGTCTCACCGGTCGCGCCATCGACGCACGGTAAATCACAACGCCGCGCTGCGATCGAAACGCGCGCTCGCCGCGCGTGAGTGAAAATTATGCCGCCGCTCGCCAGGCATTCAACGACGTCAGGCATTGAACGCTCTCGGGCATTGAACGCTACTGGGCATTGAACGCTGCTGGGCATTGAGCGCTACTGGGCATTGAACACTGTTATCGTTCAGTCGTCAGCGTTGCCATTTTGCACGACCAGGAAGACACGACCGGGCGGAATTGCGACCTGCCGCTGCGCTCGCTGAGACCGCGACAGTCTTCATGCCCGCGGGTGAAATTGCTGGTGCACTTTCTTCAGTCGCGTATGTTCGACGTGGGTATAGATTTGCGTCGTCTGGATGCTTGCGTGTCCGAGCATCTCTTGCACCAATCGCAAATCGGCGCCGCCGGCAAGTAAGTGCGTCGCAAAGCTGTGCCGCAGGCTGTGCGGGCTGATGTGCGAGTCGATTCCCGCTCGCTTTGCATACTGTTTGACCAGCCGCCAAAGTTGAATCCGGTCCATCGGCCGTCCGCTGCGAGAGAGAAAAAGTTCGGCAGGTGGACGCGATCGTTTCGCCGCTAATTCACCGCGGAGATCTTCGGAGTAAACGTTGATGGCTTTGATCGCGCGGGTGCCGATCGGCACCATGCGTTGTTTCCCGCCTTTGCCTTCGCACCGCAGATGCCGTTCGTCCAGCGCGAGGTCGCGGACACGCAGCGTGCATACTTCCGACGCTCGGCACCCGGTGGCATACAGCACTTCCAGCATTGCCACGTCGCGTTGCCAAAAGGCGTCGGATTTGCGAGGTGCCGTCAGGAATGCCTCAACTTGGCGTTGGGTCAACACACCGGGGACGCGCTGCCACATCTTTTGCGTTGCGATCAGATCGGCCGGGTTTTCCTGGACGATGCCCTCCAATTGCAAGAATTTGAAGAACGTTCGGATCGCCACCACGTTGCGAGCCACCGATGCCGGGGCCAAACCAGACTCGGTCAACGAACCGACGAAGCCCGAAAGATCGGTCACCGACAGCGAAGACGGGTTCCGCTTGCCCAGCCAGTCGACGAACCGGCGCATGTCGCGGCCATACGCTGCAATCGTATTGGCTGCCAAGTGGCATTCGCCACGAAGGTAGTTCAGGAAATCGTCACAAACGTTCTCGCTCAGCCCGACACGCCGCGCAGCGGAGCCTGATTGCTGCATCAGCTGGAGTTTTGTGGGGCGATTTGCCATATTCGTCCGCGGTGAGTGATCGACACTTCTGGCCGTTAACGGAAACTGCCTTTATCTTGCTTCGGCAGATGGACGAAACAAACTTTGGTGCGGACGCGACTTTCCGGATTTTCGCGGCCGCACGACGCGATCCCTCGAGAAAAGAAAGCGATTGTTATGAATGTGTTAGTCGTTGGCGGTGCCGGGTACATCGGTTCGCATGCGGTGGTTCTGCTGCGGGAAGCCGGGCACTCGGTTTGCGTCTACGACAACCTGTCACGGGGACATCGCGAAGCGGTGCCCGACGGGCTGTTGGTTGAAGGCGACTTGACCGATCGCGAAAAACTGGTGTCGACGCTCCGTGAGAAAAAAATCGACGCCGTGATGCACTTTGCCGCATTCGCGTTGGTCAACGAGTCCGTCAATGATCCGGCGCTGTACTATCACAACAACGTCGTCGCGGCGCTCTCGCTGCTCGAAGCGATGCGTGAGGCAGACGTTAAGAAAATCGTCTTCAGCAGCACGACGGCCACCTACGGCGAGCCCGAGATCGTTCCCATCCCCGAAACCACGCCGCAGCAACCAATCAATCCCTATGGATTTACCAAACTGGTGATCGAGCAGGCGTTAGCCGACTATGCCGCTGCGTACGACTTTGCGTATGCGGCGCTACGTTATTTTAATGCGGCGGGCGCCAAGCCCGACGGATCAATCGGTGAAGACCATGATCCCGAATCGCATTTGATTCCGATCGTGTTGCAAGTCGCTCTCGGGCAAAGAGATCACATCACCGTGTTTGGTGACGATTATCCCACGCCGGATGGAACTTGCATCCGCGACTATATTCACATCGATGATCTAGGCGATGCACACATCAAGGCGCTCGATCGTCTGCAGCCTGGCAAAGGGCTGTGCGTCAACTTGGGGACTGGCCGCGGCACCAGCGTCCGCGAAATCATCCAGGCTTGCCGCGAAGTGACCGGTCATGCCATTCCCGAGGTCATGGGCGAACGGCGCGCCGGAGATCCACCCGAATTAGTCGCCGATGCGACGTTGGCAAAAAAGCTGCTTGGCTGGACACCGCAATACACGTCCGTCAAACCGATCGTCCAAACCGCTTGGAATTGGCACCAGTCGCATCCGAACGGTTATCGGACTTGATCCAGCCAATCGAGCGGACGGATGCAAATAAACCGAATCCGACCTGCTGAAACCAAATTGTTGCGGGGCGGTTCTGAGTACGATAGCTGTTGGCGAAACGTTATAGCATCGAGTTCTGATCCTACCGTCCGGCCGAGTCGTCCATGCGATTGTTTCTTCTATTTCTGCTTGCCACCACGTGGGTGACCGGTGGCGTGTCAGCGGACCTGACTTCGCGCGAAAAGCGGATGGTCGAGACGGTAAACGTGACCGTTCGCAAAGCCGGTGCCAGCTTTCAGGGCGGCAAGTACGACGAAGCAGCTGGCAGTATTTTACGAGCGATCAAGCAACTGGAAATCGCGACCTCGACCGGGTCCGTCGAGTTATATGACGCGATGCAACCGGCGATGAAACGAATCGCGACGGCGCACGCGATGTTGGAATTAGAGGGCGTCTCACTGCCTCCATTCCGCAAGCCCCCTCGTCCGGAACCCACAGCAGAGTCAGCCCGCGCGCCGGCCATGTCCGGTAAGAACGCAGCGACGACAGCGGAATTCACCGAGCCGAGCGAAGGCTTGCCGGCCGACGGAATCAGCTTTACCAAACAGGTCGCGCCCGTCTTGGTCAGCCGTTGCGGTCGCTGTCATGTCTCATCGGACCGAGGTGATTTCAGCATGGCGACGTTTGCCGCATTGATGAAAGGTCCTCCCGAAGGCGTCGTGATCTTTGCCGGTGATACGATCGGCAGTCGGTTGATCGAAACCATCAAGACCGGCGCGATGCCCAAGGGCGGCGGCAAGGTCACCCCCGACGAATTGAAGTTACTGGAAACTTGGATCGAACAAGGTGCCAAATTTGACGGTGACGATCCCGGCGCGCCGCTTGGCGGTGGCTCGCCCGCCGCCACACCGCAGCGCAACCAGCCGACGGTTGTGATGGCGACGGGACGCGAAACGGTCAGCTTTGCCGCAGACATCGCGCCAATTTTGGTTGAAAACTGCAAGGGTTGCCACATCGATGCGATGCAAGTCAGGGGCGGTCTGCGAATGGACACGTTCGCATTGCTGCTGCGTGGCGGCGACAGCGGGGCTGTTGTCACGCCCGGAAAAAGCGCCGACAGCTTGCTGGTGCAGAAACTGCGTGGCATGGGCGACGGCGAAAGGATGCCGGCGGGCGGGCGCCCGGCCCTGTCCGAGGATGCAATCAAGTTAGTCACGACCTGGATCGACGAGGGAGCGACGTTGGATGGCGCATCGGCGACTCAGCCGATCGCGGTGATGGCGCAATTGGCTTGGGCGTCCAACGCCACCGCTCAGCAGATCAGCGAAAAACGGACTGAGCTGGCCGGCAAGAACTTGAGCCTCGTCGTCACCTCGAAACAACCGGCCATCATCACGACGGACCACTTTACGGTTGTCGGCCCGGTGGACGAAACGACGCTCCGATTGGTTGCCGATGCAGCCGAAGAACAAATGGAAACGGTTCGCACTTTGATCGATGCGAGTTCGGGTGAAAGTTTCTTTCGCGGTCGCGCGACGATATTCGTCATGCCGCGACGTTACGACTACAGCGAGTTTGCCAAGATGGTCGAAGGTCGCGACGTCCCCAGTGACTGGACCTCGCATTGGAAATTTGACGGGATCGACGCTTACATTTCGATGGTCGCTACCGATCGTGATGAGCAAGAAACGATTCTGAATCGATTGATCAGTCCGCTGGTGAGTCTGGCGGTTGCCACGCGCGGCGGTGACGTTCCGCGTTGGTTCGCTCAAGGTGCCGGCACAACGATCGCCGCGAGATCCATCCGCAGCGAAGATAGTTTTGATCGCGACCGGCAACGTGCCCAGATCCGCGCTGCCGTCGCGGCGACCGATAATGCGAAACGCTTCCTTGACGGGAAGCTGACGCCTGAGCAATCCGATCATGTCGGTGCCGCCGTCATGGCGTCCATGTTGGACGCGAAACAACGTAAGTATTTCGATCAGGTGATTCGGCAAATGGCTGGCGGCAGCGGCTTTGACGCCGCGTTCACAAAGTCATTCGGTCTCTCGCTGCCTGCATACATCGACCGCTGGCTGCAATACGCCCGCCGATAGTAAAACGCCTGCCGAAAGGGCGTGTCCTGTCGGTCACTGGCGAACTTGCTTCTGGCGAGCTTGCTTCTGATGACTACTGATTCAGTCGGGTCATCGAGATTGCTGTTGGGGATCGGCGGTTTCGGTCAGCCAGGCCGCGGCTTGGTTGAGCGGGAATTGTGCCTCGACCATGACTCGGCCGTCGGGAAGATTTTTGGCGCGTATCGAACCGTTGTGAAAGAGTGCAATTTCGCGTGCGATCGCCAGGCTGATTCCATCACTTTGGCCATCGATGACATCATCAAAGGATGAGAAAAGCTCGAAGTATTCCGGCATCAATTCGGCACTGATTGGCTTCCCCGACCGCGTGACCGAAACACAGGCGACGCCCTGAGGACGCTGGCCGATAAAGATTGTTACCTCATGACCATCGAGGCATTGTGCAGTGGCTTCACGGACGAGACTGGAAACCATCAGTTCGAAAAACTCGACGTCGATTTCGGCAACCAGTTCATCATCGCCATGAACACGAATTTTGATGCCGCTCTCTTCACTGGCAAACGGTTCGTGCCCCGCGAGTTCTCGTACGACCGCCGCAAGGTTTCGTTGCTCGGATTCAAATTGCACGCGTCCCGTTTTGAACGCCATCAGTTGTTCCGCGGCGGTCACCCAGTGGGCCAATTGCGTCGCCGAATTCGAAATCGTTTCGGCTTGTTGACGCCGCTCATCGCTGGTCAGCATTTCGCCCATGTTTGCCAATAAGTCGGCGTTCGCGACGATGTGCGTCAAGGGCGTGCGTGTGCCGTGTTGCATCACATCGAGCAGTCGATGCTTGACGTCGTCGATTTCTTCAACGCCTTTCATCCGCACGGCGACGTTAATTTTTGCCAGCAGCTCTTCTTCGTCGAACGGCTTGGTGATGTAGTCATCGGCACCGGCATCGTAACCGGCCAATCGATCCGAAAGCTGGCTCTTTGCCGAAACCAGAATGATTTTGGTCCAAGGTCGCGTCGAGTTCCGGATTCGACGGCAAACTTCAAGCCCATCCATTCCGGGCATCATGATGTCGAGCAGAATGATGTCCGGCTCGAACGATTCGGCAATCGCGATCGCTTCTTCACCCGAGCTAGCGACTCGGGTGCGGAAGTCTGCTTCGAGAATCTCGACGCAGATTTCGCAATTGACTGGATTGTCGTCGACGATCAAAACGCGTGTGAGTGATTGCATGTGTGTGCCCCTTAGCTGTGGTTAGTTGAGTACAAGGAAGAGTTGTCAGATGAGTTCCGATGGGATCGATTCAGGAAATTCGTGCTCTTTTGCGCAGCAATCGTTGGGCCCTGATTCGCGGATGTCGGCAATTCGACAGTGAATTTGGTGCCCGATGGAATGGAGCCGGCTTCCATGCGGCTGGAAGCATAGATTTTGCCGCCATGGGCAGCGACAATCTCTCGCGAAATCGCGAGTCCCAGCCCCGTCCCGCCGGCATGCGATTTGGTCTTTGTTGACTGCACAAACTTTTCGAAGACAGAATCGATTTCATCAGGCGGAATGCCAGGCCCCTGATCCACCACGACCACGCGATGTGTTTCGTCTTGGTGTGACAGGTCGATCCGAACCGTCGATTTTATCGGACCAAATTTCACGGCATTGGAAATCAGGTTTCGGATCACCTGCCCGACTTTGGCTTCGTCTGCGCAAAGCGTCGGTAAATCACCGTCGACACGAACATCGATCTCGATTCCCTTTTCGTACGCAGACGCCGCAAACGCATCGGCCTGCGATTGAACGATCGTAGCCAGGTCGACGGTTTCGAATGAAAGTTGCGGGTTGCCGGACTCGAGCTTGGACAAATCCAAGAGATCGTCCAACAGTGTTAGCAAGATCTGACCGCTGGATAGGATGCGATCAAAATACGATCTTAATTTGATCGGCGTAGCCGAATCGTATCGAGACGATCCGAAACGCGCGAAGCTTAGAATTCCGTGCAACGGTGTTCGCAATTCATGAGACATGTTGGCCAAGAATTCACTCTTGGCCAGGTTGGCTGCTTCGGCCAGTTCCTTGGCCTCTCGCATCTCGTCAGCCAAACGCGCACGCGCCTCGGCCTCGCGTTGTGCGGCGACGGCAATCAGCCGTGACTCGTGGGCCGCTTTCAGTCGCATTCGTGCGCTGCGGCGCTCAAAGGCGTACAGCACCGCTCGTGGCAACGTGGATTTATCGACTTTGGATTTGCAAACATAGTCGGTTGCACCACATCGCATGATGTCGATGCCTGTTTGATCGTCTTCCAATCCGGTCAGCGCGATCACGGTCGCGTCGGGGACCGCCATCAACAACTCTTGGATGGTCGCGATGCCATCGCTGTCGGCCAGAGCAAGATCCGATAGCACGATTTCGGGCTTGCATTGCTGGATCGTCTCAATCGCCGAACGCAACGAACTGCTGCGTCGTACATTGAATCGATTGCCCTCGGGGTTCAGCGGAGACATCGCTCGTAGAACACGACTGATTTGCATCGCGTCGACATCGTCGTCTTCGATCAAAAGAACATCGATCGGTTCGGGCGAGATCAAGTCACCGTTGGAGGTCATAGATTCCATATCGCTGGTTGCCCCTGCGCGATTCATTCCAGGTGCGCCGGTACCCGGTCGATTAGTCAGCGGCAAACGTTTGTCGTCATTAGTGAGACGACGTTGCCTCGTTCGTCGAATGGTTTGGTTAGCGAGAAAATTGGCGCGTTTTAGTCGCCTGTTTCGCACAACAATGGATTGGTCACAAACCGTTGTTGAGGCTCTGCAAATCCTTACGGTGGTGGACGAATGAAGCCCCCAATGACGTCGGGATCGTCACATTCGGCAGGAACCCTAACACGCCTTATTTAGTGTGAATCGACCGGCCATTAGTGCCCTGCAGGCGGTTGCGGATTGCACCCCCCGTTAGCCCGTTGAGTGGTGCTTGTCAGCAATATGGTTGCCGCTGAGATTCATGGCAGAGCCCAATGATGGATTCTGGCAACGTGTCGAAACGATGCCGGCGTCGAAATGACAACGGTCCGGACTGCCTGCTTTTCCGGAAAACTGCCTGCTTTTCCGGAAACATGTTCGGCCTCATTTCGAGACGGACCCTCATCACGGGCCAGCCTTTGTGCCGCTGCCCGCTTCGCATAAGCTTGACGAGTGTTCGATGTCGGGCGCGCTTCCGGTGGCTGGTGGCTGGTGGCTAATGGCTAATGGCTAATGGCTAATGGCTAATGGCTAATGGCTGGTTCCCGGTGGCCCGGTGCCCAGTGATCTGAAGCCCGTTGCTTTTCGCCTGTATTGTGATCCGGATTTCGGTGGTCTGCGGCGGCGTTCGGCACGGGGTGCGTTGGCGGGGAGCGCATTTTGCGGGGGGCGTCAGTCGCCTCCTCAAGCCGGTGATGTATGTCGCCAACCGGATTCACTTCGCCGTTTTTATTTCATTTCGTCTTCGCTGGGCCAGTCTCGCCGGTATCAGGATTGCCGCATCTGACTTGGCCCCGCTTTTGTCGCGTTGGTTTGCATGGCTTCCTCTCAAGAACAGATCGTTTCCCGGTATCACGAACTGATGCAGGTCAATGCCGTCTCGCATCTATTGCGGACTGCGCGGCAGATCGGAGCGTTGGACCGGCTCCGGCAGGGGCAGCACACGGTCGAGCAGCTTTCCGAGCATCTGTCGCTTCAGATCCAGCCCACACGGCTGTTGATGGACGCGCTTGTCGCGGTGGGAATTGTGGAACAGTACGGCGATGATTATGCGTTGTCCCAGGCGGCCCAGCTGTTGTGTCAGTATGACCAAGATTTTGGTGATGCCGTTTGGAGCGAACTTGCCGGTTCTCTTTCATCCACCGCCTCGTCCGGACGGGAATCCAGCGAACGCTTTTTTGATCAGCAATCGGCGACGCAGTGGGTGCACACACCCGCTGCGATTCAGGCCGCCGAGATCCTGGACCTCGGTAGTGACGAATTGCAGGGCTGCCATATTTTGGACCTCGGCTGCGGTTCGGCGGTCTGGAGCTGTGCGATGGGGCACCGCGATCCATCGGCGAAAGTGACAATGGTGGATCATGCCGGCGCGATCGAAGCGGCAAAGAGCACTGCCGCGTCGATCGATATGCTGGACCGAGTAGAAACGATTGCCGGTGATTTCTTGACCACCGAGATTCCCGCCAACGCGTTTGATCTGGTGTTGGTCGCCCAACGCGTCGGAGGGCTCAGCGATGACGAAGCCGTGTCACTGGTCCGTCGCGCTGCGGAAGCGGCGACACCTGGGGGACGAGTGGTCCTCATCGACTTGTTTCGCGCCCCGGCGTCCAAGGCAAAGGATTCCGAGACGGCATCCCAGTCGTCCGACAGTGTTGACCAAGATCCCGTCGATCAAGATCCCGGCGCGTACGCAAAGCCGACTTTGGCCGAGAGTATCGAGGCGTTGAAGATTCATCTTGGCACCGACGGCGGTCGGCTTCGAACGCTTGGTCAGGCCCAGCAACTGCTGATCGACGCGGGGCTGGCTCAGGTCCAGTTCGCATATTTATCAGCAAGCCGATTGAACTTGGGAATTGCGGTCGGGGTGAAAGCTTGACCTGCTCGGGTTCGGTTTGGCACGTCGAAATAAAAGTTTGAGGGCCGATAACCGTCGTTTTACGCTTTTTTCGACTGAATGCGGGAAATTAGTACGCTGCCGCGTTGACGAAAACGGCTTGGAGTTCCTACGATACGCGGCTCGATACAAATCAACTGACCTCCATTCGGACCCCCAGCGATGGCTGTCCCCAAAAGAAAACATTCCAACAGCCGAACCGGTAAACGCCGCTCGCACGACCGCGTCAAGAAACGCCAGATCAGCTACTGCCCTCAGTGCAGCAACGCGGTTCCGACTCACACGATCTGCCCGAAATGTGGCTATTACCAGGGTCGTACCGTCGTCGAGCAAGAAGAAGCGTAACCACGTGCCGCTAGATGTCGATTCGGTTGGGATACTATTTCCCGGCCAGGGTGCCCAAAATATCGGTATGGGCCAGTGGCTATGCGAGAACTATCCCGCTGCGCGGAGCTTGTTCGATCAAGCCGCGGACGTGTTGGGCTATGACCTTGCGCAACTCTGCTTCAACGGTCCCGAAGAAAAACTAAGTGCCACCGAGTTCGGACAGCCCGCGCTGTTCGTGACCGGGATGGCCGCTGCCACGGTGCTTGCCGAAGTCCGCCCTGAGGTGATGTCCAAGATCACTGCGGCGGCCGGGTTAAGTCTGGGCGAGTACACCGCGGTTTGTTTCGCCGGTGGGCTGGAATTCGCTGACGCGGTGCGGCTCGTCAAACGACGTGGCGAAGCCATGCAAGCTGCGGCCGACATGGTCCAAAGCGGCATGGCGAGTGTCATCGGCTTGGACCTGGCGGCGATTGAGGAACTGTGCCAACAGCAACGCGGCGACGAGGTGCTTGAGCCGGCCAATCTGCTGTGTCCTGGCAACATCGCGGTATCGGGGCATCTGTCGGCGATCGAGCGACTCGGTCCCGCGGCATCGCAGGCCGGCGCGTTGAAGGTCATTCCGCTGAACGTCGCCGGTGCGTTTCACACATCGTTGATGAATCCCGCCGTGGATGAGTTGAAAGCGGCGTTGGACGAGATGCCGATTCGCGATACCAAAATTCCTGTCTATAGCAATGTCGACGCGTGCCCGCATCAGTCAGCGGAGGAAATCCGTGACTTGCTCAGCCGGCAAGTGGTTGCACCGGTTCGCTGGGAAGATTCGGTTCGCCGGATGATCGACGATGGTGTGGAAGGATTCTTGGAATCCGGAACCGGCCGCATCCTGTTGGGAACGCTGAAGCGAATCAAGCGAAAGTTTCCGACTGATAGTTTCGGTGACGGGCCGTAAGTCGCCAGTGAGACGCCGTCATCGTCGATGGCCGATCGAATCATCTGTACTTGAGGGTGATTCTGCTGAGGAATTACGCATTGCGGGCCCGCTCGCGAAGCCCCTCCCAGTGACGGATTGTCGTTGTGATTGACCGATCGTGGCACGCCGCTTCCAAACGAAAGAGACCAACAAAATGAATTTGTCCATTACCACTGACTTGAAAGACCAAGTCGCCGTCGTCACGGGTGCCTCTCAGGGGCTGGGGAAAGCCGTTGCAATCGCCCTCGGTGCAAACGGTGCCAAAGTCGTCTGCTTGGCACGAAACGCGGAAAAGTTGTCCGCCACCGTCAAAGAGATCGAAGCCGCCGGCGGGACGGCAGAGGCCGTCGCCTGTGACGTGACCGACCGGGCCGCTGCGGCGGCCGCCATCACCGGTGCCAAGGAGAAACACGGTCGGCTGGACATTCTGGTCAACAACGCCGGGATCACTCGCGACAAATTGATGCGAGGCATGTCCGACGAAGAGTGGGACGACGTCATTGCAACCAACCTGACCAGCTGTTTTGTCTGCTGCCGCACCGCGGCGGGGATCATGCGAAAATCGAAATATGGCCGGATCATCAATATGGCCAGCATTTCAGGGCTGATCGGAAATCCGGGCCAGGCGAACTATTCCGCCAGCAAGGCCGGGATGATCGGAATGACGCGGACGATGAGCAAAGAACTGGTCAGTCGCGGGGTCACCGTCAACGCCGTCGCGCCTGGCTTCATCGCCAGCGAAATGACCGCCGAATTGGGCGATGTCGTGTTGGACGAGGTGAAAAAGCGGATTCCGGCCAAGCGTGTCGGTCAGCCCGAGGACGTGGCCGCCGCGGTTCTGTTCCTGGCGTCCAAGGACGCCGGCTATATTTCTGGCCAAACGATCGTCGTCGATGGCGGCATGATCGGTTAGGTCGGATGGGCCGAAACCGGGCGAATCATCCGGCCAGGACGATTCAATCGGAGTATTGACGTGTTTTGCTTGTTTCACCTATCTTTTCGGCGAAAGCGATTGCGCATCGCGGGCTCTTTTTACACAGAGCCTTTTCGTGTGAGCCTGCTTGCTGGATAGTAACGCCCACCAAAAACTAACGGCCGAATGTAAATCGGCTCTTTAAACAGACTTTCAGTGACGGCGAATCGCTCGCCCGATCGAAACCACTTACCTTCAGCTTGCTGATATTTCCTGGAGATTGCCCATGGCGTCTATCGAAGAACGCGTGACTGAGATTGTGTCCGAGCAACTTGGTGTCGACAAAGACAAAATTACGCGCGAGACTTCGTTCGTGAACGACCTCGGTGCCGATTCGCTTGATACCGTCGAATTGGTAATGGAGCTCGAAGAAGAGTTTGATATCAGCATCCCCGACGAGGCTGCCGAAAAAATCCAAAAGGTCGGCGAAGCGGTCGAGTTTATCGAGAAAGCCAAAGGCGACGACGCTTAGTCCAGCCGGTCAACTGTCTCGCGACGGTAGGCTCGAAACTTGATGCCGCCACAAGTAAGCGCTCCGGTGTCGCACAGTAACCGACTGTGATCACACCATGACCTTACTTTGGGCGGCATTTATTGTTGATTGGTTGCCGTCGGCCCAGCCACAAGCGTCATTCGGCGCACAGCACAGCACAGCACAGCCCTGCCCCTCCCTCGCGACGGCTGACTCCTGTCGCGAGTCATATGTCGAATCACACATCCATTTTAAGTTTTGAAGCGAAGGCGATTTCGATGCAACCATCACCGCAGCGACGGGTTGTCGTTACCGGTATCGGCACTGTCACACCGTTGGCAGTTGACATGGATTTGTTTTGGCAGCGCCTGACCGCCGGTGACAGTGGGGTTCATAATCTGACAACGCTGGATACGTCGCAGTACAAAATCCATTTCGGTGGCGACATTCCCGATTTTGATCCCAGCGAATACGTCGCGCCTAAGGACGCCAAGCGCCTGGATCGATTCACGCTGTTCGCCGTCCACGCTGGTGGGCAAGCGGTTGCGGATTCAGGAATCGATTTCGATTCGGTCGATCGTGGCAAATGCGGCGTAATCTTGGGCAGCGGCATCGGTGGGTTGCTGGAAATCGAAGCCCAAATCGAACGCATGCTCACCAAGAGTCCCGATCGAGTGAGTCCGTTTACGATTCCTAAAATGATGGTCAATGCCGCTGGCGGAAACCTATCAATCACGTACGGATTGCAAGGTCCCAACTATGCCGTTGCCACCGCGTGTGCCAGCGCGACCAATGCGATGGGCGACGCAATGCGTAGCATCCGGTTGGGCGAAACCGACTTGGTCATCACCGGTGGCAGCGAAGCCGCGATCACCAGGATGGGGTTGGCTGCGTTTCAGAACATGAAGGCGTTGTCGACACGGAACGATGATCCGGCCGGCGCCAGCCGTCCCTTTGACGCCGATCGCGATGGGTTCGTGATGGGCGAGGGCTCGGGCGTTCTTATCTTCGAAGAGTTGGAACACGCCAAGGCTCGTGGTGCCAAGATTTATGCCGAGGTTCTCGGCTACGGGACGACAAGTGATGCCAGCCATATCACCGCGCCAGACCCCGAGGGTCGTGGCGCAGGCGCCGCCATGCAGGCAGCTTTGAACGACGCCGGCGTCAATCCAGAACAAGTCGATTACATCAACGCCCACGGAACCAGCACGCCGCTGGGCGACAAGGCCGAGACGCGTGCGATCAAGAGTGTCTTTGGCGACCAGGCGTCGAAGTTGTCCATTAGCAGCACCAAGAGTTCGCTCGGGCACTCCCTCGGCGCTAGCGGCGGAATTGAAGCCGCGATTCTGTGCAAGGCAATCGAGACAGCGACGATTCCGCCGACTATCAACTACCAAACGCCCGACCCTGAGTGCGATTTGGATTACACGCCCAACGACGCCAAAGACAAACGAGTCCGCGTCGCAATGAGCAACAGTTTTGGTTTCGGGGGCCACAACGCATGTGTTGTCTTTGGCATTCATGAATGACGCGGCAAACGAATCTGCTTGACCGATCGGAATACGTTGAACAGGGATATCTGTTTCAACTGCTTCGCGAGCGGACCGCCGAATCCGTGCCGATGCAGGAATTGCTCGAACAGATTCAGTTCGAACTGCTCGCGACGACTCGCTTGCCCATGGCGGTGGATTATCTGCTGACCGAACTGAAGCACTCCGGGCAAATGGCGCCGGCGATGTACAAGCTGAGTCACTATTTCACCGACTTTCAGGCTTACCTGGTGCAGTCGGCCGAATCAGAGACGGGGCGATTCGCCATGGGAACCGCACTGCAAGTCCTTGAGGCCGATGCAAAGTATCGTGCCGAAAATACGGAGCCGACCGGCGCGTTCCTTTATCAGTTCGAGGTGCTGTGTCGTAACCGATTGAATTACGACAAAGGATTGACCGCGATCAGTAACGATCCGATCTATGACACGCAGTGGGCCAAGTGGATCCTGGTGCTGCGGGCTCAAATCGGTTTGGTCGATTTCGCCGACTTGCTGTTCTTAGCGAGTCAGGAATACTCGAGGCGGTTGGCCGAAGCAGGTGAATCAACCGAGGGAAAAGGCCCGTTCTTGTTCGGCGAACGCGAAGGACGCATCGCGTTAGCGAACCGGCGCAAAGAGCCGCTGTATTTGTTCGCGGCGATGCAAAGGCACCTGGGATATCCGAAAGTGCCCCGCCCAGAACCTCGCGACGAAAACGTTGATTTGCTGCCGCGGTTGGCGCGACGCCTGGAAAGAATGGAAGCGCGGCTGAAACTGATCGAACAAGAACAGCGCAGCGGAATGGACTTAACCAAGTTCTACAAGAAGGGCGACGATAATGATTTTGAGTTGCCCGAATTACCAGACTGAATTGTCCGATAGAGTGTGCCGCACAGGACAGCACGCCTGAGGCTTTGCCAACACGGGCAGAATTCCGCTGCTAGCACTCGACGTTCGGCACTGGCACCGCTTGTGCCGTTGGCGTGATCGCTGTTTTCCCACGCGTTCGAATTGACAGCTCGGATGCAATGACGCACGCCTTCCACGATGGGGCACAGACCCTCTGTGTCCAATGGAATTGGTCACCAAGAACGCGGCCGCCGCTCGCGGCAAAGTCGATGGGCATGACGCCAGGATTTTTGCCGCTTGTGCGGTGAAGGAGCTCAATGATCGGTTGCTCGACCGCGCTGTTACTCCAGCAAGGCAATCCGTCTCTAAAATTAAGATTCTTGTCGTCGTCGTGTCCAGTTCACAATCTCATCTTCATCAACGCCGTGCGAGCGAAGAATCTGCTGCGAAAGTGCGATTCCAGACGTACCCTCAAGATTGACGGTGGCATTCATTCCCAGTCTTGCAAACTCGGCAAGTTGATCGTCATTGGCGACTGAAATGTAGGACGTCAAATTCGGAAATCGTTCTTTCACCACAGGCATAACATCAGCCACCCTGTCTAGCCTTGCATCGGCCAACACGATCGATCGGCGCTGGTCCATCGACATGGTCTGGGCCAGTCGCAAATCACTAAGGTCGCCAAACGAAACGTGATAGCCGTCCACGATTGCCGCAGTGAAACGGTCAAAGTCACGCTCAACGGCTTCGTATTGAATTTGGTGTGCTTCCAGTGCGTCGGCCACGGTGCGACCGACTTCGTCCATTCCATACACAATGACCGGTGCGACGCTTTCCAGTGGTGTTGTCTCGGACAGGGGGACGGCGGTCGCAGAGCGTTTTCTAACCGCACGCGCCAGGTTGTTTCCCAGCCCGGCGATTGTGGGCGTCAACGCTAAAGAAACGGCAACGCTGATAAAAACCACGCTGACCGTCTGTTCGCCAAAGGCCGCTCGGATTGGCGGCATCGAAAGAATCACGAATACGAATTCGCTTCCCTGCGCCAGCAGAAAACCCAGTTGGATGGAACCAGGGATCGACCATCCCACCAGCCTTGCCGACAGCGAGATTGCAAAGGCTTTGACCGACACAAGGACGGTGACCAAGGCAATGATTTGCCACCAACTGCCCAGAAGTACTCGCCAATCCAGTGACATTCCGATCGAAATGAAGAAGAACGCCAGCAGTAAATCGCGAAACGGCTTTGCTTCGGTACGGATCAGGTGCCGGTGGGGTGTCTCGGCGATCATCATTCCGCCCAGAAACGCGCCGAGGGTGAGCGACAACCCGGCCCATCCACTCAGTGCCGCCATCGCCAGGACGATGAACAGTGCGATGGCTGTAAAGATTTCCTCATTCTTCGTTCGTGAAATCGCACCAAAGAATGGTCGCAGCACATAACGTCCCGCGAAATACGAGGGGACAAATGCAAACGCTCCCTTGGCTGCCGCGATGCCGATGGTCGTGACCAAGCTTGGACCTTCCTCCACAGCGTTTTCGCTACCGTACGAAGCGGCAAGCACCAACAAAAAGACCGCAAGCACATCCTGAAGAACCAATACCGCCGTTGAAGTCCGGCCGACCGGGCAATTGGTCTGCTGTCGTTGGTGTAACGTGGGATTCACAACGGCGGTTGATGACAGCGCCAAAGCACCGCCCACGATCAGAGCGATCTCGAAGGGATATCCCAGGGCCAGGGCGATCGCGGTGAACGCGGCACTGCACAGCAAGATCTGAATCGGACCGAGACCAAAGATATCGCGGCGGGCGTCCCAGATATGCCGCACCGAAAAGTGCAAGCCGATGTCAAATAGCAGAAAGACGACACCCAGTTCGGCCAACAGATGGACCGTTTCGCTTTCTTGGATCCATCCGAACGCGTGCTTGCCAATCAGCATGCCGCCGATCATGTATCCGACGATCGGGCTAAGTCCGATTCGACGCATGACGACAATCGAAACAATGCCGATTGATAGCAGCAAGATTGCGGGAACGAGTGCCGTGACTTCTTCCATAGCTACTTTGAAACCATCGGCAGGTGATATTGACGATCAGGCAGATTCAAGACGAACGGGCTCGACGATTGCAAGACCGGCGACAGACGTTCGGGTCGCATGATGTGATTGAAATCTACCATGAATACAATTCAGGCCGGCGATCCGCAAAGACAGGAATCTTCGACCGGATCTCGTCCACTTTCGCAATGTCAATCTCAGCGGTCAGCAGACACTCGTCTTCGCCCCCTTCCACCAGCGTTTCGCCCCACGGGTCAATGATCGCCGAGTGACCACAGAACGATGTTTCGCCCTCACGACCCACGCGATTGCAAGCGATCATAAAGAGTTGGTTTTCGATTGCGCGTGCTCGCAGCAGCGTACGCCAGTGCATCAAGCGGGGGTGCGGCCATTCGGCGGGCACAAAGATCATTTGAGCACCGCCCAATGCATATTTGCGAAACAGTTCTGGAAACCTTAGGTCGTAACAAATCGAAAGTCCGGCTTGCCCCCAAGGCGTCTCGAGCAGATCCGTCCTATCGCCTGCGGCTAGGAACTTGTCTTCGTTCATCAACCGGAATAGATGGGTCTTGGTGTACGTTTGGGCGATCGTTCCCTCGGATGTCGCCCAAGTCAGCGTGTTGCCAAACCGCCCTTCCCCGACGAGCGAAAGGGTCGATCCCGCAATGTGCAAGCGATACCGCTGAGCGAGACTGCAGATATCCGCTAAGATTTTTTCATTCTCTTTTGTCGCGAGCGATTCGGCGTCTTCTAATGCGTACCCTGTCGACCAAAGCTCCGGCAGAACCAGTACGTCTGCCGCTTGATCGGCGGCTTGATGAGCAAGTTCTTTGACCCGTTCCAAGTTCTGATGCGGTCGGCCAAGAGCGATATCCATCTGTGCCAAAGCGATCTTGAATTTCATCGTGTTGCCCGTGTCAAATTCGGCGAGTTGCAAGGCGTCGGCCTGGCAGGACCTCGCCACTTTCGTCAAGACAGACGCTATTTAAAAACAACGTGTGAGCGAGGCATCCAATGCCAATCCTTTTCTTGTTCACGTTTCAAGTTGCGATTCGCCGCCGCAACGCGGTCGACCACTCAGCCGCCCTAGGCAGGACATCGATCTGGAACCAAGCGTTGATCTTGGCTCGTCGATTCCGGCAAAGGTTGGGACGACAGCGGTGCACATAGGCTAGCCGACTTTTTCACGTGGCCAAGTCGGGATTCGATCAGGCTTGTCATGGGGGGCACTTTGCCTTGTCGAGTACATCGACACAGGGCGATGCAAAGCTTGGGGCAGCCTTTCTGCTTTCGATTGTCGATGATCGCGATACTCACTGCCTGAACGCATTCCAGATCCGCGCACGCTTGGCGAGACCACCGCGGTCCTCGAACGCACCGAGCTAGGATTTGTCCAGGTGCCCGCACGCCGAGGGAAGGTTGCGTTCCGAATGCGTGTCAGACGACTTGGTCAGCACATCCACAAGCGCGGTCGGTTTGTTCAGCAGCGTCAAGCACAACGCGTGTCACACTAATGTGAACCGCAAATGGTGCCGCAAGTGAATTACGATGATGACGCACAAAAATTCGCCGAGACTTCTCGCAATTTTTCGATCGATGATCGCATGACCGCAGGATCCACTTCGTGCACATTGATTGGATTGCCAACGCCTCGCAGCATCGTGATCGTCAATCGACCGCCGAGATGCTGACGGAACTCTTCGAGGCCTTCGAGCAAACGGTCGATCGGGTCAACCGCATCGTGCCAGAGTTGCATTCCCATACCGCACAAGCACTCACAGACGCTCATCGCATCCGCTTCGCGCAGACCGAACTTCATGGACGAATAAAAACAATCGATGGCGACACCGATCGCCACCGCTTCGCCGTGCCGGATTTCGTAGTCCGTGAGAGGTTCCAGGCGGTGTGCGGACCAGTGACCAAAATCCAACGGTCTGGCTTCTTGCATTTCGAACGGGTCGCCGCCTTCGGTGATGTGTCGCAAATGAAGCATGCACGAGCGGTGGATGGCGCGTTTGGCAATTGGCATGTCCCGCTGTTGAATCGCTTGGGCATGATCACACAACCAACGGAAATCGCTCTCGTCCTTTAGCAGCGAGACCTTCACCGCCTCGCTGAACCCGCTGCAGAAATCACGATCCGGCAGACTCTCCAGCAAGCTTGTGTCGTTCACGACGGCCCAAGGGACAGCGAACGTGCCGATCCAATTTTTCTTGTCAAAGTAATTGATCGCGTTCTTCACACCGACACCCGAATCGGCTTGGGCAAGCGTTGTGGTCGGCAGACGAACCAAACGAATGCCTCGGTGCGCGATCGCCGCGGCGCATCCAACCGCGTCCAGCATCGCGCCGCCGCCGATCGCGACGATATAGCTGCGCCGATCAAGCGAATGTGCATTGATCTGTGTCAGTAAGTCCTTAACGCAATCGGTGGAATTCTTGATCGCTTCGCCGCCGTTCATGATGATCGGCGCGGTGACCAAGTCGATTCCGTCGCTGGCGTTTAACTTTTGGCCGATCCGGACACTTTCCGGATTCGCTTGGCCCACCTGAGATTCAACCACCAACAGAACTTTCGCGGGACCCGCATCGCCACCATCGATCAAATCTCGCAGCACATGAAAATCATCACCCGCGACGTCCTCGGTCACGCGTAGCCGGTGCGTGAACGGCACGGAGAACGCAATATCAATCGATTGGTCGGATGGCATCAAGAATCGGCCGACGAGATGGGGGGTGGGGACAACAGGTGGGATATCACTATTGTAACAAGAAGATTGTGGAAACCCGATGAGGCATCGGGTCGAATTCGACTTTGAGAACCCCCGCAAGAGACGGATTGGAAATGCAACGACGACGTTTAGGCAGCAGTGGTGTGGCCGTCACGGATATTTGCATGGGCACGATGACGTTCGGCGCTCAGTGCGATGAAGCAAGCAGTCACGCGATCTGTGATGCCGCTTGGGACGCTGGTATCGATTTTTTCGACGCAGCCGAACTCTATCCGGTCCCACCCGACGCTGAAACATTCGGCATCACCGAAGAGATTTTCGGCCGGTGGCTGAAAACGAAGCCACGCGAGGCGGTCATCGTCGCGACCAAGGTGACCGGGCCGGGGCACGGTTGGTTCACCCCGCCGGTTCGCCATGGCCGAACCTCTCTGGATCGACATCAGATTCATCGTGCCTGCGACGATTCGCTGCGGCGATTGGGCACCGACTATATCGATTTGTACCAAACCCACTGGCCCGATCATGGCATGCCGTACGAAGAAGTGCTCGGCGCGCTTTCGGAACTGAGAGATGCGGGGAAAGTTCGTGTGATCGGAAGCAGTAACGAAACGTCTTGGGGCGTGATGAAAAGCCTGTGGGCCGCCGATGTTCACGGCGTGGACCGCTATGAAACGGTGCAGAATAATTTCAGCCTGATCAATCGTCGGTGCGAAAGTGAACTGGCTCAGGTCCTGCGCAAAGAAAAGCTAAGCTTGTTGCCCTATTCACCGTTGGGCGGTGGCGTTTTGACGGGCAAATACAATGACGCGCGTCCCGACGGTGCTCGGTTCTCGGCTTACCTTAGTACCGGCGGTGAAAGGCAAAAACGGATGGCGATGCGATTTGTTAATGATCGCACGATTGAGACCACTCGCCGATTAGACGAGATCGCCAGATCGATTGGCACCACCGTGACCGCTCTCGCGCTGGCGTGGAGCCGGCAGCATGACTTCGTCGCGTCCACCATTGTCGGTGCCACTTCCGTTGCTCAGCTTGAGGAATCGTTGGCTGCGAAGGATTTGATCTTGGATGCCGAGACGCTCCACCGCATCGATCAGATCGACATCGACATTCCTAATCCAATGACCGAGGACGGTTTGCGTCGACTGTAGTGGTTATGCCGACGTCAACGCCAAGGATTTCCGCCGCTGTCGACAGAAATTCCGACCGAGTGCAAAACGTGAACTATTTTGGCACTCATGAGAACTCTCGTGATATTGACCATGGTTTGCTTGGCGACTTCGCCGGCGATCAGTGCCGATTGGCTGACACTGCCCAGCACGTACACGCACGACGTGGCGTCGGGCCAGCGCGTCAGTCAGTTCGCTCCGATTGATCCGCCAACGGCACCTCAGCCGACGAACTTTCGTACCAGCGGCTATACCCACACTCGCAGTTCGATCAACTACGGTCAGTCTTCGGATAACTACCATCGCGTTGAGACATGGGGCGATCCGGTTCGCCCGTATGGCGAATGGCGTTTTCCCTACCGGCCTTACAGTACACCCTACCTGAATTGGGGTGCGCCTTTTGCCGGCCTCGGTGGCAACTGGGGCGGTGGGTACGGTGGCGGCTGGGGGTTTGGCCCGGGATCGGGAACTGGCCAACCGGGACCAGGACGTCCACAAGGTGGCGGGACATCCAATCCTTACGCTACGCCGCCGGGATCTCCGTATCCGGTCCCACCGTACTACGATGGCTACTACCCCAACTATCGACAGTAGTTCTAGAAAGCCGTCGACAGTCGTTTCGAAAGCGACTTATTTCGAATGCTTACGCGGCAGAGCTAAACCAACTGCACCAAGTCGCTGGGCACGGGCTTAGCATTAGCAGCGATCGCTTTTTGTTCTAATTCGGGTGCGACGAGGTTATAGAACACATCTCGTTGGCGAGCTTCGTAGCCGAGCTCTTCGATCGATTCACGCATCTGTGCCAGCGTCAAGAAATGTACCGTACCCGCTTCGGCGACCACGTTCTCTTCGATCATCAGGCTGCCCATGTCGTTGGCGCCGAACAGTAATGCGAGTTGGCCGATTTTTCGGCCCTGTGTCACCCAGCTGCTTTGGATGTTTGCGATGTTATCCAGAAACAGTCGCGAGACGGCCTGGGTTTTTAAGTATTCAAATGAACCCGATGGCGCGATGTGATCCAGTTCGGTGTTGTCCGGCTGAAACGTCCAGCAAATAAACGCGGTGAATCCACCGGTCTCATCTTGCAGTTCTCGCAAACGCTGCAGATGCTCGACTCGTTCTGCGATTGTTTCGACATGACCAAACATCATCGTCGCCGAGCTGATTCCGCCCAGCTTGTGCCAGACACGCATCACGTTCAGCCAGTCATCGGTCATGACCTTGCCACGAGTCAGTTCATTGCGAACTCGATCGACCAGGATTTCGGCACCGCCACCTGGGACGCTTCCCAGACCAGCATCCTTTAATCGCGAAAGCACCTCTTCGATCGAAAGGTTGTTGACTTTCGTAAAGTGATGCAGCTCTGGCGGGCTGAATCCGTGCACATTGACTTCGGGAAACTCGCCCTTGATGTCCCTCAAAAGTTCTTCGTACCAATCGAGTTTGAACTTGGGATGCAGGCCGCCTTGCATCAGGATTTGATTGCCGCCCAACGCGACGGTTTCTTCTACTTTCTTAAGCAATGTTTGACGATCCAGTACGTACCCTTCGTCGCTTTTGGGGCCACGATAGAACGCACAAAAATTGCACACCGCAGTGCATACGTTTGTGTAGTTGATATTGCGATCAACGTTGTACGTGCGATACGGCTCGGGATGCATCCGGCGCGAGACCTTGTCAGCGGCCGCGCCAATCGCGGCCAGGTCTTTGCTCTGCAGCAAACGAATCGCGTCATCGGTCGAGATGCGCTCGCCACTGATGGCCTTGTCCAGAATGTCACGGATCGATTCGGGTGCAGATGCAATCATGTCAGGTTGGAAAGTGAATGAGTGGAAACGTCTTGATGAGGTGGAATCAGACCGAGCGACGCAGCTCGCTGGCGGAATGTTTCTAAGCCCAGACGCTCGCCGGGGCCGAGTTGAAAATGTAAGTTGTCGACAAAATAGCTCAGCAGGTCTTCGTTGGTCAGCCCGTGCCCGGCCGCTTCCTCTGCCGAGATTCGGTCCAAATTGGCGAGCCCGTCGTCCCTGCTGGCTTGCAACATTTCGGCCAACTCATCGGTATCGAGTCCCCGTCGAGCCACCCACATTGCAAAGACAAACGGCTTCTCTGTCCAGCGGCACCACCGATCGCCCAAATCCCAGATTTCTTGATAGACGCCGCGCTCTGGGTGCATCGCTCGATCACCGATCAACAAGATCGCATCAGCGTCGACCGTGTCGGGGGTTTGCTCGATTCCCAGCGGGATGGTTTCTGGGCTCAATGAATGAATCTCGTGCAGCAAGACTTTCAACATTGCTGCGCTAGTCCGGCTGCCCTCGTCCAGTGCAAGCCGTTTGATTTGAGGCACCGGGACACGGCTGAGCAACCGGACGCTCCATACCGGGCCGCGGCAAGCGATCACGGCATCCGAAACGATCTTGTAGCCGTCGTGCCGGTTCTGGCGGGGGCCACGAAAGTATTCCACCGAAGGAATCAATGCGACGTCGAGTTTCCCCGCACTCAAGTCCTCTGCCAATCGACTGGGCAAGTTCAGCTGCAATCGCCCTGCACCGCCCATCCGCTCGCGCAGACCATAAATCAGCGGCTTGGTATTCAAATACGAAACGGCACCGACGCGAAGCATGATCGTGATGGACCCAAAGTAGTGATGCGGGAATGCGAAGGTAACTCACCGGCGCCAACCGGACTCGCACGTCTGACGCATGAAAGGAACCGCGTTTCCGGTCATGCAGACAACACAGGACCCCGCCGGAACGATTCGATTCGCCGCGAAAGTTAAGCGGCAATTCTACACGGCGGAGTCAAAAGTGTCCTCCCTGCCCTGTCCTGCACGCTGGCGCGCGACCTCCTGCCGTGCGCGAATATGATGGGCGTGACCAAGGGGGGCTTGGATCGCCGGCCCAATTGACCGCAGGATCTGAGATGCGAATTCATCAATGCGATCGAAACCCGGATCACGGGCGCGATCGATTACACTGTGACCGTCAAACGTTCGAGCATTTGGCAGGCTGATCCAATCGCTAGCCGCTAAGACGTCACAAAACTGGCTCCACCGTGCAGTCTAAAAGCTGAGCAATCTAAAAGCCGTGCAATCTCGATCCCCCTCGGTCGCCTTGCAATCGGTGGGAATGTTCACACGTTCCTGATGTGGATTAACGAGCGGTGTGTTGGACCTGAACGATTGGCAGAAAGCGGACCGAAGTAGCGGATCACGGATTGCGGATCACGGTGCAGCGTTGATTCGATCAATGGCGGTTGATGTCTTCGGCGCATGAATCAGATCAGTCAACGCGCATAAAAAAACGAGAGTTCCCGGCCACGATGTTTGCTCAACTAAAGTTAAACGCACATACACGGAACTCTCGCTGTTGCAAGTTGTAGAGTCTGGCTGTACCGAGTCAAGAGCGACATCGATTGAATCGCGATAAAATTTTTTAGATTCGCTGTTGTCCATTCGCAATTTTAACGTGCATGATCGCCACGAACGAATCGTCGTTACGGTCCGGTTCGCTTGATCATCCGAACTCACGCGTCGTGTTTGATGCGTGCCCGAAACAAGAACATCATCATGTCAAACCGACTCGTACCGCATCCCGATCATCATTACCACTTCGTCACCGGACGACTTGCCGAAGGGCTGATGCGCACGATCGTTGGCGCGCTCGCAGAACAGCACTCCTTCCGTTACTCGATCGGCGTGATGCCGATCACGGTGGCTGCGTTGATGACGCCCCGGTGGCTGCGCAAACACTTGGACTTGCCGCCCGATGCATCGCATGTGATTGTTCCCGGTTACTGCGAACATGGCATCGACGAGCTTGGTGATTCTCTAAAAATCCCCGTGATTTGCGGTCCGAATGACTGTCGGTCGTTGGCCGAATTGTTTGGCGATACGGCACCAAGAGATGACTTCGGCCGGTACGATATCCAGATCATCGCCGAGATCAATCATGCGCCACGTTTGTCGCTGGGCGATTTGATCACGACGGCAAAGAAGCTGCGTGAAAGTGGCGCCGACATCATCGATTTTGGCTGTGATCCGACATCGCGGTGTACGTTCATTCGGCAATGGGTCGCAGCCCTGGTCGGCGAAGGCATTCGAGTTTCGGTCGATACGTTTGATGCGGATGAAGCGGCCGACGCGGTGGACGGCGGTGCGTCGTTGGTGCTTTCGGTGAACTCCGCTAACCGTCATCAAGCCGTCGACTGGGGCGCCGAAGTCGTTGCGATTCCCGACTCGCCCGACGACGAAAAAAGTTTGCAAGAAACAGTGGACTTTTTGGACAAAAAATCCGTTCCATTTCGAATCGACCCGATCTTGGAACCGATCGGAACGGGGTTGATGCAAAGCCTGATTCGTTATGCGTCCGTGCGGCAACGATACCCCGACGCCGAAATAATGATGGGAATCGGAAACGTCACTGAACTGAGTGATGTCGATTCGGCCGGCATCAATCTGCTGTTATTGGGATTATGTCAAGAACTTGGTGTTCGCAGCGTGTTGACGACTCAAGTCATCAATTGGGCTCGGACTTCGGTTGCCGAGTGCGACATCGCTCGTCGGTTGGTGCACTACGCCGTCAAGAATTCTGTGCCGCCCAAACGACTTTCGGACGAATTGGTCATGCTGAGAGATTCGAAGCTACGGCCCTACCCCGGCGAAACGCTGGCTCAACTTGCCGCATCGATCAAAGACAACAACTATCGACTCTTTGCACAATCCGAGCAAATCCATCTGCTAAGTGCCGGAATGCATCTGCGGAGTGGCGACCCGTTCGAATTGTTCGACAAGTTGCTAGGCGAAGACGTTTCTGACAATGTCGATGCCGGGCACGCGTTCTATCTTGGATACGAAATGGCGAAAGCAAAGATCGCGTTGACGCTGGGTAAGCAATATGAGCAAGATCAGTCACTCGACTGGGGAATGCTAACGGAGGCAGAGAATTTACATCGTCTTGCGCGAAAGAATCGGCATCGAGACAAATGATCGGTCACAGTTCTCGTGCGCGTCGAGACTCTTAACCGACACCGCTGCATCGGCCCTCGATCGCCAGCAAGGTGTTTGCGAGAGGCTCGCGTGCAGGATGAACCGATTCGCATCATGCTGCAGTTGACGCCGTTCGGCGGGCTACAACTGACGCCGTTCGGCGGGCTGATGCTCCTCTGACCACCAAACAAGATGCATCCAAATGCTATAGATCAGTGCGATCAGCAACACGCATGTTCCGCTGCGTTTGACCGAGACACGCAAGGCGTCGATCCATAACCACTCGGTGTGTTGCAACATGACCAGTCGCCAATAACCCAACGTCGAAAAAATGATGGTCAACAAGATAACAAGGACGGTCATTGGCGGCACACGATAGCGTGGTCGTACCGGAGTGATTCTGGGCTGGCGTCGGACCCAAAAAAGGAATCCGAAAAACATGGGCGGCAGCAGCACAATCGAACTGCCGTGTTGCAGCAATGCGTACCAACGGATCGGTCGTTTTTCCCAATCGATTGCAACTCCCCTGAGAATCGGAAATGTGTTCACACCCCAACGCCCCAGGTGTGTAAACGAATCCCAAAACACATGGGTCGATGCGCCGACCGCGACCAGGATCGCCACGATGAGCACGCGTGAGACCGAGAAATCGATTTTGCGTTCCAGTGCCGGACGCAATCTCTCGGTCACCGACTCGGGGAACAACGCGCCGAGTGGATGTTTGAAAACACCATGGAACAAGTAATATAAAACCAGTCCGATCGGCATGCAGTGCGTCAAGATGCCGGGGACCGAATGCGTGACGTGATAGCTCATCAATCCCGGCACGAAATTCGGCAGGTCGGGCACCATCGAACCGATCGCAAGCGCCGTCAGCGGAACTCGCCACCGGCACATCCATGCGATCGGAATCGCTGCGGCAACATGTGTCGGCGTGAAAGGCATCAAGGGGTCCGGTTGGAAACACTTCGGCCGAGCGAAATCGCAGCCGTTAAGGACAAGATAGTCAAGTTGTCCGGCCAGATGAATCCACGCTGGGCCGCATGTTCATTGGCATCACTTCATCGGCACTAAAAAATCGGTGGGCGGTGCGGCTTCAACGACCACGGATACGCCTCATTTGGGCGTGATGTCGTGGCGTTCGAGGTGTGACAACCGACGTCCCGCCGGCGTCAGCCGCGGTTCCGCTTGCCTCACCAGTTGATTGACCCCGATGTTGCCGTGACGTCGACGTGATAGTTTGTCGCAAATGCCGCTGGAACACAAAGCACTGCCGATCATTTGCCCACTGCCCGACGACACACGTCTGGACGGGGTGTTTCGCCGCCTCTGTCACTTGCCGGGTTGTCTCTGGCTCGACTCAGCGGCCGGCGGACGTTTTTCGTTTATCACGGCCGATCCGATTGATACGCTGGTTGCGATGCCGGGAGATCCGAATCCGTGGCCGAGGCTCGCCGATTGGAATCGCAGACTGCCACGCATTCCCTGCCAAGATGAACTGCCGCCGTTTCAAGGCGGGATTGCCGGATTGATCGGGTACGAAGCCGGCATGTGGTTGGAACCTGTCGTCGGGATGGCCCCGAGCAACGACTTGCCCACGCCGGCGATGTCGCTAGGACTTTACGACTGGACGATCGCCATGGATCACCGCCATGGCCGCGCGCTGTTGATCTGCAACGGACTCGGTGACAAAAAATCGCCCAACCAAAAGTCGCCCGACCAAGAATCGGCTGGCAAGTCGGCCCATCAGCGTGCCGAGCAGATCCAGGACATTCTACACTCGCACTCGCCGCTGGCTCTCGAGCACTCGTTGCCTTGGATGACGCCTCGGACACGCTCCGGCTCGCCGTCGTCAGGCGGCGACATTCTTGCGGGCCAAATCCCCAAACTCGTGGGCCAGCATGCAACCAAGCATGCCGGTGTGTTCAGCAACTTTACCGGAGCTGGTTTCCGCGCCGGGGTTGCCGAGATTGTCCAGCGGATTCACGCCGGCGATTCGTTCCAAGTCAACTTGGCCCAGCGATTGACGCGGCAAGCGGATTTGCCGTCGCCGGAGCTCTACATGCGGCTTCGTCAGTCCAATCCGGCGCCATTCGGCGCCTACTATGGTGGCGAAGGTTTTGAAGTACTGAGCAGTTCGCCGGAAGGTTTCTTGAGTGTTCGTGACGGGCTGGTCGAAACGCGACCGATCAAAGGAACCGCGCCACGCGTCGGTGATGCTCGGCCGGACGCGCTGCTGGCCCACAAGCTGCGGGTGAGCGAAAAGGATCGTGCCGAGAACGTGATGATCGTCGACCTGATGCGGAACGATCTTTCACGGGTCTGTGAAGACGACAGTGTGGTGGTTGAAAAGTTGTGCCAGATCGAAACGTATCAATACGTTCAACATCTTGTCTCGGTTGTCCAGGGTCAGCTGCGCGCCGACCGGACGGTTGTCGACTTGCTGGCCGCCTGTTTTCCCGGCGGCAGCGTCACCGGGGCTCCAAAAATCGAAGCGATGCGAACGATCGCCGAATTGGAACCGAACCCACGTGGCCCCTACTGCGGTTCGATCGGCTACATCAGCACAAGCGGCGATGCCGACTTCAACATTTTGATCCGCACCATCACGGCCTCGCACGGACACTGGCAGATTCCCGTCGGTGGCGGCATCACGGCAAGAAGCACTCCAGCAGCGGAAGAAGCGGAAACGTGGTCCAAGGCCGAAGGCATGCTGCGTGCATTCCGAGCAAAGTAGCCGGCTGGGACGACTTCGCACCGGTGACCGCGTTGCAAGGTAAAGCGAACCTGCTAAAATCCCGCGTGTCAGATCCAAACCGATCAGGCAAGCCGCCCTTGTAGCTCAGTTGGTAGAGCAACGGACTCTTAATCCGTGGGTCCTAGGTTCGAGCCCTAGCGGGGGCATCTTTTTAGATTTCACAATTGGTCCTCGTTTGTCAGAGCCCCGGTTTTCACGGGGTTTATTCTTTGCGCTGACACTTGTGGAATCGGCCTGAGGGGCGCTGACAGGACCGCCTGCGGGACCGCTGACGTTGGTCGTCGCGTCGACCGTTTCTGATACCGCTCTTTCCCAGTGCGCGTCCGTCGTTTGCAGGTAGTGCCTGTTCGCGATTGCTGCAGAATGTCCCAGCCAGGTATCCAGCACATGCCCAGGGAAACGGTCTTCCAAGTCAGTGCGACAACTAGCCCGCAGGTTTACGAACGTCTTGGGCCATGGCTTCAGTCCCGCCGACTCGATGATCCGGTGCATCTGTGTTCGCAAGTTAGATTCTCGCCCACGATATCGGCTGACCACGTGTCGTGCCCCCGTTGGTGCGATTGTCCAAGCTGCATCCAGAAGCGGACGCAACTCGGGAAAGATTGGACAAAATCGCAAATCGGTTTTCACACTATCGATCCGCAATCGATTTTCATCCCAATGCACATCTGCCCAAAGTAGATCAAGTACTTCAGTCGGGCAGCGAAAGCCCGCGTAGCGACAAAGGCCAAAGATCAACGCCCACTCAGTGTCGCACTTCTCAAGAATTTTCGTAGCAACGTCACGAGTGATAAAGTGGTCGCGATCGCGATTCACTTCACCGCCGATTCGACTTCCAGCGGCGGGATTCGCGATCAGCAGTCTCGCTCGGATTGCCTCCGCAAAGAATTTCTTGACTCGTTTTGCATGTTTGTTGGCCGTCGACTGTGACAGCCCCTCATCAACCATCCAGCGATGCCACTGGTCAAACTCCGCCGGTGTGATCGTCGAAAGGTGACGGTCGGCGCCGACCCTATCGGTAAACCACTTGGCAGCCTGTCGATACTTTGTTCGGGTCGTTGGCTTGAGATCAGTACGAGAAACCACGTAAGTCTCAAAAAATACACCGCACTGCTTTTGATCAGCGGTAACCTCCATGCGCGCATCAAGCAGTCCCCAGGAAGCCAACGTTCGATGGATACGACCATCTAGTCCGGTCGCCCATTTCGCCAGGTCAGCTGTAGGGGTAACGTTGGCGCGTGACAACTGCACAAGCTCCTCCACATTCCTGGCCACTGTCTCGGCAGCGCGTTTGCTCATGGGACCAAGCCACATTGCCCTGCGATCATTCTTTTCAATGTAAACCCTTAGCCGCCAACCTTTTCGTCCTCGATCATGCTCTTTTCGAAGTGATGCCATTTCTGCCTGTTCGCTTACCCCGTGACGGGCAATATTACATTGATCGCCCCAACACGGGAATCTAGGTTGATCGATGGCCGACACGATGGTCGGCATTGGTATAGGCTCAAAAAGCCGTTGTTTCGGTCGCAACCCTCGCGCGTGCAATTAGCGAGTCGACGCCTGTGTGGGGTACCGGGGATCACACGGATGACTCCAGGTAATCTCTTCACGTCGACTTGAACTTGCCGCCCTCTTGTCGCTGCGTTCGCGTCTTCAGTTTCGAATCGCTGCGGATATTTCACGCGAACCACTCCAGTTCACACGACCAGACCGATCGTCGGTTAGGCACAACAAAGTCACGCTATCTGGTTTGCGCGGAGACTAGGGCATGCTCCTCATCAAAACGGATCGTGGTCTTGGGAACGTAGGAAGCCTGTGTCTTCCCAACGTGCATTGGCAGGTCGGTCGACGTGTTGGTCAGCAAAATCACTGCCATACCGTGTAGAGTCTTCGACTGGCGGACTGCTGAACTGACATGTGGGGCCATCGAAGCGCAACTTCGTTTCCGAACGCTCACCGCCACGCATTTTTGCGACGATCATGCTTATATCACCGCCGCCTTCGTCGTGAAGAAGCACCACGGCATCTGCGTCCTGTTCGATACTGCCGCTCGATCTGAGATCACTCAAACGTGGGCGACGCGGTTCCGGACCGTCTTCTCCTTTTCGGCTTAGCTGCGAGAGCAATACGACTGGGATTTTCAGTTCGCGTGATAGTTGTTTGAATGCTCGTGTTGCCATCGTGACTTTGTCATATTCAGACTGTCGCGGGTCCGACGGTTCGACGATCTGCAGATAGTCCACCAGCAAGACGCTTATGTTGCGAGTCGATTTCTGGACCCTCGCATCCGCGCATATGGCCTCAATCGTTGAACGTCTACCGGTTGGCTCACTAATAAAGAAAGGGATGGCCATCGCTTCCTCGACGGCCATTTCAATTGCCCCAATTTCACTGTCCATAATCGTATGACTCGTCAGGAACTTGCCATTGATCCCAGTACGCTTTGCCAGGTACCGAGCCGCGATCTCATGTGATGACATTTCCAGACTGACGAACAAGGCTGCATGATTTGCTGCCGCAATATTCTCTCCAAACTGTTGGCTGATCGAGGACTTGCCGATCCCCGGGCGAGCGGCGACGACATACAATCGATTCGGGAGCAGCCCACCATAGCTGTCATCGAATGGACCGATGCCGGTCAGCAGTCCAGGCGACTTGCCGTGAATTCGTGTCTCGTGAATCTCACGTAACAGCCCGGTGCATGCTTCACCGAGGCCGCTGACGTTGTTGTGTTCGGAAGCCTTGGATTCGATTGCAGCCAGCTCGAAACGCATCCATTCCCCGACATCCTTCGGATCTTCATCTTTGGCGCGCGACGAAAATTCGGTGGCAAGCTCTTGCAACTGTCTCCGCACAGCGAATCGTCTAACGTGCCGTGCGTAGTGCTCTGCATTCTGTGGCGCGCTTTCGTTCAAGAACGTAGTTTTGAACAGGTTTGGTCCACCAAGTCGTTTCAGTAATCCCGAGTCACGCAACCTGCTGATCACTAGCGCTGTATCGCAGATGCTCTCGCAGGCGTGGTGCATATCGACCAGCAGCGAGAACAGCTCTCCGTGAGTCGGATTATTGAAGTCCGAAGCAGTCAACTTCGTTTCAGCTGCACCAATCGACTGGGGCGCGAGTAGGATTGCTGACAGCAAGCCTATGGAGGCATCATGTGGGTCGATGTCACGCATCGCCAGTTATCTCCGAACATCCGCCGAGCTCAGCGTGCATTTCTCGCCGACGATTTCCGATGCTTACCGGCGGAGGGTAGATTTCCTCGTGATCGTCCTTAGGTCGCTCCGCGATCATTTTGCCATGCAGAAGCGGGAAGTTCTTCCGGAGAGAATCGGGAGACCGTATGTTCTGCCACCAGAAGCCATCCGTATTCGCCCATTGGAACACTGCCTGAATCTCGGCCAGCGAATGGCCATCCTTTATTCGCATCAGTCGTATTTTATCAGCCCACCTGTCGAAGTTGGGCTCCTTGGTTTTCGGGAAGCGTTCCACGACTTTGCCAAACATGCTGTGAGCAAAATCCATGTCGTCCTTGGATGGCGTGGATTCGTGAGTTTGACGTGTTGCGCAACCGCCTTGGGAATCATTCGCGTCTGAATCGTCCGTGCGTCCAGGTTCCGATGCTGAAGAGACTCTTTGGGTTAGGTCTTTTGGGGTCTGGTTAGGTAGTCCAGTCGGCAACAAGTCGACGATCGGTTGCTGATCGATGGGCAATTGGTCGGCATCTGGTTCAAACGATGGAACTCGTTCAAGCCAGCCAACCTCCGGACTAGACGCCCATTCGAAAAGCCGTTCGAATACGTCGACTGGCATGTAAGCCAATCGGGCGATTCGATTAAGCGAGACCGGCTTGCCTCGCGATGACGCAAGTATTCCACGATCCGGAAGACTTGCAGCAACGCTTAAGAGAGCGCACCAGGCGCCATAGATTGCAGGTGTATCGTCTCCGAAAGTATCGACTATCGACTGGTATCCACTAGAATGAAGGCGATTCGGCAGGCTTACCCAGTGAAGTGTTTTGTGTTTGCGACTGTCTGCGGTTTCAAATGTCGTCGACCACTTCGCGATGCAGTAGGTTTGTTCAGGCATCAGGCTCTGCTCCTTTCTCTGCAAGAATCCCTGCAACATACAAAGCGGCGAGGCTGAATTTTTGCGACTTGTGAATACGATTGAAGCGTGCCAGTCGCGCCGCGTAATTCGTGGACCACGTGCCCTCCAGGACGACGACGCCATTCTCAATTCGTGTGTCGCTGCAAAAAGCCATCGCTGCGAAGACAACAATCTGACATTCCCGTTTCATGCTTTCAATTTTGTCGACGTCGTCTGATGTGTATCCATCGTCAAGCAATCGCGCCCGGCGAGCAGCATCTGTATGCCGCTGCTTAGCCAGTCGATCGATGGCAACCTCGTCGTCCAGCAATCTGACAAACGCTTTTGCGGTGGCTCTTGCCTGTATATGATCGACGTCTGCAACGGCAGAGACATCGCCGTTTGTATGCCTTTGCAACGCATCGTTACTCCGGCCCCATTGGTCTCGGTCTTCAGGTGCATCGATCACGATCCTGCCTCCTTCTCCTTTTTCGAGGGGACGGCAAGTGCGTCGATCACTTCCCGCACCTCAAACATCACACGGGAACCGTAGCGCAAGCATGGAATGGTGCCGTCCCTTACTCCGCGTTCGATCGAACTGCGTGACAGCGGAAGGATTTTCTGCAAACCGTTGATGTCGACCACGGGCGATTTCTGTGAATCGACCTGCGATGTCTCCATCACGGCGAGCAACCTAGCGACTAGCTCTTCGATGAACTGATCGAGCTCGACGGATTCGATCATTAAGTGCTTAGCCACGGCCCACCTCCGATCGCCGAACGGCGTCTGAGGGTTCATTCGTGGCTTCATTCTCGCGGACGGGCCGTGCTTGGTCACAATCGCGTCGATGGCGAGCTAGGGCCCGTTGAATTGACCGAAGCAATCGCAGTTCTCGCATTCGTTCGGCAATGGTTTGCCGGACGTCGATTTCGTCCGGTAGCTTGTCTCTGTTCATCTGTGATCCTCGAACATGGCAGAAATGACTTGCTCGGGATCATGACAGAGAGGTGGGACAAACTAGCCGACAAGGTGACCGACAAACTGTCGGTTTATGTGTCGTCTATTTTGTCGTCGCTGAGCTTGACGAGTTTTGCACGTCGACTGTTGATGGTTACCTCGTAGCCCGTATCGAGCAGTTTCCCATTCAGCCTTTCGATGGCTTTCTTGACCGTTCCGTCCGACGGATCCTGTACTTTCCACACCTCCGCGATCTCCGCCAACGTGTCGAAACTGACATAGCGTGATGTTGCCCTTAGCGCTTGAAATAGATATAGCATTTGACCGCCCAACAGTTGCTCGATCTGATCGAGATGGTCTTCATGGTCCAATTGCGCGTTCTTGTTGGTGGATTCATCAGGGGTCCCGTGCTCACCCTTTGACAGAACACCGTCCTCGGGTGATGTCGACTCGTGCAACGTCTGGGCGTCTCCGGAACGATCTGATCGTTGATGTAGCGCCCTGATGCGGCGACGGAGCGAGTTCCAGGCTTCCTGACGTGTTTTCGCGATCTCCTCTAAGCGAAATGCGTGGTCGCCGTAAGACGCACGCATGGTTGGGTCTTCGCGTATCGACTTGGCAAGTCGAAGGAGAGGCTCGTTTGATTCCGGGGGGAAAAACGGTGGAAGCGTTCCCGACTCGTCACACGCTTTTCTCAAAAGCGTCTCAGCGCGATTAGCCAGTTCAAGTTGTCGCTCAACCTTCAACAGTTTCTTGCATGCGGAATTCAAATCTAAGCGCTTGATACTGATAAGCGATTGAAATGCACCAATCTGCTGCTGATTCTCAAGCTTTACAATCTCCTCATTGACTTCGTCAAGGAGAGTAAGCAGGTGCCATCGCTGTTCGAGTAACGCTGCCTCCCTGGGACGCTTTGAGTTCCGTCGCCTTATTTGGAATCCGAGCCGACCTTTCTTGCGGACAGCTTCTGGCTCTTTCATGCTTTTCCTTTCCATCTTGCAGTCCGATCCAACCGGCCTCGGCGGAAAGGAAACGCCAGTAGCCGGTGTAATCCTGGCTGCGGGAGCTACCCCGATCGCTGCTTGTTTGACGAACTCAGATACGGGCGACCACGCACGTCGGACGGGCATTTTGCGGAATGCTGTCGCGGCTGGCAACCGATGGAGTGGTCCTGCACGTCCTCGACCGAATGCTGTTCATCGGAACACGCATAAACGTGCTGGCACTACACGTGCGTGCTGAGGGCCTCTGGGGGGCGTCTGGCGCGTTTCTAGTGTCTGGCATGGTTTGAGGTCGTGTTTAGCAGTTCGCTCGTTAGACGGCAAATCCGCGAGTTCGGGCGGTGGCGGGGCGATCGGGTGTCGTCGGCCCGCAACCGGGTGATGTTCGGTTCCGGGTGTTTGCCACCATTGCACCGACCATCGACGTCATCTGCACTCGTCTCGCGCGGTGGCTTAGACTGACCCCTCCCTCCTATTTACTGATTACCGATGAACGAGCACTCGGGGTACGATGGCGAAGAAAAAGTCAACGAAGGATTCCAAGCAGGCCGCCAATCTCGGGTTCGAGGCCAAGCTGTGGCAGGCTGCCGACAAGCTTCGCAACAACATGGACGCCGCCGAGTACAAGCACACCGTGCTCGGCCTGATCTTCCTGAAGTACATCTCCGATGCGTTCGAGGAATTGCACCAAGCATTGATCGCCGGTGAGGGCCAATACGAGGGCGCCGATCCGGAAGACGCCGATGAGTATCGCGCGGAGAACGTCTTTTGGGTTCCGCCCGAGGCGCGATGGACGCACATCCAGGACAACGCCAAGCAGCCGACCATTGGCAAGCTGGTCGACGACGCGATGGATGCGATCGAACGTGACAACCCCAAGCTCAGAGGGACGCTCACCAAGAACTACGCTCGACCGGGATTGGATAAGCACCGCCTTGGCGAGTTGATCGACCTGATCGGGACGATCGGGCTGGGTGACAAGGAAAACCGCAGCAAAGACATCCTGGGCCGCGTCTACGAATACTTCCTTAGCTCGTTCGCCAGCGCCGAAGGCAAGAAGGGCGGCCAGTTCTACACACCCCGTTGCGTGGTCGCGACTTTGGTTGAGATGCTCGCGCCGTACAAGGGACGTGTCTACGATCCATGCTGTGGCTCAGGCGGGATGTTTGTGCAAGGTGAGAAGTTCGTCGAACACCACGGAGGCCGGATTGGTGACATCGCCATCTACGGCCAGGAATCCAACCCGACGACGCGCCGACTGGCGATGATGAACCTGGCGATTCGTGGCATCGACGGCGATCTTGGCAAAGAGCACGCCGACACGTTCCGCCGCGACCTGCACAAAGACCTCAAGGCCGATTACGTAATAGCCAATCCGCCATTCAATGATTCGGACTGGCACCGAAACGACGAGGACGTTCGCTGGAAATACGGCACGCCGCCGAAGGGCAACGCCAACTATGCGTGGGTGCAGCATTTTATCCACCACCTCAGTCCGACGGGCATCGCCGGGTTCGTGCTAGCCAACGGCAGTATGAGCAGTAACCAGTCGGGCGAAGGGGACATCCGCAAGGCAATCATCGAAGCGGATCTGGTCGATTGCATGGTGGCGATGCCGGGCCAATTGTTTTACAGCACGCAGATACCGGTCTGCCTGTGGTTCTTGACCAGAGACAAAAAGGCGAAGGGCTACCGTGACCGCCGGGGCGAAACACTTTTCATCGACGCGAGAAAAATGGGCACACTGATCGACCGTGTCCATCGCGAGTTAACCGACGCCGACATCGCTCGTCTGGCCGACACGTACCACGCCTGGCAAAAACGACCACCTGTTACCTCCGACCTTTCGCCTTTGCCCTCCTATTCCGATATTCCCGGCTTCTGCAAGAGTGCGAGCCTCTCGGAGATCGCCGAGCACGGTCACGTACTGACGCCGGGCCGCTACGTAGGAGCGGAAGAAGTCGAAGACGACGGCGAGCCGTTTGAGGACAAGATGCGTCGCCTGGTCGGGGAGCTTGGCGGTCAGTTCGAGGAGTCGTCGCGTTTGGAGGAAGCCATCAAGTCCAATCTGGAGGCGTTGGGCTATGGCGGGTGAGTGGGAGTCGAAAAGCATTGCGTCGCTCATGGAAGACGGCGTCATTGTGGGACACAAAGACGGAAACTATGGATCGAGCTACCCACGAAAAAGTGAATTTGGCCATGAGGGCATTCCGTTCTTAACCGCAAAGCTGCTCGACGATACGAGCGGACGAATCGACTTTGAAAATGCTCCCCGTCTCTGCACTGAAAAAGCCAGCAGATTGACGTTTGGCTACATCAAGGCCAACGATGTTTTGCTGTCCCACAACGCGACGATCGGACGAGTCGCAGTTGTGCCGGAATTGGCGGAACCCGTACTGATCGGAACATCGCTCACCTACTTTCGCGTTGATGAGTCACGTCTATCGCCTCGATACCTTGCTGCGTTTTTCAAGGGGCGTGATTTTCAGAATCAGCTTATTGCTGTGATGAGTCACAGTACGCGGAATCAGGTGCCAATCACAGCACAACGACGTTTGAAAATCACAATCCCCCCGCTTCCCGAACAGCGAGCGATCGCGTCGATCCTCGGTGCGTTGGACGACAAGATCGAGTTGAACCGTCGGATGAATGCGACGTTGGAGTCTCTTGCGCGGGCGATCTTCAAGAGTTGGTTCGTCGATTTCGACCCCGTGCGCAGCAAGAGTGGCCAGCAGGCCGAGCCGCCATCGGGAACCGGAGCCGCCACGGCGACCTCGCCGCCCCCTCGCGACCTTTCCCCCGATTCCTCGCCCGCGTATTCGCCCTTCACCCTTCCACCTTCCCTCTCGGCTCTTTTCTCCTCCACATTCCAAGACTCCGACCTCGGCGACATTCCCGAAGGTTGGAGCACAACTCCGCTTTATGAAACTGCGCAATTTGTTAACGGCGCATCATTCAAAAGCCAAGACTTCTGCGATCCCTCAGATGGCTTGCCCGTTGTCAAAATCGCGGAACTCAAAAACGGCCTATCGGCACAAACCAAGTATTCGGCTCGTGAGCTTGACGACACTCGCACGATCGGCACGGGGGATTTGCTTTACTCTTGGTCTGGTAGTCCTGATACGTCGCTCGCGGTCTTCGTCTGGTCGCACGGGCGCGGATTGCTCAATCAGCACATTTTCAAAGTCATCACGGAATCACAGGAACAAAAGCATTACGTCTTCTACCTGCTGAAGTATCTCCGTTCGACACTCGTCGAAATCGCAAGGAACAAACAAACGACGGGGTTAGGGCACGTAACGGTCGCCGACATGAAACGACTCCACGTTTGTAAGCCACCAGACGAAATTCTGTCCGAATGCGACAAGACTCTTGGGCCGATTTATGATCGATGCTTTGCGAACGAGCGTGAGTCCTTAACCCTGAGTGCCCTTCGCGACACGCTGCTTCCCAAGCTTCTCTCCGGCGAGTTGCCCGTCCCCGCCGCCCTCACCGCCACCGAGGAGGCTCTGGCGTGACATCGTTGAGGTCTCCGCTTCTGCTCATTCCGAGTCCGCCGGAACCGCTAGATGTCCACGTGCAGGTTCCGCGACAACGTGACAACTTGTTCGAGCGGCTGATTCGGAATCCGCAAGCACCCGATCGCCCCATGCGCGAAGGCCAATGCGCCGAGATGTTGCGGTCGGTCTTGGTCGCCTGCCCGAGCCTCGCCGCAGGCGTTTTCAAGTGGCTTGCACATATGACCGGCGTACCCATCGCTCTGATCGACGAGTTGGACTGGAGTCTGGAGACGGAGCAATCCATTGGGAGCAAGCGAGACGACCTGCGGATCGAAGGCTGGCGTGCGGTCGATGATGATCAACAGCGCGCCGCGCTGTGGACGGTTGAAATCAAAGTCGCCGCGCCGCTGCATGAAAGCGCCCAGCAAGACTGGGAGAGTGGATCGGACATCACGCCGGTCGATGATCCCGAAAACGTGAACCAATTACTAAATTACGACAGTTGGCTGGCCCATCAGGACGCCGACCATAAAGCCGGGTTTGTTCTAGCGTTGCGCGACATGTCGATGGCACTACCCGACGGCCTTGGTCAGACGTGGCGATGCTTTACGTGGACAACGCTGGCGATGGAAGTGGAGAGGGCTCTGGCAGCGGATCAGCTGCCCACGGCAGAGCAACCTTTCGCGGAGCACATGCTGGGTTTTATTAGACACCGATTATGGGATACGACGGACATGACGACATCACGACTTGAGCTTGACGATGTTGCCCTCCTCCGGGCACTGGCCGCGATTGGACCATCATGTTCACGAAAGCTGAGGGACTTGGTGAACGACTTTGAAGTGATCTTCCGCGACGTGGGCATTTCCTTCGTCCAGGTCAAATCATCAACTCAAACCAGCTTCTTTGATCGCTCCGACGTCGCGCAGTGTTGGCTGACGGGCTTCCTCATCCGGGACTCGCGGGGAGAACTTACTGTCAGTGCGGGCATCATGGCCGATGACCTTTGTGTGCGAGTCACGACTTATCCACGTGGGTGCTCGGTGAACACGCCAACGCACCAGATCGTCAGCCGTCACAAGACGGAGCTATTGAAACGCAATCCCGACTGGGTGCTCGGAGAGCTAGATGGTGTCAGTCCTTTGCAGATGAGCCTATCGAAACCGCTTGTGTCCGTCCTCGGTGATGAGGACTGGCAGTCTCCGCTGAGGGATTTCGTGAGTGGCGCGCTCACCGATTTGAAAGAAGCCGGGGTTCTGGATGCCTTCATCAACATCGAGGTGGAGAAAAACGAATCATGACGGACTCCTACGTAGCCAGGGCTGAAGTGGAACCGGTGAGCTGATGGTCGGACAGATTTACTTGCTCGGTGACGATTCCAAGCTACGTGAAATGGTCGAGATGCCGTACGACTCGGAATCGTTGCCTCAACAGTTTCTTGCCGATTATCCCAACCTGCTGGCCGGAGAGCAGATGGATTTGAACGACGCTCGGCGGTGGATACCGGTTGCTCGCGAGATCGGCATTGCCGACGAGGAAGACGGATCACGTCGCTGGTCACTCGATCATTTGTTTATTGACCAGGATGGCGTACCAACGTTGGTGGAAATCAAAAGAAGCTCCGACACTCGCATCCGTCGTGAGGTCGTCGGACAGATGCTTGATTACGCCGCGAATGCGTTCAGCTTTTGGTCTATCGTGGAGATTCGCGCGCAGTTCGAGGCCGCGTGCGAAAACGAAGGCGTCGACGCGGAGGAACGACTCATCCGATTCGTCGGTGACAATGGTGACAGTTCCGATTTCTGGGAGCAGGTCAACACGAACCTGCGGGCTGGTCGCATCCGAATGGTCTTCGTCGCCGATGTGATCTCGGCGGAATTGCGGAGCATCGTCGAGTTTTTGAATCTACAGATGGACCCGGCAGAGGTCTTTGCGGTCGAGATCAAACAGTTCGTCAACAATTCGCTGAAGACACTTGTCCCAAAGGTGTACGATCAGAGCAGTGGCCCCTGGACGCGACGATCCGGTCGCTCGGCGCCGTCCGAACAGATCGAGGAGCAGGAGTTCTTTAACGCGATGGTCGCAGACGGGGCGCCGGAGCATCGGGTCACTTTCGCCCAATCGGTTGAGTGGGCGCGGCAACGATTATTGCAACTGGTGTTTCGGCGTGGCTCGCGACAAGTGAGTTTCGTCCCCGGCTTCAAAAATGGTGACGCGATCGTCAATCCGGTGTCATGCAAACACAGCGGCACCATGCGGCTGAAGATGAGGGACCTGGTACGAAGACCGCCGTTCGACGATCCCAATCAACGAGACGAGCTAAGGCGGATCTTGGAGAAGATTCCAGGATTCGATCTTCACGGTGGTATGGATGGGCTGCCGCTCATCGACCTAGATAAGTTGACTGACGAGAACGACCGCCAAGCTGTGCTCGATGTCTTGGACTGGATCAATGACCGATTCCACGATCAGGCGAGATAGAGGTGGAAGATGAAAGGCACGGCAATTCACGTATGCTTTGAAAACGGCTTCCTCACTTGCGTCCTTACCGTCGAACAGGACCGGAAATTGGATCGACGCCTCCGTCGCAATGCTCGCCGATCTGGCTATTCATCCGGGAATAAAGCCGCACCAAACGCAAAAGCAGAAACGTCATTCGAGCGAAAGGGATGCAATCAACCATGGAGTTAGAAAGCACTGCAGCGGAACTCGGCGTCGACCTATTCCACATCGCTTTAGAACGGAAGGACGGAAAGCGATGGATAGCACCGGGACGCTGTGAGACGTCAGTTGAACACGCTGTACTTCAGTGCTTTGAGCCCGAGGGGTGGGCTGGATATTGGCGTGAGGGAAGGCTACTCCTGAACGTGATCAAGGCGATGTCGTTCCCGACGATCCCTTCTAGTATCAAGAATATCGGAATTGAAGCGTTATACGATCACAATGTCTCGTCTTCGGACAACTACTTTGAGACTGTTTGGCTTCTCGAAAATGTCCGCAACGCTAGCAGGGACCAGGTGAGCCGGAATGCTCAGTTTATTCTTTCGATGCCCCGTGGAGATTCGAGGATCACAGATTACTACCCTGACCTAGAACAATGGATGTTTCTTGGTCTATTTGATGCACTCGGTACCGAGACGCTTTATTCCATCGCCACAATTTTTTCCGAAGACCCTTACGAATTTCGTAAGGGCTGGCCTGACATTACGATGTGGAAAGGAAATAAGGTTCGATTTCTGGAGGTCAAGGCACCGGGCGACAAGGTCCACAAGAGCCAATGGATAATCAACCGTCGATTTAACAAACCTCTGTCGCTCGACTTCGCAATCGTGGATGTTCAACCTTATGAATCCGCTGTCGCAACTTTCGGCCAGCCGCGCCTGACAAGACGTCATGGAACTGGCAGCGGTGATTCTCCATCAAAACACATCGGCGCAGAACGGAAAAAACCCGAAGCGCAGTCCATCGCTAAGAATACATACTGGCGTAATGCAAACGATGCGAACACCAAGTCGATTCAGGCTATCGAGCATGCCTGGGCTGATATACAGAAGTGCAAGCAGAGTAGCGGCTCCAAGCAAAACCTCGCGACATTGGAGCAGGCGGCTGAGATTACCAATCAATATTATGCTGATATGAAGCAGGCAATTCGGAGTAGTCCGAACGATGGGTTGACTATGGCGCTTCGATGGCAACCGACACCGTCGCTTCACGAGGCCATAGGAGCCATCCGGGCACTGGTCCGAGAAAAACGCAAAGCAAGGGACGACTATGCTGATGAACTGTTTTTTCTTTATGCACTCGCCGCCGTTAACTCATTCACGCCCCCACGTGCAGAGAAGCGCCACTATCCCGGTACCAATATCAGGGACACGATTCCACGAGTTGTTTTTGGCGAATTGATGATTGATTACAATGCGATCGGCTACGAAAAACTGAAGCTACTTAATCTGAGCGACATTCGCCTGATCACCACGGAATGGGGCGAGCCGTCACGACATTCCACGCTTTACGAGTATGAGAATCATGTCTGGAAAGAGTGGGAAGAGCGATACTGGAAAACGGCTTCGCCTGGGTCAGCTAACGGCAGTGAATCGCCCCAACGCTTTTTTGAGATCATCCGCGATCTCGTGAGCAAAGTCTTCCGGTTCCAGTAAACAAGCTATGGTAGTCGAAACCGACGGTGAAATGACTGTCCGAGTGGGTTCGACGGTACGCAAAGAAGGCGTAAGATCGTGGACACAATCTTGCACGAAGCGAGACCGGCTTGTTCAGGCAGGAAAGCTCGAGGTGCGAGAAGACCCTGACTACTATGTCTTCGTCGAAGATGTCCCTTTCAGTAGCCCGAGCGCAGCGGCAGCCGTTGTTGCAGCTCGGAATACCAATGGTCGCATGACTTGGCGCATTCCCGGGATAAACCAAACCTATGCCGACTGGCAGGAAGCGAAAATCCGATACGTTGAGCAGACGGGTGAGGTTGATGAACCAGATAACTAGCAAGGCCGCGCACTCAAACCAACCCACTCGCTTCATCAAGCCACCACGCGGTGACAATAGTGACAATCACTGAAGACACGGTCGAATACGCCGCAATGGAATGGCTCGAATCGCTCGGCTATGACATCGCCCATGGTTCGGACATCTCACCCGGAGGGGATAACCCTGAACGGGAGTCGGTCGTTGATGTCGTGTTGGAATGGCGGTTGCGTGATGCGATTGCTCGACTGAATCCCGGTCTGCCGGAGGAAGCCCGAGAGGATGCGCTCCGCAAGGTGCTACGCCCTGACCTGCCGTCGCTGATCCAGAACAACCGCGTTTTCCACAAACAGCTCCGGGATGGCGTGGAGGTTGAGTATCGCCGAGAGGATGGATCGATCGGTGGTGATCACATTCGGCTGGTTTCGACCGATGATGTCACCGCCAATGACTATCTTGCGGTGAACCAATTTACCGTCATCCAGGGCGAACATCATCGTCGATTGGACATTGTTCTGTTCGTCAATGGTCTGCCGTTGGTCGTGATCGAACTGAAGAACCAGGCCGACGAAGATGCGACCGTCGACAAAGCGTTCACGCAGCTGAAAACCTACAAATCCGAATTGCCGACATTGTTTTACTACAACGAGCTGCTTGTGGTCAGCGACGGATTGGCGGCGCGGATGGGTTCGCTGACGGCGGGACAAGAATGGTTCAAGCCTTGGCGGACGATCGAGGACGAAACGCCCGTGAAGGGGCTGACGGAGCTGGAGGTGCTGATTCGCGGTGCTCTCCAGTCGGAGCGAATGATCGAGCTGATCACCGGGTTCGTTTTGTTCGAGGATGATCCCGACAGTGAGGACATCCATAAAATCCTGGCGGGCTATCACCAGTTCCACGCCGCGCGTCGGGCGATTGATGCAACCATCGAAGCGACTCGCGTCGGGGGCGATCAGCGATGCGGCGTCGTGTGGCACACCCAAGGTAGCGGCAAGAGTCTCACGATGCTGTTCTATTCGGGGCTGGTGATCTCGCACCCCGCGATGAACAACCCTACGCTGATCGTGCTGACCGATCGTAATGACCTTGACGACCAACTGTTCGGCCAGTTCCACCGCTGCACTGACATCCTCCGTCAAACGCCGGTGCAAGCCGATGGCGTGGAACACCTTCGCGAGCTACTAAAAGTCAACTCGGGCGGCGTGATCTTCACCACGGTGCATAAGTTCGCCGAAAAAACAGGGCAGTTTCCGCTACTGACGGATCGTAAGAATGTCGTCGTGATGGCCGACGAGGCGCACCGTAGCCAGTACGGGTTTAAGGCCAAACAGGATAAGGAAACCGGTGACGTTTCATATGGGTTTGCCAGGAACATCAGGGACGCCCTGCCGAACGCCTCCTTCATCGGATTCACCGGCACGCCGATCGAACTCGATGACAAGAACACGGTGGCCGTATTTGGCGACTACATCAGCGTCTATGACATCCAGCGAGCCGTGGAAGATAAGGCGACGGTACCGATCTACTACGAAAGCCGGGTAATCAAACTCAGCCTTGCCGATCGTTCGATGGAGACGATCGACGACGAATTCGAGGACGTGACCGAATCCGAAGAACTGACGACCAAGGAAAAGCTCAAGACGAAGTGGGCAGCACTGGAGTCGATGGTCGGCGACGACGAGCGGCTAAAGCTGCTGGCCAAGGATTTGGTGGATCATTTCGAGACGCGATGCGAAGCGATGGACGGCAAGGGGATGATCGTCTGCATGTCTCGCCGAATTTGCGTGGACCTCTACAACGAGATCATTAAGCTGCGTCCGCAGTGGCATGGCAATCCCAACGGGAAGGCGAAGTCGGCTGATCGTGATGGCGAAAACGAAGCGAGTGCCGCTGCGCTGGCTAGACCCGATACAGAAGCCTGGCAAGAACCCGCAGGTAGCGACCCACCAAGGATCGTGGCTGAAAACACTCCTGACTACAGCGAGGACACGAAGGTTCCAGCTGCCGATGATTTCGGCGCCGTAAAGATCATCATGACGGGATCGGCTTCCGATCCGCCGGAGTGGCAGCAGCACATTCGTACCAAACAACGACGCAAGACGCTGGCCAGCGATTTCAAAGATCCCAACAGTGACTTCAAGCTGGTCATCGTCCGCGACATGTGGCTGACCGGCTTCGATGCGCCGTGCTTGCACACGATGTATCTGGACAAGCCCATGCACGGACATGGCTTGATGCAGGCCATTGCCAGAGTGAACCGAGTATTCCGCAACAAGCCAGGCGGTCTCATTGTCGACTACCTGGGGATCGGTGATTCACTCAAGAGTGCGCTGCGTACCTACACCGAGAGCGGAGGCAAGGGACAGACGACCGTCGACACCGCCGACGCAGTACGGGCGCTACAAAAGCAGTACGAGCTTTGCTGCGACATGATCCACGGATTCAACTGGACGAAGTGGAAGACCGGCACGGCTGGAGACAAGGTTTCTCTCCCGGTCGCTGCACAGGAATACATCCTGGAACAGGAGGACGGTAAGCAACGCTGGCTGGCTCATGTCAGCGGGTTGTCCAAAGGCTACGCACTCTGCCCGACCTAGCCGTACGCACACAAAATCCGCGACGATATTGCGTTCTTCCAGATCGTCGCCACGATGTTCCGAAAGTACTCCGAAAGCGGCAAGAGCAAGAGCGAACTCGACTACGCTGTGCGTCAATTGGTCAGCGAAGCGGTGGTGGCGACCGGGGATCAGGTCATCGATGTCTTTTCCGCCGCCGGACTGGACCGGCCTGACATCTCGATCCTCTCCGAAGACTTCTTGGCCGACGTGCGCCGTCTACCGCACAAGAACGTTGCCGTCGAGCTGCTGAAGAAACTACTTGGTGACGAGATCAAGCAGCGCTCACCACGCAATGTGGTCCAGGCTCGCAAGTTCTCGGACCTGCTCCAGCAAACTCTTAACAAATACCACAACCGAGCGATTGAGACGCACGAGATCATCGAGGAGTTGATCAAGCTGGCCGAGCAGATGCGTGCCGCGTCCGACCGAGGCGAAGACCTTGGACTGAACGACGACGAGCTTGCCTTCTATGATGCGCTCGCCCAAAATGCATCGGCAACCGAAGCGATGGGCGACGACAAGCTCAAGGTGATCGCCGCCGAGTTGATCATGACGGTCCGCAAAAACGTCAGCATCGACTGGACGCTGCGAGAGTCCGCCCGCGCCAAAATCCGAGTCATCGTCCGCCGCATTCTCCGCAAGCACGGCTACCCGCCCGACCTGCAAGCTGAAGCAACGAAGCTGGTGCTGGAACAAGCCGAGGCGATTTGTCAGGGGTGGACGCAATGATCGTGTTGCCGGGCGACTTTCCGGATGGTCGGGAGACGAGCGATCATCGACCGGTCGATTTGGTGGTTACGCCGTGATGCAGTGTTCAGACCCGCGACACTTGCCTCCGTGGGATTGGCCCGGATTGTCGAGGGAAGAGTGAGATAACCACGGCGTCACCGGCTCTAGCGAAACGTACAGCACGAAGGCCGCGATGGAGAAAAGCCCCAAGACGGCAAGGTGAAGAAGTTGGTGTTCGCGTGAAGGCGGCGCTAAGCTTCCACGGAGTGACGCTATTGGAGTACGTCACTTCGCTCAGCAATTTCCTTTGCAAAAATCATTACCTCCCGCCGTGCCACGACGTCCATCGACTCCCACAACTCTAAAAGACTGACCGTCTGATCATCGATATTCTGCAGCAACGGGACCGCCTGCAGGACCGCCGCAGAAGATGGCTGCGTTTTTTCCCGCGTATGAGCCGTTTTTTCGAGCCCTAGCGGGGGCACTTCTTAAAACTTCGTGATTAACGGCATTTGCCGGGACCTGTCGACAAGCGACAGAGCGCACTTTCGACTCGAGTTCTTGGGTACTGTACCCGAGAACTCCAACTTAGAAGTTCGCGCGATGGCACGTCCAAGACTAACTTCCCTAGTTACCGCAAGCACAAGAGCGGTCAGGCTCGCGTCACGATCAATGGTCGTGACCACTATCTTGGCGAGCACGGCACCAAGGCCAGTAAGGCCGAATACGACCGGCTTATTGCCGAGTATCTCGCGAGCGGCCGCAGCATCTCGTTCGGTGCCGATTCCGGCGAGATGACGTTGGCAGTGTTGATGGTTGAATATTTTCGGCACGCCAAGAGCTATTACGGCACTGGCGACGCATCCGAGTGGCATCGGATCAACTTGCGGTAAAACCTGTTAAGGAACTGTATGCTGCGACGCAGGCTTCGGACTTCGGCCCCCTTGAGTTTAAGACTACTCGACAAAAGATGGTCGATTGCGGACTAGCTCGTACGGTAGTGAACTCGTGCATGAAGCGTGTCGTGCGATTGTTCAAGTGGGCGGCATCCGAGGCGATGCTACCGGCTTCCGTGCATGGGATGCTTTGCCTGATTCTGAGACTCTGCCGCCGCCGATCTGCGCTTGGGATCGAACGCCGATTTACTCGCCGTGGCCCGATGGGCAATACTATGAAATAGCGGCGATGCCAAAGCTTGCCACACCGGAGATGGTCCGGGCCTATGTTCACGCGATCCAGCAAGGTCGCGCGAAGAACCTTGCTGCCAAACTGTGTCGTAACATCGGGCCGATAAATGGTGGGTTTTCGGTCGCGAACCTATGCGAACTAAGAGAAGCACCTGAGCCAAAGAGCTGAGCTGGCTTCGCGCCTTTGCCGGACTGATACTTTCACTGATGTTTAGCCGCCACACTCCGTAGCCGAAAAGCTGTGGGGGTTTGGAGTTGGATTTTGCGCGAATGGCTGAATTTTTCGTGTCAGAAGATCCACGCGGTAGTGAAAGAGGCGGTTTGAGTAGCCAGAAAAGCTTGCGGCTGGACGTCTACACAACTACGCTACTCGTGGTCATCCACAAACCGCCCAGCAACCAAAGTCTAATAGAGATGTGTCCTGGCTGCTCCCGAGTGAAGTTTCAAGGAATCGTTTTTGCAGTCATCTTCTGCTGCTCATCTCCAGTTGCAGTTGCGGAAACTATCTCATCGTTCTTCGTTGATCTCGGGGCGGATGTAACTGTGCGAGGCGTGACGCGACTCCCCGATGGAACAGCCATGGTGGTTGGTTACACCGGAGATTTTGAGCAGGCCAAATTTTTCGAAATTGCGCCTAATGGAGCAGAATTCACGTCCGTAGAGCTGGCCGGTCTGGGAGGTCGTTCGGTTGCGACGGCGGTTTCTGCCAATGGCGAGTACATCGTAGGATATTCCCAATCGCCTGGTTCCGCCGATGTTGGAGAAGGCACCGTTTGGACACGCTCGACCAATTGGTCCGCGATGGGGGTGGGCCTCGATGGGCTGTTGTTTCCATCTTCAGTTGTCTCGGACGTCGCGTCCAATGGAGTTGCTGCCGGAGATGAAGATGGCGCTAGAGGGGCGTTCTCATGGTCTCCGACGAATGGCCGAACGTCTCTGGAGAGTAGGTTCGGCAACGGCGGTGCGATTGCCGTATCTGATGACGGTCGACTCTTTGCGGGACTTGGAAGTCTTACTTTCGGCGTAGCTTCGCCGCTGCTGTGGGCCGGCAGTGGAATGGAAGTATTGGCACACCCGGATCTCGCTGCAGTCGTGCGAGACATGTCCGACAATGGTGTCTATATTTCTGGCTTTTCCGAAACGTTTGATCCCTTCATCTTTCAAACCTTCACCAATGCAGCACTCTGGGTCGATTCGGATCGGCGGGTGACGGAAAACCAATCTGCTGCGGACTACGAGTTCATGTATCTTCTCGACATGGACGGGGATCCTTTTCAGGGTGAGGTGACCACTGTGTCTGACAACGGATATGCGTTTGGGGGAAGCCCGGAAGGTGCATTCATTTGGCACGAATCATTCGACGGAGTCCGGCTTCTCGATGAATGGTTGATTACCGAGCACGGCATCAGTCTACCGACCAACCCGACGAATGTGACTGATGTGTTTTTCGATGGTCAGAATCTGAACTTGGCGGTTGAAGGCAGCGGCTATTTTATCAGTACCAATGTCGCCGCTATTCCCGAACCTTCTGTCGCTGTGTTGCTTATCGCGTGCACCGCGTTGATTTCCTTTCGCAGACTAGCGATGGTTTAATCCATTGCATCGCTGCAAATTCGAACCCGAGTCACAGTCTCAACTCGGCGACCAACTAGAATCGCATCGCTCGAAAACGGATCGCTCTCTCTTCTCGCCAACCGCTCACTGCAAAGCATATGGCCGATTCCCGCATGACAGTACACGGCGTATCAACTCGCGGCTTCGCATCGCTGCCGGAGTGACACTCGTAGCGCTCTTCGCCTAGCCCCCAAAGTCCACGATTCTCTTTTTTTGCCACCATCATGCCACCGGCATCGCCCACCGCAACTGATTTGCATAGCGCATTGCGTTGAGGGTGCCGCAGGGATAATTTGACAGTGGCGCCGATGGACGCAGACGCTAATGAGGGAGTACTTTGCGGACGGTTAGTCGCAAGCGCCGTGATAGTACGTCAGTGAAACGTATGCTCACTACCCAGTTGCGCGAGAAACAAGTTCTGGCAGAGTTGGCTACAATCGTTGCCAATGCGTCCCTGATTTGTATCGGAGAATAGCGGTGAACAATTGGCTAAAGAGCGCGCTTGCCACACTTTTGTATGTCGTATCGCTCGGCTCGGCAGGCGGCCAGCAACCTGACGCGATTAGCAACCCAGCGTACGCGAATACGCTTAGAGAAATCCAGCAAGCGAAGACGCTGTCCTATACGGTTACACACTTTATCGACGGGGAAGACGGTTCGCTTCAGGTATCCCTTGTTACAGAGTCGGAACATCGGTCTCCGAACCTCTACCGGGAAACGCGTTTCGATGAGAATAGAAACGTTCGCACTGTCGATATTGTGGACACCAATGCAAAGAAGCAACTGCGTCTTGACATGCAGGCGAAGACAGCGACTTGGCTCGACCAGCCAGTCAATGTCTATGGTCCCGGTAGTCCGCTAGAAATGCTGGCGAGCTTTATCAAGAAAATGCCCGTCGACGCTGCTGGGCAACGCGAGACAAACGAGGGTAAGGCGGATGTCTTTGAGGTTAGCTCTCGCCTCAGTCTATGGTTTGATACGGAGTCCAGGGACCTCGTAGGTTTTTCGATGTCTAAACTAGACCAGGATTTCAGCCCGCAACTGTCCGATCTTGGAAAGTCGCCCGTGCGTCATGGTGCCGCAATGCCAATTGGCCAAGTGCGAAGTGACATTCAGTACGGCGAAGATATCCGCGAAGAACGATTTAAAATGGAAGTACCGAGAGGATTCGAAGTCGTGGAGTGAGCGTGCCGGCACGGAGTGACCGTACCACACGTTGACACCGGAGCGTTTGTGGTCACCGGCCTGACGTGATTGGCAAATTAACGCCGCCCGCATCGCGTTACTATTATCCGACGGAATTGCTTTGGTTCTCTCGGTTTGTCAGCCGGCCCGCACACGAACACTCGGGTCGCGATGCCGTCACGTTTTCACTTTTCGGCTTGGCCTCAGACGTTCACTCTTGTGAGGCATCTGGGCTCCTTGATGTCCCAGGCCAGCGGTGGATTGAGTTGCCCTCGAAATCCAGGCCGCCTCCGTATGGTGTCCATTCAGAATGAATGTGATTCGACATTGACTGCTTGAGGAAAGGAGACGCGATGGGTCGATGAACACATCAGCCGATTCGCTTTCACGCCGTCCAGGGCAATTCCGCGTCTACAACGATCGCGTTCTTTTGCGGTGCCTTTTTGCGTGGGTTCAGTCGGTTCGCATTTGCAGCTGGTTTTGGGGCGTTGTTTCTCAATGAGTGCCCTCGTCCGATGCGCCATTGGCGGCTTCACGTTCTGAAACGCGTTCGGTGTGACTTGGCAGCAACTTCTTGAATGCGACATGCGTCGGGTAGTAAACAAGTGCCGGCAATCCGATGAGCAGCAGTGTCAGCCAGGCCCCTTGAGGCATCCAGCTTTGAGGCTGTGTGTCGTCCATGCCAAATACATAATTCACATTGTTGGGCTGGTTGGGGAATTGAAGTTCGGCCCCGGCCGGCGGCAGGAAGAAGAAGCTGATCAGTATCAGCCCCCAGGCCAGCACCGACCAGCGGACGAATGCTCGACGATCGTATCCCAGCCGCCAAACGAGATAGATCAACAGCAGCGGCAACCAAAAGTGAAAGAACGATAGCCCTCGAGCGAAGAGCGAAATTCCAGGATCAAACATATAGTTGGTCATTCCCGTCACGGGCAACCCGAGACACTGGCCAACAAAGTCGGCCTGCCAAACAATCTGGGGGATCGTGATTCCAACCGCGGCCATCGAGGCATAGGACGAACGTTCTGTCCATGCCGACACGAGAGCGAGAAAGAGGGCGACGTCACAAAAATATAGAAAATTGGTGGGCCCATACTCGCGCCAGTAGTACGGCACCAGTACCAGCACGAAAGCGGTAAACGCAAGTTTGACCCAAAGCCGAATCTGCGGAGGTGATGTTGTTCGATTCATTGGGGCAACCCTTAGTAGTGGCACACGCGAATTCCGGCCCCAGGTCCTCGCCCTGAACCAGACCGGAACGTTGGTCTAAGAACATGAGCCTCTTGGTGTGTTCAGGCTGCGCGGAAATGCACTGACGTATCGGCTTGATCGACTTCGGTCGCATGAATTGACGGCTACAGGGTTTGTCGCCAATGGCGTTTTCTAGGGAATGTTGCCGACAATGGTTGCGATCCGTCCAGCGATTTTGTTGACGCTGCCTTGACCGTCCGGGTGCAGTCGGTTGCTTAGGAAGATAAAGACGCGGTCTTTTTCCGGGTCGATCCATAGCACCGTCCCGGTGAATCCACCATGGCCAAACGCAGCATCGGACAGGCTTTTGCCACGGTTGCTGGAATAGGGCGAGCGATGGTCCCAGCCAAGTGTGCGCGTGCCGTTGGGTACGGCTCGCGGCGTCGTCATGGTCATAAACACGCTGGGCTTCAGTACACATGTGTCTGCCAGTCTTCCTTTGCCCAGCATCATTTGTCCGTATCGAACCAAGTCATCCGCCGTGGAGAACAAGCCAGCGTGTCCCGCCACTCCGCCGAGCAGGTGTGCGCGCGGGTCGTGTACCTG
>TARA_R110002049_G_scaffold138647_1_pt1 | contig 66242 bp, 59 predicted proteins | sample TARA_R110002049 | Tara Oceans TARA_R110002049 (sample SAMEA4396941) | marine metagenome | biome: Polar Biome; feature: [SRF] surface water layer (ENVO:00010504); material: water (ENVO:00002006), including particulate matter (ENVO:01000060) such as... | depth 5 m | reverse complement strand
ATAAAAAAGAAAATGCCAGTCAGCTTAACTGACTGGCATTGAGCTAATGCTCCTTTTTTATATTTTAGTATTGCTTTTACAATCGTATTTTTAACGCTTACATTATTCGCGTTAAGTTATGATTAGAGCAAAAACTACCAGATTTTAACGCGTTTTTCAGGTGCAATATACATATCGTCACCTTCTTTTACGTTAAAGGCACGATAAAATTCAGGCATATTAGACAATGACCCTAAAGCACGGAATTCACCGGGTGAATGCGGGTCAGTTGCTACACGGTTACGTAATGATTTTTCAACCATTTTGCCACGCCATACTTGCGCAAAGCCCATGAAGAAACGTTGATCGCCAGTTAAACCATCAATAACCGGAGCTTCTTTACCATTTAATGACGCTTTATAAGCTTTATAAGCGATAGTCACACCTGATAAGTCACCGATGTTCTCACCTAATGTTAAAGAACCATTGACGTTTAAGTCTTCAAATACCGCGTAGTTGTCGTATTGAGCTACTAAGTTATCAGCACGTACTTTAAAAGCGGCTAGATCTGCTTCAGTCCACCAATTACGCATGTTGCCGTCACCGTCATATTTACTACCTTGATCATCAAAACCATGACCCATTTCATGACCAATAACAGCGCCAATGCCACCGTAGTTTACTGCGTCATCGGCATTTAAGTTAAAAAATGGTGGTTGTAAAATAGCTGCTGGGAAAACAATCTCATTTTTTGTTGGGTTGTAATAAGCGTTAACCGTTTGCGGTGTCATACCCCATTCTTGTCTGTCGATTGGGCCACCAAGTTTAGCGACTTTTTTCTGGTGAGCAACTGTGCCTGAACGCATTTGGTTGCCAACTAAATCATCGTTTTTAATAACAAGGGCAGAGTAATCTTCCCATTTGTCAGGGTAACCAATTTTAGGATCAAAGCTGGCTAATTTGACATGTGCCGCTTTTTTTGTGGTATCTGACATCCATTCTAATTCGTTAATGCTTGCACCGTATGCACTGCGCAAGTTTTCAACTAATTGTGTCATACGTACTTTAGCTTCAGGTTTAAAGTGACGGCCTACATAAACTTTACCTATCACTTCACCTAGATTGCTATTAACGACTGCAACACCACGTTTCCACATTGGACGCTGTTCTTCACGGCCACTTAATTGCTTGGAATAAAAGTCAAAGTTTTCGTTGTCTAGTGCTGTCGTTAGTGAGCTAGCGAAATTACTTAGGGTGTGAAATATTAAATAAGTTTGCCAATCAGCTAATGAGGTTGCCGCGAATGTTTCACCAAAACCTTTGACAAATGATGGTTGGTTAACAATAAGATCTTTCTGGTCAGCAACGCCTTGTGCTTCAAGGTAAGCTGTCCAGTTAAAAGCATCAGTTACTGTCTTTAAATCTGCAACATCAAATTTGTTGTAGCGCTTTGTGCTGTCTCGAGATTCAACTTTCGACCAATGATAGCCCGCTAGTTTGGTTTCAAGTGCCATAATAGTTTGCGCAGCAGCTTTACCATTTTTTAGCCCGGCTAAGTTAAACATATTTTCAATGTGAGCTAGGTAACCTTGACGTAATTTTTCAAAACGTTCGGTTTCATTAAAATAGTAGTCTTTATCTGGTAAACCTAAGCCACTTTGCCATACATGGGTGGCATAACGTGTTGAGTCTTTTGCATCAACATTGATATAAAAGGCGAGCGGGCTACCAACACCAATTTTTTGATTTTTACCAAAAAATGTTGCTAAATCATTTTTATTTTTTAAGTTATTAATGTCGTCAAGTATCGATTTTACCGGTGCAATGCCGGCGGCATCACGGGCTTCTGTATCCATAAATGAACGGAATAAATCGGCAACTTTTTGTTCATCGCTGCCCATTTTTAGATTTTTAGTTGCCGCGAGTTCTTCGATAATGGCTTTGACGTTATTATCAGCTTCATCACGTAAGTCGTAAAATGAACCAATTGAAGTTTTGTCGCCAGGAATTTCATTTGCATTTAACCACGTACCATTAACATAGCGGTAAAAGTTATCTTGTGGACGAACAGATAAATCCATGTTCGCTTTATCAATACCTGATGCTAAGGCGGTTTTTTGCATTATTGGTGCTTCAGTGGTTGTTTTTGTACTGAGGTCATTACTACACCCAGCAATGAACAGTAAAGATGTGCAAACTGCACCTGTTATTATATTCTTCATTTTATACTCACGATTTAATTTATATTGGACTGTAAAGCTTTGATTTAAAGCAGACGATATTAAAGCCAATCTTTGATACTTACTAGGCTAACGTCCGTTTTTATAACAAATTATTAACTTTTTCTTGTATGTAAAAATTTACAAAAAACAAAATATAACGTTATTAAGGCATTAGCGTTACGATAATTTGTAACATTTTCCCCTAATAGCCGTTTAAAGCGATTGTTTTGCTGATTAATGCCGCGAGTTAATTATTGAATGTTTTATTTTACAACAGCTTAATTTTTTTGTTCAGCATTTTTAGTTAAATATCTAAAAGTTCATAAAGTCAGGAGCTATATGCTTATCAGCTGTGTTATTATTTTAGGCAAAATAATCTTGGTGTTATAACCATTTTCAATAAAGAAAGAGTTCATGTTTCAACCTGTTAGTGTTTACATTGGCTTAAGGTACAGCCGCAGCAGTCATGGCAAAGGCTTTGTTTCCTTTATCACCTTCTTTTCAATAATCGGCATTGTACTGGGTGTTGCTTCCTTAATTACCGTTGTTTCTGTAATGGATGGACTAGAGCAGGAGCAAAAAAGGCGTGTGCTTGGTTTAGTGCCTCATGTGTTAATGTCTTATCAAAAAACACATATCACTAATTGGCAAACGTTACAGCAAGATATGCTCTCGCTCCCCAAGGTTAATAACGTCACGCCTTTTCAAGAAAGTGAAGCGTTAATTCAATCAAAAAAATCCCTGCAAGGGGTTTTAGTGCACGGCATTATGCCCGAGTTTGAACAACATAATATTATTAATAGTTCAATGGTTTCAGGGCAATTAGATAGCTTAGATAACGTGCCCTTTAGCATAGTGTTAGGACAAGCGTTAGCACGTAACTTAAAGGTGAACTTGGGGGATGAAGTACGCTTAACCTTACCTAATAAAACCTTGTTTACCCCTATGGGGCGTGTTCCTGTGCACCGAACCTTTACTATTGTTGGTATTTTTAATGTTGGCTCTCAGGTTGATGAAGCAATGGTTTATATCAATATTAAAGATGGCGCAAAACTACATCGAAAAAAAGGTGATGGTGTTAATCAATTACGATTATATCTTGATGATGCTTTTCATGCTCAAAATGTTATCTCACAGTTGTCAGCAAAATATCCTAATTACCAGTTTGTTAGTTGGCAAGAAAGCCAAGGTGCATTGTTTGCTGCGGTTAGTATGGAAAAAAATATGATGTGGTTAATGCTAAGTTTAATTATTGCTGTGGCAGCTTTTAATATTGTTTCAGCGTTAGTGATGGTGGTTATCGATAAGCAAGGCGAAATCAGTATTTTACAAACCTTAGGTTTAGATCGTAGCGGGGTAGTGAAGATTTTTATTACTCAAGGTATAACTAATGGGCTTTGGGGCGTTGTCTTGGGTGTCACATTTGGCGTGTTATTGACCTTAAATTTAAATAGTATACTTAGTTTACTCGGCGTTACTCTCTTGGGCGTCGGGCAGAAGTTACCGATTGCTATCGATGCTTTGAATATTGTTATTATTGTTATTTCAGCTTTGGCGATGAGCTTTATTGCCACCCTCTATCCAGCTTATCGAGCAGCACAAACTCAACCCGCTGAAGTGCTCAGAAATGAATAGTAAGGTAACGAATGCAATGGCAAATGATTGTAATATTAACCCGGTAAAAAAGAGCACAAAGATGAGCGCTAATGAAAACAGTATCACGCCTGAACTTCCCTTGAGTTTTGAGTGTCGTCAGTTAAGTAAGTCTTACCAACAAGGCCCTATTTCGACTCAAGTATTATCCAAGCTTGATTTGGCTGTTAAAGCTGGAGAGCTAGTTGCTATTGTTGGTAGTTCGGGCTGTGGTAAAAGCACATTTTTACATTTAGCCGGCGCATTAGATACACCAAGTGCTGGCGAGGTTTATATTAATGGTGTCAATATTCATCAACTTTCTGAAAAACAAAGAGCAAAATTTCGTAATCAGCATATTGGCTTTATTTATCAATTTCATCATTTGATGATGGAATTTAGCGCCGAAGAAAATGTTGCCATGCCGCTATTAATACGTGGTGATAAACCCAAAGATGCGCTTGTTCAAGCGAAAGCTATGCTTGAACAGGTTGGCCTATCGCACCGAAGCCATCATCGGCCTTCAGAATTATCAGGTGGTGAACGACAGCGAGTTGCTATTGCGCGCGCCTTAGTGACTAAACCCTCATTGATTTTAGCTGACGAGCCAACGGGAAATTTAGATTTTGATACTGCTGAACAAATTTATCAGTTACTACAAGAGTTAAACCGTACGGTTAATACCAGTTTTGTTATCGTAACTCATGATTTAACTTTAGCTGCAAAAATGGACCGCCAATTGCGTTTAGAGCATGGATACCTCAAGCCATTAGCTGACATTACCCCAAGTCAGGTTGTTCAAACTCAGAATGAACAACGCCAAGCTGAGGATGATTAAGTGCTAAAACCGTTAAGTGTATTTATCGGCTTGCGCTATGTTCGTAGTCGTCAAAGAAAGGGCTTTTCGTCATTTATATCAGCGTCATCCACCATAGGTATTGCTATTGGAGTCACGGTACTGATTGTTGTGCTTTCAGCGATGAATGGTTTTGAACGAGCGCTGGCAACGCATTTACTGTCTGTTGTGCCTCACGGCGAGGTGGTGGCGGTTAATGAGCCGATTAATCAATGGCGAGAAAATGTCGCGAAAATAGAGCAAAATCCAGGTGTTTTAGCAGCGGCTCCGTTTATAAAAACTCAGGGTATGATGCAGAAGTCAGCGGCACTTAAAGGTGTTGAAATACGTGGTGTTGACGTAATGTTAGAACAAAAAGTTTCTGCCATCTCAAGTTATATAACTGCAGGTAGCTGGCAAGATTTGACTCGTGATAACGCGGTAGTTATCGGTGCCGGAATTGCGCGTAAATTGTCATTACAGGTCGGTGATAACGTACAGTTATTATTACCGCCTGCCGATTTAACTACTCAGTCGGGTAATAAAGTACAGCAATTTCCTGTGCCCACTAGGCAGCCAGCAACGATTGTCGGCGTGTTTAAATTTGGCGGCACTATAGATGACAGCCAAGTTTTTATTAATTTAGCAAAAGCAGGGCAATTACTAGGTTATCAAGCGGACGAAGTTCAAGGTATTCGATTAAAAGTGCGTGATGTTTTTGCAGCCCGACAAGTGGTACATGATGTCGCATACGGTTTTGATTTTTATGTATACATGCTGGACTGGACACGTAGCCACGGGCATTTATTTAATGATATTCAATTGGTGCGCTTGGTGATGTTTATTGTCTTAGTGTTAGTTATTGCCGTGGCGAGTTTTAATATAGTATCGACGTTAATTATGGCGGTAAATGAAAAGAAATCTGATATTGCGATATTGAAAACCATGGGAGCAAAACCGAGTACCATTATGGCAAGTTTTATGTTTCAAGGGCTAATGAATGGTATTGTTGGCTGTATACTTGGCGCCGGTTTGGGGGTTTTAATATCGTTAAATTTAACAGAGATTATTCGTGCTATGGAGTCTACACTTTCCGTGGAGTTTTTATCTGCCGATGTTTACTTTATTGATTACTTACCGACACTATTGCGTCAGCAAGATGTTATTAATACCGTGACTACTGCTTTAGTGATGAGTTTATTAGCGACTATCTACCCGGCATGGCGAGCAACAAAAGTTGAGCCGGCACAAGTGTTAGGGCAATCCTAATGAATAATCTTAAACACAAACCCAGTTCAGATTCAGATGAAACATTAACTTTGGGCTAAATAAAAGATAAGTAAAATAAAAAATCAGACTTCAAGTCTGATTTTTTTATTGAAAATTAGCTCATTAATATTTTTTGGGCGAAACTTAATCTCGTCGTGTTTGACGATTTTTCCATTCTTTTGCGACAGAAAAACGCCATAAGGTGTTTATTATCAAATAGCCTAAAATAGAAAAAATAGTAGCAAGCACGCCACAACCAAGAATAAAAGCAGGGCCAATAGTTGAAATACTTTCAACTAACCATTGCCAGCTCGCTTCAAAGGCAAATTGTTTGGTGGGTACACCAACAATCCAGGTACCGACTAAATAGCAAAAATAGAAAATAGCCGGCATGGTCAAAGGGTTAGTGATCCAAACAAGAGCAACAGATAAAGGTAAGTTTGCATGTACTATAATAGCAAGACCAGCAGCTAAAACCATTTGAAATGGTACAGGGATGAAAGCAAAGAATAACCCGACAGCAAATGCTTTACTTACCGAACGGCGGTTAAGATGCCACAAATTAGCGTTATGCAGTAGCGTACCGAAAATTTGTAAATGCTTGTTGTTTTTAATCGTTTGATGATCTGGCATCAGGCGTTTAATCATTTTTTTCGGCATAAGTTTACTTAACTTTAAATGGCTAATTGGAAATTGATCACTATGGAATGGTGGCTACTCACATTTTTTTTCAGCGCTATTTTGTCATTATTCATACCTATAGTGCCAGAGTTTTCTTTGCTATCAGTGATATTGTTATTGGCATCATTTTTTATCTTGTTGAAGAAATACCGCTTAATTGCTATCGCTATATTCGCGTTCACGTGGATTTTGATTGCCGCTAGTCAATATCACAATACCCTGAATGAAAATAGCATTCCGTTGAAACAGTTGCACAAGCAAGTTTATTTAATACAAGGTAAAGTAATAAACATTGCTAATGTTACCTTGGATAATAGCCGCTTTAATTTCCTCGTAACTCATTGGCAAGGCTTGAAGGTTAGTAAAAACTTTAAAGTTCGTCTTAGTTGGAAAGCGCCGAAGCAAGCTTTGTTACAAGGCCAGGTATGGCAACTGGCAGTGAAATTAAAACCCGCTCATGGTTTAGCAAATGTTGGTGGCTTTAATTACCAATTGTGGTTGTTACAGCAGCAGATTATTGCAACCGGTTATGTTAAAGCCGATACGAGCGCTAAAACATTATTAAAGCGTGAAAAGCGTAATATATTGCTACAAGAAACGATCACCTGGCGGCAAAGTTTATATCGTAAGTTAGCGCTAATGTTAGCTGATAAGCCCATGCGAAGTTTGATTTTGGCGCTAGGGTTTGGCGAGCGAGGAGAGTTAACACCTGAACATTGGCAAGTGTTGTCAGCAACTGCTACTCAGCACCTTATTGCTATTTCAGGTTTACATATTGGCATTGTTGCTTTTGGTAGTTTGATTTTTATACGCGTTATTGTGCGCTTATTGCCACTAAAGTTGATTTTGTCGACCAGTTGGCAGTTAAGGTTAATGCAAGCAAATTTACGTTACCTGCCGGTATTATGTAGTTGTTTTATGGCATGGTATTACGCTTATCTCGCCGGTTTTTCTATTCCGACATTACGCGCTTTGGTAATGTTGCTGTTACTTTGGTCACTAAAATTGATGATGATACATGTCACGCTATTACGTTGGCTGTTACTGGCAATTTTAGCTATTTTACTTTTTTGGCCATTAAGTTTACTCAGTGTTAGCTTTTGGTTGTCTATATCTGCCTTAGTTATTATTTTTTCGACACTTTCTCGTTTTAATATCGTGATGACTAAATCGGCCAAGATGACTAAGCCTCAATCGGAATTAATGCTTAAATTCAAAGATGAAAAGTGGCTAATAAAATATTTTTATAGCTTTAAAATCAAAGCTTCGCATTGGCTGAAAACACTATTGTTGGTGCAATTATCGCTAACGCTGGCGATGTTACCGATAGCGGCATGGTTAAATTATCAGCTGCCATTAGCGGCTTTCTTTGCCAATATTTTGGCTGTGCCTTTGATGAGTATAACTGTGATCCCGTTAACACTGCTTGCGGTGATCTCGCTGCCCCTTAATACTTGGTTAGCTGGCATTTTTGCTGATTTAGCGCAATTGAGTATGTCGTTCGTTTGGCAATGGCTTAGTTATTTAGCCAGTAATAAATGGGCAGTTATCGCTGTTTCTGCCCAACAAGTACAAGTATTATTAGTGTTTTTTGTTTTTATATTTTTGGTGTTGTTTTTTCGTCTCAGTAAAAGAAAAATTATGGCGACTTTATGTTTATTTATTATATCGTTAGCTATGATGCACTTTAATCGTCAAGCATTAAATGAATGGCAATTATCTGTGCTTGATGTCGGTCATGGTCTTGCTATTGTAATTGAAAAAAATCAGCATGTTTTTCTTTATGATACCGGCGCAAGCTACCCAAGCGGTTTTAATATGGCAGAGGCTGCTGTATTGCCCTATTTAAAACATTATGGCTATAAAGCAATAGATAGCGTAATGATCAGTCATAATGATAATGATCACGCAGGTAGCTTAGAGCAGTTAAAAGCAAACATTGCTATCAACAATATCATCGCAAATGAACAAAGTTTAATGCCAGATACACATTGTATTTCAGGACAACGTTTTACCTGGCAAGGGCTAGTGTTTGAAGTGTTGTCGCCAGCGGAAGTTAAAGGCGATAAAAATGATGATTCTTGTGTTATAACGATCAGTGATGGTATTCATCGAGTGCTGTTACCGGGAGATATTTCGATAAAACAGGAAAAGCGCTTATTAAATATCACTGGGATGGGTAATAAACTCAGTAGCGACCTACTTATTGCGCCGCATCATGGCTCTAAATCCTCTGCTAGTCGTCACTTTTTAGCTGCAGTTTCGCCTCGTTATGCAGTTTTTAGTACCGGATACTTAAATCGCTGGCAGATGCCATCAACAGAAATTTTAAAGCGATATCATGATTTTAATATTACTACCTTTAATACTGCTGAGCTTGGCATGGTAAGCTTTAAATTTAGTCAATCTATGACTCGTGCTATTACTGATAGACGCAATGAAGCAAACAGTGAACTGGCGATGGAAGAAGAACTTACAGTGACAGCCAATCAGCTCAAAGGCAATATTGAGGTCAGGAGCTATCGCACAGATATCCGGCCATTTTGGTTTGTAAATTAACTAAAAATACTGTTTTTTGCTACTGATGTCATGAAATCATGCTATTAAATACCGTCATAAAAGTTTATCGGTTGGTTGATTGACAAAATAACGCTAAAATAGTCAGGTAATTTACTAATACCATTAAAAATCCCTGCTAAGGGCTAAGTTTTTTGATAATGCATTGAGAGTGTTAATGTCTACAAAACCATCTTCACCAACGACAGAAAGTACCACTAGGCAAAATTTCAAGCGTTTACTGGCTTATGCAAAAGCCTATAAAGCCGCTGCCGCAGTGTCGATTTTAGGCATGTTAGGCTACGCCGCGATTGATAGTTTTGTCTTTTCTCAGCTACAGCCATTAATTGACAAAGGCCTTGGTGGCCAAGATCCCAAATTTATGCAATGGGCGCCCTTTGTTATTGTTTTGATGTTTATTTTACGCGGTATTTGCCATTTTGCCGGTAACTATACCTTGGCTTGGTTAGGTAATAATGTTGTGGCTAATATTCGTCAAGAATTATTTCAGCATGTCATGTCGATGCCTGTTGCTTATCATGATAAAGAATCTACCGGCAGTTTAATTTCAAAATTAACTTTTGATACCGAACAGGTACTCAGTGCAGTCTCCAAAGCCTTGTTGACTCTAGTGCAGCAAGGAGCATTTGTTATTGGTTTATTGATTGTGATGTTTTATAACAGTTGGCAATTAGCTTCAATTTTTTTACTGATCACACCGGTTATTGCTGGCATAGTAACGGTGATATCACGTCGTTTTCGTAATATCAGTAAAGGTATTCAAAATGCTATGGGTGAGGTAACCACTGCCGCCGAACAAACCTTTAATGGCCATAAAGTGGTATTAACTTTTGATGGCCAACAACGAGAGTTTGACCGTTTTTCCAAAATCAATAAACACAATCGTCAGCAACGGATGAAAATGGTCGCAACACAAGCTGCTAGCGTACCTATTATTCAGATTATTGCTTCATTTGCTTTAGCCTTTGTTTTGTATGTTGCTAATCTTGACTCTATGCGTTCCGAAATATCCGCGGGGGTATTTATGACTGTATTGATGTGTATGGTGACATTGCTGCGTCCATTAAAACTGTTAACAACAGTTAATAGCGAATTTCAAAAAGGTATGGCAGCCTGTGTCAGTATCTTTGCGGTGCTTGATCAAAAAACTGAACATGATACTGGTACAATAGCAATTGAACGTGCGAAAGGCACATTGGCATTTGACCATGTTAATTTCTTTTACAATGATGAAAAAGATAAACAGGCATTAACCGATTTAAATTTTACTGCTAATGTGGGTGAAACTGTAGCACTAGTTGGCCGATCTGGCAGTGGTAAATCAACCGCGAGTGCTTTATTACTGAGGTTTTACAATGCCACTAGCGGTAAGGTTCTTGTTGATGGTAAAGATATTACCGATTACAAATTAAAAGATTTACGTAAGCAGTTTGCCTATGTTTCTCAGCAAGTCGTGCTATTTAATGACTCTATTGCAAACAATATTGCTTATGGCAAACCGCAAGCAACACGCGAAGAAATAGAAGATGCTGCACGTAAAGCCCATGTTATGGAGTTTGTTGAAGGTTTACCTGAAGGCTTAGATACTAATATTGGTGATAATGGTGCTATGTTGTCGGGTGGGCAACGCCAGCGCGTTGCTATTGCACGAGCACTATTATGTGATGCGCCATTTCTTATTCTAGATGAAGCCACTAGTGCGTTAGATACTGAGTCTGAACGTCATATTCAAGATGCTTTGAGTATTTTGCAAAAAGATCGTACCTGTATTGTTATTGCTCATCGTTTATCGACCATTGAAAATGCCGATAAAATTATTGTTATGGAGCAAGGGCAAATTAAAGAGCAGGGCGATCATCAAACGCTATTGGAAAAAGACGGTGCTTATGCGCAATTACATAAATTTCAATTTGGTGCTTAGCTTTAGCTAAGTTGTAATACATTATGCGCTTAATTGAAAAAGTTTGGTTTCAAGGTCACCTAGCTAAATGGTGGTTGGTTCCTTTGTTATTGCCATTAATGGCTATATTTGCCGTGCTGAGCTTTATCCGTCGTCTAGCTTATAAACTCGGGCTATTGAAATCGGTAAAAATGTCGGTACCGATAGTTGTGGTGGGCAATATTGGTGTTGGTGGTAATGGTAAAACGCCGGTAACACTGTATCTAGTTGAAAAGTTTATTGAAAAAGGCATACAAGTTGGCGTAGTGAGTCGTGGTTATGGTTCAAAGGCGCCGCACTATCCTTATCAAGTACAGGCAGCGAGTACTGCGGAGCAAGCCGGTGATGAACCATTATTAATCTTTCAACGCAGTGGTGTTAATGTCGTTATTGGTTCAGATAGGGTTGCAGGTTGTCAGTTACTTATTGAACAAGGCTGTGAATTGATTATTGCTGATGATGGCTTACAGCATTATCGATTAGCACGAGACTTTGAATTTGTTGTGGTTGATGGTAAGCGTTTATTTGGTAATGGTTTATTATTACCTGCTGGACCATTACGGGAAACAACGCAGCGACTTAAACGTGCAGATTGTATTATTGTTAATGGCGAAAGCTCATGGCATAAACAAGTAAAAAATTTAACGCTTCCGCTTTTAACGATGCAATTAACAGCCAATAAAGTGGTGAATGTTAAAACCGGTGAAAGTGTTAAGTTAGAGCGCTTTTTAACGCAATATCTCGACGATACTCATAAGATCAATGCTTTAGCGGGCATTGGCGATCCAAAACGATTTTTTAATACCCTTGAGCAATGTGGCTTTAGCTTAGCAATGGTGCAAGGTTTTGTTGATCATCAAACATTTACTGCTGATGATTTACAGTTGTTTTCTGATGATTTACCGTTACTGATGACGGAAAAAGATGCGGTTAAATGTGTCGACTTTGCACAAGAAAATTACTGGTATTTACCGGTTGACGCAGTATTTTCAGAAAGTACGGGACGGGGATATATTACCGCAGTAATAACTAAACTCGTTGAACTAGTTAATAAAAATTGATAGAAACATGGTCAATTAGCCTTACAGAATAGATTCTGATGAGTCACAGAGATAAAAATTTAACACTTGATGCACAGGCATTAAGTTATTGGTTTTACATTTAAGAGAGATAATTATGGCGTTTGATATTAAATTAATGGAAATTCTTGCCTGCCCAGTATGTAAAGGAAAGCTAGAATATAATAAAGCACAACAAGAGTTGATTTGTAAGTTTGATCGCTTAGCTTACGCGATCGAAAAAGACATTCCAGTGTTACTTGAGAGTGAAGCTCGTCGCATTACAGAAGATGCATAACGTGTCTTTAGATTAATAGTAAAATAAGATTAATGAGGTCTATATGTCGTTTGTGGTAGTGATCCCTGCGCGTTTTGAGTCATCACGATTACCAGGGAAAGTACTGGCTGATATCGCGGGAAAGCCTATGATCCAATGGGTTGTAGAGAAGGCCTTAGCCAGCGGTGCTGAACAAGTTATTGTGGCAACTGATAATGATGATGTGGCCAAGGTAGTAAAAAGTTTTGGCGGTGAAGTATGTAAAACCCGCGCGGATCATCAGTCAGGTACCGAGCGACTAGCTGAAGTGATGCAAACGTATCAGTTTCCTGATCAACAAGTTATTGTCAATGTTCAAGGCGATGAACCTTTTATTCCGATTGAAAATATCGCCCAAGTTGCCGATAACTTATCTAGTCAAAGCCAAGCACGTATGGCAACTTTAGCCATGAAAATTGATGATGTTGCCGAAGCATTAAACCCTAATGCGGTGAAAGTGTTATGTGATAAAAATGGCTACGCGATGTATTTTAGTCGCGCAACGATTCCTTATGATCGTGAACGTTTTCTCAATAATAAACATATCGATGCGATTGGTGACTTTTACCTTCGCCATATTGGTATATATGCTTATAGAGCGGGATTTATTAAAGATTATGTACAATGGCCGACAAGTCAATTGGAGCAAGTTGAGTCATTAGAGCAATTACGCGTACTATGGCAAGGAGAAAAAATTCATGTTGCCGTAGCAAAAACAGCCTTAGAAGTGGAAGGTGTTGATACACCAGAAGATTTAGAAAAAGCGAGGCTTTACGCAAGTTCGTTATAAACCGACAATTGTAACAATAGAAAGAGGCTTAATCGCCTCTTTTTCATTATAGAGTCGTCAGTAAGCGCTTAAACTTATTGATTATTCGAATAAAATAAAAGTCGTCTCCACGCAATGCTCATCAATAAAGCTTATGTCGTTTGGTCTTTATCTGGCGTTTTATGGTATTTTAGTTTGGCATATAAGAAATATTGAAACCATTTTGATCTTGAATTGACGTTGATAAAAGTTACTTAGATGCTGAATACTTTGCTTGAAACAATCGATATATCTAATACAGCCGGTTATTAATAACAATTCCATTAATGAAGTGATAATTTTAAGGCAGCCAATTAGCTAATAGCTACGTTGCTTTCAACTCCAATGACTTGCTATTACTCGGCAATATCTCTTGCATTGCGCTATTAGCTTACCTTCATGCAAGTATCAATCAAGCGCCTTGTTATTGAACATTTATTGACGCTAAAAATAGATCACTAATTTAATGTGATTGGTATAAGATAATTTTTTAACTTTATAAATAGGTAGTTTAGGTGAATAGTTCATGGCACTGACCAAGAAACAAGCACATTTGCTTATGGCCAAAAAAGGCTTTTTAGATATGCTGCCGCTTAACTTAGCGGTGCTCCCTTGGGGGATTCTTTGTGGTTCATTGGCAACTCAACGAGATTTTTCTGCGTTTGAAGCTATTTTAATGCCACTGATTGTTTTTGCTGGCTCAGCCCAGTTGGTTGCTATTGAGTTGATCGCTAATAATGCCTCGTTGGCAACGATCCTGTTTACTACTTTTATTATTAGCTCGCGACATTTTTTATATGGTTTAGCGCTGCGTGATAAATTAAAGGTACTACCCAATAAATGGCGCTACGGATTTGGTTTTTTATTGACCGATGAGCTATTCGCTTTATCGAGTCATCGTAAGGCATTTACTGGCCAGTTACGGCTCGTTTATGCTTTATTCGCTGGTGGTAGTTTTTATTTATTTTGGTTGTTATGGAATGTGGCAGGTGTTGTGGCAGGTAGTTATTTACCTGATCTAACCAATTTAGGTTTAGATTTTGCCATTGCTGTAACTTTTATTGCCTTAGTTATTCCAACCATTATTAACTTACCTATTTTGGTTACCGTGATTGTTGCGGGGTTATTATCAGTACTCTTCAAATTAATGGCTTTTGAACTAGACTTGGTTGCAGCCGCCTTAATTGCCATGTATTGCGGTTATCTTACTGACCGTTTTCAGCAAAAAAATCGTGCAGATAGCAACGATGAACATGATGAAACTCGTCAAATATTGAAGGATAAATAGTGACATTGCTAATAATTATCTTGATGGCGTTGATCACTTTTACGACGCGATATTTATTTATTCATCCTCGATTACCTGTTCGTCTAGGGGCAAAAGTAGCGAAGTTATTAAGCTTTAGTGCTCCTGCAGTATTAACCGCAATTTGGGTGCCGATAATTTTTGTGCAGCAAGGACAGTTGAATATGTCCTTACAAAATCCTTATTTAATCGCAGCAACTTTTGCTGTGCTGACTGCCGCTAAAAGTAAAAGCATTTACTTAACTATGTTGGTTGGACTCATCAGTTTTGTACTAAGCCGTTATATTTTTATGTTGTGATCTTATTAGCAATTTTTCAGCGGTGATACTTTCTCAAGTGCTTAAAAATAGATGAAACTGCACAAGTTCATGACACTTGTAGCTTAAAGTACACCAGTTATCGAATAAAGCTTGTCAGTTGATAATGGTAGCTTTTATGATGGTGCACGCCTTTTATCTCAGATGAGCATTGTAAATATTATTATGAAGTTAACTAAATCATTAACCGCCATCGCTATTGTCAGTGCGCTGACTTTTTCCCAAAGTACTCTTGTACACGCTGCCGAAACTAAAGCTAAACAAGAGTCAGCTTCTAGCTGGTTAAGTTTAAGCGCTAAAGAACTTAAAGCGGTAGAGCGCTATGCGAGTGAATATAAAGATTACATTTATAAAACCCCGACTGAACTTACGTTTGTCACTGAAACGATTAAACGTGTCGAAAAACAAGGTTTTAAAAAATTTAGCGAAAAAAGTAAAATAACACCAGGTGCACGTTTCTACGATGTTAACCGAGACCGTGCAATTACTTTGATGGTTATTGGTGAAGAGCCATTAGAGCAAGGTACACGGATAGTGGGTGCTCATATTGATGCACCACGCCTAGAGCTTAAAGGTCGACCATTATTTGAAAAACAAGAGTTTGCCATGTTTCAAACTTATATCCATGGTGGCATTAAAACCTACCAATGGGTGAATATTCCGCTCGCCTTAGTGGGCAGAGTGGATAAAAAAGATGGTACAACGGTTAATATTTCTGTTGGTTTTGATGACAATGATCCTATCTTTTTAGTTACTGATTTAGCTCCTCATGTTGATTCACCTAATCGTAAGCGCACGAGCCGAGACGTTATTGGTAAAGAAGAGCTGGATGTTATTGTTGCTGCTAAGCCTGAATTAGATAAAAAAATCAAAGATCAGGTTAAAGATTATTTAATGTCAGAATATAATATTTCCATTGAGGATTTAGTTTCTGCTGAATTAGCGTTAGTTCCTGCAACTAAACCGCGCGATGTTGGCTTTGATCGCAGTATGATTGCCGCGTATGGTCAAGATGATAAAGCTTCATCAATAGCAGCTGTTAAAGCATTAACAGAGCAAAAAGTGCCAACATATACCGCTATTGCTTATTTAGTTGATAACGAAGAGGTCGGTAATATTAATAATACCGGAGCAAGCTCTACCTACTTAGTTGATTTGATTAGTGGTTTACTCTACAACGAAAAAGGTGATAGTTATAATGACTATCAATTGCGTAAAGTGTTACGTAACACCAAAGTTATTTCAGCGGATGTAAATCCAGGTGTTAACCCTACATGGTCGAGCGTTTGGGAGTTAGGTAATGCACCGCGCTTGGGCAATGGCGTTAACTTGAAGCTTTATGGCGGTGGTTTTAACGCGAATTCTGAATATATGGCGTGGACGCGAAACTATTTAGATAATGCTGATATTAAGTGGCAAACCTCAACGTATAAAGGTAAAGCGTCAGGTGGCACTATTGGTAGCGACTTATCAAACGATAATATGGAAGTTATTGATTTTGGTATTCCTATTTTATCAATTCACTCGCCTTATGCGGTAGGCTCAAAAGTTGATTTATATTCATTGTATAAAGCAATGTCAGCATTTTACCAAGAAAAATAATGGCTAAAAGTCATCACAACTAAAACCAAAAAGCCGTATTAATTCATACGGCTTTTTTATTGTAAAGATCTACTGTTATCAAGCTAAGAGCATGTGCTGATCTTGTTATAGTGTTTGTTTTGCAATAACCGGATTAGCATACATGGTTAATAACCAGTGTTTTTGCTCCGCGGTTAGGTTTTCCATGCGCTTGTTAAGCTGTGCTAGCATTGAGTTATCGGTATCTTGCTGATTCAAAGCTGCGTGAGCAACTAAATTACTATCGTAGAGTTTATAATTACTGATGATCTCTTTATCAATGGCTGCTGCGATGGCTTTGCTATCAGCGTAATCACCAACTATTGGTTGGCAAAACTCAATATGCACTCGACCCTTTTGCCCAACTAAACCTTGAGTAATACTTTTCAAGTCCTCACCTTCTTGTTTTTTATAGCTGCCGGTGGCTGCTTTTTCTGCAAGTTCAATGGCTTTATCACTATCACAGGGATCAAATTCATAGGAAATAGATACCGGTACAATATTCAATTCTGCTAGGTAATCGACGATAGGCGTTTGTTTATCTTTATTAAGCAATAGCATAGAGATTAAAGCTGAATTAGTTTTGTCTATACCGTCTTTAGCTCTGCCTTCACGTTGGGCAATCCAAATGTTCTGTTCGCGGTTAGCAACGGTGTCATGTATGTAAGCTGATAATTGTTTTGATGCATTGAGCATAGCGCGTTTATTTTCAGCACTGCGTTTAACAATAAAGCTCTTGTTAATGCGCATTAAGTCAGCAACCCAAGGTTGATGCAATAAATTATCACCAACGGCGGCTTCAACGGTGCTGATCCCGCTTTTATACAAGGCAAGGTTTACTAATGCGACGTCTAAAACAATGTCACGATGATTACTGATAAATAGTGCTGGTTTAGTATTATCAAAATTATCAATACCACTGAAACTGAAGCCTGCGGTACTACTTTTGATTAAATGATGTAAGTATTTCGCAACTTCCATTTGAATTTCATCAATACTGTGAAACTTTTGAGCGCGAAATTTTAATGACCACTTAACGATTGAGCAAGCAAGTGTTGGTAATACTCGATATAAGCGTGGCATTTTTAAACTAGCAATAGAGGCTTGTAAGCCTTTTTCGTTAATTAAACTTTCAATTACGTTAACTACCTCATCATCACGATAAGGGCGTATATCATCAAACATTCAAAATCTCTTCTATTGCCGAAAATAAATAATAAACGAACAGAGATTATAACTGAATCATATTGAAAAATGCGTATTTTGTTTACTCGTTTTGTGCTTTAAATTAGAAATAGTATAAACAAGCAGTTACTTAATTTTAACTTGAAATAGTGGCTGGAGATAAAAGCATAATAAAAGCTTTATTTTCAGTGAGGTGGCAATAAGCTATTAAGTTATTACTCGCCCGATTTTCTTGTTTTTCAGTTCTAGCAATGATTTGCTGTAGAACAATCTAGACTGAGGTTGTAGTAGTGTTGAAACTGCAGCGCGATATGTTAATGTTGAGTGAGGGCTTTAACGATAACTTGAAGCTTTGTTATTATTGATTTGAGTCGTTGTTTAGGATATTAATGGTAAAATTTACTGAATTAACTTGCGTTTTTAACATTTAGCCCCAAGTATTGATATGAGTAGCTAATAAAAAGGAATACCTATGAAAATAAATCTTTCAGGTCATCATGTTGACGTTACCGATTCAATCAAAGAACATATCAATGAAAAGTTTTCAAAAATAGCGACGCACTTTCCAACCCTAATTTCACTCGATGTTATTTTATCGCACGAACATAACCAGCATAGTGTAGAGCTTCGTACAACGTATGAAGGAGGGCGCATTTCTGCATCCGCAAACGATAGTGTTATGTATCCTGCTATTGCCACAGCCGCTAAAAAATTAGATGCAGCATTAAAGCACCGTAAAGGTTTATTAAAAGCTAATCTACATAGTAAACCAGAAGTTACGGCACCAGAAATTGCCCATGAAAAAGTTCAAGAGATGAATCTCAACTAATTCAGCAACTGATTGGTGTAAGATTTTGGATGAGGAGGCTTTAGCCTCCTTTTTAATATCGAGTTATTCTGTTTAGTTATAGCTATGCCATTTCACGATTCAGCTGAAATTTCAATCTTGAGCTAGCATGGATATAAATGTGGCTTTAGTTTGGCATAACAAAAAAATACACTTAACATAGGCACTTTAAAACAGTCATTAGAGGTATTATGCTAGAGATTTCCAATAATGTTGTCATTGCTGATTGGGAAATTGAGCTGACGGGTATTAGAGCCACAGGTAACGGCGGCCAACGAGTTAATAAAGTAGAAACCGCAATCCATTTACGCTTTGATATTAAGCGCTCTTCATTACCCGCCAGATATAAAGAACGATTACTAAAGCTATCAGACAGTCGTATATCTAGTGATGGCGTTGTTATTATTAAAGCACAGTCCTTTAGAACGCAATCAATGAATAAAGATGATGCCTTAAAGCGGCTAAAAGAATTGATTTTGTCTGCAATGATAGTACAAAAAGCTCGGCGAGCCACCAAGCCAACAAAAGGCTCAAACCTCAGACGCTTGGATGCAAAAAAGAAGCTTAGCTCTAACAAAGCTTTACGTGGAAAAATAAACCATTAGCCATTAGCCATTAGCCATTAATCATTAATCATTATCAATTACTATTTGCTTCCTTACTACACTTTATGTAACTTACTACATAAAGTGTAGTAATTTTTGTGGGGTAAATTTTATGTCATTGCCTATCCCCGGTTCAGCTGTTCGTGGCTCCAAAACAGGTAAGCCGATTATGGCGTTACTTGATTTACTTGGCCGTACTTGGTGTTTGGGCATTATTTGGCAGTTGCGCCAAGGAACGTTGAGCTTTAGCGAATTACAACTGCGCTGTGAAAATATCTCGCCAACATTATTAACCAAGCGGCTAAAAGAATTGCAGCAAACAAATTTAATTGAAAAAAGTCTACAAGGTTATCAATTAACCGCTATTGGTTTAGCGTTATTTCAAGTTATTGCACCATTGAGTCAATGGTCAACGTTATGGCAATTATCATTCGATGAACAACAAAAATTGCAAGAGAACGAAAATGAATAATGATTTAACCTTTTGTCAGATGCCACTTGATCGTGCTTCAACGCTGAGAAAAGATCAAACTTGGATGCAAGATAAATTAAGCTCAGAAGATAGTTGCTTCTATTTTTTTTGGCGTGGTAAGTTTCTTTATCATCAACAAAAATTGACGATTTTTACTAAAAAAAACAGTATAGACACTGAAAGTGAATATACTCATGCCGAAGTGTTTACTGATGCTTTACATACTAACGGCACTATCTTTTTAGGCACAAGTGCTGATATCGCCTATTTTGTTTGTGACTTATCTATAATGACTGACGATGAAATAGGGTTGTGGTTGGCAAAGCTTGTTATCGAAAATATCAAGTTTATTGATTTTAGGCGTTCACTGTCACTATTGAGCCCGCAGCAAGCGGCTATTTTGAGTTATGGAAAAGCATTAATACATTGGCAGCAAAGTGCTTTACATTGTGGTGGCTGCGGCGCTAAAACTAAAGCTCTAGATGGTGGTCATCGTCGAGTTTGTCTTGATGATAATTGTCAAAAAGAACATTTTCCGCGCACAGATCCTGCCGTAATTATGCTAGTGGAATATCAACCAAAATCTGGCCCCGCTGTTTGCTTATTGGCTGAGCACCATCGAACGCCAGAGCAAGCATTTTCAACCCTTGCCGGTTTTGTTGACCCTGGAGAGTCTTTGCAAGAAGCGGTGGCACGCGAGGTGCTTGAGGAGGCGGGTGTGCATGTCACGAATATTCGTTATGTCGATTCACAACCTTGGCCATTTCCTAATTCATTAATGATAGGTTTTATTGCGCAAGCTAGCAGCTTGGATTTATGCTTAGAGGAAGAAGAGTTACGAAGTGCCGCTTGGTTTACTGCTAAACAGTTGGTTGATTTCAAGGAGTGGGGAGATGATATTGAAGGCCCTAAACTACCACGAAAAGAGTCAATAGCACGATTGTTGATAGATGCTTGGTGCAAAAGCCAATTTGAAGCTAGCGCCCAAGTAATTGCAAAGGCAAATCAAGAATAAAGTACAAGCTTTATTAAACGCTAACATGCCAATTTAGGCACTATGATAAAACGATATAAAATAGTGCCTAAATCTTTAACGAACGGCTTGTTGTTAACTAAAGCGTCTTCTTAAGGCAATTAAGCCGGTAAAAAACAAACCTAACCAAGCAATAGAACCGCTTCCACTGCTCGAAGGTGTAGGTGTTACAGGTGTAGTTGTTGATAATAAGGTGTTTTTAACACTGTTTAAGCTGCTAGCGGTATCTACAGTGTTGTCAATTATTGTCACCGTTTCTATAGTGACAAAGTTTTCAGTGCCAGGAACAAAAGTGCTGTCGGAGCATTGCTCAGCAGTGTAACCCGGCATTGGTATATTTTTAAAATTGCTGACTTGTTTATCAGGAGTAGTGTCACATGTTGCTATTAGTGCAATGGCATCAATGTTTTCCATCCCTGCAATTATTTCACCAAAAACAGTAAAACCACCATTTGCGGTGTCTAACTGCTGACCTCCGCCACTGTTGTCTGATAAGTTCACAAACCACTGGTTAGTTGCGCTATTCTCATTACCGCCCACTTTCGCCATCGCAATAGTGCCACGAACATTAGAATAAACCGGTTCGTTTGTTATGCTGCTATCGGTCGGAATTGCTGTTAATGGCAAGTTACCGGTAAATTCAAAGCCACCCGCTTGCATAACAAAATCTGGCACAACACGATGTACAACCGTATTGTTATAGTCATCATCGTTAATATACTTTAGGAAGTTATTGACTGTTATAGGCGTTGTTTCGTCGTGTAAGTTAACAGTGAAATTGCCGTGTGATGTTGTAAATTCCACTTTGGTTGCAGAAGCCGAGAGACTAGCAAAGGTGAATACTAGAAGTGATATTTTTGAAAATTTCGAGAAGTTCATAAATTTATTTCTTATGGCTCAATATGTTAAAAATTGCATGAATCATAAGTTGCTTTAAAGAAAACAACAAGACTAAGCGTGCTTTTAGGCTTTTTAAAGTACTTTACATTGAGTGTAAAGTACTGCTGACACAGGCTTTCTTGGTTAATACTAACGGCCAAGCATAAACATGATCTTGATCAGTTGATGAATATGTTTTTCTTAGTAAAGTCGCAGACTTATTTAAAATAACGTCAAAGGTTAACTGACGATGTCGTATGAAATGAATTTAGGCAAGGCATATAACGATAGCTTGCCGACATTAGGAAATGTTATCACTGAGGTGATTCAATTTTTTGGCGCTGAAAGAATTTATGGTGTTGGCGGTGATTTTGCAGCAAATTTAATTGCGGCTATCGCGCCAAAAGTAACTATATGTCCATCAAGCAATGAAATGCATGCCGGATTTTCTGCTTGTGCAAAAGCTGAAATTGATGGCATCGGCTTTTGTTTATCAACTTATATGGTCGGTAGTTTACCATGTACATCTGCTGCGGCATTGGCGGTAACTGAAGGTTTGCCTGTGATTTTTATTTCAGGCGCTCCCGCAGAATCAGAAGTCGCTAATCTAGCAATTCACCATACCTTACACCCAAATACAGCTTGGAAAACTGAGTATGATAGTGCTTTAAATGCTTTTGCTGCCTTGGGTGTGAAAGTTGAACGTTTACAAGGTCAAAGAGCACCCGGGCATCCTAATATTGCTGGCGAACGGTTTTATCAGCTAGTGGCGCATGCTTACAAAACCAAACAGCCGGTTTTTATTGAAGTACCTCGGGATCAAGTTTTCCAAAAAACACAATCTATTCAGTTGCCTAAAAATACGGCTGCAATTTGCGGGTGTGAGCACATACTTACCGGCTCTGAACTTGTCGTTAATGCGATAGTTGAAAAACTTAATAATGCCCAGTTTCCGCTATTATATTTAGGTGATAGGTTAAAGCACAATCATAAATTACAGCGTCTGCTGATGACGTTTGCTGATAAATTTAGTATTCCATATGCTACTAGCTGGTTTGCAAAAGGCATTTTTAATGAGTATCACAGACTTTGTTTGGGCTCATATAACGGTGTATTCACTCAGACATCTGGTCGCCATTATATCGAGCAAAAAGTTGATTATATTATTGATGTGGCTAGCAGTATTTTGCCGCAAGACAGTAATATTGCTTTTGCAACTGGCACGCATAAAGTTGAAGCTTTTGAAAATAAAACCTTACTTAAAGGCGGAACATTATTAGAAAAAGATTTAGTAGAAATATTCCAATTGTTATTACAACGTCATAAGAAAACATTTGATTTTAAGCCGCCATCTGTTGAACCACAAGAGATAACTCCTTGCCATGAACTTGATTTTAATAATTTGGCGAGTACTTTAAATAGCATACAAGCTGAGGTTAAGACTAATTTAGTGTATTTACCTGAAGTCGGGAATTCCTATTTCGCTAGCTATAGTTTAAAAGTAAGACAATCATCGCTAGGCCGCAGTTGGCTGACAAATCCTTGGTATGGCGCTATGGGCACGGCATTACCTTATGCACGTGTGGTTGCTCAACGTTTACAAGATAATGCGCTCGATGAAAGAGCTGTGGTTATCATTGGTGATGGTGGCTTCCACTTTCAGTTGAATGATTTGATTCACTTCTTAAAAGATAATACGGATGTCACGATTATTTATATGCGTAATAATGTTTTTCATTTAGGTAAAAGCGGTGATGAGGCGATCTATCATTGTAATGATGAAAGGTTTGATGTTCATCAAGTGATTAAAGGCTATCAGGGACGTTCAACCACTATTGATACCGTCGCTGAGTTTATTGCTGAATTTAAAGCAACATTAAAGCACTCAGGTATATCTTTAATTGAAGTTTTAGCTAAGCCTATTGAGGATAAACAGTGCCATGAAATTAGGTTGTTAAATTTATATATCAAAGCAAAAAATGGTCAAGAAGAAGCGCTTAAAGAGTGGCAGTCGCTAACGTTATTGTAACTAGAAAATTTAGCAGAAATAAGATAAGTAAGCGCTATAGTTAGCAGAATAAGCTGGTTAACCACTGCGCTTTAAATCGATATCAAAAGTCAAATCATTAGCAGTTAAATAGCTTTTAAAAAACGCTCACTGCGTGGCACTAAATATTGTTCATAATTTAAAGAAAAAACGACTTTGTTAGAACGACCAATGATTTCTTCACGTGGTACTAAACCAATTGAACGAGAGTCAGCACTATTGTCACGGTTGTCACCCATCATAAGATAAAAGCCTGCAGGAATGGTTATTTCACGAAAGTTTGCTCTGCGAGGTTGATTGGCATTACCAGGTTGGACTTTAGTTCGTATTAAATGAGTATTGCCGGCAATGCTTTCTTGACTCAGGGTATAATTTTTCTTGCGAGAGACTATGGTGTAATCAGCGACTTGATGATTAATGGATAATTGATTGTTAACCATTGATACGGTATCTCCTGGAATGCCAATCACCCGTTTTACTAAGCGTTTTTTTGCCGCCTCAGATTCAAAAATTACAATGTCATTGCGCTTAGGGTCAGCAAAGTTTACAAGTGTTTTTTGACTAAAAGGCAATTTTAAGTCATAAGCCATTTTATTAATTAAAATACGATCTCCCTCTACAATCGTTGGCTTCATGGAGCCGGTGGGGACGTCATTCCAATCAGCAACTGCACTGCGAAAAACTAACATCAAGGAGATGAATACTAATAGTGAGGTATTTGTTTTGACGAAACTTAATATAGTATTTTTCATTATATTTCCTTTAAACTTTCATAAAATAACGGCTTGATTTTTGACTAAGCCGCTATTTTAAAGTTCCATCATTTAAATGAAATTAACAAGTGTAAATGTAAGTGTTTATTTCTGTATTTATGAAATCATCAGCAGGTGATTTAACCACAATGCTTTACTTATCGCTATAACCCCAAGGAGCAGCCGGTGCTTGAACTGCTTTAGTTAAATCAAAGTCAACACGAAACTCTCGCCCTTGACGAATCAACCGATAGCTAAACTTCTCAGGGTAGATAAACATTTGCCATGTGTTGCCAACCGATTGTGGTATGCCTGTTTTGACAAATAATTGTTTTGAATACTCATCAGCAGGAAAAGACTGTACTTGTGCCCAACCAGCGTCATTAGTATGTCCGCCATACATAGTAGATTCATCGTAGCTGCCATCTTGATGACGGTGATCATGTTTTAATGAAAGTCCTGAGCCGGTTTTTGTAATTATCCAAGTGCGAGAGGCGTCATCACCGACATGAAAAGGAATTTCAAGTTTTTCATCGGAGCACTTTCTAATATGCATCATAAGTTTTTTATTACTAAAACCACCGCCACTAGCGTTATCGACCGTCACTTGACCTTCAAATGCTTTATGACATAAGGCTTTTATACTATTGAAGAAACTTTCATGGCTTGGCACGGAAACTAATGGAGCAGCACTAATAGTTGCCGCATTAGCAGAACAAAAGACACTGCTTGAAAGTAATAAGGTTAAAATATTGATTTTCGCTTTCATGAAATAGGCCCATAAATTGACTAAATTAGAAAAATTTTAATATCTGATGCTATCAGATATTAATTTAATAGAAAGCTGTAATAGTATTTTGGAATAAAAGCTAGGCTTACGCTGCAAAAATAATTTACTTGTAGTCTCTGCACTTGCAGCGCAAAATCAGACAAAATTAAGACCTAGCGTATTGAGAAAGTTGGAAATGAAATTGAAGAATGAAAATGTAGTTATTGGTTTAACTGATCCCAAAAGTCCGTCAAATGTTGGAGCTGTTATGCGTGCTGCAGGGTGTTACCAAGCAGATGAAATTCGCTATACGGGTGTTCGCTATGCAAGAGCGGCAAAGTTTCATACTGATACTAAAGATGTATCCAAAAAAATTCCTTTGCATGCTGTCGAGTCCTTAACTGATAACTTAATGTCAGGGCAGCAAGTTATTTGTGTTGACTTAGTTGAGGGCGCTATACCTTTACCTGAGTTTGAACATCCTGAAAATGCCATTTATATTTTTGGCCCTGAAGATGGCACGATCGCGCAAGATATTATTAACATGGCTGATGCTGTCGTTTATGTACCAACAGTAGGTTGTATGAACTTAGCAGCAAGCGTTAATGTTTTGCTTTATGATCGATTGGCGAAAGCAAAAAATATTTTGTTAGGAGACGAGTTAATTAAACGCAGTCGAGATACCAATAACAAGGTAAAAGTAAAAGCCAATTAAGCTTTGAAGCAGTTGTAGAGTAAGTTCGTGTGTATAATCATCGTATGTTGATTAACAATGCAGCGATTATATTTATTATTGCTACAATTGATTCTTTTCTTTGAAACGGCTTGACTCTTGATAAAAAGTCGGTAAAATCCGTCTCAGCTAGAAAGTAAGACCTATATTTATGTACAAAGTTTCGAAGTTATATTAGTAAGTAGCTCGTCCTGTTTAATAAGTAATAGCAACACTTCCTGCAACATCGCCTTATTTTTGAGGCATCAATTACGAATAAATAGGATAATACAAATGTCTAATACAACTACTGGTACAGTAAAATGGTTTAACGAGTCTAAAGGTTTCGGTTTCATCGAGCAAGAATCTGGTCCAGACGTTTTCGCACATTTTTCTGCAATCTCTGGCGACGGTTTCAAAACTCTTGCTGAAGGCCAAAAAGTACAGTTTACTGTTACTCAAGGTCAAAAAGGTCCTCAAGCTGAGAACATCGTAGCACTTTAATTAATATTTATTAGCTAACTTAACTGGTTTAAGTGAACTAAAATATTAAAAGTGTTGAAAAGGGGAGACATTAGTCTGCCCTTTTTTGTGTCTGCAAAAAAATAATGATGTCAGTTACCGGTCAATATAAGCAACTTATTGAGCAAAAATTACTTCAGCTTGACAGTGAACAACTTCAAGCAACCATTGCGCTGGACAAGCTTGCAGAAAAACTATCTCTTAGACAAACCCCATCTTCTATATTCATATCATTAAAAAAAATATTCAGTAAGCCTGCAGCTATTCAAGGGATCTATTTTTATGGCAGAGTAGGGCGTGGCAAAACCATGTTGATGGATTTGTTTTATCATCAGGTGAATATAACACGTAAAAAACGCATACATTTTCATCATTTTATGGAAAGCGTACATCAAAAGTTGCATGAGCTTAATACTATAGATAACCCGTTAGCACTCATTGCTGAAATATGGGCCGCTGAAGTTGACTTACTGTGTTTTGATGAGTTTTTTGTTAATGATATTGGTGATGCTATGTTATTGGCGGGCTTACTAAATGCCATGCTATCAAGCGGTATTACCTTAGTTGCAACATCGAACTGTCGGCCTGATCAGTTGTATCTAAATGGCCTTCAACGCGAAAGATTTTTACCAACCATAGATATTATCCACCAATATTGCCAAGTTATCTCTATTGATGGGTCGAAAGACCATCGCTTGATGACAAGTGATACCGTGACACATCAATATCGCGACTTTCATGTCGGTAATGAAAAAGGCGGTGATTTTTTATCTCAGCATTTTTTAGCCTTAGCTATCGGTAATGTGCAATATAACGAGAGTATCACCATTCATGGTAGAACCATTAATTTTGTCGCCCGTTGTCAGAGTGCTATTTGGTTTGACTTTATGGCAATTTGCTCAAGCCCGCGTAGCCAAAGAGACTATATTAAGTTAGCGGATCAATACGCAAGTGTGCTGATCAGCGATGTTCCTCAATTTAGTGGAAAACTCATTCCTGCGGTTTTTTCTGGTGTTGAAGATAGCTACCAACGTAGTGGTGTGGTGATGGGACAATTAAGAGGACTTGATGATGAAGCTCGGCGTTTTATTGCCCTTGTTGATGAGTTTTATGATCGAGGAATCCGTTTAATTATAGCTGCACAAGTTGATATTGCGGAGCTTTATCAAGGTACTCAACTCAGTTTTGAGTTTGCTCGCTGTCGTTCAAGACTATTTGAAATGCAGAGATTAGCTTACAGTTAATGACCTCATAATAGTTAACGCAAGAAATATATAAGCTAAATTACTACTGCTATGATTAAAATTAAAAATTTAATTATAGCGTTATTAATTCATGCAGAACTAATCCTATCTTCCTTATTTAGACTTGGTGTTATTTGTTAAATTGACTAAAAATTTAACTATACTACTAAAAATTAGTTTTTTGCACCTTACCTAATATTGTGCAATTCCCCTTAGTTATTGATATTAAGGTTATTTTTATATTGGCATCAGTTTTGTAAACAATATTAAATCATAAAAGCTTATTATCGCTTTGATGAAGTCTAATTGGATTAATTTATAAAGGAAGGTAATATGAAAACTTTGATCGCAACAGCATTAATTATGGCAAGCTCGGCAAGTTATGCGCACGAAAATTCTTTTTCTAGTGACTCATGTCAAGTTGACTTGAATGGCGGCATTAACATTAATGCTAGAGAAATTACCTTTTCTAAAAATAAATCTCCGGTGTATACCATCATTAACAATGATGTTTTATTGATCAACGGTGAAGAGGTTGCTTTAACAGCAAGTCAACGATCTTTACTTCATGAATACTCAACCAATATCCGTGGGGTTGTACCTGAGGTAAAAGTGATTGCTTTAGATGCTATTGATTTAGCTATTGATGGCGTCAACTTAGCGTTTAATGAGTTATTAGGTGATGGTAATAATGTTAGTTCAGAATTAACCATGCAATTAACCAATATTCGTGCTGAAGTAGATGCAGAGTTTGATGGTAGTAAAGATTTTTATATTGATGAAGATGGCTTTGCTGGTGAAGGTTTTTTTGGTGAAGACTTTGAGCAGAGAATTGAGTCGGCAGTAGAAACGACTATCCAAAATTCTTTAGGAAGCCTAATGGTTGCGGTTGGCCAGCAAATGCTATATTCGGGTGGTGATATGGATGCGTTTGGCAGCAAAATGGAACAATTTGGTGAGCAAATTGAACATGAAATGGAAGCTCGTGGTGCTGGGTTAGAAAAGCGTGGTGAAGCGTTATGCCAATCTATTATCGTGATTGATAATTTGGAAGAACAATTGAAAGTAAATATTGATGAACTTGCAGATTATAATTTTATCACTGCTAGTCAGAAAAATTCGCATAGTGAAATTTAATTTTTAGAGCAACTTTCTGTTTAAGTCATCATATTATCATGTAATTTCCAAGAGAAGCGCTAGGCTTGATACCTTAGCGCTTTTTATGTACTGAATGAACGGCATATCGCGAGTGCATGAATAGATGTGGTGGTTTTGGGCTCTTTATCGTGTTTTGTCGTATTTTTATTGCTAAGGCTTAAAGTGCACGTTACAGTAGCGGCCCAAAATCAGCTGATAGATCACATATGCACGCAGTTCAACAACTTCATCAATACCGTAAAAGTTTAAGCACGACGACCTATAAGTCTAGAGGACAACGAGTGATCCGTTGTGAACTTTGTCGATTGGCTGAAAAATTTTGTATTTGTTCGCTAGCGCCGAGTGTAAAATCTAACGCTGGTTTTTTATTATTGATGTACGATACCGAAGTATTAAAACCAAGTAATACCGGTAAGCTAATTGCTGATTTGATCCCTGATAGTTATGCATTTCTTTGGTCTAGAACGGAAGTTAATCCAGATATTTTAACGTTGTTAAATGATCCTATTTGGCAGCCAATGATAGTATTTCCTAAAGCTTATGCAGGTGATGAAAGAGAGATTTTTGATAATAAAGTCGTATTAGTAACCGGTAAAAGACCTTTATTTATCATGCTTGATGGCAGTTGGCGAGAAGCAAAAAAAATGTTTCGTCGCAGTCCTTATTTACAAAATTTACCTGTGGTTTCATTCACGCCCAAAACACCTGAAGATGCGGCTGAGCTTAGCTCTCGCTACCAAATTCGCTTAGCTGCCAATAATACCGAATTAGCTACTGCTGAAGTTGCAGCACAGATATTGTCGCTAGCAGGGGAACAGATCAACGCAGATTTGCTTGATCTTTGGTTTGATGTTTTTAGCTATGAATATCAACGTGCTGTTTGCCAAGGCAATAAAGGTAATCCAGATGCGGTTGTTGATTATATAGCGTTCACGAAACAACATGGAATTGCTATTGCCAAAGACCAAGTAAAGTAGAAAATATAACGCAGTAAGCGTAATGTTATTATAAGACTCGTTTTAAATGCATGAAAACACTGCAGCTAAGGCAAAACTATTTTATAATAATGCACATTATAGAAATGAGGTTAATTTATGAAAATATGTGGTGTTGAGTTAAAAGGTAACGATGCAATTATTTGTATCATGTCGCGGGAAAATGGGTTGTACGACATACCAAAAACGCGCGTACAAAAAATTAGTCTTGTTGATGCGGGTGATGCCGAGCAAGTACAATATTTCCAATTTGCTTTTGCTAAGCTAATGGAAGATTACAAAGTTGATAAAGTGGTTATTAAAGGACGTGCGTTAAAGGGTAAATTTTCCGGCGGTCCTGTAGGTTTTAAATTGGAAGCTGCTATTCAGCTTATTAAAGATCTACCTGTGGAAATATTAGCAGGCACTTTTATCAAAAAAGCACTAACACGCAGTCAGGTTGATATTGATTTTCGTGATACGGGTTTGAAGCAATACCAAGAAAATGCTTTTGAAACTGTTTTTGCTTTTTTCGAAGGTAGTATGTATCTTCAATAATATACAATTTCTTGATTGTTAGTATTAAACTATAAAAAGGGTCGCTATATAGCGACCCTTTTTTCGTTTTTTTATCGGTTTATTTACTGGTTAAACCGCGACGCTCAAGTAAAGGTTCTACTTTAGGGTCTTGACCTCTGAAACGACGATACATGATTGTTGGATCGTCTGTGCCACCACTTTCTAATACATGCTTACGATAAAGTTCAGCGGTTTTTTGGTCGAATATGCCATTTTCTTTAAAGGCTAACCAAGTATCAGCATCATAGATATTTGACCAAATATAGCCGTAGTAACCAGCAGAGTAACCACCAGCAAAAATATGCGAGTAGTAACCTGTTTTATATCTTGGTGCGATTTGCTCAATCAGACCAATGTCTTTTAAAACATTTTTCTCAAAGCTATTAGCGTCTTGTAATTCAGCAGTTTCTAATGAATGCCAGCTCATATCAAGTAAGGCTGCGGCTAAATACTCTGTCGTACCAAAACCTTGGTTGAACTTGCCAGAAGCTTGAATTTTTTCAACTAGCGCTTGTGGAATAACTTCGCCAGTTTGGTAGTGCTTAGCAAAGTTAGCTAATACTTCCGGCTCTGTCATCCAGTTTTCCATCACTTGCGATGGATATTCTACGTAATCTCTTGGTAGTGATGTACCCGTTTGAGAGCGGTAATAACCGTCAGATAGTAAGCCTTGAATAGCATGTCCAAATTCATGGAATAAAGTCGATGCTTGATCAAAAGTTAATAATGTTGGTTTGTCACCTATTGGGCGAGGGTAGTTTAATACGTTATAAATAATTGGTGTAACATCTTCACCGTTCATGCGGTATTGTTTACGGAAACTGCTCATCCAAGCACCACCACGTTTACTTTCACGTACGTAATGATCAGTCATATAAATACCGACATAGCTGCCGTCACGATCATACACTTCAAATGTACGTACTTCTGGATGATACTTAGGTAGATCATCACGCTCTTTAAAGGTAACGCCCCAAAGTTTTTCGGCGGTAAAGAAAACGCCTTGTAGTGTTGCTTCTAATGAGAAATAAGGTTTAGTTTCTTCTGCGTCGATATCAAAACGTTGTTTGCGAATTTTTTCAGAGTAATACCACCAATCCCAAGCGGCTACTTTAAAATTGCCACCTTGTGCATCAATCATTTTTTGAATATCAGCAGTTTCTTCTTTTGCACGCTCTAATGCTGCAGGCCAAACTTTGTTTAATAATTCGAAAACATTTTCAGGGGTTTTTGCAGTCGCATTTTCAAGCACAAAATGGGCATGGGTTTTATAACCTAAAAGCTGAGCTTTTTGATAACGAAGGCTGGCCATTTCACTGGCAATTACTTGGTTGTTATTGGCATTATCGTTATTACCGCGCATGGTGTAACCTTTATAAATGGTTTCACGTAATTTACGGTTGTTTGAGTAAGTTAAAAAAGGGTTTTTGCTTGGACGGTGTGTGGTGAATACCCATTTGCCTTCGTGGCCACGCGCGGTTGCGGTTGCGGCTGCTGCTGCAATAATATCAGCAGGTAAACCATCAAGATCGGCTTTATTATCAATAACCATTTCAAAGTTATTGGTTTCAGCGAGCAGATTTTCACCAAACTTTAAGCTTAAACCACTAAGTTTTTCATTTAATTCACGTAGTTTTAACTTATCTGAATCGTTAAGGTTAGCACCACCTCTAACAAAACTTTTATAGGTTTTGTCTAATAAGCGCTTTTGATCTGTGCGTAAGCCTAATTTATCTTTGTTGTCATAAACGGCTTTAACACGCTGAAATAAAGCATCATTTAGCGCTATATCATCACCCAAAGCTGAAAGTTTTGGTGAAATTTCTTTTGCGATGGCACGCATTTCATCATCAGACATTGAACCGGTTAAACCATAGAAGGTTGTGCTGACTTTATTGAGAAAATCACCCGATTTTTCCATTGCCACAATGGTGTTTTCAAAGGTTGGGCGCAATTTAACCCTAGTAATAGCATTTATTTCAAGTTTATTCTGTGCGATACCATGATAAAAAGCCGGTAAGTAATCGCTTTTTTTAATTTTATCAAATGGCGGAATACCATGAGGTGTATCGTAATCAGAAAAAAATGGATTGCTCGCCGTACTTTCTGCTTGTGCTACTGCTACCACATTGGCTGTGGTGGTATTTTGTTGGCAACCGGCTAATGCGATAGCAATGGCCAATGGTGCAAGATAACGAATTTTCATTAAATGACCTTGTTAGTTTTTATTGGGATGAATGATGTGATTTATCCAATGCGATAAAATCACAATGAAGCTTGTTCTGATTCTATGTTGCATGCACCGTAGGTACAAGGATAGGAGACAAAAATTCGATGAGTGGCTAGTTATTGACGTTAAAATTGCTTATTGCACAGCGTTAGTGGTTGGTAGCTAAATATAAGATGATTTATCGGCTATTTTAGTCTGTCAATATAGCCGATGTTGTGTTGACGTTTTAACCTCGTTATTTACCTACTTTAGTGACTTAACAATTTCTTTAACGGCGAGTTCTAAGCGCGGGTCGCTTGTATCAGAGCTGGTTGATTTAAATATCACTTGATTGTTCTTATTAATAAAAAAGGTTGTTGGTGTGCCTCTTACACCATAAATCATGGCTACTTGATCACCATTAACGGCCGTAGGGAAATGATAACCACGTGAGGCTAACTCATCTTGTGGTAATGCGCCGTCATCCTCATTAAAACTAATGGCAACTACTTTAACCCCTTGTTGTTGATATTTTTCTTCAAGCTCAGCTAACTTAGGTTGTAGTTTTTTGCAATAAGGGCACCAGGTCGCCCAAAAATGTAAAATTATGGCTTGGCCTTCGAATTGAGCTGAAGAAATTTTTTCACCGGTTTGCGTTTTCAATTGCCAAGCTGGAGCTTGCGGTGCAGTTGACGATTCATCGGCATAAATATTTATGGAGAACAAGGTTAAGGTTAATAAAATTGCGTGAGTAAATTTTTTATTGAAAGTAGCTAGGTTAATCAAACGAGATCCTTATTTTATTACTGGCTTAATTAACTTGACCTAGCGAAGAGCCTTCTGGTTTCAAAAAAATTAATTTATTTAACCTGAGTTGAAAATAATGACTTTACAGTTGTTCATTGTTAGCTAAATATGAGCGTGTTGTTATTCTCTTTTTTGGTCATTAACATCAGTTTTAAGATTATTATTCAAGCATTTCCCAAGTTAAAGTTAGCTAGCTATTGGTAAGTCATTAGGGAAAAATTGAGAGGCGTATTAGGTAAAGGTTAAATATCTGCATCCTTGCAGATATAATCAATATCAGTAAAAGCGCATTATTGGTCAAATTATTTATCTAAGCTCGGCTTCTAACATTACTTGGTGGTTTTTAAATCAGCAATGCTCAGCTAGGATCATATCGGCGGCTTTGGCGGCAATCATCATCGTTGGTGCGTTAGTGTTACCGCTAATCAGTGTTGGCATAATTGAGGCATCAATAACGCGTAATTGCTTGATGCCATGCACTTTTAATTGCTCATTAACAACTGATAATTCGTCTTGCCCCATTTTGCAGGTACCTACAGGATGATAAATGGTATTACATTTTTCTTTTAGAAACTGGTGAATAGCTTGATCGCTATTACAGTCTTCATCTGGGAATAAATATTTTACATGTGTTTTGGATAAGGGCGGCGTTGATAAGATTTTTTTGGCGATTTTTACGCCTTTAATCATCGTATCAATATCATCTTGGTGATCTAACATATTGAGTTGAATACGTGGATGTTGGCTGATGCTATTACTATTAAGTGTCACTGTGCCACGACTTTTTGGCCTAAGTAAACAAACATGTAAGGCCAGGCCATAACTACAAAGTAGTTTATGATTTCTACCATGATTGTCCATAGCGGCCGGAACGAAATGTAACTGTAAATCAGGCTCAGTTAATGATGGTTCTGACTTAATAAAACCGCCGCTTTCAGCAATAACAGTAGTAAGTAAACCGGTACGCTTTGTGATAAATTTTACTGCTTCTTTCGCGCCCCACCACAGTGCTTTTGGTCGATAGGCTAATACTTCGGTTCTATTATGCTGAGCCACATTCAGTACGTCGACATGATCTTGTAAGTTCTTGCCAACGCCTTCTAGCGCATGTATTAGCTTAATATTATGCTTTGTTAACTCAGTTTTAGGACCAATTCCTGACAGCATTAATAGTTGTGGTGAGTTAATCGCGCCAGCACTAACAATAACTTCTTTATCAGCCATTAATTGCAGCGTTTTACCGTGCAGCTTGTAAATAACACCAATGGCAATGCCATCTTCTATTAATACTTTTTCAACTTGCGTCTGAGTAATAACAGTTAAATTTTCACGATGCAAATTAGGGGTTAAAAAAGCTTTTGCAGCGCTATGCCTCAAACCGTCTTTTTGAGTGACTTGATAATAGCCAATGCCTTCTTGTGAAGCGCCATTAAAATCATTGTTTTCAGGATAGCCTGCGGCTACTGCTGACTGAATAAAGTCTTCATTTACTGCAGGTTTAGATACTGAGTCTGCAACGTTGAGCGCACCATTGATGCCATGAAAATCATCTTCACCGCGCTCTTGATGTTCAAGTGCCTTAAAGTAAGGTAATACCTCATCAAAACTCCAGCCATTGTTACCTAAGCTTTGCCAATGATCATAGTCTTGTTTTTGACCTCTAACATATAACATGGCATTAATGGAGCTACTGCCGCCGAGTGTTTTCCCTCGAGGGGTGAAAATTTCACGCTGATTAAGTGTTTTTTCAGTATTTGAATTAAATTGCCAATTTAAGCTACGACTTTGCATTAAGCCAATAATACCGATGGGCAAGTGGATCAGCCAATTTTTATCTGCTTTACCGGCCTCTAAAAGGCAAACACTATGTTTGCCACTGGCCGATAATTTATCTGCTAGCACACAGCCTGCAGAGCCGCCGCCTATTATTACAAAATCAAATGTTTCCACACCAACACCCTTAACTTAATTTTTATTATTATTTTAACAAGTCAGACCACTATGATATAAAAATGTCGTTTATTCAAGTATCGAGTTTGGGTGCTATTGGCTACTTACATCCTTGATATCTACTTGTTGTATTTCCCCATATTTGGCAACAGCATCATTTAATTGAGATGCTTTACCGATGATAACCATTTGTAAATTTTCTTTTGGAAAGTACTTGTTGATCAGTTGCTGTGTTTTGGCAACGGTTAATGAATTAACTTGTTGTTCAAACGTGTTGATATAACGCTCGTCAAAATTATAACTGTACATTTGTCCTAAGAGGTTACTTAAATCTTGTGATGTTTCAAACTTAGGCGGAAACTTACCTTTTACGTATGCTTTAGCTGAAGCCAATGTTTCATTATCAATACCCTGTAACCATAAACGACGGTAAGTTGTTAATGCCAGATCAATAGCTTCTACCGTACTGGCGGTTTTTGTAAAGCTTGAGATAGCAAAACTTCCTGCATGGCTATAGTGAGTAAATTGACTTTTAGCACCATAAGTTAATCCTGAGTTAACACGTAACTCGTCATTTAACCACGAAGTAAAGCGATCACCTAAAATGGTGTTAATTACTGATATACCGACTAAGTCTGGTGTATTTCGTGCAATACCAAGTCCGCCAATGGCAAATGTTGATTCGATAGCATCGGCTTTGTTAACTAACAATACTTTTGCTTGCGTTAAAGGTTTTGGTAGTGTTATTGCCGCTGGTGTTATTTTGTTGTGGTTCTTCCAGTCTGAAAACAATGCGTTGACTTGTTTTAACATGGCTTGACTATTAAAGTCTCCGACCACGACAATCGCCGCATTTTGCGGTTGATACCATTGTTTATGGAAAGCCTTAACATCGGAGAGTTTTATCTTTCTGATCGAATCAGCATGACCTGTTGTTATGGCATTGTAGCTAGAGTCAGCAAAAACCATATGCTTAAAATAGTTATTGAGCACTGACTTTGGGCTCTCTTTGTTTTGCTCTAATGTCAGTAAATGCTGCTTTTTCTTTTTATCAAATTCATTGCTTGAAAATTTTGGATGAGTGATAACATTTTTTAGTAACGCTAACATCTCTGTTTGATCTTTCTCGGCGAACGAGCTCTTAATATACGACGATTCACTACCCGCATAGGCGGAAATGTTGGCACCAATAAAATCTACTGTTTCATTGATTTGAGCTTTTGAGCGTTGTTCAGTACCTAGCAGTAAATTTTCAGCGGTTAAATAAGCTAAGCCCGCAATTGAGTCATTAATAGCGCCGGCTTTAACCACAATATTGACATCGATAAGTGGTACTTCATGCTGCTCCATTAAGTAAACGGTTAAGCCATTATCTAAAGTGACTTTTTGATACTCAGGTAAGGAGTAATCTGCATTAGCTTGCAATGTAAAAAAAGTGAAGCTGCAAATTGCAAAAGTCGTTAATAGCTTATAAATCCGCATCGTTGCTGTCCTTTTCAGAAGATAAAATACCGACAGTGCGGTTTGATTTAATTAAATATTGTTTTGCAACACGTTGAATATCAGCAACGGTAACTTTGTTATACGCTTGTGGTGCAGAAAATAGCTTGTTGTAGTCACCAAAGTACAGCTCGTATGAGCCTACAGTGTTAGCTTTACCATTAATGGTTGCCATAGTGCGATAAAAGTTAACCAGTTTGGTATTTTTAACTTTTTCTAACTCTTTGGCGTTAACACCATTTTTAATAATGTTATTCACCTCTTTAACTACTGCCATTTTTAACGTTTCAGCACTAATATCTTTGGCGGCTACGGCATAAATGTAGAAGAGATTTGGGTCAATACTTTCAGGTAAATAAGTAAACAAATCACTGGCAACTTGTTGCTCATCAATGAGTGATTTATACAAGCGTGAACTTTGTCCTGTGGCTAGGATATCGTTGAGAATATCTAAAGCGTAGTAATCTTCATGTTGAGTGTTTGGTACATGGTAAGCCATCATGATGTTAGGAGTGGTTACGGATGCTTTGTGGACATAAACCGTGCGTTCACCTTTTTGCTCTGGTTCAACGGTATGTACATCTCTGGGGGCCGGTTGCGCTGGAATGGGCTCAAAGTACTTTTTGGCGAGTTGTTTTACTTGCTCGGTAGTTACGTCGCCGGCGATAACTACAACGGCGTTATTTGGCGCATAATAGGTAGCATGATATTTTTTTAAATCTTCTAAGCGCCAATTTTCAATATCTGAAGCATGACCAATAACAGACCAACTATAAGGGTGGGCTCTAAAAGCGGCACCTTTTACTTCTTGCCAAATGGCTCTAAAGTTTGAGTTTTCAAGCCCAGTAGTTCGCTCTGAAGACACCACTCCGCGCTCACTATTAACACTTTTTTCCTCAATGGCTAAGTTAGCAATACGATCAGCTTCTAAGTCAAAAATAGTTTCTATTGCGTCGGTTGGAAACCAATTGGTATAAACTGTTAAGTTTTCACTGGTGTAAGCATTATTTGAACCACCAGCGGCTTCCATTGTGCGATCAAACATCTTCGGTCCATATTTTTTTGCACCGTTAAACATCATATGTTCAAAAAAGTGTGAAAGGCCAGTAATGCCAGGCACTTCATTTCGTGAGCCAACTTTCCAAAACAAGTACATATTGGCGTTGGGAATAGACTCATCTTCAAGTACGATGATTTTCATGCCATTACTGAGTGTGAACGTGTTGACGTCTTCAGCTTGGGTAATTGCGTGGCTGGTGTTGGAAAAGCATAGCAATAAAAGGGAAAGCCGAATAACTGTCGACTTTAACTTGGTAAGGTTCATAGGTTAACTCCAATTAGCCTATCGATAATTTAAGGTGTTAATATTATGTTAATTTACGACGATTTACTAGCTGTGATTAAGCGATGCAGGGACTACTTTATAAATAATGGCTAGATTGATGAATAAGCAAGCTTGAGATGATATTTTAAGTGCTTTATTTGCTGTTGCACTACTCAAGTTAGTACTGTTTTAGAGGCTTGAAGTAAGTTGCATTCTATTATTTAAAAATACTACCTAGTTACTGAGTAGCGCTAAAGATTAATGTGCAATGGTAGGTCTGCTGTATCGGTTTCATTGAGACAATATAACCTTGAAGGAATATAATCGCTCGACAATATAGTCATGTGCATATTATCGAGCGATACAGGTATAACTTGGCTATGCCTAAGCTTGCTTAATTTAATCCCAGTACTTTTTTACCTTGTTTAAAAGTAATATCAACGGGGATATTTGCTTTTTCTAAACTGGCTAAATCTTCAGCTAAACCGCTGTTAATCACACCACTTTTTGCAACAAGTTGCTCAACGCCATCGTAATCGCCATTACCTTGTAAAGTTAAAATCAACTCTGATAATGAGTCAATCGCAGCGGTCATTTTTGCTACATTAACTTTATAAAGCCCTTGCTCATTTCGCGTGAAAGCGCCTTGCTCAGCAAAGTAGTTAAAGCGCACCATGTTAGCTTTACCATGAGCAGAGCTAGCACCAAAACGTACAGAGCGGAATATACCGGCTAAGAATGTTGTGTAGTAGTCTTCTAATGCACCTTCAGTGATAACATCTTTTGCCAATAATTGACGTATCATGTACAGGCCAAGAATATCAGCTTTACCTTCTTCTAAAGCTGAAGCATGTTCTTTTAATGACTGACGTACTGTGCCTTTGCCATTAATGGTATTTTTAATACCTAAGCCATGGGCAACTTCATGGAACATAGTGTTAGCGAAGAATGCCGTAAAGGTTACGTTTTTGCGTTGCTCTGCAACAATTAATGTTTCAGAAATCGGTGTCATGATGGCATCGAATTTTGCGCGCATAGCATTTTTTAACTGTAAGCGGCGGGTACCTTTTTCTAATTGTACTTGTTCGTCATTCGGTAAGTTAATGGCGATTGTTTTCCCCCCCGCATTGGCATGACCGGCGTAGTAAATAACATCGTAAGCATTTAAGTCAGCGTCAGAGCCAGGCACTTCCGCTTTGTATTTGTTACTTACCGGTAAGCCACGTTGTAATTCAGGTAAAAACTCGGCATATTTAGCAAGTTTTTCACTCCATGACATATCTTTGATCAGTACGTACGATTCAAACGCGGCACGATAACCAAAAAGTTGATCTTCATAGGTTTCAATCGGGCCGATAACAATATCAATCGGATTGTTTTTCATGTCCATCCAAGCAAAGTCAGATGCTTGGAAGTCATCGTTACGTAATGCTTTTGCACGCATGTTTAGATAATTTGCAAATTCTTTATCGTCGGCCAAGGTTGATGCTTTTTCTAAAATCACCGCGATACGGTTAATTTCATCGCTATAAGCTTCTGAAAAGGCAATAGTGCTCAATTCACCATTGTCGGTTCTCAATACAAGAGAGTACAGGCCATTTTTATCATCAAAGGTGGCTTTTTCGAATTCTGCTTTGGTCATATCCGCAGGGTAAAACTGTGCGCCATGACTTTTTGTTGGCGTGTCTGTTAAAAACGCTTTATCGCTATTTAATCGATCCCACGGACCATAGTTAATACGAGCAAACTCTCGTACTTTTTCATCACTAATTGAGGCTAAAAAGCTCTTTTTATCTTGACCAAATGCTTGTTGCCAGAATAAACCATCGATAATATCTGAAGCTTCGATAAGTAATGACAACATTTGCTTTTGATTCGCTGATAGGTGCGATAAGTCAGCATTTAAAGTTACGGTTTTATAGATATCTAAGCGGTTTTGATATTCGGGTAATAAGCTCACGCTTGTTGATGTTGTTGCTTCGTTGTGGTCGCTACAAGCGGTTAGTGTGCCAGCAATGAGAAGTAGGGAAGCGATTTTTGTAAGTTTCATGCAAAGTCTCTATTAATTAATACCGGCTAGAGACTAACAAAATCACTGATAAGCGCAAGGTTTGAAATGAATAAAGCTAATTTTCAGTGATTTTTAGGTATAAAAAAACCGGCCTAAGCCGGTTTTTTAATTCTTTACAAAAATTAAAGCGCTTTAATAGCAGCGTTTAAACGACTCTTACTACGAGCAGCTTTATTTTTGTGAATAAGACCTTTGCTTGCATAACGATCTAAAATCGGTGCAGCAGCAGCAAATTCTGTAGATGCTTTTTCTTTGTCACCGGCTTCGATAGCAGAAATTACTTTTTTAAGTAAAGTACGCATCATTGAGCGACGGCTTGCATTGTGTTGACGGCGCTTTTCAGATTGTAATGCGCGCTTCTTAGCAGACTTTGAGTTAGCCAAGGTGAACTCCTAAAATTGAATAAATATTGCCTAAATTTAAGGCGACGAAATATGCCTGTTTTTAACTGGTTTGTCAAATAATTTACTGCTTTAATTTGACCGTTCGGATAATTACCCGTTTGTATAAATAAAACCAATGAACGCATTCTAAAGTTTTTAGTCAAAAGTTGAAAGGGTTGTTGTACTTTGATTGTACTAATTTTCGATATATTTAATATTTAATGGCATTTTTGTCAGATATTTTAGTTTAAGTCGTTATTTATCAAGTTATACGTTTACTTAATGAGCAGAGTCGTTAACGATATTAAAATACTTGTTTATCAATTTATAAAAGCCGCATAATACTCTCCTGTATTGATTCTTTGTCTAATAATTGAATTTTTCATGTTAAATGGCGTTATAAAATTAGTCAGAATTGTGTAAATAAATCACGAAATAGGATTAAATTGTTTGAGTAAAAAATTAATTAAGTCGGGCATTATTGTCAGTGTCATGACTTTAATATCACGTATTCTTGGTTTAGTACGAGATGTGGTTATTGCTAATTTTATGGGGGCCGGTGCGTCAGCGGATGTATTCTTCTTTGCTAATAAAATCCCGAACTTCTTACGCCGACTTTTTGCAGAAGGTGCCTTTGCACAGGCCTTTGTGCCGGTACTCAGTGAATACCATACCCTTGATGAACAAAATAGCACCAATGAAACGCGTAAGTTAATTGCACAAGTTTCAGGCACATTGGGTGTTGTCATCACGCTAGTTACTTTGTTTGGCATGATAGCGTCGCCAGTGTTTGTTGCATTGTTTGGTTTTGGTTGGTTTTTAGACTGGTTAAATGGTGGCCCTGCCAGTGAAAAATTTGACCTTGCAAGTACCTTATTAAAAATCACTTTTCCTTATCTATGGTTTGTCAGTATTACGGCCTTATCAGGTGCGATATTAAACACCTATGGTCGCTTCGCTGTCTCGGCATTCACACCAGTATTGTTAAATGTAGGTATTATCGCTTGTGCTATATATTTAGCGCCGATTATGGATAATCCCGCTTTCGGGCTAGCTTGGGGCGTATTTTTAGGCGGTTTTCTTCAATTTGCTTTTCAATTACCCTTTTTATATCGAGCTGGGGCGCTAGTTAAACCGACATGGGCATGGAATGCTCCTGGAGTCGTTAAAATACGTAAGTTGATTATACCGGCACTTTTTGGCGTCTCAGTGACGCAAATTAATTTACTACTGGATACCATTATTGCCAGTATGTTGATCACGGGCTCTATCAGTTGGTTATATTACGCTGACCGGTTATTGGAATTCCCACTCGGTTTATTTGGTATTGGTATTGCCACCGTAATACTGCCAAGTTTGGCAAAACTACACACCAAAAAAGATACTCAAGAGTTCAGTGACACAATAGATTGGGGGCTGAAAGTTGTTTCCTTATTTGGTTGGCCTGCGTTGGCTGGACTGATGGTATTAGCACAACCGATTATTATGGTGTTGTTTATGCGTGGTGAATTTACTCAGCACGAAGTATTGCAAGTTTCTTATGCGTTATTTGCTTACCTTTCAGGTTTGCTCAGCTTTATGTTTATCAAAGTATTAGCGCCTGGCTATTATGCCCGTCAAGATACTAAAACACCGGTCAAAATAGCGATTAAGGCGATGGTCGCTAATATGGCTTTTAATTTAATCTTAGCGCCTTTTTTTGGCTATGTCGGTTTAGCTATTGCGACGACGTTATCCGCAACGTTAAATGCCATGATGCTCTACCATGGTTTAAAGTCAGCTAATGTTTTTCAGTTATCAAATAAAACGTGGTGGTTTATTGCACGCTTGGTATTTTCAGCGACGGTAATGGCGCTCATTGTTTATTATATCTCGCCAGCATTTGATGTTTGGCTTACATTAAGTTTTTTTGAACAAGTAATACAACTTTTGATCTGTATTGTCTTTGGCATATTAAGCTATTTAGTTTGTTTATTATTGTTAGGTATTCGACTTTCAGATCTGAAAGTCGCCGGGAAATCTGCTGATTAGTGTTAGATTTATCGTAAAAATAACTACCGCTAAGGGCTGATTCTTATTGCTGACTGATATATAATTCAGCAGTTTTTATTCTTTTATGATTTAGCTAATGGTAAATATCTATTGGCAGTAAGGTTTTTTTATTAAATGCAATTAACACGTGGCATTCATAACATGCGGATTAACGTCGATGAAAATCGCCAAGGTTGCGTGTTAACCATTGGAAATTTTGATGGCGTTCATTTAGGGCATCAACAAGTTATTTTAGCTTTGGTTGAAAAAGCACGAGAGCTTAACTGTGAAGCTGCTGTATTAGTGTTTGAACCGCAACCACAAGAATTATTTTCCCCTGAAACTGCACCGGCAAGGCTATGTCGATTACGTGATAAGTATGTGTTATTAAAAAATCTTGGTGTGGATAGATTAATTTGTATCAATTTTAATAAAAAATTTGCTAGTCTAAATGCCGAGACTTTTATTAAAGAGCTATTAGTAAAGCGTTTAGCAATAAAACATTTGATTGTTGGTGATGACTTTCGTTTTGGTAAAAATCGTCAAGGCAATTTTTCCATGCTAAAAGCGGCAGGAAAGCAATTTGGCTTTTCAGTCACCGATACCGCAAGTCATAAGTTAGCAGGCTGTCGGGTTAGCAGTACGGCAATTAGGCAATTATTAGAGAAAGATGATCTGAGCGCAGCAAAAAGTATGCTCGGACGACCTTATTCTATTATTGGTAAAGTATTTCATGGTGACAAACGTGGCCGTGAAATGGGCTTTCCTACTGCTAATGTCAGATTAAAACGTCGGGTTTCTCCCGTTTCTGGGGTATACGCGGTGCAGGTAAAAAGCCAGTTTGGTCAACACTTTGGTGTTGCTAATGTTGGTTCAAGACCAACAGTTGCCGGAATTAGGCAGCAGTTAGAAGTACATATTTTTGATTTTAATAACAATTTGTACGGTGCAGTCATTGAGGTAGTTATGTTGAAAAAACTCCGCAGTGAACAAAAGTTTAGCTCGTTAGCTGACCTTATAAAGCAAATTGCTATAGATACAGAACAGGCCCGCACTTTTGTGCAGAACTTAGCTTAATATAATTCGGTTAAGAAAACACCACATAACACTAACGAGAATATTAGTGACTACGACAACGGATATTAATTTTAATGAGTGATTACAAACAAACCCTAAATTTGCCTGCAACTTCTTTTGCGATGAAAGGAAATATGGCAAATCGTGAACCGAACATGCTAAAAGAGTGGGCTGAAAAAGATTTATACGGTCAAATTCGTGCTGCAAAAAAAGGCAAGAAATCATTTATTTTGCATGATGGTCCTCCTTATGCAAATGGTAATATTCATATTGGTCATGCTGTTAATAAAATCCTTAAAGATATTATTGTTAAATCAAAAACTTTATCAGATTTCAATGCGCCGTATGTGCCTGGTTGGGATTGTCACGGTTTACCTATTGAATTAATGGTAGAAAAGAAAGTCGGTAAGCCAGGTAGTAAAGTTTCGGCTAGTGTTTTTCGCGAAAAATGTCGTGAATATGCTGCTAAACAAGTTGATGGTCAGCGTGACGATTTTAAACGTTTAGGCGTTTTTGCTGATTGGGATAAGCCTTATCGCACGATGGATTTTGGTACTGAAGCGAATATCATTCGCTCATTAGGTAAAATTGCTGAAAATGGCCATTTACATCAAGGCTTCAAACCTGTGCATTGGTGTACTGATTGTGGTTCATCTTTAGCAGAAGCAGAAGTGGAATACAAAGATAAGCAGTCTCCTGCCATTGATGTGAAATTTACGGTTGTCGAGCAAAGTGTTGCTGATAAATTTGATCACCCTGAAAATCATCAAGGTGAAGGTAGTGTTTCAGTTGTTATCTGGACAACAACACCATGGACATTGCCCGCTAACCGTGCGGTTTCAGTGCACGCTGATGTTGAATATACGTTAGTGCAATGTGAAACAGAGCAGGGCAAAGAGCGTTTCATCATTGCCTCTGATCTTGTAACGTCTTGTATGGACCGTTTTGGTATTGATAGATATCATGCTTTAGGTTTTTGTAAAGGCAGTGCATTAGAGCTTGTACAACTTAAGCATCCATTTTATGACTTTACTGTGCCGGTTATTCTTGGCGATCATGTTACGACTGACTCGGGTACAGGTTGTGTGCATACTGCACCAGGTCATGGTGTAGAAGATTTTGTTGTTGGTAAGCTGTATGACTTAGAAGTGGCGAATCCTGTCGGTGCTAATGGCGTTTATTTGGAAGATACTGAATTATTTGCAGGTCAGCATGTATTTAAAGCGAATGCCAATGTCGTTGAAACCTTGAAAGAACACGGTACTTTAGTACATCACCATGCGTTAGAGCATTCTTACCCGCATTGCTGGCGCCACAAAACACCGTTGATTTTCCGTGCTACACCACAGTGGTTTATTAGCATGGATAATAAAAGTTTACGTCAAGATTCATTGAAAGAAATTGAAAAAACCCAGTGGATCCCTGACTGGGGCCAACGTCGCATTGAATCTATGGTTGAAGGTCGTCCTGACTGGTGTATCTCACGTCAACGTACGTGGGGCGTACCTATGGCATTATTTATTCACCAAGATACTGGCGCATTACACCCTCGTAGTATTGAGCTAATTGAAACGGTAGCAAAACGTGTTGAAGAGAAAGGCATTCAAGCATGGTTTGATTTAGACGCGGCAGAGCTAATCGGTGACGACGCGAAAGAATACGTTAAAGTTCCAGATACCTTAGATGTATGGTTTGATTCTGGCACTACACATTATTCTGTTATTAATGCTCGTGAAGAGTTTGATGGTATCGCCGATTTATATCTTGAAGGTTCGGATCAGCATCGTGGTTGGTTTATGTCATCAATGATTTCTTCTGTTGCGATGAACGGTAAAGCACCTTACAAACAAGTGTTAACTCATGGCTTTGTGGTTGACTCTAAAGGTCATAAAATGTCTAAGTCATTAGGCAATGTCATCACGCCGAAAGAAATTACTAATACTTTAGGTGCTGATATTTTGCGTCTGTGGACAGCGTCGGTTAATTACACGCAAGAAATTACTGCCGGTGATGAAATATTTAAACGCCAAGCCGACGCTTACCGCCGTATTCGCAATACCTCGCGCTTTTTGTTGTCAAACTTAAATGGCTTTGACCCGAAAACAGATTCTATTGCTTTTGATGATATGGTGGCACTTGATCGCTGGGCGGTTGATAAGGCGGCACAACTGCAAGCCGAAATTATTACCGCTTACGATGAGTATGAATTTCATGTGGTTGTTCATAAGTTAATGAACTTCTGTACTACAGAGCTAGGTGGTTTCTACTTAGATATTATTAAAGACCGTCAATATACAGCGAAAGAAGACAGTGTTGCTCGTCGTTCATGTCAAACTGCAATGTATTTAATTGCAGAAGCAATGACACGTTGGATGGCTCCTATATTGTCATTTACCGCACAAGAAATCTGGCAAGCATTACCAACACCATCAGGTGAACCTCGTGAAGAGTTTGTTTTCACTGGTGTTTGGTTTGATGGCTTACCAAAAGCTTCAACAACGAGTGCTTTAAATAATGACTACTGGAATGAGCTTTTATTAGTGCGTACAGAAGTAAACAAAGCCTTAGAAAATGCTCGTAAAGAGAAGCAAGTAGGTAAAGCACTCGAAGCAGCGGTTACTTTATTTACCACAGCTGAATTAGCTGAAAAATTACAACAATTAGGTGAAGAATTGCGCTTTGTATTGATTACCTCTAAAGCCACTGTTGAAGTTGTTGAAAGTGCTCCTACAGATGCACTAACAACTGAAGTTAACGGCTTATGGTTAACGGTTTCTCCAGCAGAGGGCGTTAAGTGTGATCGCTGTTGGCATGTTACTGAAGATATTGGTCAAAGCGAACAACACCCTGAACTTTGTGGACGCTGTATTACTAACGTTGACGGCGAAGGTGAAGTACGGAAATTCGCTTAACACTTTAAGTGGTTAAATCAGTAATGTTAAAACGTGTAGTGCTTGAATAAAGTCTGCACGTTTTCTAATTATTACCATAATAAAAATAGCGTTTTCAGCGCTACGGAATATTAGAGACCTATTTATGAAAAATTTATTTACCCAGACCGGACTACGCTGGTTATGGTTAACGATGATTTGTTTAATTGCAGATCAAGTCACTAAGCAGTTAATTGTAAATAATATGGATTTATATCAATCGATTGAAATTATGCCTTTTTTTAATTTGACCTATGTACATAATCTAGGTGCAGCATTTAGCTTTTTAGCCGATCAGGGCGGTTGGCAACGTTGGTTTTTCACGGCAATAGCTGCTATTGCCAGTGTTATTTTTATTGTTTGGTTAGCTAAAACTCCGAAACAGCAATCGTTACTCTCTGTTGCTTTTGCTTTGATGCTCAGTGGAGCAGTAGGTAACCTTATTGATCGTGTACTATTTGGCTATGTTATTGACTTTTTAGACTTTTATGGCTTTGGTTATCATTTTCCAGCCTTTAATATTGCTGATTCAATGATATTTATTGGTGCAGCATTAATGATTTTCGATTCATTTAAAAATGGTGAAGCGAACAAAAAAACACAAAGTGTTAATTCTTAAAGAGAAAATTTTATGACAAATTTAGTAACAACTGTATCTGAAATTATCGCTCATATTACCATGAAGCTAGCTGATGGCTCTGCGGCAGACAGTACAAAAGTGAATAAAAAGCCAGCTAAAATAATGATGGGTGACGCAAGTATCTCACCTGCATTTGAAGCGCAATTGCTTGGTATGAAAGCGGGGGAAAGTAAAGAGTTTACTTTAGCCGCAGTTGACGCATTTGGAGAGCCCTTACCTGAGAATATCCATTACATGGATATCAGTAAGTTTAGTGAAGAAGCGCCGGCTAAAGTAGGTAACATTATTACCTTTACGCAACCGGGCGGTGAATTACCTGGTATGATAAAAGATGTTACAGGTAACTCTGTAACCATTGATTTTAATCATCCTTTAGCAGGGCAAGAAGTGACGTTTGTTATTGACGTTGTTGAAGTTAAGTAATTTAAAAGTAACGAGAATATTATGGAAATTATTTTAGCTAACCCTCGCGGATTTTGTGCTGGTGTTGACCGAGCGATCAGTATCGTCGATAGAGCATTAGACTTATTTGAAGCGCCTATTTACGTACGCCATGAGGTAGTGCATAACAAATTTGTGGTCAATGGTTTAAAAAGTCGTGGGGCAGTATTTGTTGATGAGCTAAATGAAGTACCTGATGACAGTACAGTAATTTTTAGTGCTCATGGGGTGTCAAAAGCTGTGCGCAATGAAGCGAAAGATCGTGGCTTAAAAGTTTTTGACGCAACTTGTCCTCTGGTTACTAAAGTCCATATGGAAGTCTCTCGCACTAGTCGTAAAGGTGTTGAGTGTATTCTCATTGGTCATGCAGGACACCCAGAAGTTGAAGGAACTATGGGGCAGTATGAAAGCGAAGTAGGTGGAATTTATCTTGTTGAATCAGCCGAGGATGTTGCAACATTAGTCATTAAAGATCCGACCAAGCTTTATTACTGTAGCCAAACTACCTTATCTGTTGATGATACTAGCGATGTAATTGATGCTTTAAGGTGCAAATTTCCATTAATACAAGGGCCTCGCAAGGATGATATCTGTTATGCAACACAAAATCGTCAAGATGCCGTTCGTTCAATTGCTGAGCAAGTAGGATTATTGCTTGTTGTTGGTGCAAAGAACAGTTCTAATTCAAATCGTTTGCGTGAGTTAGCGGAAAAAATTGGTACGACATCTTATTTGATTGATACAGCTGCTGATATTGATGCATCGTGGTTAGATGGTATTGAAAAAGTTGGTGTAACCGCCGGCGCGTCAGCTCCTGCGATTTTGGTGCAACAAGTTATTGAAGCGCTTAAATGCTTAGGTGGACGAGAAGTCATTGAATATCCTGGCAGGGAAGAAAATACGGTATTTGCTGTGCCGATAGAATTACGCTAATCTAAATTGATGTTTTTTGCAGTTATACTGGTATTTGACTTTTAAATGACATGATAACTGCAAATTTAGTTTCGAGTAATAAAAATGTTTTAAAAATAAGGAAGTTTTTCTCGATATAATGATTTAAGGTCTAAGTTAATGCAGTTTATTCATGCGACTTTTAACACATATAGACTTATATTAAATAGTGACTCCTCTGTTCTCTATCTGCGTGCTAACTCGTCTAAATTTAGCTATTCTTCTTTTATCTTTTTCAGCTATAGTAATCATATAGGTTGTTTTTTATACTTATTTAAAGGGCGATTAACTATTGAATAATACACTTTTCCGTACTCCAAAAAACAAATTTTCGCTAAATAAAGGCATGACATTTATTGAAGTGTTGATTGCTGTATTTATTTTGGTTACCGGGATTTTAGGTGCTGTAGCTATGCAAGCAACCGCTAAAAAAGGCAGTTTTGATGCTATGCAACGTTCGGTGGCATCGGCCTTGGCACAAGATATTATAGAACGTATGCGTAGTAACAATCCTGCGGCACTAGCGGGATATGCGGCTACAAACTATGGTGAGGCCTTAGATGCCTTGCCTGAAAAACGTTGTAATACCCTTGCTGGAGTATGTAGTTCGGTAGAAATGGTGATTAACGATAAATATGAGTGGGAAATGTCGTTGATGGGAGCCGATGTTGTTAATGATGGTAATAATATTGCTGGCTTAACTGGTGTCAGAGGCTGCATAAGTCAAGCCGAAAATGCGGTCACTGTGGTGATCAGTTGGGAAGGGCGGACAGAGATTTTTGATGCGAAAAAAAATAGTTGTGGTACAGCAGGCAGTAAAAGGCGACAAGTGATAGTTGAGGCATTTATAAACTGATATGAACAAGCAACGTGGATTTACGCTAGTGGAGATATTTATTTCCCTTGCGGTTGGTTTAGCATTATTTGCTGGCGTACTGAGTGTTTTCGTCGGTATGAAAACCACTAGCCAAGAAACAGCCACTTATGGTGAACTGCAAGAAAATGGTCGCTTCGCTTTAAGTGTGCTTAGTGATGATTTATTAAAACAAAATTTCTGGGGAGATTATACCGGCACATTAGATAAATCAATGTTAAATGCAGTGCCAAATAGTGCTCCTAGTGATGAATGTATCGGCGAAGGTTTAAATAATGGCACTTTTCCGGCAGGGATTGGTCACTTTAGAGCGCTTTGGGGGCAAACAGTAACAAATAGTTCAATTATGGGATGTATCGAGGATGCAAAAGTTGCATCCGACGTTATTCAGTTTAAAAGGGCAATATCAGAGCCATTAACATTAAGCACAGCTCAACAATATTATATAATTTCCAACTTAAGTGAAGCGTCAATATTCACGGGGACGACTATTCCTAAAGTGTTAAATAGTCAACTTTGGGAGTATCAACATCATATTTATTATATAAGAGAAGAAGTGCAAGGCAATAATACGGTACCCGTGTTGATGCAAGGGCGATTAACAAAAAAAATGACTTTTGATCCGATCATTGATGGTATTGAAATGATCCGCTTCATGTATGGCTTAGATACAGACTCACCCGATAATGCCGGCTATGGTATTGTTGATACTTTTGTTTCGGCAGATAACATGACTATCACTCAATGGGATCATGGTAACGATAACCGGATTTTGGCGGTACGTATATATGTGTTGGCACGTAGCATTCTTCCTGATAGTAAATATACTAATAGTAATACATATAATTTAGGTGACCTACCGGTCACTTTTAATGACAATTATCGGCGATTATTATTTAATTCAACAGTAACGCTATATAACGCAGGAGTCGACTCATGGTGAGTTCGAAAGTCAAGACAAGTGCTTTTAATCGACAAAAAGGTGTGGTGTTGATTGTCTCATTGGTTTTTTTAATCGCTTTAACCGCTGTTGCTGGCGCTTTGATGCAAAATACGACGTCAGATATGAAAATGTCGGGCGCGAGTGAAGATAAAGTTGTAGCTACGCAAGAAGCAATAAGTGCCAGCGATGAGGTGATGTTTAGGCAAATTAATGGTGGCTTAGGTAATAATGCCTTTGCCTTGCCCTTAGTTAAGTTTCCTGTTGTGGTAACAGATACCTTAACTAAAACTAATATTGGTAGTGATACCACCGCTGATATTAAGATTGCTAATAATGATCTAGAGTTAGAGCCATATTGTCCGCATTCTCGATCAGCTTCTTCAACACAAGTTTTTTCTTGTAATGTATTACGTGTGCAGGTGGTTCGCGAATATGGACGAAAAAATACCAATACTGTTGTCGTTAATACCGGAGTTGTTCAACAACTTTTGCGATAACGCTAGGGTGTTTTAGCTGAATACTGGAGTTAACATAATGAAAAAATATCTGCTGATAAGCCTATTGATGTTTATCTCGACAATGTCTTTTAGTGAAGATATCGAGTTATACGTTAGTGAGGCGGTTAAACTTGCGGGTGCAAAAACCCAAGTACTGATCATTCTTGATAACTCCGGCAGTATGACGACAGAAGAAACGGTTAAAATTAGATATGACCCAACAGAAAATTATCCGGCAATTCCTAATACAACCAAGTTTTCAAGTGAGTATTTATACTATAACAAAGGTGATGAGATACCTAAACCCGACACCTCAACAGAAAATCGCCGTTTTTTGGCTTCATTAAATGGCTGTGATAGCGCTAAATCATCTTTAATAAGTAAGGGGTTTTATACTGCTCATATTCGACGCTACAAATATAAAAATAATACTGGTCAATGGCTAAATCTTTCAGACAGTAACGGTTCTAATATCTATGTATTAGATTGTGAAGACGATGTTTTAAGTAACAATCCTAACAATGCCGATGGCGTTGAACCTGGTTTTCCCGTTAACTATTTAGGGGATAAAAATAATCCGGAATACTTCACTGCTGATGAAAGTAATTCAAATGTCGTGTGGAGTGGCACATTAATCACACTTTATACCGATAACTATTTACGTTGGCATTATGGTAATAATACGCAAGAAGAGACGCGAAGCCGTATGGAGATGGCGCGAGAAAGTATTAATGATGTGATTAATTCAGCACCTTCCATCGACTTTGGCTTACAAATCTTTAACTATAACTATGGTGATAGCTCAAATCATGGCAACGGCGGTCGTATTGTGGCGGGCATAAAGGAAATGACCGATGAGAATAAAACGACACTCCTTGATCTGGTTAATAATGAAGTTAATGCCAGAGGAAATACACCTTTATGCGAAACGCTTTATGAATCATCTTTGTATTTTTCTGGGAAAAATATTGAGTATGGTGATGATGATATTAATATTTATTATAATGACGGTAGCATTTACTACACAAAAAATGTTCCACCTAGAGATACCGACCCTTCCGTTGAATTATCAAACAAATATGTTAGCCCTTTTTCAAGCTGTAGTAATAAAGTTTATGTTATTTTAATTACGGATGGTGTGCCCACTCAAGACCATCATGCCGATGGTAAAGTCGAAGGCTTATCTACTGTCGATGATGGCACTACTATTAACTTCACCGGCAGTAAATATGATGGAAACTATCTGGCCGGCCTTGCAGAATGGATGAGTAATCAAGATCTTAATACTCAGCTATCAGGTAAACAAACCGCAGATATCTATACCATTGGCTTTAGTGACGGTGCTGATGATGCTGCGCCCTTATTAAAAGAAACTGCAAGACTTGGCGGTGGGAAATACTTTCGTGCGACAGATAGTGCGCAGTTAACTGCGGCTTTGGTTGGCGCTTTGGAAGATTTAGAACCAAGCAATGATAGCTTGACATCTGCGTCAGTGGCAGCGAATAACTTTGACCGCACAGAAACCTTAAACTCAGTTTATTACGCTATGTTTCAACCTGATAATGGACCACGATGGCAAGGTAACTTGAAGAAATATAAAGTTGTTAGTAATAAACAAGTAGGAAAACATGGTAAACCAGCGCTTGATGTTAATAGTGGTCATTTTTCGGAACAGGTAACAAGTTTTTGGTCGCCAGATAACTCAGAGGATGGTGATAAGGTTAGTGAAGGTGGCGTAGCTGAAATGTTGCGTAGCAAAATAAACCGGGTTATTTACAGTGATATTGGTACTGCCGGGACTTTAGCTTTGTTAACTGAAACTCAAGCTGAAATTTCGCTTGGTGGTAGTCTTGAACTTGCGACTGAAATGGATGTTGCCGAAGATGATGTTGGCACTTATTTAAATTGGGCGATGGGTAAAAATGTTGACAGCGTTAAATTAGATGATGGCACTACACCCATTATGCGGCCAGATGTTTTTGGTGATCCTCTACATTCTAAACCTTTGGTGATTAACTACGGCACCAGTATTAGAGTTGTCATTGGTACTAATGCTGGAGCGCTTCATATGTTTGAAGATAAAGGCGCCACTGTAGATGAAGATTGGGCATTTATGCCGAAAGAATTTTTTAACAATATTAAACCATTAAGAGAAAATTACGCAACGGCTGAAAAAGTTTATGGTATTGATGGCAGTATCACATCATATATAAAAGATAATAATGGCGATGGCATTATTAATGGTACAGATAAAGTCTGGGTGTTTTTTGGCTTGCGCCGTGGAGGCTCATCTTATTATGCACTTGATATCAGTAATCCAAGTACGCCAAGTAAACTATGGCATATTGATGCAGCATCAACAGGGTTTGGCGAACTCGGCCAGTCATGGTCACAACCAAAGCTTGGTTACTCTAAATTAAATATAAATGGCACTGGTAATAGTGCTGTAGCAGCACCGGTATTATTTTTTGGCGGCGGTTATGATGTAGCAAAAGACTCTTCAACTCCAGGAATTGCCGACGTAAAAGGGCGTGCTATTTATATGGTTGATGCCGCAACGGGGACACTAAAGTGGAGCTTAGCGCCACTGGGAGCTGATAGCACTTTTATTGGCACTGATAGTATTCCATCAAGTATTGGTATATTAGACAGCGACGGTGATGGCATGATTGATCGTTTATATACCGGTGATACTGGTGGTAATGTTTGGCGTGTTGATATGCCAAGTGCGATAGCTAATGACAGCAATGATCCTTGGACGGTATTTAAATTGGCAGAGTTTGGGGGTACAACCAATAGTACTGATTTACGTTTTTTTAACGAACCATCGATCGTACGCACTTTTATCAGTGAAACGATTGAAACTGAAGTGACGGATGAAGATGGTAAAACGATTAAAATCGTTAGCCATCAAGAAAAACCTTATGATGCAGTACTTATTGGTAGTGGCGATAGATCTAATCCTATTGGTATAGATACCAATGACCGTTTTTTCATGATTAAAGATGAACATATTAAGACCCAGTCTTTTTATAGTGCAGTAGAGCCAAAAGCTCCACCAGCTTTGCTAAAAAATGATTTGTACGATTACACTGATGATCCCTTTGCTAAAACCTTAACAAGCCAAGAGCGTGAAGGACTCGAAATAGCAGTGAGTAATAAATCAGGCTGGTATATCGACCTTGTTGAAGGCACGGGAGAAAAAAGTACCGCAGATGCCATTGTTATTAATGGTGTTGTTTATTTTACGACATTCATTCCGCCGAACTTAGAGCCGAATGTTATTCATTGTGAACAACCTAATGGCACGGGATTATTATATGCTGTTGATCTTGCATTAGGCACGGCTATATATAACTGGAATGAAACTACGCCTGATGCAGAGCCGGTACGTAAAGTTGAAATTAATGAACAGTTTTTAGGTGCACCAACCTTAATTGTTGTCCCTAATGATGATGGTGATCCCGAGACAGATGATGATGCAGTAGGTAATATCATCGTTGGACGAAAAATAATACCGGTTGGTTTCACGCTACAAACGATGCGAACCTATTTGTATATTAGTGAGGAGCAGTAATGGCTAACATTAAGCGACTTAAAGGCTTTACCTTAGTTGAGTTATTAATGACAGTGGCGATAATTGCTATTTTGGCATCTATCGCTTTTCCTGCTTACATAGATTTTGTTACACGCTCAAACCGTACCGAAGCACAACGAGAATTACTGAGGATGGCTAACCTTCAGGAACAGTTTTATGTTGATAACAGAGCGTATACTAATAATATGACAGAATTGGGCTTGGATAAAGACCCGTTTATCACCGAAAATAGTTATTACAGTATTGATGCTGCATTGGCTGATGGTGGTTTTGTACTAACGGCGACCGCGCTTGAACCACAAAAATCTAATGATACTCAATGTCAGAAATTATCAGTCAGTGAAACAGGGGAAAAACTACCCGCTAGTGCTTGTTGGGAGCAATAAGATGAAAAACATAGCCTGTATTATTTACATACTGTTCATCGCTGCTAGTTTTGATGTTAGCGCTGAAGCTCAGATGAAAAATAAACACAAAGTGGATGCTAAATGCCATGTCGAGTTAACTAGTGATAAAGAGATTATTTATTTTGCTAGAGTGAAGGAAGCTGACATTAAAAAGTTGCTTGATACTTTACCTAAGCGTAAAGTGCTGACATCGTTATCAAAGGATAAGAAACAAATCCAAAAAGTATTCGAATGTGTTCTCTTAACGGCAAAATTTTCCTCATTGAAAGCGAATCGTTTGTTTGAAAATCAAGCACGGTAAATAAATGTTTTATTATCGCTAAAGTTATTTATTGTCGTTAATCAGTTGGTATTGTCCTCATTCCCGCTTAAAAGCTAGGACTTTACTAAAGCTCGTATTTTCATGAATAAAGCACACTAGCTACAGGATACATCAGTGCCGTTCCTATTCTCGTCTTTATTGTCATTATCAGTATCAGAAGTTTTATATAACCGGCCGGATAATGAAATGTTAATGCCACGTGACAAATCAGTATTACCTTTAGGGCAATAACTAAAAGTGCCATTTCCACCTGAAACTAACCGGCCTGTAGGAGAGAAAACAATAATAGTTTGACTAAATTTTAAGCTATCACCGCTAGCCACTTTAGCTTTAACTTTAATAAGTTCTTCATTGGCGCTGTCAAAGCTTTTATTATTTGCTAATGAATTGCCATTATTAGTAAAGACACTTAATTCGTTTTGCCAGTTTGTGCCACAACTTGTGCCACTTAATGGACAGACAGTTACATTTTTACCATTATTAACCGCACTATTTCTCGCTGTTAATAGTAGTCGATGTAATTCACTTATTTCGTTATCAACACGTGATTGCAATATAAAGCCACTTAAACTCGGTACGGCAACTGCGGTTAATATACCTATAATAAATATACCAATAAGAAGCTCGGTAATGGTAAAGCCAGATATGATTTTTTTGGCCGATTGATTTTTATTGTGGTTTTTAGGCATTACGACAGCCAAAGTTAGGGTGATATTTTACTTATAACATTGTTCTCTATACTCAGCCAGCAAATTTGTTTTACTCTTATTATCTTCCGTACCGAAATTTTATCGATCAAATAAGCGGTTTTTTAGCTTAAAGAACAATAATTCATGCCGACAGTCATCACTAAAATTAGGCTCAGTTGGCTGTGCATTCCAAGGCTATACGCTCGAATATTTATTATTTTTTCGCAAGATTTCCTTGAGACGTATTATTAATGACGACACAAGTAGCCCTCAGCTTTTGTTAAACGTTAAGAGCTTTATATTTCTGGCTCGATCATTCCAGCTAACGAGTTAAGTACATTTGATTAAGGCACCAGTGCGTCTGATATTTTTTTGATTGGTTTTATTTGCGGCGCTTACATAAGCTCGACCTGAAGTAGCGACAACAATGCCTCTATTTTTATCATTATGACCTTTAGGGCAGTAGCTAAAAATGGCATTTTGCCCCCAGCCCGCTAAATGTCCTGTGGCTGCGTATGTTAAGCCAATACGCGTTTTACCGTACTGTAGTTTATCACCGACTTTTATTGCGTCTTTATGAGCAATAAGTTGTTCATCGAGTGAGGGCTCATAGATCTTATTATTGTTAATATCTATAAATACACTCAGCTCCTGATGCCATAAATTTTTGCATCGGCCGTTGCTATCTAAAGGGCACAGAGTGACTTTAGAGTTGGCACTTATCGCGGTATTCCTAGCAATTAAAATTAAACGGTGGAGGGTAAAAATTTCATTGTCTACACGGGTGTAAACAATGAAATTGTTGAGACTTGGGACGCCGATGGCAATTAAACTTAGCAGTATCGCTAATGAAACCAGTGTTTCTATGATGGTAAATCCAACGAACTTTGACATAACAACCATTCCTTAGTTGAGTACGTAGTGCTACGCTATTTATAGTCAAAATCTCATGATTATTCCAAGTGAAATGAGTTAATTTTCATATATTGTTGGAATTGCTAAACGCTTATGTTGTGTTTTCATATAGATAGCAATTATTTTATTTTCAATTGCTTTATCGGTGTTTTTACCTTCCAAAAAGTCATCTAATTGCTCGTAACTCATGCCTAAAGCGTCCTCATCTTTTTTGCTTGGTGTCAGCTCTTCTAAGTCAGCGGTAGGGGCTTTTTCAATCAATTGCTCAGGAGCGTTTAACGCGCGAGCAAGTTGTTTTACTTGGCGTTTAGATAAGCCAAATAAAGGGGCTAAATCGCAAGCACCATCACCCCATTTGGTAAAGAATCCGGTTATATTTTCAGCTGAATGATCTGTGCCTAATACTAAACCACCTAATATCCCAGCAATATGGTACTGCATCACCATACGAGTGCGAGCTTTAACGTTGCCCTTAGAAAAATCTACCGCTGCAGCAGAGGCCTTAAAAATATCAGCCTCTTGTAAAGCATTGATTGCTTCTTGATGTATACCTTCTACACCAGAAAATATATTAGCACCTAAGCTATGGCTCGGCTTTATAAACTGCAGGGCGAGTTGTGCGTCATCTTCATCTGCTTGCACATCAAAGGGAAGTCTAACGGCAATAAACTGATATTTTGTACTACTTTCAGCGTTTTCATTATTTAAAGCGTCAACCGCAAGTTGAGCTAAACGTCCGCAGGTTGATGAATCAATGCCACCACTAATACCTAGAATAAGTGATTTCAGTCCTGACTGTACTAACTTATTTTTAATAAAGTCGATTCGACGTTTAATTTCAAACGCAGTATCAATTTCAGGTAATACTTTCATTTCATCGATTATTGCCTGGGCGTTCATTATATTTCCTTTAGGTGATAAGTGAATATGCGAGTTAAACTGATTTTTAGGTCAGGATTAAAGCTAGTGTAACAAAATCTATCTTTGATTAGAATTTTTGCACTATAGCTGTAAGTGAATTCTGTGTACAATCGCTTGATGTTAGGCTGTGATGTAGATAATAATAATTATCAATGAAATGCTGAGTTTAAAAATTAACCTATAGGCTGTGAAAATGAAAAAGATAGAAGCGATAATTAAACCATTTAAAATGGATGATGTACGTGAAGCGCTAGGCGAAATTGGTGTAACAGGCATGACAGTATCTGAGGTAAAAGGCTTTGGGCGACAAAAAGGTCATACCGAGCTTTATCGAGGCGCTGAATATATGGTGGACTTTTTACCAAAAGTGAAACTAGAAATTGTAGTGAAAAAAGAGAATGTTGAACGTTGTGTAAATACTATTTTAGAAACGGCACAAACCGGAAAAATTGGTGATGGTAAAATATTTATTACTGACGTCGAGCGCGTGATTCGTATTCGTACCGGGGAAGAAGACGAAGAGGCTATATAATAACGAGCTGATTAGCTGACTATCTAACCATAGGCTTTACTTTCATCATAGCGCCAAGACAATTAAAAATACCAGCATCTGCTGGTATTTTTAATTGTAAGTGAGTATTCAGTTATTGATATGGATTAATTAATACTACTTAACGAGCGGGTTGTTAGGATAATTTGCGGCTAATACCTGCTTAGCGTTAATTTGTAATTCAGTTAAGCCTAATTCTTCATAACACATGATCATAATTTCTAATGCGGCCTCTGTTTCTGGACTAGGAGAAAAATATTCAACAATATATTTTCCTCGGTTAGCAGAAGACACATAAGCTTCACGCTTGAAATAGTAACGAGCAACTGATAATTCATATTTCGCTAAACGTGACTTAATTGCGAGCATACGTTGGCGAGAATCGGCAGCATATTTACTTTCAGGGTACTTTTCTAAAACTATTTTTAAGTCATTAAAGGCATCACGTGCAGCGGTAGGATCACGGTCTGAACGATCGATGCCGGCTAAATCTTGAAATAAATTCTCTTGCGTGGCTATATTGATCAATGCTCGCATATAGTAAACGTAATCTATATTAGCGTGAGCAGGATTTAGGCGAAGAAATCGGTCAGTTAATGCTAGTCCTTGAGCAGCATCGCCACTTTTGTAATAAGCGTAAATTAAGTCTAATTGGACTTGATGAGAAATTGGTCCATAAGGAAATCGAGAATCTATCGCTGATAAAATTTGAATAGCTTTTTGATATAATCCATTATCAAGTGACTCTCTTGCATCAGCAAATAATGCTTGTGCAGATTTGTCTGGTATTTTTTCAATTTCTTTCTCGTTTGTTCCTGAACAGCCCACCAATGCTAACATTAGCGTAAGGCATATTATTTTTATTGTCATTTTTTCCATAGACTTCAATATCACTACTTTGTTTTAGTTAAAATAAATATCTTCCCCACTAGAATTACTTAATGTAATTGCTTTAGCAAAGAGGTAAAATAAGCATTGGCATTCTAACCTAGCAATCATGCCTTGCACAGTGCTAATTAATAGAGAGTTTAATGGCTGAAATAATTCAACACCGGGACACAGTTCCCGAATCATGCTTAGGTAAGCGTTTTGACCAGACTTTGGCCGAAATGTTCCCTGATTATTCACGTTCACGATTAAAAGAGTGGATTTTGGCCGGTCATGTTACGGTTGATGGTGTCGTTGTCGACAAAGCGCGCGAAAAAATGTTTGGTGGTGAAGAAGTTGCCATTAATACTGAAGTTGAGGCCGAAGTTCGCTTTGCTGCCCAAGATTTACCTTTAAATATTGTTTATGAAGATGATGATATTTTGGTGATCAACAAGCCTGCTGGCTTTGTTGTACATCCAGGAGCTGGCAACCCTGACGGTACGGTGTTAAATGCCTTGTTACATCACTGTCCGCAGTTAGATGTTGTGCCAAGAGCTGGTATTGTTCATCGCTTAGATAAAGACACTACGGGGTTGATGGTGGTAGCAAAAACAATTGCTGCACAAACTAACCTGGTTGAATCGTTACAAGCACGCGAAATTACCCGTGAATATGAGGCTATTGCCAATGGTACTATGACCGCTGGCGGCTTAGTTGATGAGCCTATTGGGCGTCATGCAACAAAACGTACGCACATGGCGGTAACTTTTTCAGGTCGTCCGTCGGTAACGCATTATCGTGTAATGGAGAAATTTAGATTACATACACGTTTACGTTTACGTTTAGAAACAGGTAGAACACATCAAATTCGTGTGCATATGGCACATATTACTCATCCATTAGTGGGAGATCCTGTTTACGGCGGTCGTCCGCGTCCACCAAAAAATGCTTCGGAAGAATTGCGTGAAATGCTACGCCAATTTAAGCGCCAAGCATTACATGCGGCAATGTTATCTTTATATCATCCTATAACCGGTGAGCAAATGACCTGGCATGCTGATATTCCTGACGATATGGTGGCACTGACTAATATTTTACGTGCAGATACTAAAAGTAATTTAAGTGATAGTGACTACTAAATTACCTGATAACATAATGTTTATTAAATGGCCAACCGATAATGTGTTGGCCTTTACTACCAATAGATTACCATCACCTAGCCCATTATCTGTTCGCAAATCACAATATTTACTATCAAGTACCGCGAATACACAAGATGAGCACTCAGCATTTTCTGCTTTTAACTTAGGCGATCATGTCGGTGATTGTGCTGAAGATGTTGCTTTTAATAGAATATCTCTACTTCAATATTTGCCTAAACAAACAAAAATTCAATGGTTTGAACAAGTTCATGGCAATCATGTCGCTGAAATTCTTGATTATGAAAATAAAACTATCATTGCTGATGCTGCTATAACACGTAACAAACATATTGCTCTGGCAATAATGACCGCTGATTGTTTGCCTATTTTATTGTCGAATCAAGAGGGCAGTGAGGTTGCTGCTATTCACGGTGGTTGGCGCCCTTTATCGACAAATATTATTGAGCAAACTATTGCACAAATGCATAGTTCGCCAAGTGATATTATTGCTTGGATGGGGCCTTGTATTGGGGCTAAGAAATTTGAAGTTGGCCAAGCGGTAAAACAGACGTTTTGTGAAATTTACACACCTTTTTCTGCTGCATTTTCTCCTTGCGAATCCGTGACTAGTGATTCTAAAACACCGAAATATTGGGCTGATTTACAGCTTATCGCCAAGTTACAATTGTTAACCTTAGGAGTTAACAATATTATACAGTTGAGCGAATGTACCTATAGTAATCAAATAAAATATTATTCTTATCGTCGAGATAAAAAAACCGGACGTATGGCTAGCGTTATATGTTTAAATCCTACTTAGCTTCCCTAGTTTTTAATACTTTTTTTTGCGCTAAATCAAAAGTTAAAGCACCATTTCCTTGAAAATGTTGATGGCTGTCCTTATAACATAGATAACTAAACTGTAAGCCCAGTAATATGGCATTAGGAGAACGTTAATGCGTTTAGAACGATTTACCCAAACTTTTCAAATAGCAATATCTGATGCGCAATCCATCGCATTAGGTAAAGATCATCAATTCATTGAACCTGTACATTTAATGCTTGCGTTGTTAAATCAAAATGCGAGCAGTATTATTCCATTATTAAAAAGTGCCGGTATTAATGTCCGAACACTAAGAACGCAAGTAGAAACGGCAATAGCTGAATTAGCGCAAGTATCAGGCACTGGAGGAGAAGTGCAGCTATCGTCTGCAATGGGCAATATTTTAAATCTTTGTGACAAGTTTGCGCAAAAGCATGGTGATAAATTTATTTCTTCTGAAATATTCGTTTTGGCAGCGTTACAGGATAAAGGTAAGTTAGGCCAAATTCTAAAAGGTTTAGGCGCAAATGAGCAACGAATTCAAGATGCAATAGTTCACATTCGAGGTGGAAAAAAAGTCGACAATGAAAATGCTGAAGAAGCCCGTCAAGCTTTAGAAAAGTATACCGTTGATTTAACCGAAAGAGCAGAGCAAGGTAAGTTAGATCCTGTTATTGGTCGTGATGATGAAATCAGGCGTACCATTCAAGTATTACAGCGTCGTACTAAAAATAACCCGGTATTGATTGGACAGCCTGGGGTGGGTAAAACTGCAATTGCAGAAGGTTTAGCACAACGTATTGTTGATCATGAAGTACCCGAAGGCATTCGCAATAAACGTGTGTTGTCACTTGATATGGGGGCGCTTGTTGCGGGCGCAAAATATCGTGGAGAATTTGAAGAGCGCCTTAAAGCGGTACTTAATGAGCTAAGTCAACTTGACGGTCAAGTGATACTCTTCATTGATGAGCTTCATACCATGGTCGGTGCCGGTAAAAGTGATGGTGCGATGGATGCTGGTAATATGTTGAAGCCAGCCTTAGCGAGAGGCGATTTACATTGTGTTGGCGCAACGACATTAGATGAATATCGCCAATATATTGAAAAAGATGCCGCTTTAGAGCGACGCTTTCAAAAAGTATTGGTAGATGAACCTAGTGTTGAAGATACTATTGCTATATTACGTGGCCTTAAAGAGCGCTACGAGCTTCATCATAATGTAGAAATTACCGATCCTGCGATTGTTGCTGCGGCAACTTTGTCGCATCGTTATGTTAGTGATCGTCAATTACCAGATAAAGCTATTGATCTTATTGATGAAGCTGCCTCTAGTATTCGTATGCAAATGGATTCAAAACCTGAAAATTTAGACCGCTTAGAGCGCCGTTTAATCCAGCTAAAACTAGAACAACGTGCGCTAGCAAAAGATTCGGATCCGGCTTCAAAAAAACGTTTGGACTTAATCTCAGACGAGATTGTTACTTGCCAAGCGAGCTATGATGAATTAGATGAGGTCTGGAAAACAGAAAAAGCGGCATTACATGGTACACAAGCGATTAAAACTGACTTGGAACATGCTCGCATAGAGCTTGAAGCTGCACGTCGCGTTGGCGATCTTAATACCATGGCTGAATTACAATATAGCCGCATTCCCGATCTTGAAAAACAGCTTGATCTTGCCAGCCAAGCAGAAATGCAAGAAATGACCTTACTACGTAATAAAGTGACTGATGTAGAAATTGCTGATGTGTTAAGTCGTGCTACCGGCATTCCGGTATCAAAAATGTTGGAAGGGGAGTCTGATAAATTATTACATATGGAAGATAATCTTCACAAACGTGTTATTGGTCAGTCTGAGGCTGTTGTTTCTGTCTCGAATGCTATTCGCCGTTCACGAGCAGGCTTGGCAGATCCTGACCAACCCATAGGATCATTTTTATTTCTTGGACCTACAGGGGTTGGTAAAACCGAATTAACTAAAGCCTTAGCGCATTTTCTATTTGATAGTGAAAATGCCTTAGTACGAGTTGATATGTCTGAATTTATGGAAAAGCATTCTGTTGCACGTCTGGTTGGTGCGCCTCCTGGTTATGTTGGTTACGAAGAAGGTGGTTATTTAACGGAGTCGGTAAGGCGTAAACCGTACTCAGTTATACTACTTGATGAAATAGAAAAAGCGCATCCAGATGTTTTTAATATTCTCTTACAGGTTTTAGATGATGGACGTTTAACTGATGGACAAGGTCGCACGGTTGATTTTAAAAACACGGTTATCATTATGACCTCAAATATTGGCTCTGATATCATCCAAGAATATGGTGATGACAGTCAATACCAACAAATGAAAGCTAGGGTAATCGCAGAGCTCGGTCAACACTTTAAACCTGAGTTTATTAACCGTGTCGATGAAACCGTAGTTTTTCATCCATTACTTGCCGAGCAGATCAAAAACATTGCGAGTATTCAGATTGCGGCTTTGACTAAGCGCTTAGAAGAACGAGATATAACCATGACGTTATCTGATGAGGCATTATCTTTTGTCGCTGCGGCAGGATTTGATCCGATTTTCGGAGCAAGGCCTTTAAAGCGTTCTATTCAGCAAGAAATAGAAAACCCATTGGCACATAAGCTATTGGCTAATGAATTCTTAGCAGGCGATCATATTGTTGTCGAACTTCGTGATGGTAAGTTGAATTTTATTGCTAAAAATCGAGACTCTTAAATAATTAATTTCGATTAGCCTTAGGAGTATTCAAGCCGACATGTTTATTGGTTTATTTCTGACAATAAACTTCGGCTTGTTTTTTATTCATTGCTAGCTGTTGTTTTTTTTCCAAGCTAGTTAGTACTTTCATATTATCTTCTGCATCCTTATATTGAATTTTATCAAAGTTTTGCAAGGTTTTAATATTCTCACGAGCAGCAATACACATACTGTTATCTACAGCTCTTTGCTTGCTGGTATCAGCGTTAAACTGATTATTTGACGCTGCGTCTTCAGGTGATTTTTTTTTATTTACTACAGTCGATAGGCTTTTGTTATTTGTCATACTCATTTCAATATAATTATCATGGTCTGGTTGATTTTGGCTAAAGTGAACAATATTATTTTTATCAACCCAACGATAAACCGTTAATTTTGCAGCAGCTGAAACATCGACATAAAGTAATATCATTAAAAGTAGAGTGAAAGCCTTCATGTTCATAGCGGTATCCATCCATAAGTTAATGCCGAACTGCTTTTATTATTTTCATCAAATACTAGGGGCTGTTGATCTTTCATTTTAGTCTCTGCTATTAACTAATTTTTGAGGTAACAAGGCGAAAAGTGTGTGATTTATCTACTTTAACAATTTTCAACGATGTTAGGTTTAAAATTAGCCATAGCCCCTTGGGTTGCCTTGAAAAAGCATCAATATTTGTTGCTTATACCAATTCTACTAAGTTTCTTCCCACTCAGTGAAATTTAAAGGCTTAGCGGCACAGGTTCACCGTTCCAGACTGAACCTAAGTACATCCATGTGAGAACCTTGTCAAAATCAATCACACCGATGGTAAGTCTTTTAAAATCACCCTTAGCGAGCTTACCTGCGATTCGATAACCGCAGATAATTTCTTTCATATATAATAACGATATTCAAAAAATGATCGTTGTTCTCAAGCCGCTGGTAAGCGCCGAGAGAGAGCAAACTTAATAGGTTTGGTATTAATATGTTTTTGGATCAACCAAACATTATATAAAGCGCCTCGATTGCCAACTTTTTCAAGTGCTACATAGCCATAAAGTGAAAGATCAACAGCCCCTATTAGTTTAATAAATTTAAATTCGAGTAATACCTACTGTATTTTATAACAACACCAAGGACAGTTTACAAACTTTCGACTTATAAATAGGTAATCATTTACACGACAACTATTGTTCATAATTTTACATATGCTAGATTAGCAGTCTCTATTATTCTTAACGTATTATGGTTTCTCTTATGCCAGATAAACATGATGATGATTCATTGCCAACACGTGGCATTTATCTTTTACCTAACTTATTAACCACAGCAGGACTCTTTTCAGGTTTTTATGCTGTAGTGTCTTCAATGAATGGTCATTTTATAAGTGCCGCCGTCGCTATTTTTATTGCCATGATATTTGATGGTTTAGATGGGCGGGTAGCTCGTATGACCAATACACAAAGTGAATTTGGTGCTGAATATGACAGTATGGCAGATATGGTGTCATTTGGTATTGCTCCAGGTTTGGTTGCCTATAATTGGGCACTATCAAGTTTTGGTAAATTTGGCTGGTTAGCTGCGTTTATCTATGTTGCTTGTGCCGCGTTGCGCCTCGCTCGTTTTAATACACAAGTAGGGGTTGCAGATAAACGCTATTTTCAAGGCTTAGCCAGCCCAGCAGCAGCAGGAGTAATTGCGAGTCTTATTTGGGTTGGTAGCGAATATCAGATTAATGGTGAAGAATATGGCTTTATCATTGGGCTTGTTACCATCATTGCGGGATTATTAATGGTCAGCAACTTTAGGTATAACAGCTTTAAAGATGTTGACTGGAAAGGTAAAGTTAACTTTGTTTTCGTCTTATTAATCGTACTGGTATTTGTCGTTATTGCTTCTAGCCCAGAAAATATTTTACTACTCATTTTTGGCGTATATGCTTGCTCTGGTCCCTTTACGACTATTCGATCAGTGAAAAAATTAAAATTAGAACATGTTTTGGGAGACGACCATGATGCAGAGTTTCGTAATGAAGAGTTAAATAAGTCAACAGAAACAGTAGAAGAAAATACGGAAGCAGAAGTCAAAGATACAAAATAAGATGATGTACTCACGATTAGCTTGTTTTTTAGTGGTTAATCGTGAGTGATGTTAAGATTATTCAGCTTGATGTCATACAAAAGATGGCCCAAAAGAGTGTAATTAAAGGTTCCTTTGATTTATTAGAACAAAAAAACAACGTTGTGATTGATTAATCAGCAAACAGCCTTGTTTCTGTAATTTAATTGCATTTAGCTGTTGACGTGAGGCGAGA
>TARA_R110002049_G_scaffold23781_5_pt1 | contig 66369 bp, 66 predicted proteins | sample TARA_R110002049 | Tara Oceans TARA_R110002049 (sample SAMEA4396941) | marine metagenome | biome: Polar Biome; feature: [SRF] surface water layer (ENVO:00010504); material: water (ENVO:00002006), including particulate matter (ENVO:01000060) such as... | depth 5 m | reverse complement strand
CATGCCCCATTGCAGCACCATCGCACGGGCCAGCGCACTGGCCTGTTGGATGTCACCGGCCGGGCCATTGGACACGGAATCGGGGCCGTATTTATGGACCTCAGCCGCCTTGCCCGCCATCGCCATGGCCAAACGCTGGTGGCATTCGTCCTTGAACATGTTCAGCCGGTCAATCTCGGGCAGGCTCATCACCATGCCGAGCGCCCCACCGCGCGGGATGATCGTGGCCTTATAGACTGGATCACATTTTGGCAGAGACATCCCCACCAGCGCATGTCCCGCCTCGTGATAGGCTGTCATCTCTTTCTGTTCGGCCGTCATCACCATGGAGCGGCGCTCGGGCCCCATCATAACTTTGTCTTTGGCCTGTTCGAAATCAATCATCGTCACAAAACGGCGTCCCACGCGCGCAGCCGTCAAGGCCGCTTCGTTCACGAGGTTAGCCAGATCAGCGCCCGAAAAACCGGGCGTGCCGCGCGCGATGATGCGCAGGTCAACATCGGGGCCAAGCGGTGTCTTGCGCGCGTGCACGCCCAAGATCTTCTCGCGGCCTTTGATGTCTGGATTTGGTACTGTCACCTGACGGTCGAAACGACCGGGGCGCAGCAACGCAGGGTCCAGAACGTCGCGGCGGTTGGTCGCGGCAAGGATAATGACGCCTTCGTTGGCTTCAAAACCGTCCATTTCGACCAGCAACTGGTTCAGGGTCTGTTCACGTTCGTCATTGCCACCGCCATAGCCGGCGCCACGGTGGCGACCGACGGCATCAATTTCGTCAATAAACACGATACAAGGTGCGTTTTTCTTGGCCTGTTCAAACATGTCGCGCACACGGCTTGCGCCGACACCGACAAACATCTCAACAAAGTCGGAACCCGAGATGGTAAAGAACGGCACGCCCGCCTCGCCTGCGATAGCACGCGCCAGCAGCGTTTTACCCGTACCCGGAGGGCCCACAAGCAGCGCCCCTTTGGGGATTTTACCGCCAAGACGCGAGAATTTCTGCGGGTTGCGCAGGAATTCCACGATCTCTTCCAGCTCTTCCTTGGCTTCATCAATGCCTGCGACGTCATCAAAGGTTACGCGGCCCTGCTTTTCGGTCAGCATCTTGGCCTTCGACTTGCCAAAGCCCATGGCCCCGCCCTTGCCGCCGCCCTGCATGCGGTTCATGAAATAAATCCAAACCCCGATCAGCAGCGCAATGGGCAGCAGCGACATCAAGAAAGTTTGAAAGCCCGACTGCTGCTGTGGACGCACTTTTACAGCAACATCATTGTCGATCAGCAGCGTTGTCAACTCGGCGTCGTCCGGTTTAACGGCAACGTAATCGGCGCCATCAGTCTTGCGGAACCGCACCTGTTCGCCATCCAGCGTAACATTGCGAACCTCGCCCTGTTTGATCGACTTCACAAACTCGGAATAGCTGATCTCGTTGTTCTGTAGCGACCCACCAGAGCCGCTGAACAGATTGAACAGCGCCAAAACCAGCAGCAGCAAGACAACCCAAAACGCCAGGTTACGTACATTGCCCAAGGACATTCTCCTAAATCTAGAAAGCCGCAGGCAAGGCCCGCAGCCGATGGGGCGCACCCTAACCGGGCCACCGCCCCATTAAGATAGACATGATGCGCCCATGTTCAATGCGATAATATCGCAGCAAAGAAGGTCTCTTCACCGCCGTCGACTTGCACATGCCACTTCTCGCCGTGCCCGGCAAGGGGCGCAGCCAGTACAACGTCACCCTGCCAGATCGCAGGCGACGATAAAAGCATTGTATGCGGCCGCCCCGTTGACCGCCAATCGGGGCATTGTTTCAGCCCCTCGCTGCCCAAGACACGTACCGTGACATCCCGCCGCCCCATGGCGTCGGGTTCATCGCGGTGCACCACGCGCCAGCGGCCATCCCACAGGCTATCAAGGCCGCCCTTTAGGTCACGCACGGCGTTGAGTTCGCGGAATACCCAGATGCGGCCGTTGACGCGCCGCGCGTGACAGCCATCAAGGGTCGCTGCTTCGCCACGGCGCAGGGCCAAGATCATATCGGCCACGGCCCGACGGCGGGGCGGATAGCTGCTGCCACTGACCCAGTTTAGCGCATGGATAAACAGCCGGCGCTGGATTTCGTCAGGCAAGATGCGCAGCCCCCGGTCGTCGATCACCACCGCACCGCCATCAATCTTCACAATTTCCCGGGCAGCCAGAAAACTCTGCCAGTCCAGTGCGGTACGCGCCTGCGCCATATTCGCCGCAACCTCGGCCAGACCCAATGCGTCGATGCCAAGAGGGGCAAGCACATCTAGCGCCTGACGCGCACGAATACGGTCATATGTGGGATCTTCATTGCTGGGGTCATCGCACCAGTCGATGCCTTGGTCTGCGAGAAAAGTTCGCAGATCCGCGCGCATCGCCCCCAGCAAAGGCCGCAAAAGGGTGATACCGTTGCGCGGGCTGCGTCGGGCCATCCCCGACAGACCGTCAACGCCCGACTGCCGCGCCAGCCGCATCAGCACCGTCTCTGCCTGATCATCAGCCGTATGCCCCAGCGCCACCGTTTTGAGGTCACGCGTTCTTGCCCAGTCTGCAATCAGCGCATAACGCGCCTTGCGTGCCGCGTTCTGCAAATTGCCCTGACCATCCCACCCGCGCCAGTGCAGCGTATCATGTGGGATATTCAGCCGAGCGCATTGGTCTGCGACAAATTCAGCTTCTTTCGCTGCCTCTGGGCGTAACCCATGATTTACGGTGACCGCGCGCAGCTGGCAGTCGTTTGGGGCACAAAACTTATGCAGCAGATGCAGTAAGGCGATCGAATCGCCGCCCCCCGACACCGCCACACCCAGAACATCAGGCGGGTGCGACACAAAAGCTTCAGCAATCTGGCGCTTTAGCCGGTCAAGGGTGCTATCAGCTGAGCCAGGCATCCAAATTCAGGAACAGGCCAGACTTTGGCGCTGGCTCTCTGCTTGGGCAACGATGGGGTTGCCAGGGAACCGCACAGCCACTTCGCCCAGGGTGACGCAGGCCTCTTGGGTTTGGCCCAAGACACCCAGCGCCCGGCCAAGCTCGAACAAAGCTTGTGGGGCCACCGGACCGACCGGGTCACTGCTGAAGCTAGCAAGAAAGGCGCGCGCAGCCTCGCGGGTGTCGCCCATCCCGTTCAAGGCTTCACCGCGTCGCAATTCCGCTTCGGCGGCTAGCGGACCGCCGGGGTAGGTCTGATTGAAGGTCGCAAAGAGGTCTGCGGCGCTGCGAAAGTCACTGGATGCGAGCGCCTCCTGCGCCCGCTTGAAGTCAGCCTCTTCGCTGACCGCCAGTTCAGACTGGTTGGTCGGCGTGGCCGGGGCCGTGATCGGTGCAGCAACAGACGTCTGGTCTTCGCCACCCAGCGTCGAAGTTGTGCCAAGCGTTGAAACATCGCCGCCTTCAAGTTCGACCAAACGGTATTCCAGATCACCGATGCGGTTGGTGCCATCGGCAACGACCCGGTTGATTCGGTTCTCCAGCTCCTCACTTTTCGACGTCAGGCGCTGAAGCTCGCTTTCCATTGTGTTGACCCGTTCGAGCACCGATCCGCCGGTAGCTTCGACCGTGGCCCCGCCCGTCGTCGACAGCTCGCGCCGCAACTTTTGCACTTCGACGTTGAGGATTGTCAGTTGCTGACGGATATCCGCCAGCGTCTGATCGTCTTGCGCCACGACGGCACCGGGGCTGGCGAGCAGCCCCAGAACCATCACGAAAACGAACCGTTTAAACACCATGGATTTCACCCTTTAGCTGGTCAAACCACCGGCAAGCACCGTCACGGCGCGCCGGTTCTTGGCATAACAGGATTCTTCGGAACAAATCTCGATGGGGCGTTCCTTACCGTAGCTGATGGTCTTGAGGCGGGCGGCAGGCACCCCCTGCGACAGCAGATACTCACGCACCGCATTGGCGCGACGTCCCCCCAGCGCAATGTTGTATTCGCGGGTGCCTTGTTCATCGGCGTGACCTTCGATCACGGCCTGATAATCGGAATTGGTCAACAGCCAGCCCGCCTGCCCATTCAGGGTGGCACGACCAGTTTCGGTCAGCGTGGACTGGTCGACCTCAAACAGGACACGATCGCCGATGGCCTGCTGGAAATACGCGGTTGAGGTTGGATCACTTGCGCTACCAGGTACGATGCCGCCCGCCCCCACGCCGGCGCCTGCGCCTGCATTCACGCCGTCACCGGCGCCGAAACGATTGGGGTTGGTACAGGCCGACACGGCGAGCGCCGCAACCAGAATAGTGCTTGTCAGAATACGTTTCATTGCTACTGCCTCTCAGATGGTGGCGTTTCTTATGTGCGTTCTTTACCACAGGCCTGTGACGTTTGGAAATGTCTCAGGCCTGTTATTATGTTTACTTTTGCAAGGGCGACCACGACGGGTCAGACCCCCCCTCAGGGGTGCTTATCGGACGCAGGTTGCGGCCCGAAATATCCACTGAATACAGTGACGATGCGCCGCCTGCCCCTTGGGTTTCACGGGCAAACATAATCACACGCCCGTTGGGAGCCCAGGTCGGACCTTCGTCCAGAAACGACGCCGTCAGCAGCCGTTCTTCCGATCCATCCAACCGCATGACGCCGATGTGAAACCGCCCCTTGTTCTGCTTGGTAAAGGCCACCAGATCGCCACGCGGCGACCATACCGGCGTGCCATAACGCCCTTCTCCAAAGGAAATTCTAGTGGCTTCGCCGCCGGTTGCAGGCATGACGTACAACTGCTGGCTGCCGGAACGGTCGCTTTCAAACACAATGCGGCTGCCGTCTGGCGAATAGCTGGGCGCAGTTTCAATGGCCGGTGTATTCGTCAAGCGCACAGACTGCCCGGATGCAATATCCATGGAGTAGATGTCGGTATTACCCCCTTGCGACAGCGAATAGACCACCGTCTGACCGCTGGGCGAAAAGCGGGGCGCAAAGCTCATCGTGCCTTCGGCGCTTTCCAGCACCCGGCGCTGAACACTGCCGATATCCAGCACATATATGCGCGGAAATCCGCTTTCGTAGCTGGTGTAAAGCACCCGGTCACCCGCGGGCGAGAATCGCGGCGCCAGGACGATGGAACCCGATCCGGTCAGGTACTGCACGTTGGCCCCGTCGTAATCCATGATCGCCAGACGCTTTTGCCGCGCATCCTTAGGTCCGGTTTCCGAAACATAGGCGACCCGGCTGTCGAAATAGCCGCCTTCGCCCGTAATCCGGCTATAAACGGCATCAGCCACTTTATGTGCCATACGGCGCCAACCATCGACAGTGCCGGAAAACTGCAAACCGCCCTGCCCGTTGGCATCCAACAACTCTGCGCCCGAAAAGACGTCATAGACGCGGAACTTTACGTTCACCGTGTTGCCGGTGACATTAACAGCGCCGGTCACCAGCGCCTGTGCGTTGATGGCCTTCCAATCTGCATATTGCACGGGCGCGTTGAAATCGCTGACCGACGAGATAAACGCACTGGCCGGAATTTCACGGAACAACCCCGTACCAACCAAATCTTCTGACACCACACGCGCCAGATCGACCGCCATCTGCCCCGCTTCGCCGGTTTCAGGCTGAAAGCTTGGTACGGCAAAGGGCAGCGGTTCGATCGTCGGATCGTCAATCACGATCCGCAGCGGCTCCGCCCGCGCGGTGGGCGCGGTCATCATCAGCGCCGTGGCCGCACAAACGGCCAGCAGTCCCAGAATTCGTGTCATCATGTTATCGGCTCCTCGTTGGATCGAATGTCATCTCGATGTCTTGCCATTGGCTATATTTCTCCTGCGGCAGGGAATAGCCCTTGCCGCCACAGCGAATAATTGCGCGCTTTGCCGTCTCAAACGCCTGTTTCGCAGCAGCGTCTGAACCGCCGGTCGCGCTTAGAAGCTTGATCGAACCGGCAACCGGGGTCCCGTCACTATTCATGTTCACGCCCACAATGATTGTAGTGCGCGCGGCGTCGGTGGACAGGGCCCCAATGTTCCAACACGCAGAAACCGCAACGCGCAGTGCCTCGCGTTCCCCCGATGACAGCGGCGGACCGCTTGGAACCGGCGCTTCGTTAACTGCGCCTGCCAATGCCTCACTGAGGGCGTCGTTGATGGCGCCACTGTCCGCGGTCGCTGGTTCAGCAGGCTTCGGCGTTGGTGTCTCGGCGGGCGCCTCAGCGGGTTTCTCTGTAGGTTTGGCCGCAGGGGTCTCTGTCGGTTTTTCGGCTGGCTTTTCTGCAACCACTGCTGGCTTGGGCGCTGCGGGTCGCTTGCCCGGCGGACGCGGCGACGCTTTCGGGGCCTTGTCGGCCTCGGTCACGATTTCAGTTGTGCTGTCCTCGGGCGTTTGTGCCTCTTGTGGCTCTTCAACCACGGTTTCGCCTTCGGCATCGGGGGCCACGGCAGGCTGTTCCTCGGTGTCGGGTTTGACCTCGGGTTCGGGCTGCACAACGGGTTCAGGCGCCACGCGGGGCACCGGGCGGGGGATTGGGCGCGGTGCGACCTCGGGGACCAGCACGGCGGTATCGCCTACGGGTTCATTTAGCTCCGGCGGCGTATCTTCGACCTCCGTCTGCGGCGGCAATGTCTGCTCTGTCACCTCGGGCGGCGTATCTTCCGGCGGGGTTTCAGTCTGCACCGGTTCCGGCTGCTCGATGACAGGATCCGGCTCTGGCGTCACTTCTGGTACGTCGGGGGTCGCTTCGGGCGGGGTGGGTTGCGCCACTTCGCTGGTCGACGCAGGCGGCTGCTGCGCCGCCGCGAGGGCGGCGTATTGTTCGCTGGAGATGACTGACACTTCAGTCATCTCAACCGGCAAATGATCAGGCGTAAAAATGCCGCCGAACAACAGCCAGCCGATCAGGGCCAGATGGCCCGCACCCGATATATAATGCCCTGTATCCACGGCTCAGCCACCCGACGTGTCGCTGCCATCCAGCGCGGGGCCGCCGATGTCGGTCACCAGACCAATGTTGGAAAAACCGCCCTTGTTCAACGCGCCCATGACTTCCATGACAACCGCATAGGGCACCTTGCCATCCGCTCGCAAATAAACGCGGTCACTGGCGCGTTCCGTGGCAATGGCACGCAGCTTGGTCACCAATTGGTCGCGCGGTGTCTCGGTGGTCTGAATCTGGATGTTGCCATCGGCGCTGACGGTCACGGTCAGCGGCTCTTCCGGCTCTGACGGCAAGGCGCTGGCAGCAGTCTTGGGCAGTTCAACGGGCACACCCACGGTCAACAGCGGCGCTGCCACCATAAAGATGATCAGCAAGACCAGCATCACGTCTACAAAAGGTGTGACGTTGATTTCAGCCATCGGCTGGCTGCGACCGCGTCTGCGCCCTCGCCCGCCTTGTTTCTTGATTACACCTGCGCCCATGGGTCAGCTGTCCAACTGACGGCTGAGGATGGTGGCAAACTCATCTGAAAACGCCTCATAGCTGCCGAGGATGCGGTCACTGTCGGCGCTGTATTTGTTGTAAAAGATAACCGCCGGGATCGCGGCCATCAGGCCCATACCGGTGGCCAGCAGCGCCTCTGCGATACCGGGCGCCACAACAGCTAGGTTTGTATTCTGCTGCGCTGCAATCTCGATAAAGGCGTTCATGATGCCGAACACCGTGCCGAACAGGCCCACAAAAGGCGCGGTGGACCCGACGGTGGCGAGGACCGGCAGGCCCTTTTGAAGCCGCTCGGCTTCCTTGGCGATCGCCACATCCATGCTGCGGTCGATGCGCGCTGTGGCGCCAGGGATCAGACCGCCGTCTTCGCGGTGCGACCGCCGCCATTCCGACATGCCGGACGCAAAAATCTTTTCGGCTGGCCCCTCGGGATCGGTCCCGATGGTGTCAAACAGCCCGTCCAACGGTTCGCCTGACCAAAACGCCTGATCGAACTGCGTCGCCTCGGCGCGTGCCTTGCGGTATTGAATGTATTTCTGAACGATGATCGACCAGGACCAGAATGAGGCCCCGATCAACATTATCATCACCAGTTTTACGGTCAGTGTTGCCTTCGCGAACAACCCCCACATGGAGAAATCAATCCCCTGTGCCAATGCCAGCGTCTCTGCTTCCATCTAAATATGCTCTTTTTCTGCTGCCCTTTACGGGGCGATCTGCCTCAAAGGCCTTGTTTTCCAAGGCTCCATTTGGGGCAAAACTATCTGACTGCAACTGGGATTGCTAGGATTATGGTATCAATCCGCCAGATCATCGCCACTTAAGCGAAGTTTCGCTGGCAAACGCATAGGTTTACCGGCTGTGGACATGCAAACTGCTGTCACCTTGGCGCGAAAAATCAGCTGGTCGTCGCGGTAAACGTCTTGATCAAAGACCCAGCGCACTGCGCCGGTCGCCGCGTGAGTCGTGCGTACCTCCAGCCGGTCGCCAAATCGCGCCACGCCCAGATAATCCGCCTCAACCCGCGTTACAGCAAAGACGATACCCGCGTCGCGCATCGCACGCTGATCAAGCCCCAGTTGCTCCACGATATCCGACCGCGCGCGTTCGATGTAACGCAGGTAATTGGCATAATAGACGATGCCCGCCATATCGGTGTCTTCGTAAAAGATGCGAACCGGAAACTTATGCATTACCCGCGCACCGCCACACGTGCCGCCAGCCGCAGGGCATGGGCGGCGTCATTGGCCGCAGGCGGCATCACCGGGTCATAGGCAGCGCGGATCAGATCAGCGACTTCAGGCCGCAACACCAAGGTATCATCGGCCAGCGCGAGCGGCGATTGCTCTTTAAACGCCGCATCTGACCACAGCAAAATCACCTGTACGGCCTGGCTTAACGCCAGAACCTGCGCCGACATATCGCGCAGCGCATCATCCATGCGCAGAAACACGAAACAGGCCTTGATCGCGCCCTGCGCGTCAAAGCGGAAAAACCGGTATTGGTTGGCCCCTGCCGTCTCCAGCCGGTCGACCAAGGGGCCCAATTCCGGCACCAGCTTGTCCATGCCCGGCACCTCGGGCAATTCCGACCATTCGGCAAAAAAGAACATCATAAGATTGCTGCCAAGCTCGGCGTCCATCTCGGCCAATTCATGCCCGGCCAAGTTCACGACGGCTTCAAGCGCGCCTTTGACCACTGGCAGTGCATCATCTTCGATACCAAAGACCACCGGCGCAATCGGCCGCCCCCAACGTGCAAAGGCAAACTGCCCGTCGCGGCGGGTAAACAAGGTTTCTATCTGCTCTGCGTCCATCTTCATCTTGCCAAATAAACTCAATTTTGACCCATCAACCAAACAGATCGTTTTGCCCCTTGGGCGCGGAAAGCCCCAGATGGGTCCAGGCCTTAGCCGCCAACATCCGCCCGCGCGGGGTGCGCTGGATCAGCCCCTGCTGCAACAAAAACGGCTCGATCACCTCTTCCAATGCATCCCGGCTTTCGCTCAGCGCCGCTGATAACGTCTCGATGCCCACTGGGCCACCCTGATAATTTTCGGCAATCAACGCCAGGTACCGCCGGTCCGCCCCATCAAGACCCAGATGATCGACGCCCAGGCGGGTCAACGCCATATCCGCCAATTCCCGCGTCACCCGGCCATCGCCCTCAACCACCGCAAAATCCACCACGCGGCGCAACAACCGCCCCGCGATACGAGGCGTGCCACGGGCGCGCCGTGCGATCTCGCGCGCCCCGCCCTCATCTGCGGGCGCGCCCAGTTTTCGCGCGTTGCGATCCACGATGATAAACAGCTCGTCCTCGGTATAGAAATGCAACCGGGTGGGTATGCCAAAGCGGTCGCGCAGCGGTGTGGTCAGCAACCCCATCCGCGTCGTCGCCCCAACCAGGGTGAAGGGCTGAAGCTCAATGCGCACCGTGCGCGCCGCTGGCCCTTCGCCAATCACCAGATCAAGCTCGAAATCCTCCAAAGCGGGATACAGCACTTCTTCCACTGCCGGGTTCAGCCGATGAATTTCGTCGATGAACAAAACATCGCGCGCCTCCAGGTTGGTCAGGATCGCGGCCAGATCACCCGCCTTGGCCAATACCGGCCCCGAGGTCATGCGAAAGCCGACACCCAGTTCGCGTGACATGATCTGCGCCAGCGTCGTCTTGCCCAATCCGGGTGGGCCATGAAACAGCGTGTGGTCCATCGCCTCGCCACGTTGCTTGGCAGACTGGATGAACACCGCCAGATTTGCCCGCGCCTCTGCCTGACCGACAAATTCCGACAGCATCTGCGGTCGCAAGGCGCGGTCAAAATCTTCGGGCAGCGGGTCCGGCCGCAAGGTGGGGTCTATATCAGTCATGTCGTCCCGTTATGCCGGAGGGTTGGTCGTTCTGCCAGAGGAAGGTTCAGCCAATGCCGACTGCCCGCACATACGCTCACCCTTTCGGGGCCAGCAGCTTGAGGGCCGCGCGGATCAACGTTTTGGTATCGGCCCCCGGATCATCGCCCGCCGCCTGCGCCACCGCCCCTGCCGCATCACCGGGGCCATAGCCAAGATTGCCAAGTGCCGACAACGCCTCGGACTGTGCCGATGCATTGGGTGCGGGGGCCTTGGGCGCGCGGCGCGGTGTGGCGGCCTCTATCACGCTTTCATCGACCGCCGCTGCCGCCTCGCCGTGGGCCTCTGCCAGCGTACCGGTCATTGCCATCACACCGGGGGCCTTGTCCTTGAGATCCAGCACCACACGCTGCGCGATCTTGGGGCCGACACCCTTTGCAGCCTTGACCGCGTTCCAGTCGCCCAGAGCGATGGCCCTGCTCACCCCGTCCGGCCCCAGCGTGCCTAGGATCGCCAGCGACGCCTTTGCCCCGACGCCTTGCACCGACGTCAGCAGACGGTGCCATTCCTTTTCCACCAGCGTCTGAAAGCCAAACAACTGCATCAAATCCTCGCGCACCACCAGATCGGTGAACAGCGCCACAACATCGCCCACACCCGGCAGTGCCGCCAACGTCCGGTCAGAGACGTAGACAAGATAACCGACCCCTCGCACGTCAATCAGCACATGGTCTGAGGCGCGGTAATCAATGCGGCCCGTAATCTTGCCAATCATGCCGTCGCCCTCGCCACCGCTTGTGCCAGTGTGCTGGCCCCGCCGTGATGGGCGTGACAGATCGCAATTGCCAAAGCATCCGCCGCGTCCGGCCCCGCGATGTCGATCCCCGGCATCTGCATGCGCACCATATGCGCGACCTGCCCCTTATCTGCATGGCCCACGCCCACCACCGTCTTCTTGACGGTATTGGGGGCATATTCACCCACCGTCAGGCCAAACTGCGCTGGCACAAGCATGGCAATGCCGCGCGCTTGACCCAGCTTCAGCGTCCCGGCCCCGTCCTTGTTTACAAATGTCTGCTCCACCGCCGCTGCCTGCGGCCGCCATATGGCCAAGACCCGCGTCAACTGCCCGTGCAGCGACAACAGCCGCGCGCCCAGATCATCCCCCTCAGAGGTGCAGACCCCATTCGCCACATGGGTCAGGCGGCTGCCTGCCACGTCAATCACGCCCCAGCCAAGGTTCCGCAGCCCCGGATCTATGCCAATCACCCGCATCTTTTGCCGCCTCGCTAAATTTTGTTGCTTTTTTGATGCACTAGCACGAAAGGCGAACATCCGCCAAGCCTTTCCGCATACGGATCAATTGCGACATCAGCAATGTCGCATCCAAACCACGCAGCACAAATGCGTCTGCTGCGACACCAAAACCGACACCGGAAAAAGCCGATCTTAGCTATATTTTATTAGGGTATCAGGCGGTTTTCGACCTATGCAAAAAGCGCAGGACACACATGCGTTTATGGGGATTGCGCGGGCCGCAATCTGCGCCTATCTGCCGCTCATCTTGTCAGGGAAACTGACTTAACGATCAATATAAAGGACGGCTCAAATGGCTGCTTTCGACACCACCCGCACAGCATACGGCACATCATCGGCCGTCTACCGCATCGTCGCATTCTTTGGTGACATGACCGCATCGGTTATCGCATGGAACGATTCCCGCGTCACCCGCAAGGCATTGGCCTCGCTGACGGACCGCGAACTCGACGACATCGGCCTGATCCGCGGTGACATCGACCACGTCGCTCAAAGCCACTTTATCCGCTAAGGGCGCTGCGGCGGGTCACGGCCTGCCGCAACCCGGCGGGTCCAGTGACCCTACCAAACAGTGCAAAAAGACAAAGCCGTAGCTGATTAACAGCTACGGCTTTGTCTTTGGAGGGCCGTGATACGCGCCCCTGACGAGGCGCGTGAATTTTTTTCAGCGACGGTTCAGCGCAATACCGGACCGACGGCATTTGCCATCGACTGTGTCACCGGGTCAATCGCCAACGCCTTCGCGCCCACTTTTTCCACCACGGTGCCGCGTCCAAGCTCGGACAGCCGCTCATTGTATGTCACGGGGCCAACCGCCGACAATGTGAACGCCTTGAATGCAAAGAACCCAAGCACGATCAGCAACAGACCTTTGACCGGAAAACTCCGGCTTTGGCGTTTGGGTGTGACCGTAATCAACCCATCGCGACCCACCTTGGTGACATAGCCGTGGGTCATCTGCTGATGCTTGCGCCCGAGCAGATTCAGACGTTTTACAAAATGCGCATGTGTTTCAACCATGACAGCCTCGATTAACAATCGGCCCCCACCGTTTGCTAACAATTGAATACATTTGAAATGTGGCAATTTCTGGGCAATTGCCCCAAATGCACCCAAAATGAGTACGAGATTATGTCTTTTTCTGAAGCGTTAACGTCGTCCAGTCAACAATGCTATCACGCTGTACCAGATTGATGCCAGCTTCGGCATAAACCGCGATCACCTCGTCCGCCTGTTCGTTTAAAATGCCAGACAGAATCGCATAGCCCCCCGGCTGCAAGGCCTGCGCCATGTCCGGCGCCAGCGCGACCAATGGCCCCTTCAGGATATTGGCAAAGATCAGATCAAACGGCGCTGCTGCGGCCAGTTGCGGATGGTCAAAGCCTGCCGCCTCGACACAGTCCACGCGCCCGGTCAGCCCGTTTGCATCGACATTCGCCTGCGCCACGTCTACGGCAACTTCGTCGATATCGCTTGCCAGCACGGTGTCGGGCCAGATCCGCGCCGCCGCCATCGCCAGCACCGCCGTACCACATCCAATGTCAGCGACCCTGCGGCCCTGGAACCCATCGGTTGCCAATTTATCCAACGCGCGCAAGCAGCCCAATGTCGTGCCGTGGTGGCCGGTGCCAAAGGCCATTGCGGCCTCAATCAGCAATGGCTCGCAGTCGTCGGGTACTTTGTCGGCATCATGGCTGCCATAGACAAAGAACCGCCCTGCTTCGACCGGGGAAAGTTCGCGGCGCACATGAGCGACCCAGTCCGTTTCCGGCAATTCCGAAACCACAAAAGGCTTGGCCCCCATCGCCGCTGCCAGCACCGCCAGCGCGGCTGCATCCGGTGTCTCCTCAAAATAGCCGCCGACCTCCCATAGGCCCGATCCATCTTCCATCTCGAATACGCCCACGCCGGTTGGTTCCGGGTTCAGCCGCTCCATCGCGTCGCCCAGCGCATAGGCGGGGTCGCGGCCGGCAAGGGTCGTGAGGGCAGTAAAAGTCGGCATGGGGCGTCCTATCTGATACGGTCGGCGTTGCGCATCCGGTAGGGCGACAGGGCGCCGGGGTCAAGCGCTGCGCGCCGTCCCGCGTTATTCCGCCACCTGCGGCAGGGCACGTTTCAGGATCGTTTCATGTCCGGGTGCCGGGTGGCGCGGGATCAGCATGGCGAGCACGAAAGACACTGCTGCCATCCCCGCCGCGAGAAAAAACACCGCCGCGGGCGAGATCAGCCAGAGCAGCCCCAGACCCACCGGCAGAAACACCGCCGCAATGTGGTTGATGGTAAACGCCACCGCCGCCGTGGGTGCAATATCCGCCGGATCAGCAATTTTCTGAAAATAGGTTTTCAGCGCCAACGCCAGCGCAAAGAACATATGATCCAGCACATAAAGCGCTGCTGCGATCACCACCCCCCAGCCCAGATAGTATACACCCCCATAGGCGAGGAACACGATGATCAGCCCGATATATTCAAACCCGAGCGCGCGGCGTTCTCCGAAATAGCCCACGGCGCGACCCATCAGCGGGGCAAAGATCATATTCGCCACCAGGTTGATGAGATAAAGCAGCGTAATCTCATGCACGTCATAGCCAAAGCGTTCGACCATCATAAAGCCGGCAAAGACGACAAAAATCTGCCGCCGCGCGCCTGACATGAATTGCAGCGCGTAATACAACCAATACCGGCGGCGCAGCACCATCGTCTTGTTTTGCACGGTGGGCGCTTCAAACTGTGGATAAGCCAGCATCGCCACCATCGCGATCAGCACGGTCACCCCGCCGCCGACCAGGTAGACGATATTATAGCTCAGGCTCAACGTCTCCCACAGTGCCATGATCACCAGATAAGCCACCAGTGTTGCAGCGGACCCTGCGGCCATCAACCAGCCAATCATCCGTGGCGCGTCTTCGATCTTGAGCCATTGCAATTGCAGCGACTGGTTCACCGTCTCATAATAATGAAATCCGATTGAGCTCAGCATCGTGATGGTCAAAATGCCGCCCATCGAAGGGAACCACGCCGTTACCGCCGTGGCAGCCCCCAGAAGGATCAGTGCAACAAGTCCCAAGACCTGCTCGCGCACGAACATGATAATCGCGATCACACCAACGGCCAGAAACCCTGGAATTTCGCGCACCGTGTGCAGCAAGCCAATATCGGCCCCGTCAAAATCCGCCACGTCGATAACAAAGTTGTTCAGCAGCGCCGACCAGGTGTTAAAGGCAATGGGCATCGCCAACGCCATCAAAAACAATAACGCCACCGGGCGGCGCCAGAACGGCAGATGCTTGGCATCGTCAAGGGTCACTAATCGGCTCATCCGATTTGCAATACGCCCCCACCGCGAGATTGACGAGATGCAAAGCACATAATCTATGTGCAAATACACAGATCACCCTGCCCAAATATGCAGATGTTTTACTTTTTTGAGTCAGAAATACCCTCGGGGTCCGGGGCAGCGCCCCGGCGGGTCAATAAAAACTCTGCGGGTCAATATCGACAGCGAGACGCAGATCCCCGGTCAACCGCACCTGCCCCACCCAACGGCTAAGTGCCTCCTGCAATGCCACGGATTTCTCAGCCTTGACCAACAACCGCACCCGATGCCGCCCGCGCACCCGTGCAATGGGGGCCGGTGCGGGGCCAAATACCTGCGCCCCCACCGCCCGCAACGGCCCGTCGCGCCGCGCCAACTGGTTGCCCAGCTCAAACACAGCCGCCGCGTCGCTGCCGCTCAGGATGATCCCCGCCATCCGACCATAAGGCGGCACACCGGCTTGGCGCCGCTCGCCCGCCTCTGCCGCCCAGAATTTTTCCTCTTCGCCGGCAAGGATCGCGCGGATCACCGGATGCTCTGGCTGATAGGTTTGCAGTAGGGCCGCACCGGGTGCCTCGGCCCGCCCGGCGCGGCCCGCCACCTGCCGCATCAATTGAAAGGTCCGTTCCGCCGCCCGCAGGTCCGACCCGGTCAGCCCCAGATCCGCGTCAATCACGCCCACCAGCGTCAGCTTGGGAAAGTTGTGCCCTTTCGCCACCAGCTGCGTGCCGATGATGATATCCGCGGCCCCTTTGGCAATCGCCGCAATCTCAGCTTTCAACGCGCGCGCCGAGCCGTACATATCAGAGCTGAGTGTCGCGATCCGCGCGTCGGGCCAAAGGGCTGCTGCCTCCTCGCCCAGCCGTTCGACCCCCGGCCCGATCGGCGCCAGCTTACCCTCGACCTGACACGACGGGCAAACCTCCGGCATCGGCTTCGTCTCTCCGCATTGATGGCAGACAAGACGTTTCAAAAACCGGTGCTCGACCATCCGCGCATCACAGTGATCACAGCCGATTTGTTCGCCACAGGCCCGGCAAAGGGTGATCGGTGCATAGCCTCGTCGGTTTATGAACAGCATCGCCTGCTCGCCGCGTTCCAACCGCAAATCCACCTCGCGTTTAAGTTCTGGCGACACCCATTTGTCGCTGGCCAGCCCCGCCTCGCGCATGTCGATTGCGCCCATCTGCGGCATGACGGCGGGCCCAAAGCGTGAGGTCAGCTCAAGCCGTCGGTATTTGCCCGCCTCCGCATTGGCCCAGGTTTCAAGGCTGGGCGTGGCACTGGCCAGCACCACCTGCGCCCCGCAGATCGACGCCCGGAGCACCGCCATATCGCGCGCATTATAAAGCACACCATCTTCTTGCTTATAAGACGTGTCATGTTCTTCATCGACGACAATCAGGCCAAGGTTTTGAAACGGCAGAAACAGTGCCGACCGCGCGCCGATCACCAGTTGCGCATTGCCCTCGCCGACCATGCGCCAGATGCGGCGGCGTTCGGTCATCGTGGCCCCCGAATGCCATTCCGCCGGTTTTGCGCCAAAGCGTTCTTCGACCCGCGTCAGAAACTGCTCGGTCAGCGCGATCTCTGGCAGCAGAACCAGCGCTTGCCGCCCGGCCCGCACCGCAGCGGCCACGGCTTCTAGATACACCTCCGTCTTGCCCGACCCGGTAACGCCACGCAGCAAAGTGGTGCCATATGCCTGTGCCGCGATACCCTCTGTCAGCACCGCCGCCGCTGCCGCCTGATCCGCGGTCAATGGCTTGCCTGGCAAATCAGGATCAAGGCGGCGAAACGGCAGGTCGCGCGGGCTGTCTTCTTCGCGCACAGCGCCCTGGCCCACCAACCCCTTGATCACCGATGCCGTAACCCCAGCCATGTCCGACAGTTCTTTCAGCGTGAAGGCCAAATCGCCGTATTCCTCAAGCACCGCCATCACACGCTGGCGGGCATCGGTCATACGTGTCGGCACACCCTCGCCTACGCGAAAGATTTTGCGCATCGACGGCGGATCACCCAGCCCCGGCGCACGCGTCGCCAACCGCAGCATCGCGGGCATGGGTGTCAGCGTATATGCGGCAGAGCGGATCAGAAAATCGCGCATCTCGTCGCGCATTGGTGCCACGTCCAGCGCCCGGATCACGTGGCGCACTTTTGCCAGATCATAATCCCCCGCCCCCGGCCCCCAGACGACGCCAATCACCTTGCGCGGCCCCAATGGCACTTCGACAAAGGCGCCGGCATGGCATCCCCCTTCGGGCGCGCGGTAATCCAGCGCGCGGCCCAAGGGCTGCGTTGTCATCACTGACAGCAAATCGCCATGATGGTAGAATTCAGCCATGTCCGCCGCGCACTCCCTGCCTGTTCGGGATTTCAGGCTTTAAGCATCGCAGATCATGCGGTAAAGCCAAGGCAACCGATACCGCTGTTAGCGATCACGTTCCAACCCGGAAGGAAAGCCCATGAAATTTTTCGTAGATACCGCCGAGATCGACGCCATTGCCGAACTTAATGATCTGGGCATGGTGGATGGTGTTACCACCAACCCGTCGCTGATCCTGAAATCAGGGCGCGACATCATCGAAGTGACCAAAGAAATTTGCGATCTGGTCGATGGCCCTGTCTCTGCCGAAGTTGTGGCGCTTGAGGCCGATGCGATGATCGCCGAAGGTCGCAAGCTTGCTGAAATCGCGGATAATATCACCATCAAGCTGCCACTGACATGGGACGGATTGAAAGCCTGCAAAGTGCTGTCTGGCGACGGCCACATGGTCAACGTGACCCTGTGCTTCTCTGCCAATCAGGCCTTGCTGGCCGCGAAAGCGGGTGCGACTTTCATCTCGCCCTTTATTGGTCGCCTTGATGACATCAACATCGACGGGATGGAGCTGATCCAAGACATCCGCATCATCTATGACAACTACGGTTTCGACACCCAGATCCTTGCCGCCTCAATCCGCACTGTGAACCACGTGCTTGAAGCCGCGCGCATCGGCGCAGACGTCATGACCGCGCCGCCAGAGGTGATCAAGAAACTGGCATCCCACCCGCTGACTGACAAAGGGCTGGAGCAGTTCATGGCGGATTGGAAGAAGACCGGTCAGAACATTCTCTGATATCGGCCACAACGCCGGAACGCAGCGCGCCAGAAGACCCCCGCCTGCCGGGGGATTCTCGCGCTCATCCGGCGTTGCTTTGCCAAGAACGTTTTGTGCCCGCGCCGCGACGGCGATCACCGCAGGGACGGATAGGCCTAGCCGACCTGCCAGACGCGAACCGTCCAAACAATGCGCAAAACCGTCACTGGGCAGCGGCACTGACAGTCAGATGTTCGGCGGACCAAAGCGCCGGCCGCAGTTCGGCCTCTGCCCCACCCTGACGGATACGGCGACACTGCCCTACCGGGATTGCCACGGCCATCAACACAGGATCAATGCCGCTTGCTGCATCATGTGGTGGCAACCCGGCGTGTAGGCCATCAAGTGCAACCGATACATCGCACGGCAAAAAGACGCTGGCCCCGCCAACGCCTGTATCCTCTTGCCAGGGGGTCAGCGGCGCACCCACGGCACCAACGCAACACACCACAGTCTGAAGTTCGATAGCCCGCGCCCGCGCACACCCGAACACGCGGTTGTATCCAGTGATCATGTCGGTCTTGGCCGGGATGATGACTAAATCAAGGTCGAGCGTCCCCAAGATGGACCAAAGCGCGGTATACTCGGAATCGAGGCAGATCGCGATGACGCAGCGCAAGCCGTTCCACTCAAAGACATTTATCTCCGTCCCCGCGATGGTGATACCACTTGCACCATTCGCCTCCAGCGGCGTCAGGCTCAACTTGTTCTGAACATGAAACGCACCATCGGGCGTGATGAACCATGCCTGATTCAGAAAACCTTGGGCGCCCGCGTCGGTCTCGACAAACACCGGGAATGTGCCGGGCACGATGGCGACACCGGTCTGCGCCGCCATCTCTACCAACGCGTCGCGCGCCAGCAGTGATGTATCGGCCAACCACCCCAGCTGCGACGCCGCAGGCAGATCGGCGGGGGCAAAATTCAGCCATTGCGCACAACAGAACTCGGGCATGACCAGCAGGTTCACGCCACGCGCAGCAGCGGCATCCATACGGCCGCGCACCTGCGACAACCACGTTGACAGGCTGTCAGGCACCACCTGTAGATTGGCAGCCCAAAGATCGGCAGATACGGTTTCCAAAACGAAAATTCCCCGCCCGAACCAGACCCCTCATGCTGCATCGGGCACATGCAGCGGGCAGCCTGCCTACGTTTCGACGCCTAGGCGACAATCTGCAAACAACACGGCCCAACCCGTCATGACGTCTTTTGTTCCCGATCGCATTTGGTGTACGTCTTGGTGCCCGCGTGACGCAGCCCGGCAACAAAACGACCATCTTAGCCATTCGTTAACCAACTTTAGGGCAGATTTTAGCGATCCCCCGTGTTAAGACACCGCAAATCAAAAAGAGACCTACATGAGCAGCAGCCCCAAAATCGACGATGCCCTGCGCGAAGCGATCATCTCAAAGCCCGATGTGATCTTGGATGACAGTGACGTAATGCAGGCGCTGATCGCCGCCAATGAAAAGGCGATGGGCGGCAATATCGTCGATCTGCGCGGCATTGCCATGGAACGGCTGGAAACGCGGCTCGACCGGCTCGAGGACACCCACCGCAGCGTGATTGCGGCAGCCTATGAAAACCTCGCGGGTACGAACCAGATTCACCGCGCGATACTGCGCATGTTAGACCCGGTCGAATTCGAACCCTTCCTACGCAATCTTGGTGGCGAAGTCGCCGAAATCCTGCGCGTCGATGCCGTACGGCTGGTTTTGGAATCGGTACAGAATGACAATGACCCTGCGGTGCAGCGCCTCGGCGATGTGCTGAGCGTGGCTGAACCGGGGTATATTGACGATTACCTGTCCCAGGGGCGCGGCGGATCGGTGCGGCAGGTGACCCTGCGCGCGGTTCAGGATGCGTCGGAAACGCTTTATGGGGACAAGGCCGACTGGATCAGGTCCGAGGCCTGCCTGAAACTTGATTTCGGCGCCGGTCGCCTGCCCGGTTTGCTGGTCATGGGCGCCGAAGACCCACATATGTTTGGCCCACAGCAAGGCACCGATCTGCTGACCTTCTTCACCGGCGTGTTCGAGCGCGCGATGCGCCGCTGGCTGTCTTGAGCGCGGCACCCAACACCCTGTTGATCAGCCCCGCGGCACGGGACGCGCTGCAAACCTGGCTTGACCACCAACGCGCCTTGAAAGGTGCGGCCGCCAACACGATCACTGCCTACCAAGGCGACGTGACCGATTTTCTGGCCTTCATCACCCTGCACAAGGGCAACACCCAAGGACTGGGCGCGCTGGCTAAGATCACGATCAGCGACATGCGGTCGTGGATGGCACAGACCCGTGGCACGGGGATCGGTGCGCGATCGATGGCGCGCAAACTGTCGGCAGTCAAAGCGTTTTATCGTTGGCTGGCCGAACGCGAAGGATTTGAACCGACCGCTGTGCTGCTGACCCGGTCACCCAAGTTTCAGAAAAAGCTACCCCGCCCGCTGGCAGTCGACGCGGCACATGCCCTGATCGACTGCGTCGAATTGCAGGCCCGCCAGCCTTGGGTCGCCGCGCGCGATGTTGCGGTGCTGACACTGCTTTGGGGCTGCGGTCTGCGCATTTCCGAGGCGCTGGCGCTCAAAGGCGCCGACGCGCCGTTGGCGCAGGTGCTGCGCATCACCGGCAAGGGCGGCAAGGAACGTGTGGTGCCGGTGCTGCCCGCCGCCCGCAGCGCTGTGCAGGATTATCTGGGCCACTGCCCGCATCCGCAAACGGCGCAATCGCCGCTGTTCCGCGCCGTCCGGGGCGGCGCCTTGGGGGCGCGGGCCGTGGCACAGGTGATGGCCAATGCGCGGATGCAACTGGGCCTGCCCGCAACGGCCACGCCCCATGCCATGCGCCACAGCTTTGCCACACATCTGCTGGATGCCGGGGGCGACCTACGCGCGATACAAGAACTGCTGGGCCATGCCTCGCTGTCGACGACACAGGCCTATACCGCCGTCGACACCGCCCGCCTGATGGAGGTCTACAACGCCGCGCACCCAAAGGCTGGCTAAACCCTTGAAGCCCCCCGCGACATCCCTTAGCTAACATCGCAAGCGAGGACGACCTCCCCCAACCGGGACAAGCGATGCGGGACGGCCCGAGCCAGACGAGGCCCCCCAATGCGCAAGACCGCCGACCGTATCCGCCACGCCCTCAGCTTTGAAATCATCGCCCTGCTGATCGTCACGCCACTGGGCGCATGGCTGTTTGACCTGCCACTAAGCGAGATCGGCGTCGTCACCGTGGTCAGCGCCACCATTGCGACGGCGTGGAACTATGTCTTTAACCTCGCCTTTGACCACGCCATGAAACACCTGCGCGGATCGGTCCATAAAACCGTGACGATCCGGGTGCTGCATGCCATCAGCTTTGAGGTGGGTCTGCTGTTTGTGCTGATGCCGTTCATCGCGTGGTATCTGGGCATCAGCCTGCTTGAGGCCTTTTTGATCGACGTGTCATTCGCGGTGTTCTACCTCGTCTATGCCTTTGTGTTTAACTGGACATATGACGTGGTCTTTCCCATCCCTGACGATCAGACCGCCTAAGCTTTCAACCCGGCGACGAATTGCGCCGCCGCTGCCGCGGGGTCCAGACCCTTGGCCACATCATCGCCCAAGTCTGCCAAGGCACGGCGCGCCTCTGGTGTGTCGAGTTGCGCCAGCAATGCCTGTTTTACATCCTGTTCAAACCAATAGCGTGCCTGTGCTGCGCGGGTGGCGTCCCAGAAACCGTTTTCGCGCCGCCACTGGATCAAGGCCTGCACCGCGCTCCATGTCTCGGCCAGACCATCCTCTTGCAACGCCGATACTGCCGTGGCGCGTGGAAACCCGTCGGGGTCTTGTGCCCGCTTGCGCAGCAGCCGCAAGGCACCCGCGTAATCCGCCCGCGTTCGGGCCGCCGCCGATTTCAGGTCACCATCCGCTTTGTTGACGACAACGAGATCGGCCATTTCCATGATACCGCGCTTGACGCCCTGCAATTCGTCGCCTCCCGCCGGGGCCAGCAGGAGCACAAAGACATCCGACATCTCTGCCACCACGGTTTCGGATTGCCCCACGCCCACGGTTTCGATCAACACCACGTCGAACCCCGCAGCCTCGCACAGGCGTACCGCTTCACGGGATCGGCGTGCGACGCCGCCAAGATGGGTCTGGCTGGGCGACGGGCGGATGAACGCCAGCGGATCACGGCTAAGCCGGTCCATCCGCGTCTTGTCGCCCAGGATAGACCCGCCTGAGCGGGTCGAACTAGGGTCGACCGCCAGCACAGCCACGCGCAGCTTCTGCGCTGTCAGCATCATGCCAAAACTCTCGATAAAGGTGGATTTGCCCACCCCCGGTGTCCCCGACAGCCCGATGCGCAGCGCTTGGCGGTCGACGGGCAATGCGGCCAGCAATTCCGCCGCCGCTATCCGGTGATCGGCACGGCCCGATTCTACCAATGTGATCGCCCGCGCCAACGCGCGGCGCTCCCCTGCAACAATGCCCTTGGCCAGATCCATAATATCCATGGCCAACTTTTGGGGGGCGGGCGCGGAATTGTCCATCCCCACCCTTGGCGCGGCACGCGCTTTGCCCGATAACACCCATATGTCCAACACGCCCTTTACCTTGCCCATCGACGCTGTGCTGCCGCAGGTCATCGCAGCCTTACGCGATACGGGTCGTGTCGTGCTGCAAGCGCCCCCCGGTGCCGGCAAAACCACCCGCGTGCCGCTGGCGATCCTCGATGCCGGGCTGACGCAGGGGCGCATCCTGATGCTGGAACCGCGCCGCCTGGCCGCGCGCGCCGCCGCTGCGCGCATGGCGGACACGCGGGGAGAAGACACCGGTCAGACGGTCGGCTTTCGCGTGCGCGGCGCATCGGCTGTATCCAAAAGCACCCGCATCGAGGTCGTGACCGAAGGCATCCTGACCCGGATGTTGCAAGACAACCCCGATCTGCCCGGCGTCGGTGCGGTGATCTTTGACGAATTTCACGAACGCTCACTCAACGCCGATCTGGGGCTCGCGCTGTGCCTCGAGGTCGCTGGCGCGCTGCGGGATGATCTGATGTTGGTGGCCATGTCCGCCACCCTTGACGCTGCTCCGGTGGCCGCGCTGATGGAGGCGCCGATCGTCACCTCCGAAGGGCGCAGTTTTGACGTAACGCCCCACTGGCTCGACCGCCCCATGGGCAATCAACGCTTTGAAAACGCTATCGCCGACCTGACGTTGCAAGCCCTGTCCGACGCGCCCGGTTCCGTTCTCGTGTTCCTGCCCGGCGAAGGCGAGATCAGACGTGTCGAGGCCCTGCTGCGGCCCAACCTACCAGCGGATTGCACCCTGGCCCCGCTGTTCGGCGCTCTCGATTTCAAGGCACAGCAGGCCGCGATTGCCCCAGTGAAAACAGGGCGCAAAGTGGTGCTTGCCACATCCATCGCCGAAACCTCGCTGACCATCGAAGGCATCCGCATCGTCGTGGACGGCGGCCGCGCCCGCCGGGCATTGTTTGACCCGTCCTCCGGCATGGCGCGGCTGGTGACAGAACGCGTCACCCGCGCCGAGGCCACCCAACGTGCGGGCCGGGCCGGGCGGCTGGATGCGGGTCATGCCTACAAACTTTGGACACGCGGCGAAGAAGGCGCGCTGGCCGCCTATCCGCCGGCGGAAATCGAAGTGGGCGATCTTACGGGCTTTGCCCTTGAACTGGCGCTCTGGGGGGCGCAGGCAGACAGCCTGAGCTTTGTCACACCACCCCACGCAGGGCGGCTGGCCGAGGCGCAATCGGTACTGACAATGCTGGGCGCGCTTGACGAGCGGGGGCAGATTACCCCCCATGGCCGCGTGCTGGCCAAACTGCCGCTGCACCCTCGACTGGGGCATATGGTGGCGCGTGGCGGCCCGCGTGCGCCAGTATTGGCAGCACTGCTGGCCGAACGCGATCCGATGCGTGGGGCGTCGGTGGACCTGTCGCTGCGCATGGACGCACTTGAGGGCAAACGCACCACCACAGCGCCGCACGCCCCGACCATGGCGCGGATCAAACAAGAGGCCAAACGTCTGTCGCGCGGCGGCAATGCTGATGGGCCTGACAGCCTCGGAGTTCTGGCCGCGCTCGCCTATCCCGACCGCATCGGGCTACGCCGCAACGGCGACGCCCCGCGGTTCGTTCTGTCAGGTGGTAAAGGCGCGGTCCTGCCCGACACCGACCCGCTGGCGGGCGCGCGATTGATCGTGGCAACCGATCTGGACGGCGACCCCCGCGAAGCACGCATCCGGCAGGCCGCCCAACTGTCAGATGCCGACCTGCGCGCGACATTTGTCGATCAGATCCGCTGGCAGAATGTTTGCATTTGGTCCCGCCGCGAGGGGCGCGTGCTGACCCGCCGCCAAGAGGTCTTTGGCGCGCTGGTGCTTGAGGACCGCACCTGGCCCGACGCCCCCGCAGATGCCGTTGCGCGCGCCATGCTGGACGGCGTGCGGCAACTGGGCCTGAACCCCGGCAAGGCGGCAGCGCTGTTTCTGGCCCGCGCCCGGTTGATGCCACAGCCCTTTCCAGACTTTTCGGATGGGCACCTGATGGACACCGTCGAGGACTGGCTGCTGCCACATCTCTCTGGCGTGCGCAGCACTGGCGATTGGAAGGGGTTTGACCAGCTGCCCGCCCTGCGCGCGCGGCTTGATTGGGATCAGCAACAAGCGCTCGACCGCGCGGCACCTGCGCATTTCGAAACCCCACTGGGCCGCCGCGTGGCGGTTGACTACGCAGGCGACCAGCCCGGCATCACCCTGCGCCTCCAGGAAATGTTTGGGGTCACCCGGCATCCTATGGTGGCGGGGCGACCATTGCAGATCACCCTGCTGTCGCCCGCCCAACGTCCGGTTCAGGTCACCACCGACCTGCCGGGCTTCTGGGCCAGTTCATACGCAGACGTACGCAAAGACATGCGCGGGCGCTATCCGCGTCACCCCTGGCCAGAAGACCCGACAGTTGCAGATCCTACACTTCGCGCCAAACCGCGCGGGACATGATCTGCGCCGTCATTCCGGGATAAATTTCAACGACACCCCATTCAGGCAATGCCGTTTGCCGGTCGGTTTGGGACCGTCGTCAAAAATATGGCCAAGATGGCTGCCACAGCGGTCGCAATGCACCTCGGTGCGGCGCGAGAACAGGCTGTTATCCGGCATGGTTTCCACCGCGTTATCCAACGCCTGATAGAAGCTGGGCCAGCCTGTGCCGCTGTCGTACTTGGTCGCCGCGTCGTAAACCGGCTGATCACAGCCCTTGCAAATAAATGTGCCGGGGCGGGATTCATTGTTAAGCGGGCTGGTAAACGGGCGCTCGGTGTCGCCCTCTCGCATCACGGCGAATTCTGCGTCACTGAGCAGCGCACGCCAGTCCGCATCGCTGCGGGTTACCTCGAAATCACCTTTGACATAGGCAGCCTGTGCCGCCCGCGCGCCCAAAGAAATGGCGCTCGCACCCATCAGGGCCGTGGTCATAAAGGAACGTCTATTCATAGCATTACTCCTTGATTTCAGGTGTAAAAATACAGCGGGCCAGTATGGAAAACACACTGACCCGCTGCCACTCGTCACATCGGGGCCAGCCCGACCTCACTGGTTAACAAACTTATTTCGGTACAAGCACGCTATCAATCACATGAATGACACCGTTGGACTGCTTGACGTCGGCAATGGTCACCCGAGCCGCATTGCCGCTTTCGTCCAGGATGTAGACATTGCCACCCTTGACCTGAGCCGAAAGCGCATCACCCGATACCGCGTTGAAGTGGTAGAAACCGTCCGGCGACGCCTTGGCTTTTGACGCAATCGTCGCGGCAGACCAGTCGCCCGCCACCACATGTGCGGTCAGAACCTTGGTCAGCATCTCGCTGTTCTCCGGCTTCAAGAGCGTGTCAACGGTGCCCTCCGGCAACGCCGCGAACGCCGCATTTACCGGGGCGAACACCGTAAACGGGCCTTCCGACGACAGCGTATCAACCAGCCCCGCAGCTTTTACCGCAGCCACCAGCGTCGTGTGATCAGCAGAGTTTACCGCATTTTCAACGATGGTCTTGTTTTCGAACATCGCCGCGCCCCCTACTTCGGGATTGGCCGCAAATGCGCCGGTGGCCAAAGCGGCAGCGGTGGCCGTGGCAATCGTGAACTTCTTAAGACAAGTCATAGTTTTCCTCCTGAACGCCGCCCTGCTTGTGGGGGTGTGCAGCAGCCACGCATAAGAAGATGCGAAAGTTTCAACAGAACACTCACGAAACGCCGGAAAACTCTTAAAGACTTGATTAATAGGCATATTTTTAACCAAGTCACCGCTGAAAATGCCTGACGAAGTGCCGGATGTCAATCAGAGGTTGAATATCGACGCGGTTGAACTCCTGCGCCTCAAGGTACCTGATCATTGCTAAAGTTATCCTACAGTTCGGCAACAGCGCCAACGGCAAGGATCGTCCCGGTTGGCACCCCCTCGGGCGCGCCGCCCGTCGGCTCATCCGTAACGGCCAGTGTAATCTGCGCTACGTCGGCGGCTAGGTCGGCAGGCAACGCGACGCGCGCCACATCGCCTTCCGGTAGCACGCCAAGTGAGATCGGCGCGCGCTCTGGCAATATCGCCCACAGCTCAAGCACGCGGCCAGCAGGCGCACCACCGGCCACCCGGCGCAGGGCAATATCACCGCGCGCAGGATCGACCACGGCCAGCATCTGTAGTGTGCTGTCCTCGGCGGCCATGCTGGTCGCGTAAACCGCGCCAGGTTGCTCTGGCGCCGGGCGCAGCAGAGGCATCGCAAGATACGCCAGCAACGCTATCGCGGCAAAGCTGATACCCTTCCAGACCCAGAGGCGCTGTAGAAACGGCACCCGCTCTTTCGCGAACAACCGTGCCATCAGTGTCTTTTTCGCACGCTTAGGGGGTGCCACCGGCGCAATCCCATCGGTCATGGCAACCAGTCTTTCCTGCCAGCGCGCAACATGCGCCGCAAAACCTGCATCTCGGGCCGCACGGGTGTGCGCGACCGACAGTTCCTCGCCGTCGATCAGGCCCAGCGCATATTCAGCGGCAAGCAGGGTGTCGTCATCTTCGGGGGTCAGGGGCGCATCACTCATTGGCTCATACACTCCCGCAGCGACAGCAACCCACGGCGCAGCCAGGTGCGCATGGTGTTCAACGGGACGCTGAACCGCGCGGCCAGATCGACATAGGTTTCGCCATCAAGATAGGCGCCGCGTATGGCCGCCCCTTTGTCGGCCTCAAGCGCTTCTAGGCACGCGCCCAACCTGCCGGCCTCCGACGCGGCGACGGCAGACTGTTCGGGGTTCAACCCCGGTGCCGCCAATTCAAAACCCGGCGCGTTGATATCTTGGTGCCCCTTTCGGCGGGCGCGCAGACGGTCGATCGACGTGTTGCGCGCTATTGTTATCAGCCAAGTCATCGGCGACAGCCCGTTGGCCTGATAGCGCCCGGCGTTCTTCCAGATTTTGACGAACGTGTCTTGCATGGCATCCTCTGCGGCAGCGCGTTTACCCAACACACGCAGACAAACCCCAAATAGTTTCGCAGAGACCCGATCATAGAGGTCCTCAAACGCCGCACGGTCGCCCAAGGCGGTGCGCGCGATCAATGCTTCAATCTCGTCACGGTCCATATCTTAGTGCGTCTCCGTGCATCGGGCCGCGGCGGGGGTCGGCCCCCTGCCCGCTTTTGCAGTGACGTGGCACCGAGCCCGCGAAAGTCAAACGGCCTCTTGCGTGTAGCGCCGCAATTCGGCGCGCGCCACCTGTCGACGGTGCACCGCATCGGGGCCGTCGGCCAGCCGCAGTGTGCGCACATGTGTCCATGCATTTGCCAGCGGTGTGTCCTGGCTGATGCCCTGCGCGCCAAACATCTGCACCGCCTCGTCAATCACCTTCAGCGCGACGCGCGGCGCGATCACCTTGATCTGGCTAATCCAGGTCGCCGCGGCGCGTTTGTCGCCCTGATCCATGTACCAGGCGGCCTTGAGGCACAGCAACCGGGCCATTTCGATCTCCATCCGGCATTCCGCGATAATGTCATAGTTCGCGCCCAAGGCCGCCAGTGGCTTGCCGAACGCCTCGCGCGCCAGCGACCGGCGGCACATCTGTTCCAACGCCGCCTCGGCTTGCCCGATGGCGCGCATACAATGGTGAATACGCCCCGGCCCCAAACGCCCTTGGGCAATTTCAAAGCCGCGCCCTTCGCCCAGCAGCAATCCTTCGGCAGGCACGCGCACATCTGTAAAGCGGATATGCATATGGCCATGTGGCGCGTCGTCATGGCCGTAAACCTGCATCGGGCGCAATACCTCGATCCCCGGCGTGGCGGCGTCGACCACGATCATCGACTGGCGTGCATGTTTGGGCAGATCATCACCCCCAGTCTTGACCATCACGATATAGACCTTGCAGCGCGGGTCACCCGCTCCGCTGGCCCACCACTTTTCGCCGTTCAGCACGTAGTCGTCGCCATCCCGCACGCAAGACATGCGGATGTTCGTTGCGTCGGACGAGGCCACATCAGGCTCTGTCATCAAATAGGCCGACCGGATTTCCCCCGCCAACAACGGCGCCAGCCATTCGTCCTTCATCTGTTGCGTGCCGTAGCGCTCGAACACTTCCATGTTGCCGGTGTCGGGGGCAGAGCAGTTGAACACCTCGGCCCCGAGGGGCGTCTTGCCCATCTCTTCGGCGAAATGCGCGTATTCAACAGTCGAAAGCCCGATCCCGCGCGCCGAATCCGTCAGCCAGAAATTCCACAGCCCCGCCGCTTTGGCCTTGGACTTGAGCCCTTCAAGTACCTCGGCCTGTCGTTCGGTATAGGTCCAGCGATCCCCTTGGCCGATCTCGGCGTGGTATTCTGCTTCGAGTGGCATCACCTCGTCGCGGATCATAGCCACCACCCGATCCAGCAATTCCCGGTTTTCGGGGCGCATTTCAAAGTTCATCGCCTGGGGCCTCCCTGCCTGCAACGTCACGCAGGGGCTTTCCCTGCGCCGTCAGACTTGCTTAGATTGCCGGGGCTGTCCATCGCCCTTGGAGGGAACGTTACGTGCACACCTACGACAAAGCCGACTTGGCGCGGTATCTGACGCAACATGTGCCGGGCTTCGAGACGCTTGATACCATCGAGAAATTTTCCGACGGGCAATCAAATCCCACCTACAAGCTTACATCGGGCGGGCGCCAGTTTGTTCTACGCGCCAAACCGCCCGGCAAGTTGTTGAAGTCGGCACATGCGGTCGACCGCGAGTACCGCGTCATGCAGGCGCTGGCAGACACGGATGTACCCGTGCCAAAGGTCCTACACCTCTCAGACGACGACAGCCCGCTTGGCACACAGTTTTTCGTGATGGATATGGTGCCCGGCCGCATCTTTTGGGACCCGGCCCTGCCTGAGTTGGACAGGTCCGCGCGCGCGCGCATCTATGACACGATGAACGCCACGCTTGCAGCCCTGCATACGGTTGACCCGGCGGCGGTTGGCTTGGGCGACTACGGCAAACCCGGCAATTATTTTGAACGTCAGGTCACCCGCTGGTCACAACAATACCGCGACGCCGAGACAGACGCCCTGGCTGATGCTGACTGGCTGATGGATTGGCTGGCCGCCAACATGGTGGCCGACGACGGTGCAAGCGCCATCGTGCACGGCGATTTCCGTATTGATAACATGATCTTTTCTCCCGACGACGAAAGCCTCGCTGCGCTGCTGGATTGGGAACTTAGTACCCTAGGGCATCCGTTTGCCGATCTGGCCTATCAATGCATGCATTGGCGGCTGCCGCATGCTGGGCATTTTCGCGGATTGGCAGGCGTCGACCGCGCCGACATGGGCCTGCCCACAGAGGACGCATATGTCGCGCGCTATTGCGAACGGCGTGGCATTTCCAGGCCGGACAACTGGAACTTTTACGTGGTGTTTTCATACTTCCGCCTGCTGGCAATCCTGCAAGGCGTGCTGAAGCGGGGGATTGACGGCAATGCATCCAACCCACGCGACACCGACATGCTGCGGCAGGTAATCGCCCATATGGCCCAGGCCGCCCGGAGTCTTGCAGATGACTGATATCGAATATTTCTATTCCGCCCATTCCGCCTATGCCTATCTGGGCGCGCAAGAGCTGGAACGCATTGCCGCCGATCATGGGGCGCGCATTGTGCATCGCCCATTCGATTTTGCCCCCGTCATGGCCGCCGCCGGGGGCACAACAATCAAACAGCGCACGCAGGCCCACGTCGACTATTTCTTTGGTCGAGACATGTACCGCTGGGCCGAATTACGCGATCTGCCGATGGTCCGGTTTCGCCCCACCTATCACGACAACCCGCTGGCCTTGCCCAACGGCATGATCATCGCCAGCGATGACCCCGGCAGGATGAGCTGGGAAATCCTGCAAGCGCATTGGCGCGATGACGCCGATATAGCAAACCCAAAGGTGCTGGCTGGTCTTGCGCGTGCAGCGGGGCAAGACCCAGAACGCTTGCTTGATGCCGCTCAAAGCGAGGACGTGCAAAAGCAGCATATTGCCAATACCCAAGAGGCCATTCAGCGTAATATTTTCGGCTCGCCCACCTATTTTGCAGGCGGTGACATGTTTTATGGACAAGACCATCTGTTCATGGTGGAACGGGCGTTGAGCAAACCTTTTTCGCCGTAGGAACACACGATGACCAACCCGCCAAGCCAGACAAATTACGACGTCGTAATCATTGGGGGGGCAATTTATGGCTCTGCCCTGGCATGGTGGTTAACCAATACGCCGGGTTTTGACGGCTCGGTGCTGGTGGTTGAACGTGACCCCACCTACGAATTCGCCTCGACCAGCCACACCAACTCTTGCATCCGTCAACAGTTCAGCACCCCGACCAACATCAAAATCTCGCAGTTCGGCGCAGAATTCATCAAGAATTTCAGGCAGTTCATGGGCGATGCTGATGTGCCAGAACTGGTGTTGCAAAGTTTTGGCTACCTGTACCTCGCCGATACCACGGAATTTGCCGGGCAACTACAGGCCGCGCAACAGGTGCAGACCGCCAACGGCGCGCATACACGGCACATGACGGTCGACGAAATCGCCGCGGATTATCCCTTCTACATGCTCGACGACATTATCGCTGGCAACCATAACAAGGTCGACGAAGGCTACTTTGACGGCGGCACCATGTTCGATTGGTTCAAGCGTATGGCCCGTCGGCGTGGCGTTGAATACGTCCACGATGAAGTGGTCGGCATGACATTGAATGCGCCGGGTTCGGCAGTCGACAGCGTCACCCTGAAATCAGGCGGCACCGTTAGCTGTGGCACAGTCGTGAACGCCTCTGGCCCCCGCGCCGCCGCCACTGCCGCCATGGCGGGCATCACCCTGCCCGTGGTGCCACGCAAACGCTACACCTACGTATTTGACGCCGCCAAACCGTTGGATCAGGTGCTGCCGCTGACCATCGACCCCAGCGGCGTACACATGCGCCAAGAGGGCAAGTATTACATGGCCGGCTGCCCGCCCGACGATGATTACGACGCGGCCTATGACGACTTTACCTTTGATCATTCCCTTTGGGAACAAAAGGTATGGCCGATCATCGCCACCCGCGTGCCCGCCTTTGAACAGGTCAAGGTCATCAATGAATGGGTCGGGCACTACGCCTATAATACGGTCGATCAGAACGCGATTCTCGGGTTTCACGACAAGGTCTCAAACTTCGTTTTCATGAACGGTTTTTCCGGCCACGGATTGCAGCAATCGCCGGCCATCGGACGCGGCATTGCCGAACTGATTACTCATGGTGCCTACCGCAGTCTGGACCTGGCTCCGCTGGATCACAGCCGCCTTGCCCGCAACGAAAAATTCATCGAAAGGGCCGTCATATGAACTTGACCGAAAACAAATTTCTGTCCGCGATCCGTGCCGGGCAGCGCCAGATCGGGCTTTGGGTTTCACTCAGCCACGGCTATTCCGCCGAAATCGTAGCGCACGCTGGCTACGATTGGGTGATGCTTGACATGGAACATTCCCCCAATGAACTCGGCAGCCTGCTGGGGCAATTGCAGGCCTTTGAAGGCAGCGACACGACAGCGCTTGTGCGACCCGACTGGAACGATCCCGTCAAAGTGAAACGACTGCTTGATCTCGGCGCACCGGGGTTACTGTTTCCGATGGTTCAAAACGTGGAAGAAGCCCGCGCTGCCGTGGCCGCATGCCGCTATCCGCCGCGCGGCATACGTGGCGTGGCCGGCACGACCCGCGCCAACCGCTTTGGCCGGATCACGGATTATTATGCCGAGGTGGAAAATCAGACCGCAATCCTGATCCAACTGGAAACCCGCGCCGCCGTGGAAAATGCCGCTGCCTTCGCCGACGTCGAAGGGATTGACGGTATCTTCTTTGGCCCCGCAGATATCGGCGCTGACATGAGCCTGCTGGGCGAAACCATGCACCCCGACATCTGGGATCTGATCCGCCCCGCCGCCCGCATCCTGATGGATCGCGGAATTCCGGTCGGCACGCTGGTCACCGATCCTGAATTTGCGGCCCAACTCTTGCGTGAGGGCTTCAGCTTTGTGGCCTGCGGCACTGACGCGGGCCTGCTTGCCAAAGGCGCTGATACCCTGCGCCAAACCATGCGCGACAAACTGGCCTAACTCCCTGAAAGGAAATGCTATGAAATTCAAGAAACTTGTCCTCACAGGTGCCGCCGGACGGCTGGGCTCTTACCTGCGCGAACCTCTGGCTGCGATGTGTGACGAACTGGTCAGCACCGACATCGCCGATGACATCGGCAAACTTTACCCCGGCGAAACCTATGCCCGCGCTGATCTGGCGGAATACGACCAGATCGCGCCGCTGATCGAAGGCGCCGATATGGTTGTGCACTTCGGTGCCATCGTCGACGAAAAACCATTTATGGAACTGCTGGGGCCAAACTTTGTCGGCTCATACAACGTCTGGGAAGCGGCCTATCAGGCCGGTGCGCGCCGCGTCGTCTACGCGTCGTCGATCCACGCCGTTGGCATGCACAAGAAATCCGACTTCATCGGCATCGACGCCCCGCACAAGCCCGACACGTTCTACGGGCTGGCCAAATGTTTCACCGAAGACCTCGGCAGCATGTATTGGGACAAACGCCAGCTCGAATCCGTACACCTGCGCATCCTAAGTGCAGCGCAGGTCAACAACTCTCGCGCGCTTGGCTCATGGCTCAGCTATGATGATCTGATCCAGCTTGTGACCCGCGCGGTAGATACGCCCTCGGTTGGTTTCTCGGTCATCTACGGTGTTTCCAACAACGACCGCGCCCCCGTGGATAACGCCAAGGCCGCTTTTCTGGGCTACCGTCCCAAGGACAACGCCGAGCAATTCGCGGCAGAAGTCTTGGCCAATGAAGGCCCGGTCGACATCACCGACCCCGGCCAGATGTGCCACGGTGGCCCCTTCGCCAAGGTTGACTTGGGCGAAAGCGGGCTGGCACAAATGACCATCGTGAACGACAAAAAAGAGACCTGAACAGGGATCGACCAAAGGGGGGACCGTCATGAAGCTGCAAGACCTTGAAGTGATCATAACGGCCCCACCCGCCCCTGGCTGGGGTGGGCGCTATTGGATATTGGTCAAGCTGACCACCGACAGCGGGATCACGGGCTGGGGCGAATGTTATGCGTCCAGCGTCGGACCCAAAGCGATGACAGCGGTCATTGAAGACGTTTTCGCCCGGCACATGCGAGACGAAAACCCCGAAAACATCGAATTGATGTTCCGCCGCGCCTATTCCTCCGGCTTTACCCAGCGCCCCGACCTTACGGTAATGGGCGCATTTTCGGGGCTGGAAATTGCGTGCTGGGACATATTGGGCAAGGACCGCGACCGCCCGGTGTATGCGCTGCTGGGGGGCCGTACCAACGAACGGGTGCGCGCCTATACATACCTTTATCCGCTGCCGCATCACCCGATGGCGGATTTCTGGAGCTCACCGGAAATGGCAGCCGAAGCAGCCAGCGATTGCGTCGCGCGCGGCTATACGGCCGTAAAATTTGACCCCGCTGGCCCCTACACCCTGCGCGGCGGCCATATGCCCGCCATGTCGGACATCACACAATCCGTTGCCTTTTGCAAAGCCATCCGCGAGGCGGTGGGCGACCGCGCTGATCTGCTGTTCGGCACCCACGGCCAATTCACGACCGCCGGCGCGATCCGCCTTGGCCAGGCCATCGAACCCTACAGCCCACTGTGGTACGAAGAACCGGTGCCACCAGATGCTGTTGAAGAAATGGCGAAAGTCGCCCGCGGTGTCCGCATCCCCATCGCCACGGGCGAGCGGTTGACCACCAAGGCCGAGTTTGCCCCCGTGTTACGCAGCGGCGCGGCGACAATCCTGCAACCCGCCCTCGGTCGTGCAGGTGGCATCTGGGAGATGAAAAAGGTGGCGGCGATGGCCGAGGTATATAACGCCCAGATGGCACCGCATCTTTATGCCGGACCGATTGAATGGGCGGCAAACATTCAGCTCGCCGTGTCGATCCCCAACATCCTGATGTGCGAATGTATCGAAACCCCTTTCCACGATCAGCTGATCAAGGGGTCTATCCGGGTTGAAGACGGTTTTATCACCGCCCCCACCGCACCTGGCCTGGGGATAGAGGTCGACGAGGACTTGGCCCGCGCGCATCCCTTCACCGGGGATCACCTGCATCTGGAAATGCGCGAAGAGCCCTGTGACTACGTGAACGGCAATGATTTCCAAGGCGGCGCGCCTGCAACAGAGCGCTAGGGTCATCGCCAGCCTGTGAGCTGGCAATGACCCGGCACGTGGTGCACTTGGTTCCGTGCGTGGCTCTACCCCAGCAAATCCCGCGCCGCCGCCACAATCCCCTCTCGCGATGGCAAGGTCGCCGCATAAGCAGGGCCCGTGGCAATGAAACTGTCCTCCGCCGTGAGCCGCGCAAACTGCATCACACCGTGCTCTGCCATCAAAGCCATCAGCGCCTCTGCCTGCCCACCGGTCCGGCGACACTCATCGACGATCAACACAGGCCGATCCCCGATCGCGGCGATCAATGCCGCATCTGGCATGGGCGCCAGCCAGCGCAGATCAATCACCCGCGCTTGCACGCCCTGCTCAGCCAGATCATGCGCCGCCTGCCGACTTAGGTAATGCCCATTGCCGTAGGTCACGATCGCCAGATCATCCCCATCACCCGACACGCCAACCTCGCCCAACGCAATCCGCTTGTCCGGCGCGGGATAGCTGCGCATCCAGCCACCGTCGCCCGCCTCGAGCAAATCGCGCATAGGATAAAGCGCGATTGGCTCGACAAAGACCACCACCCGTTGCTCTTCGCGCGCCAAACGATGCGCCTCGCGTAGCATCATCGCAGCCTCGTCGCCGGACGACGGGCAGGCAATGATGATACCCGGAATATCGCGGAGCACCGCCAGCGAATTGTCATTGTGGAAATGCCCGCCAAAGCCCTTTTGATAGCCAAGTCCTGCGATGCGCAGCACCATCGGGTTGGTCCACTGCCCGTTGGAGAAGAACGGCAACGTCGCCGCCTCACCGCGCAACTGATCCTCGGCGTTGTGCAGATAGGCAAGAAACTGGATTTCAGGCATCGGCACAAATCCGTTGTGCGCCATACCAATGGCCAAGCCCAGAATGCTTTGTTCATCCAGCAGCGTGTCGATCACGCGACCCGGACCAAAGCGGCCCAGCAATTTTTGCGTCACGCCGTAGACACCGCCCTTACGGCCCACGTCTTCGCCCATCAGCATGGTTTCGGGATAGCTCAGCATCAGGTCATGCAGCGCCCAGTTAATCAGCCGCGACATCGGCTGCGGGGCATCCATCTGTGCGGCGTCGCTGCCGAATATCTCTGCCCGTGCCTCTGCACTTGGCCCATTGCTGGGGGCGCAGGCCCGCGCCGGGGGGGTCAGGCTGGCCATCACCTCCTGCGCCGATTTCAGGCGCGGGCGTTTGACCACTTCGGCTGCGGCTTCGGCCACCGCTGTCTGGGTGTCACGGTAAATCGCAAGCGCCTCGGCACTGTCGATGCCCGCCTCAACGAGCAGCCGGGCGGAATGCAGCAAAGGATCATTTGCTTCATCCGCCTCCACTTCGGCGCGTGGCAGATACGAGGTCGCCACATCCGCTCCGGCATGGCCATAAAGCCGCACTGTACGCAGATGCAGGAATGCAGGTTTGCGGTGCACCCGCACCCAATCCGCCGCTTCCTTGGCGGCAGCAAAAGCGGCGTGTAGGTCCAGCCCGTCACCTTCAAAATATTTCAGGCCGGGACGCGCCGACATTGACGCCTTGATCCAGCCCGTCGGAGTTTTAGTCGAAATGCCGATACCGTTGTCCTCGCAGACGAACAGCAACGGCAAGGGCACGCCCTGCACAGAGGTCCAACAGGCGGCATTGATCGCCCCTTGCGCGGTGGAATGATTGGCCGACGCATCGCCAAAACTGCACATCGCAATCGCATCACGCGGTAGAATAGCGTGCTCAGGTCGATTGCGTCGCGCCATGCCAATGGAATGGGCGGCCCCCACCGCCTTGGGCAAGTGGCTGGCAATGGTCGAGGTCTGCGGCGGGATCATCAATGGGCGCGAGCCCAAGACCTTGTGCCGCCCGCCGCTGATTGGATCATCCGCAGAACACGCAAAGCTGAGCAACATGTCTCGCAGCATGTCCTGTCCCGCCTTCTGGTCGGCCCGCGCAATCTGAAACGCCGCATCGCGGTAATGCAGAAAGGCGATATCATCGACCCGCAGCGCCGCAGCCACTGCCGCCATGCCCTCATGACCCGACGAACCGATGGTATAAAACCCCTGCCCCTCGCGCTGCATGACCCGACTTTGCAGGTCGAGGGCGCGGCTGAGCACCTGTGCCTTGTAGAGTTGTAGCAACTCATCCTTATCCAAGGATTTTGCACGGGAGACAGAAACGGGAAAATCCTCTGCCGCGACGCGGGAGAGGAAGTTTTCGTGAACGATGGCGACGCGGTCCATAGGGCCCCTTGGAATAAGAATTTAATGCCTTCGGCGAGGAATATTTAAGACCAAAAAGAGAAAGTGGAGTGGGTTTCTTTTTGGTCTTATATATTCCTCAGGGGGTGCGGGGGCGGAACGCCCCCGCCTTCGTTCTCAGAAAAACGCCTGCAGACCAGTCTGCGCGCGGCCCAGGATAAGCGCGTGAACGTCGTGGGTGCCCTCATAGGTATTTACCGTTTCCAGGTTCATCATGTGTCGGATAACCTGAAATTCGCCTGAAATACCGTTGCCGCCGTGCATGTCGCGGGCCATGCGCGCGATGTCCAATGCCTTGCCACAGTTGTTACGCTTGACGATCGAAATCATTTCGGGCGCGGCATTTGCTTTGTCCATCAGACGTCCAACCTGCAACGACGCCTGCAAACCCAGCGAAATCTCGGTCATCATGTCGGCCAGCTTCTTTTGGAACAACTGGGTCTGCGCCAGCGGCTTGTTGAACTGCTTGCGGTCCAGCCCGTACTGGCGTGACGCGTGCCAGCAGAATTCAGCAGCCCCCATCGCGCCCCAGCTGATGCCGTAGCGGGCGCGGTTCAGACAGCCGAACGGTCCTTTCAGCCCTTCAACATGTGGCAACAGCGCGTCGTCGCCGACTTCAACGTCTTTCATGACGATCTCGCCGGTAATCGACGCGCGCAGAGACAGTTTGTTTCCGATTTTCGGCGCGCTCAGCCCTGTCATGCCCTTTTCCAGCACAAAACCGCGGATCTTGCCGCCATGCTCTTCGGATTTGGCCCAGACCACAAACACATCCGCGATGGGGGAGTTGGAGATCCACATCTTGGACCCGGTCAACTTGTAGCCATTGGCGGTTTTCACGGCGCGGGTTTTCATGCCGGCGGGGTCGGAACCGGCGTCCGGTTCTGTCAGCCCAAAGCAGCCGATCCATTCACCGGAACACAACTTTGGCAGGTATTTCTTGCGCTGTTCTTCTGAGCCATAGGCATAGATCGGGTACATCACGAGGCTGGCCTGCACCGACATCATCGACCGGTAACCGCTGTCCACCCGTTCAACCTCGCGCGCGACCAGCCCGTACGAGACATAGCCGCCGCCCAGCCCACCGTATTCTTCGGGGATGGTCACCCCCATCAGGCCCATCTCTCCCATTTCACGAAAGATCGCGGCATCGGTCTTTTCCTCCGCAAAGGCCTCGATCACGCGCGGTTGCAGCTTTTCCTGCGCATAGGCACGGGCGCTGTCCTGAATCATGCGTTCGTCTTCGGTCAACTGATCGGCCAGACGAAATGGGTCGGACCAATCAAAGTTTCCCAGATCGGGGGCATCTTTGGCGCGCAGCGCAGGTTTGTCGGCAGACATGGCGGTTCCTTTCGGATGAGTGAAGATTTGGCGCAGTATTGCAAATCGGCGCACGGAACTCTATCGCTGCTTTATACTGAACACATGAGAAAAAGTCATATGATTGCCCCTCGTCGTTTCCTGCCATCAATCTCGGCCCTGTTGGCGTTCGAGGCGGTGGCGCGGCTGGGGACGGCCACCGAAGCGGCACATGAGCTGGCGTTGACGCAAAGCGCGATCAGCCGCCAGATCAAAACGCTTGAGGAACAGCTTGGTGTGGCGCTGATGGCGCGGCACGGGCGCCGGTTGACGCTGACGCAAGCAGGTCAGGACTATGTGGTGCAGGTTCGCGATATCCTGCACCGTTTGGCACAGGCGTCGGTGTCGGCCCGCACGAATCCAGGCGGCGGCACCCTGAACCTGGCGATCCTGCCCGCCTTTGGCATGCATTGGCTTGCGCCGCGCCTGCGTGAATTTGCCCGCACCCATCCTGAGGTCACTGTCAATCTGTCGACACGGCTGCACCCCTTTGCCTTTGCCACCAGCCGCTTTGACGCAGCCATTCATTTTGGTCATGAGGACTGGCCCGGCGTGCGCTATCTTCCACTCCTTCCGGAAACGGTGGTGCCGGTCTGTGCCCCGGACCTGCTGGCGGCACCGCTGGCAGACGCTGCTGAGATGTTGCGACAGCCCCTGCTGCACCTCGAAACCCGCCCGCGTGGCTGGGCCCGCTGGCTGGCCGCACTCGGGGTAGAGGCGGAACCGCCTGTCGGCATGATGTTTGACCAATTCTCGACCATGGCGCAGGCGGCGATTCATGGCCTTGGCGTGGCGCTGCTGCCTACGTTCTTTGCGCGCCCCTACCTGCGCGACGGGCAACTGGTGCTGGCCGCCACCCAAACCACACAGAGCATCGGCAACTACTACCTCGTCTGGCCCGACGATCGCGATGAAACCGCAGCGCTTGTGTCGTTTCGAAATTGGCTGGCACAGCAGGCCGACCCTGCCCTGCCCCAGACCGCAACGTAGTTAATTTTCCCGCTCCGCCCCATTTCTGCCGCAATTTACCGCTAAAAAAGTGCATCTGTATCCGGGTGGGGCCGTTACAAGGAGCACTATGATGCTTATTTCATTCCGCAATGGCGCATGCGCCCTTGCTGCTGCCATGACTGTCGCCGGAGCTTCGGCGGCATTTGCCGAAACCCATAACGTCCTGATCGTGGATGGCGCCTATTTTCCGCCACTGCTGAATGTGGCTTTGGGCGATAACGTTACCTTTACCAACAACAGCACGATAACGCATACCATTTCCGGCGCAGGCGACGCATGGACAAGTGGCCCGATTGGTGTTGAGGCAAGCTTTACCCTGGACATCACCGATGAAACCCCGACCAGCTTTGGTGGGATGGGTGAAGGTGATGTGGCCATGGAAGGCACGCTGCTTCTTGATGGAGCGGTGGCCACCGAATAAGCCAGCACAAGCTGGCCTCACAGACCCCGCCATAAACGCGGGGTCTGTGTTCGCGCCTAACCCACAGTTGCCGCTTGTTTTCTTGCGCTGATCTGTGATTTGGTGCCGCTGTTCTTCCACCTGAAAAGCGCGCATCTATGAAGGTTTCCAGCTTAAGCCAGCAGGTTCAAAAAGCCGCAGACGCCCTGCGTCATGGGCGTTTTTCGTCTGCGCTTAAACTGGCCCGGGTGGGGCTAAAGGCGTTTCCCGCGCAGGTACAACTCGCAAATCTGGCTGGACTGGCCTGCGCGCAGAGCGGTGATGCGCGTGGGGCTGCGAGCTATTTCGAATTGGCCATGCGCGCCGACCCCGGTCACCGCGAGGCGCGGCACAATCTGGCACAGGCTCTGATGCAATTGGGGGCGCCCGACAAGGCGCTGACCGTACTGGCTGCCGCATGTGACAAATGGCCCACCGATGTGGGCCTGCTTTTGCTGCGGGCACGGGCCATGCAGCAAGCTGGCGATGACCAGAGCGCGGTGGCCGCCGCAACGGATGCAATCGCCCTGGCCCCAGGATCAGGGGCGCTATTTTACCTGCGCGCACTGGCCTACGTGGCACTGGGTGACAGCCGTGCGGCAGATGCAGATTTTCAGCAGGCCGTGGCATTGGCCCCGCAGGATGCCGCTAACCGAATAGCCTTTGCCGATTTCCTGGCGCACCATGCCCGGTCGGACGAGGCAGTGGCGCAGATCGACGCCGGGCTGGCCGCCCACCCAGACCACGCCGGTCTGTTGCAGCAGGCGGCGCGCCTGGCCCAAGCCAGTGGCGATATTACCAGCGCCGTTGCACAGTACGAGCGCCTGCTAAACCTAATACCGGATCACCCGCTGGCACTGAACGGCCTAGCCTACATTTGTGATACGGCGGCAGCGCCCGCATTGCTTGACCGATTGCAACGCGTGGGGGCAGACAAGAAAACCGCCGGTGAAACCAAGGTTTTGTTGGGTTTTGCCCGGGCGGCACTGGCGGCGCGCGTGAAAGCCACCGATGCACCGCAGTTGCTGGCGCGCGCCAATGCCGCTGCGGCACGCCTGCTCCCCTATGATGGCAAGGCCGAAATCGCGGCACAGGATCGGCTGCTCGCACCATTTGTAGCTCGCGCGGCGACGGCGCAGGCGCCACGACAAGAAAATGACAGCACCGCTGCGCCGATTTTCATTCTGGGACTGATCCGGTCTGGCACCACGTTGGCGGAACAGGTGCTGGCCAGCCATCCGCAAGTGGCAGGTTTGGGTGAACTTTCCCGGGCACGCCAGTTGGCCGACACCCAAGCGACCGCCTTTGCCGATGCGGGTACGGCACCGGATGCACGCGCCTTTGCCGAAGCGTACCGCGCAGTGCTGCCGCCCCTGCCGGACGGCACCCAACATTTCGTCGACAAGATGCCCGATAATTTTCGGGTAATCGGCTATCTGCTCAATGCCTTTCCCGATGCCACGATCATCGAAATGCAGCGCGATCCGCGCGATGTGGCCTTGTCGATGTGGGCCGATCTCTTTCCCACCAGCGCCCACGCCTATGCCAATGATCTGACGGCGATGGCACAGCACATGAACACCTATGCCGATACGATGCAGCGCTGGCGCAATCTGTACCCCACACAGGTGCATGCCGTGGCCTATGCCGATCTGGTCACCGACCTCGAAGCAACCGCGCGCCAGTTGGCTGATCTTTGCGGACTGGGCTGGCACCCCGATATGCTGCATCCCGAACGCACTGCCGCCAGTATACTGACCGCAAGCGCGCAGCAGGTACGCGCGCCGGTGCACCGGCAATCGCTCGGCAAATGGCGTGACAAGGCGGAGTTCCTCACGCCGCTGACCGATGCGCTTGATCCCGCTCTTTGGCCGGGATTGCAGCAAGGATAGGCCAGACCTGTCTTGCGGTTCCCTTGCAGGCGTGGTTCTGGCATGTTTTCCTAGTGGTGCATGTCTGCGCCCGTAACGTCACCTGCCCCATCCAAGGACCACCCTAATGATCCGAACATTCCTTCCGGTCAGCGCGCTTTTGCTTGGGTCTGCGTTTTTGCTTTTTGCCGGGGGTATCAACGGGTTGATCCTGCCCGTGCGCGGCACCAACGAAGGTTTTTCTGATATTTCTCTGGGTCTGCTCGGCACCGGCTGGGCCTTGGGGTATGTGTCGGGTTGCATCATGACATCAGGTCTGGTGGCACGTGTCGGCCACGTACGGGCGTTTGGCGCGATGGCGGCAATTGCGGCTATCTCGATCCTGTTCAGCGCCATCATGATCGACCCGGTATCGTGGATCGTGCTGCGCGGGGTCTGCGGATTTTGCTTTGCCGGTGCCGCAATGATCGTGGAAAGCTGGCTTAGCGAACAAACCGCCCCGGAGGCGCGTGGCCGTGTCTTTGGCGTCTACACGATGGTCAACCTTGGGGCCACCACGGCCGGGCAAATGCTGCTGACCTTGGGCGATCCCAACGGGTTCGTGTTCTTTGCGCTTGGGGCGATCTTTTACTGCATGGCGCTGGTCCCGACTGCGCTGTCGTCGACCTCGACGCCCGCACCTCTGGTGTCGGTCAAGCTGAACCTGCGCAGCCTGTGGCGCAACTCGCCCGTGGCGGTCTTTGCCGTGTTCTGGGTGGGGGTGTCCAATGCCGCCTTTGGCACGCTGGCGGCGGTATATGCGCAAAAGGTAGGTCTGGTGCTGACAACAATCGCGCTGTTTACCTCGGTGCCTATTCTGGCAGGCGCGCTGATGCAGATGCCGGTTGGCCTGATGTCTGATCGGATGGACCGGCGCCGCGTGCTGGTGGTGGTCGCGGCGCTGGCGCTGCTGGCGGATCTCGCGTTTATCCTGCTCGCTCCCGAAAGCCGTATGGTCAACCTTGCCCTTGCAGCACTGCTGGGTGGATCAATCTATGCGATGTATCCGGTGATCGTGGCCCACGCCAATGATCACGCAGAACCGGGCACGGCGATTCAGATCTCGGGCGGGCTGCTGCTGACATATGGCCTCGGATCGATCCTGGGGCCACTGGTCGCGGGCTTTGCCATGGAAGAAGTCGGCATCCGGGCGTTGTTTTTGGTAACCTCCTGCTCTCATGCCATGGTGATCTGCTACACCCTGTGGCGGATTGCGAAACGTGATGCTGTGGCAGAAGAAGAGAAATCAACCTTCCAGCCAATCAATGCCGGTCGCACGTCAAGCCTGCAAACCGCGTCAGGCAGCCATACCGGGTTCAGCACTGAGCCCCGTTCCATACGTGAGGTCACAAAGGCGCGGAACCTCAAGGCGCGCGATTAGTGTTCTTTGCGATATGCGGAGTGGGGTCAGGCCCCTAGTTCGCAAAAATCTTGTCCATGTCAGAAAATCCCTTGATCTCGATCGGGTTGCCCGATGGGTCACGGAAAAACATCGTCGCCTGCTCGCCTGGCTGCCCTTCGAACCGCAACGCTGGTTTGATCACGAAATCAACCTCCGCCGTCTCAAGCCGTTCGGCCAACACCTTCCAGTCCGCCATACGCAAAACGACGCCCAGATGTGGCATCGGGACCATGTGATCCCCCACTTTTCCGGTGGCCTGCGTCGCAAAAGGCTCGCCCAGATGCAGCGAAATTTGGTGGCCAAAGAACGAATAATCGACCCAGGTGTCAGTCGACCGCCCCTCGGTACAGCCCAGAACATCACCGTAAAAGGCGCGGGTCTGGTCAAGGTCACGGACATTATAAGCGAGATGGAACGGGGTCAGCATGGCAGTTCTCCTGATACAGTTGCGGCTTCCTAGCGCGTCCAGAGGTGGAGCGGAAGCCGTGGGTATCCCGGATACTGATTGTATAAAAAAGGGGCGCGCCTATGACAGGCACGCCCCTTACTACCCGCTTAACACCAGCCGTTATTTCATGACGATCCGGCCATCGGTATAGGGCGTATAGACCCCATCTTTGGCCAGAAACTCTGCCGTGACATCGGCCAGATCAGGGCCAAAATCATAGGCATTTGCTGCTGATTTGAACATCTCGTAGCCGTCACCGCCGTTGCGCACATAGTTGTTGGACACAACGCCGTATACCTTGGCCTCGTCCAAAGGCGCACCGCCAACCGTGACATCGCTGATGCGGCTGCCAGCTTCGGCCTTTGGATCAAAGGCGAAGGTCATACCCGCGACCTGCGGGAAGCGCCCGGCGGCTTCCTCGTGCTGGCTGACCCCGTTTTCAAGCGCGGCCAGCAGCGTGGCGCCGTCTACCTGGAACGTCGACAAGGTGTTCTGGAACGGCAGCACTGTCAGGACTTCACCCATCGTGACTTCGCCCGCGTCGATCGACGACCGCAAACCGCCAGAGTTGGCAATCGCAACCTCGATCCCCTGATCCTTCACGCGGTCCAGCATGGCATCAGCCACCAGATTGCCCATGGTGCATTCCTGTGCACGGCAATTGTTGCGGTCGCCGTCAATCGCCTCTGACGTTTCGGCCACGACCTTGTTGCGGATCTCTTCCAGCGGGGCGGCCGCCTCTGCGACGCGGCCAACGGTGGCATCGTCTTCGACCACTGCTGCATCCATGATCAGCGGTTCACCCTTGGCTTCGGTCACGTTGCCGTCGTCGTCAAACGTCACATTCAATTCGCCCAAAAACTTGCCGTAGGCATAGGCCTGCACGATGGCAGTGGTGTTCACCATCGTCGGGTAAGGGCCTTCGGCGCGGTCATTGGTGTTGCTGAGCAACGTGTTGGAATGCCCCCCCACAATCACATCGACACCGGTGGTTTCCGCCGCCACCTTCTGATCGGTGCCATAGCCCGAGTGGCTGAGAACGATGATCTTGTTAACCCCCTCGGCGGTCAGCTTGTCGACCTCGCCCTGCACGGCCGCGACCGGATCGGAAAAGGTGATGTTTTCACCGGGGCTGGCCAACTCGTCTGTGTCCTGCGGGGTCAGTCCGATCAGGCCGATTTTCTCCCCGCCGCGTTCGATCACTGTGGATTTTGCCAGCTTGTCTGCCAGCAAAGGCTCGGCCGAGACATCAGCGTTGGACATCAAGACGGGGAAGTTCACCGCATCCATGAAGCCGCTGAGAACCTCGGGGCCATCGTCGAACTCGTGGTTGCCCACGGTCATTGCGTCATAGCCCATCTTGTTCATCATCTCGGCCGCCAACGCGCCCTTGTAGTATGTATAGAACAAGGTGCCCTGAAACTGGTCGCCGCCATCCACCAGAATGGCATTGTTGGACCGCGCGCGCGCTTGCTCAATGGCGGTTACCAGACGGCCAGACCCGCCAAAACATTCGCCCGCGGTGTTGTCCTCTGCCGAACATGGGCCGTCATATTTGCTGATTGGCTCAAACCGGGCATGAAAATCATTGGTGTGCAGAATGGTCAGATTGTAATCTGCCGCCGCCATGCCACTGGTCAGCGCAAGGGCCGCCGTAGCTGTCAGGAATCGCTTCATGGTAGTTCCCCTATTGGTTGGTCTGCCCGCATCGTGGCGCGGGTGGCTAAGGGAGTCAAAGGTGATGTTACGTCCCCCCCCTTGACCGCACGGGCGCGTGGGGGCATCACGGACGCCATGCTGATTTACAAGATATTCCGCGCCGACGAATGGGCGACCCTGCGCCGTAACGGTGAAACCCCTGGCGCGCCGATTGATGTGAGCGATGGCTATATTCATTTTTCGACAGCTGATCAGGCCGCCGAAACCGCCGCCAAACATTTCGCCGGGGCCGAAGGTCTGTTCCTTCTGGCCGCCGACAGCGAAGATCTGGGCGATGCGCTCACGTGGGAGCCTTCGCGTGGGGGGGCACTATTTCCGCATCTCTATCGCCCGCTGACGCTGGCAGATATCGTCTGGGCGCAGCCGTTGCCGCTTGAAAACGGCACCCATCAATTTCCCGCCGGCCTGCGCGAGGCCAGTGCATGACGGGTCTGCGGCCATGATGGCCCTGCTGGAACGCTTGGGCCTGATGGCCCTGCACCGCGTTGACCCCGAGGCGGCCCACGGGCTGGCGATCCGTGCGTTGCGCGCGCATTTGGCCCCCGCCCCCGGCCCCGCCACCTCACCCCGGCTGGAAACCACCCTAGCCGGGCTGCGCCTGCCGAACCCCGTTGGGCTTGCCGCGGGCTTTGACAAAAATGCCACCGCCATCGCGCCGCTGTCACGCGCCGGTTTCGGATTTATCGAAGTGGGCGCGGCCACGCCGCTGCCCCAGCCCGGCAACCCCCGCCCCCGCCTGTTTCGCCTGACCGAAGACCGCGCCGCGATCAACCGCTTCGGCTTTAACAACGACGGGATGGAGGCGATCTGCACCCGGCTCGCCCAGCGTGGCATCGGGGTGCCGGTGGGGCTGAACCTTGGCGCCAATAAAACCAGCACCGACCGCGCGGGCGATTTTGCCAAGGTTATGACCGCCGCCCGCAACCATGTTGATTTCGCCACGGTCAATGTCTCGTCACCCAACACCGAAAAGCTGCGCGACCTACAGGGCAAAGACGCCCTTGCGGCGCTGCTGGACGGTGTGATGGAGGTACGCGGTGCCACACCCGTTTTCCTGAAAATCGCCCCCGACCTGACCGATGCCGATATCGCAGACATCGCCGAGGTCGCCGCGCAGGCCCGCATCGCCGCCATTATCACCACCAATACAACGCTTGACCGCAGCGGGCTTGCCAGTCGCCATGCGACCCAGATGGGCGGCCTGTCGGGTGCGCCGCTATTTGAAAAATCCACCCGCGTTCTCGCCCGCCTCGCCGGCCTTACGGATATCCCCCTGATTGGCGTTGGCGGCATCAGCACCGCTGAGCACGCCTATGCAAAAATCTGCGCCGGCGCCTCAGCCGTGCAACTCTACACAGCGCTTGTTTATGGCGGGCTGTCATTGGTGAGCGAAATCACCTCTGGCCTCGACGCATTGCTTAAACGCGACGGATTTAACACCCTGGCACAGGCCGTGGGCAGCAAACGCGAGGATTGGATATGATCACGCTCTGGCACAACCCGCGGTGTTCCAAATCGCGCGAAACCCTCGCGCTGGTTCACACTGCGGGCGCAGATGTCACCATCCGCCAATACCTCGAAGACGCCCCTACTGAAGCTGAAATCAGAACTGCACTCAAAGCGCTAGACCTGCCCGCGATCGACATGACGCGCACTGGCGAAAAGCTGTTCAAAGAGCTGGGCCTCAGCAAAGCCAGCTCTGCGGACGACCTCATTGCGGCCATGGCCGCCCACCCGATTTTGATCGAACGCCCCATCGCCTTTGCTGGGTCCCGCGCGGTCATTGGCCGCCCGCCAGAAGCGGTCAAAACCTTGCTGTAACAATCGCGGATTTTTTGGCGCAAAACTACTCTCGGGGGGCTGGTGGGCTGCACCCCCCAGTAGAAAGTTCTGGTCTGGGGGGGCAGTCCCCCATCCTTTACCCCGCCGACCGCTCCAACGCCGGATAACGCAGCCCCAGCGTGATCCCCCGCACCACAAACGACACCAGCAGCGACACCCACAGACCGTGATTGCCCAGCCACGGCACCAAAACGGCAGCAACGGCACAGTAGACAATAAACGACGCCACCATCATATTGCGCATATCGCGCGACCGTGTGGCCCCGATGAACACCCCATCAAACATCCATGCCGCACAGCCCGCCAAGGGGGCCGCCACCATATAGGGCAGATAGACCCGCGCGATCTGCTGGACCTCGGATGATTTGGCCATGACATCAATGATCATCCCCCCCGCGAGGGCAAAGCCAAGCGTCATGCCCAGACACGTCAACACGCCCCAGCCAGAGGTGAGCACCACCCCGCGCCGCAAAACGGCGCGCTGACCCGCACCGTATGCCCGACCTACAATCGCTTCGGCAGCAAAGGCAAACCCATCCAACCCGTAAGCCGTGATCATTAGGAACTGCAACAACACCTGATTGGCGGCCAGCGTCACATCCCCCTGCCCCGCTCCCATGAACAGGAAGGATACAAAGATCGCCTCCAGCAGCAGCGAGCGGATCAATATATCGGTGTTCAGCAGCATCATGCGTCGCCAGCGTGGCCCATCAAAGACCTGCACCCAGTTGCGCCATGCGGGCCGGGCAAAAGCCGCACGGCAAAACCACAAGCCCAACGCGGCTCCGCTCCATTCGGCGATGAATGTGGCAACTGCCACCCCCTGCACGCCCCAGTCGAGGCCCAGCACGAACCACAGGTCGAGCGCGATGTTCAACCCGTTCATCCAAACCTGAATGACCAGCACCGCACGGGTACGTTCCTGCGCGATTAACCAGCCGGTGATGGCATAAAGCGATATGGCGGCAGGCGCGGACCAGACCCGAATGGCCATATACTGACGCGCCAGCCCTTCCACTTCGGGCGATCCCGGCGCCGCCTTGAACGACAGCCAGAACAGCGGCACCTGAAGCAGGACAATCACCAGCCCGGCCCCGGCCCCGATCAGCAGGCCCCGCGTCAGAAGGGCTGCGACCTCGGCGGTGTCGTCATTGCCCGCGGCCTGCGCGGTCAGACCCACGGTCCCCATGCGCAGGAACCCAAATATCCAGTAAATCGCTGACAGGATGATCGCGCCGAGGCCGACAGCGCCGATGGGGGCAGCAAGCCCCAGCTGACCCACAACGCCCGTATCCACCGCCCCCAGTATTGGGATCGTGGCGTTTGAGATCACGATCGGCAGGGCAATGTTCAGGACCCGACGGTGCGTCACCACATCGCGCGGCGCTAAGGTGCCGCGCTTTACGGCGCGCACCTCGGCATTGGTCAGACCGTCTGCGGCGGTGTCAGTCACGTTTTTGCGGCATCACGAAATGCCCGGTGGCCTGCGCAAAAAGCTTGGCACGGTTGTCCTGCCAGGCCTCCACATGAACCGAGGCATAGCGCCGCCCGGACCGGTTGATCCGCGCCCGCGCGTAGGCATCGCGCGGCAGACCAGAACGGAGGTAATCCACCGTGAAATCAATTGTTTTAGGCAGACGCGGCAGGTGATCATGATCCAGAGAGTTCAGATCCAGCGCCCCGCTTTCCATATCCTCCCAGATCAGTCCCCAGCTTAGGGTGATGATGGCCGTCACTTCCAGAAACGCCGCAGTGGCCCCGCCGTGCAGCGCAGGCAGCATAGGGTTTCCGATCAGCCTGTCGGCATAGGGCATCACGCCCGTCAATTCGTCACCGCGACGTTCAAATTGGATGCCCAGAAACTGAATATAGGGCACGCCTTCGACCATGGCGCGCAGCACGCCGTCGCGGCGCTGCTTGATCACCTGAACCGGCTCTGGCTGTGGTCGCTTGTTCATCGTTTGCCCTCCACTGTGAAGGTGCCGGTAGCGGTGGCCACCGGGTTGTCCGTGTCTTCATCGCTGGCCGTGGCGCGTACAAAGGCAACCGACCGCGTGACGTGATAACAGGTGGCGCGGGTCGTGATCGCCTGACCGGGCGTCGCAGCACGCAGATATTCGATGCGCAAATCCATCGTCGCCGTGCCTGCCGGGTTGCTCGGGTGGCTCATCACTGCCGCCCCGCAACAGGTGTCCATCAGCGCGGACACCGCCCCGCCATGCACGACCCCCGTCTTGGGGTCGCCAATCAGCTTTTCGGAATAGGGCATGGTGATCTCGGCAGACCCTTCCCCCAACTCGCGCAGCTCCATCCCCAGCGCTACAGAATGGGGCAGCGCCTGAATGAACTGGCTGGCCAGTTTCAACTTGTCCGACATTGTGCAGATCCTCGTGGCTGGTTTGGCCCTTTATCAAGGGGGGCGCAGGAAAGGGCAATGTGAAACCTCGGGCAGACCCGTCATGTCGCCGCTGCACCGGGCCAAAACGCACTATCTGAAATGCGCGGCTGTCAGCGCCTTAGGAAATCATGGCGCAGGCCGCACCTAGTTGAACGTCATCGCCTTGAAAATTTGACCAATCCGGCGCGACAGTTATGTCTGATCACTAACAGGCAATACCACCTGTTGCGCATCCCCGCGCGCGGCAATAGCTTGGAGCCTAAGGAGACACGCCATGGCCGATACACGCCTGACATTCAAACAGATGTGCGCCACGTTCGACGTGACTCCGCGCACCTTGCGCTATTACGAATATATCGAGCTGCTACAACCTGACCGCGAAGGCCGGGCCCGTTATTACGGGCCACGCGAAAGCGCGCGGATGAAGTTGATCATGCGGGGCCGAAAATTCGGGTTTGCCCTAGAAGACATCCGCCAGTGGTTGCTGATATACGAAAAAGAAGGCACCGAAGCGCAAATGAAAGCATGGGTGAAATTGGCCGACGGGCAGTTGGCGGAACTGGCCGAACAGCGGGCGCAACTGGATGAGGCCATGGCAGAGTTGCAAAAGCTGCGCGATGACACCGCGACAGCCATCGGGCAGAAAAGTCACTAAGTTCAGTGACGTGTTCCGACCCTGACATGCTTCGACAACAGTTGCAGATCGGCGGCAATTCGGATCAACTCTGACACGGTAGCGATCGATTCAACACCGGCCAGATTATAAGCGCAGCGTTCGACCAATGCCGCCGCTGTGTCGATATCTGCCAATGCAGCAGCGCTCGTCTGATCGTCCGCGACAAGCACCGAACAGCCGCCATCATGGGCATGACCCCCGCGGCTCGGTTTATCTTCGGAATTTCCAGACATGCGTTTTGCGCCCTATATAGGTTAGACTAGCTGACCTATTGTGATTTATGGTTAATCGCATGTCACGCAGTTACGCGACAACCCGCCGGGCGACATGGCGAGGTTGCGGGCAGTGAGAGGCCTTAGGCCTGATCTGGCCCGCTGGGGTCATTTGGCATGGTGTGAAGCAGTCCGGCGCCAAGGCCGCGTATGGCGGCAGTGGTGCGGTCGTGCACGTCCAGCTTGGAGAACACGCGGCGCACGATGGTGTCGACGGTGTGGCGCGAAATGCCCAGAATATCGGCAATGACAGTATTGCTTTTGCCCCGTGCGATCCATTCCAACACCTCAACCTCGCGCGGCGACAAAGCCACGTCGCGCGGTGCCGCTGCTTCGGTCAGTGCGCAAAAACGCAACTGCGCGATCTGCGCGGCACAATGCAGTTCAAATATCTCAACGGCATCTGGTGCGCCGTTGCGCGGACCAAACCCAAGGCCGACCACCGCTGCCTCGTCGCGCGGCCCGTAAACCTGCATCGCCAATCCGTCATAGGGACATTGCAGCGCCAAATCCTGCATATACCGGGCCTCTTTCTTGGTCAGCCGGGTCAGCCGGGCGACCTCGGACCAACGAAACGGTTGACCGCGCCGCCGTGCCAGTGGGTCGATCGGACTGACACGCCGCAGATCCGCATCAAGGTATGTGCAATGCCATCCTTCGCCATACTCCTGCGACCGCCGGTCCTGCCCCTCGATGGCGGGGCCATCGGGCGAATTGGCGTGATAGCTTACCCTCCCGATCCCACGCCCCTGAAAGTAATCCAACGACATCCACCACAAGGCCGCAGGCGTTTCGGCAGCGCCACAGGCAAGGGCAAAATCATCTAGCGACATCTGCTCAGGCATCTAATTTCCAATCTGGTTGGCGGCATTCCTTCTAGGATGATCTCGGTTTGCGGTAGCAATTCGCGCAGTGCCTGCCCCACCAAATCCAAACCATAAAAGTGACGTAACGTACCACTTACGTCAACATATAGTTCCATTGTAATGCCAGTCCAGAGCACCATCTGAAGTCGTGAAACAACAATTGGAAAGTGATGAGATGACTACCGACACCCTGACCATCCGCCAAATGTGTGACACCTTCGATGTCACCCCGCGCACTTTGCGGTTTTACGAGGCCAAGGAGCTGCTGTTCCCAATTCGCGAAGGCCAGAAGCGCCTATTCACCAAGCGCGACCGCGCCCGGCTGAAACTGATCATTCGCGGCAAACGCTTTGGCTTCAGCCTTGAGGAAATCCGCCAACTGCTTGATCTGTATCACATGGGCGACCAGCAACAGACCCAGATTGCACGCACCTATGACATCGCCCGCGCCCGCCTTGAGGCGCTTGAGGTGGAACGTGACGAGCTGAACGAAGCAATCGACGACCTGAAAGACCAATTGAAATGGGGAGAAAAGATGATCGCCTCCATGAACCAGCCACGCCGCGCCGCCGAATAACCGATCACATGCGCCCGCCACGTTCAAAACCTGACGCACCGCTACAATAAAAAGACACGACCAACCCCGGAGAGCAAAAAATGCCCAGCTACATCGCCCCTACCAAAGACCTGCAATTTGTCCTGCATGACGTGTTGAATGTCACCGCTAGCACAATACCGGGCTACGATGAGCTTGAGGCCGATTTTACCTCTGCCATCCTCGAAGAAGCGGGCAAGCTGACGTCCGAGGTGCTCGCCCCGCTGAACGTAGTGGGCGACCAAGAGGGCTGTCGTCTGGAAAACGGTGTGGTTTATACCCCCAAAGGTTTCAAAGAGGCGTTCGACAAGGTTAAAGAAGGCGGCTGGCCCGGTCTGGACATGCCCGAACAATACGGTGGCCAGAACATGCCGTACGTCATCGGCACCGCCGTAGGCGAGATGTTTTCCGCCGCGAACCAAGCGTTTACCATGTACCAGGGCCTGACCCACGGCGCCGCCAGCGCCATCCTCGCCCATGGCACCGACGCCCAGAAAGACACCTACCTGCCCAATATGGTGTCCTGCGACTGGACCGGCACCATGAACCTGACCGAACCGCACTGCGGCACCGATCTGGGCCTAATGCGCACCAAAGCCGTGCCACAGGACGACGGCAGCTATAAAATCACCGGTCAGAAAATCTTTATCTCATCCGGCGAACACGACATGGCCGACAACATCATCCATCTGGTGCTCGCCAAGATCGAAGGCGGCCCCGAAGGCATCAAGGGCGTGTCTCTGTTCATCGTGCCGAAATTTATGGTGAACGACGATGGCAGCCTTGGCGAACGCAACGGCGTTTCTGTCGGCTCCATCGAGGAAAAAATGGGCATTCACGGCAACTCCACTTGCGTGATGAACTACGACGATGCCACTGGTTTCCTGCTGGGCACCGAACACAAAGGTATGCGCGCCATGTTCACCATGATGAACGAGGCCCGCGTTGGCGTCGGCATGCAGGGGCTGGCACAGGCCGAAGTCGCCTATCAAAACGCGGTGATCTACGCCAACGACCGCCTGCAAGGGCGTGCCGTAACCGGGGCCGAACATCCCGACAAACCTGCCGATCCGCTGATCGTGCACCCCGATATCCGCCGCTCGCTGATGGATCAGAAGTCCTTTGTCGAGGCCGCCCGCGCCTTTATCCTTTGGGGGGCCACCATGATCGACGCCGCCCACCGCGCGGATGACAAAGACGCCGATGGGCTTGTTTCGCTGTTGACCCCGGTGATCAAAGGTTTCCTGACCGATCAGGGCTACGACATGACGGTCAAAGCGCAGCAGATCTACGGCGGCCACGGCTATATCGAAGAATGGGGCATGTCCCAGTTCACCCGCGACGCGCGCATCGCCATGATCTACGAAGGTGCAAACGGCGTGCAGGCGCTCGACCTCGTGGGCCGCAAGCTGGCGCAGGATGGTGGCAAACATGTGATGGCCTTCTTTGATCTGGTCAAAACCTTCATCAAGGACAACGCAGGCCAGGACGCCGATTACGATAAAGACTTCCTCGACCCGCTCAAGGCCGCCTCCAAAGACCTGCAAGCGGCAGGCATGTACTTCATGCAAAACGGCATGAAAAACCCCAATCACGCGCTGGCCGGGTCGAACGACTTCATGCATATGTTCGGCCATGTCTGCCTTGGCCTGATGTGGGCCAAAATGGGTCTGGCGGCACGCAAGGCGCTGGCATCTGGCACCACCGACGCCGCATTCTACGAGACCAAGCTGGCCACCGGACGCTACTATATGGCGCGCCAACTGCCCGCGACCGCCCTGCACCTGACGCGCATTTCATCCGGGGCGGATACAGTCATGGCATTGGAGGCCGCGAACTTCTAAAACGGGGCGGTGGGCCACGCGCCCACCCCACCCCAACACCCGGAGGACCGATGCCAAAACGCTTTCGCCTGACCCGCCGCTTTCCAGTCGCCATGACAGAAGACGGCTATCGCAGACTGAAAAAATTCAGCGCTGATGCGGGTCTGGATGAAGGCGAAGCACTGTCGTTCCTGTTCGAGAATTTTAAATCGATCATAAACGAAGAAAACCTGACCGCGCGTCTGCGCTTGTTCAATTCAGAACTCGACGACCGCAAACGATGAACCCTTGGGGAGGGGCCAGATGACAGACCAGCCAAGATCAAACTGGATGACCGACGAACACCGTATGATTGCGGATATGACGGCCAGTTTCATCAATACCGAATGGGCTCCCAAGTTTGAGAAATGGCGCAAGCAGGGCCAGATGGACCGTGATACATGGGCGCAAGCAGGTGAATTGGGCCTGCTCTGCCCCTCCGTCCCCGAAGCATACGGCGGTCCCGGCGGCGATTTCGGCCATGAGGCGGCGATCCTGATCGAAGGGTCCCGCGCCAATCTCGCCTCATGGGGTCATGGCATCCATTCCGGTATCGTGGCGCATTACATCCTCGCCTATGGTACCGAAGATCAGAAAAAACGCTGGCTGCCCAAAATGGTCTCGGGCGAATTGGTCGGCGCGCTGGCAATGACCGAACCCTCCACCGGATCAGACGTGCAGGCGATCAAAACCAAAGCTGTGCGTGATGGCAATGCTTACCGCCTGTCGGGGCAGAAAACCTTCATCACCAACGGCCAGCACGCCAACCTTATCATCGTCGCCGCCAAAACCGACCCCAAGGAAGGCTCCAAAGGCGTGTCGATGGTGGTGGTCGAGACCGATGGCGCGGCAGGCTTTAAACGCGGGCGCAACCTCGACAAGATCGGCCTGCACGCGGCGGATACGTCAGAGCTGTTCTTCGACAATGTCGAAATCCCACCCGAAAACATCCTGGGGCAGCAAGAAGGCCAAGGATTTTATCAGATGATGCAACAACTGCCTCAGGAACGGCTGATCATCGGCTGCGGTGCCGTGGGCGCGATGGAAGGCGCAGTTGAACGCACGATAACCTACTGCAAGGAACGTGAAGCCTTTGGCGGCCCGCTGATCCAATTTCAAAACACGCGTTTCCAACTGGCCGAATGTAAAACCAAGACCATGGTCGCACGCGCGTTTCTCGATGAATGTATCGCGGATCACCTGCGCGGCGAACTTACGGTCGAAAAGGCCGCGATGCAAAAGTACTGGCTGACAGACACCCAAGGCGAGGTGCTGGACGTCTGCCTACAAATGCACGGCGGCTATGGCTATATGCAAGAATATGCCATCGGCGAAATGTGGGCCGACGCCCGCGTGCAACGGATCTACGGTGGCACCAATGAGATCATGAAGGAACTGATTGCGCGCAGCCTCTAACCGCGCGCCCGGCCCCGCCCACCGCGCAGAGGTATTTAAGAAAGGATGAAGACAAGGCCCCGCCTGCCCCCTTCATCCTTTTTTCAAATACCTTCCGACGGTGCAGCGGGCGCAGACAGATTTTATAAGGAGAGAGACGTGACCATTCAGCTTTATTGTTTTGGCGAATCCGGCAACGCTTACAAGGCGGCGCTGGCCTTGGAACTGTCTGGATTGGACTGGGAGCCAGTGAAAGTCGACTTTTTCGGCGGCCAGACACGCCAACCCGATTACCGCGCGCAGATCAACAACATGGGCGAAGCGCCGGTGATGATCGACGGCGATCTGCGGCTCACCCAATCGGGCGTGATCCAGGATTACGTTGCGGAAAAATCCGGCAATTTCGGTGGCCGCGACGCGACGGAACGCCGCGAAATCCTGCGTTGGGTGTTATGGGATAACCACAAACTCAGCTCCACCGCCGGGCTGACCCGCTTCTTGATGAACTTTCTGCCAGAAGACAAACGCCCTGCGGAAGTCATCGCCTTTAACCAAGGTCGCCTAAAAGCCGCCTATGCCGTCCTGAACGACCACCTCGCCACCCGCGACTGGATCGTGGGCGACGCCCTGACAAACGCCGATCTGTCGTGCTGCGGGTATCTTTATTACCCCGAACCTTTCGGGTTTGACCGCGCCGATTGGCCCCATATCGACACATGGCTCACGCGCCTGTCTGAAACACCGGGCTGGAAAGCCCCTTACGACCTGATGCCCGGCAGCCCCGCTGACCGCGCCTGAACCCGGAGGACATAAACATGACCGAAGCCTATATCTACGACGCCCTGCGCACCCCCCGCGGCAAAGGCCGCAAAGACGGCGCGCTGCACGAAGTCACCGCCCTGCGCCTGTCGGCCCAGACCTTGAACGCCGTGAAAGAACGCAACAACCTCGAAGGCCACGCCGTCGAAGACGTCATCTGGGGCAATGTCACCCAGGTCATGGAACAGGGGGGCTGTCTGGCCCGCTCTGCCGTGCTGGCTTCTGACCTTGATGAACGCATCCCTGGCCTTGCCATCAATCGCTTCTGCGCATCGGGCATGGAGGCGGTCAACCTCGCCGCCAACCAGATCAAGGGCGGCGCAGGCATGGCCTATATCGCAGGCGGTGTCGAAATGATGGGCCGCGTCCCTATGGGCAGCGATGGTGCGGCGATTGCCGTCGACCCAACGCTCGCGATGGAAAAGTACTTTGTTCCGCAGGGCATCTCTGCCGATATTATCGCCACCGAATACGGCTTTACCCGCGATCAGGCTGACCAACTGGCGGTGGAATCGCAACGCCGCGCCAAACTTGCCTGGGACGAAGGCCGCTTTGACAAATCCGTCATCACCGTGCGCGACCAGAACGGCCTGACCATTCTGGACCGCGACGAATACATGCGCCCGCAGACCGACATGCAAAGCCTCGGCAGCCTAAACCCCGCTTTTCAGGCGATGGGCGAGGTCATGCCCGGTTTCGATAAAATCGCGATCATGAAATACCCGCATCTGGAACGCATCAACCACATCCACCACGCGGGCAACTCATCCGGCATCGTTGATGGCGCCGCCGCTGTGTTGATCGGCAATAAGGAATTTGGCGAAAAATACGGCCTCAAACCCCGCGCCCGCATCCGTGCCACCGCGAAAATCGGCACCGACCCCACCATCATGCTGACTGGCCCGGTGCCCGTGACCGAAAAGATCCTGCGCGACAACGGCATGACCATCGGCGACATCGACCTGTTCGAGGTCAACGAAGCTTTCGCCGCCGTCGTCATGCGCTTTATGCAAGCGTTCGATGTGGATGATGCCAAGGTGAACGTGAATGGTGGTTCCATCGCCATGGGCCACCCCTTGGGCGCCACCGGTGCCATGATCATCGGCACCCTGTTGGATGAACTGGAGCGCGCCGACAAAGAGGTCGGCCTTGCCACGCTTTGCATCGCCTCCGGCATGGGTGCCGCCACCATCATCGAGCGCGTATAATGGCACAAAATCATCCCTTCCACGCCATTGCCACCCTCGCCGCCAACCGCAAAATCGACCTGCATATCAAGGTCGAGCGCGGCGGCGATTACGTGCGCCTTTACAGCAATGATCCGGCGCTGTTTTTCAAGCACCGCGATGATCCCAGCGACAGCTTTGACCGCGAAGCCTTTGGTCAATCCAAACGCATCCTGCTCAGCGCCGAAGACTGCGACGCAGGCACCAATCAAACATTGGCCCTGATCGAAAGCCTGCTGGAAAAATTCGCTGATTACAAATTTCAGCGCAGCTGACCTAACCCATGAACGGGAGAGATAAATGACTGATTTCACATCAAAAACAGACGCCGAAGGCATCGCCACCATCACCTGGGACGTCGCCGACAAATCCATGAACGTCATGTCCTTTCAGGGGCTGACCGAACTGGAAAAACACGTCGACGCTGCACTGGCTGACGATGCTGTCAAAGGCATCATCATCACCTCCGGCAAGGAGGGATCATTCGCCGGCGGCATGGACTTGAACCTGCTGGCCAAGATGAAAGACGACGCGGGCGACGACCCCGCAAAGGGCCTGTTCGAAGGCACGATGCAGATGCACGCCCTGCTGCGCAAAATCGAACTGGCGGGCATGGACCCGAAAACCCAGAAAGGCGGCAAACCCGTCGCCTGTGTGATCCCCGGCACCGCTGCGGGCATCGGTCTGGAACTGCCACTGGCCACCCACCGCACTTTTGCCGCCAACAACCCCAAGGCGCGCATCGGCCTGCCCGAAATCCTCGTCGGTATCTTCCCCGGCGCTGGCGGCACCACCCGCATGGTGCGCAAACTTGGGGCCATGGGCGCGTCGCCCTATCTGCTTGAGGGCAAGATGGTCGCGCCAGACGCCGCCGTTAAGGCGGGCATTCTGGACGAGGTATCGGATGATCCAATGGCCGCCGCCCGCGATTGGGTGCTGAATGCCAAAGACGCCGATTTGGTGAAACCATGGGATGCCAAGGGCTATAAAATGCCCGGCGGAGCGCCATATCACCCTGCCGGTTTCATGACCTTCGTTGGTGCCTCCGCCATGGTTAACGGCAAGACCCAAGGCGTCTATCCGGCGGCCAAGGCATTGCTGTCTGCCGTATACGAAGGCGCAATGGTCCCCTTCGACACAGCCCTAAAGATCGAAGCGCGCTGGTTTACCAACGTGCTGATGAACCCCTCGTCCGGCAACATGATCCGCTCGCTTTTCCTGAACAAGGAAGCGCTGGAAAAAGGGGCCGTGCGCCCCGTAGACGTGCCAGACCAGCGCGTGAAAAAGCTTGGCGTTTTGGGCGCGGGCATGATGGGCGCAGGCATCACGCTTGTCTCCGTTCAGGCGGGCATCGAAGTCGTCTTGATCGACCAAACCCAAGAGGCCGCCGACAAAGGCAAGGCCTATTCCGCCAGCTATTTCGACAAGGGCATCGCCCGCAAGAAATCCACCGCGGAAAAGAAAGAAGCAGCGCTGAACCTTATCAACGCCACCACTGATCTGGACGCGCTGAAAGGCTGTGATCTGATCATTGAGGCGGTGTTTGAGGACCCCAAAGTCAAAGCCGAGATGACCAAAAAGGTCGAAGCGGTGATCCCCGAGGATTGCATCTTCGCCTCCAACACCTCGACCCTGCCGATCACCGATCTGGCCAAGGCATCCAGCCGTCAGGAACAATTCATCGGCATCCACTTCTTTTCGCCTGTCGAAAAGATGCTGCTGGTGGAGATCATCAAGGGCAAGCAAACCGGCGACCGCGCCGTGGCCAAGGCGCTCGATTACGTGCGCCAGATCCGCAAGACGCCCATCGTGGTCAACGACGCGCGCTTCTTCTACGCCAACCGCTGCATCATCCCCTACATCAACGAAGGGGTGCGCATGGTGCAAGAAGGGGTCGAACCCGCGCTGATCGAAAACGCCGCGAAACTGGTCGGGATGCCGCTGGGGCCACTGCAATTAATGGATGAAACCTCCATTGATCTGGGGGCCAAGATTGCCCGCGCCACCAAGGCGGCGATGGGCGACGAATACCCCAACGACGACATCGACCCGCTGGTGTTCTGGATGGAGGCGGAAGGCCGTCTGGGCCGCAAGGCCAACGCCGGGTTCTACAGCTACGACGCCAAGGGCAAACGCGAGGGGCTGTGGGCAGGCTTGGGCGATAAATACCCCGTGGCCGACGACCAGCCCGACCTGATCGAAGTGCAGCACCGTCTGCTGTTCAGCCAAGTCCTCGAGGCCGTCCGCGCGTTGGAAGAAGGCGTGCTGATGGACATCCGCGAAGGCGATGTCGGTGCAATCCTTGGCTGGGGCTTTGCGCCGTGGTCCGGTGGCCCGCTTAGCTGGCTGGACATGATCGGCGCACCCTATGCGGCGGAACGCTGTCATCAGTTGACCGAAAAGTTTGGCGATCGTTTCGCCTGCCCCGATCTGCTGCGCGAAATGGCGGCAAAGGGTCAAAGCTTTTACGGGCGGTTTGCCCCTGAAGCCAAAGCAGCTTGAACGACAAAAGGGGCGCTTCGGCGCCCCTTTTTACTGCTGTGGACCCTGAACCGAACAACCGCCCTGGTCCGTGCGACCCCCAGACCCCGCCGCCCTTCAGCAATATCCGGCAACACCCCCACCGGCAACGATCCGGTCCTCGATCGCCAGACAGTCCGCGAGATGCGCCGCGTCCTCCAGCGCCAGCACGTCATAGCCCGCTTGGTCGTTGCCGATATAGCAATCCAGCGCCATGCGACGCAGCGGGCAATGGATCAGTGCACCGCCCTCGGCGTAGATCACCTGTTCCTCAGCGAAATAGATCATGATCAATTCGACGTACTGGCTTGGCGCTGCGCGGTGTATGCCGCGCAGGCCCACCAGTGCCGCTGCGGGCACAATTGCAAAGGGGTCACCGTAGATATCCGCCGCCGCATCGCTTTCGACGAGCACACCCTGATCCGCCAGCAATGTCAGCTCCTCACGGTTATCAAGCGCGCCGACAGGCACCACGACGGGCCATTGTGCAGCAACTGTATCAGGGGCGTCGAGCCAGATAGACGCCCGTCTCACCTCAACGATTTCCTGCATCCCATTGTCAAACGTCAGAACCATATCGCCCACCGCCAGCGCCTCGACTGCGCGCCAGCCCAGGTTCGACGCAACCCGCGTTCCGGCCAGCAAGCCATATGTTCTCAATGCCAGCCCGCCATCGTAAGCGCCGCTGGTTTCCACACCACGGTGATGCGGTGTCGTCGGTTTAGTGTTCCATCCAAACATATCATCCATCCCCATGGTGAAGCGCCAGTGGCAGTGGCGCGTTTGCAGTTCATGTTAAGATTTGCGGCGATTCCCATGGCGCTGAGTGGGTCACAAAACGGCGGGATTGGGGCATTGGTAAGGGTTTTTGAGACAATTCCGGATGATTGACCAAGATTAATCGCCAGACTGCCGACAATACCCCCGATGTCGCTTAACCATGACGCCTTATTCGAACTGATACGCGAATCGCGCAATGTCTTCGGCACAGTCCTCAGCAACGATATTGCGCAAAATTGGGGTATAATAATCGCGATACTCCGCCGCGCGCTCAGACGCATTACTGCGCGACAGGGTCAGCTCGAACCCCAGATGATCGAACAGAGGTGCCGCATCGGTGGCAAAATACTCCAGCCGGATAAAAGCGCTACAGCGTTCCTCGCCGTTGACATCGGTCATATACCGTCGCGCTGGCCAGTCACGCAGACTGGCGCGGGTTTCCGGCGTGGTCAGAAAACTGTCAAACGTCAGCGCTTTGGCCAAGGTGACCGCGGGATGATCGAAATCTTGCCCCCGCAGCCAGTGATAATAGCTCACTGCGCGATCCCAGGGGTTGCGTACCATCGTGAAGGTAAACATGCCCGCCAGGTCTGCTGTGCTGATCAGCCCGTCCACATCTGCGAGCGTGCTATGTTTCCACAACCGCCCCGCCGCCTTCACGTCCTTAAACCGCCGCCGCCGTTTCAGCGCCTTGGGCGTGTCGCCCAGCATGATATCGTCCTTCATCGCCCGCGCCTCCAGCGCCAACGCCAGTGACGTACCGCCGGTTTTGGGAATATGCACAAAGGCATAGCGACGGCCCTGGCTGATGATCATTCCGCCGCCCCCGGTGCGCGCAGCGGCACGGGTTCATCACTTCGCAGCGCGATGATGATACCGGCCAAAGCAATCAACCCCATACCGAAAAAGGCCAGCGGGCCAACGGTTTGCCCCCACAGCGCCCAGGCCCAGAAACTGGCAAACACCAGCAGCGAATATTCAAACACCGCCACCTGGCCCGCCTCCCCAATCTGATAGCCCCGCACCAGAAACCCGATCCCGATCAGGGACCCTACCGCCTGCACCGTGATCCAGAACCACATCGCACCGTCCAGCGGGCCCCAGCCGCGCGCGACAAAGCCTTCAGGGCCCAACGGACCGGTGGCCGGCAGCATTATGACACCCAAGGCCCCCATAACCGCCAGCATGCCAAAGAACCCGGCGGTCAAGGTCACCGTGCTTTCGCCTTCGCACCACGCCCGTGTGGCAACAGCCCCAATGGCATAGAAGACCCCGGCCAGCACAGGCAGAAACGCGACAGGGTCCAGCGCCGCGGGGTCCGGACGGATGACCATCACGGCCCCGACAAAACCTACGACCACCGCCGCCCAGCGCCAGCGCCCGACGCGTTTGCCTTGAAACAACACAGAGATGAGCAGGACAAACAACGGCGAGGTAAAAAGCCCCGCCACCACGACGCCGATTGGCAGGAATGCCAGACAGCCGAAGTAGATCAGCATCGCCCCAGCCTGAAACAGACTGCGGCCCAAGACGGCCAACACCCGCCGGGGTCGCAATATGCCCAGTCCCAGCGCCGCAATCACGGCCAATATCGCCACGGCCATAATCCCACGCAGCATGTGAAACTGCCAAAGCGATCCGCGTTCGGTGATGAAAGGCACAAAATTGTCCGTCAGCCCCAAAGTCGCCATCCCCGCGACCACAAAAACAGCCGCCAGGCCGGATTTCATACTGTTGCTCTCCACTTACCACCTCTTTTTACCATCACCCTCTTCCCAAAGTCATGCCATCGCCGCAATACTCAACCCCTAAAGTTTTCGCATCAGGGGAGGGTTGCATGGGCTGGATGAGTGACGAAACCGGGTTGGACAAATGCAGCGCTAATTTTGTACCCCTCACGCCGCTGTCTCACCTGCGCCGCGCGGCACAGGTCTTTGCCAAGCATACCGCCGTCATCTACGGCGATCACCGCGTCACCTATGCGCAATATCACGACCGTTGCACGCGTCTGGCCTCGGCCCTTGCTGGCATGGGCGTGGTGCCGGGGGATGTCGTCGCCACGCTCATCCCGAACCTGCCCGCCCAAGCCGAAGCACACTTTGGCGTTCCCGCCTGCGGGGCCGTGCTGAACACCATCAACGTGCGGCTGGAACCCGGTACCGTCGCCTATATCCTTGATCACGGCGGCGCAAAGCTGCTGCTGGTCGACACCCAATTCCTCGACCTTGCCGAAGCTGCATGCGCTGCGATGGACGGTCCCACCCCGCAGATCATCGAAGTGCCCGACCCTGCCGCCGGCTACCCCGCCTCTGGCCGCCACGCCGTGTACGAAGATCTGCTGACGCAAGCCGATCCCAGCTTTGACTGGATCATGCCGCAGGACGAATGGGAAAGCCTCGCGCTCAACTATACGTCCGGCACCACCGGGCGGCCTAAAGGCGTGGTTTATCACCACCGCGGCGCTTACCTCATGACGATGGGCACTGTGGTCAGTTGGCGCATGGTGCTGCACCCGGTGTTCATGCAGATCGTGCCGCTGTTCCACTGCAACGGTTGGAACCACACTTGGATGATGCCGTTGATCGGCGGCACGTTGGTTTGCTGCCGCGATGTCACAGCCTCGGCCATCTACAACGCGATCGCCGATCACGGCGTCACCCATTTCGGCGGCGCCCCGATCGTGCTCAACATGCTGGTAAACGCCCCCGAAGCGGACCGCCGCTCCTTTGATCACGTGGTCGAAGTCTTTACCGCCGGCGCGCCCCCCGCCCCCGCCACCCTGTCGAAAATCGAAAAGCTTGGCTTCAACGTGACCCAGGTCTACGGGCTGACAGAAACCTACGGCCACGTCACCGAATGCCTCTGGCAAGCGGGGGACTGGGACGCGCTGGCCGAAGCCGATCGCGCCAATATCAAGGCCCGCCAGGGGGTCGCGATGCCGATGATGGACGATATCACCGTGACCGACGCAGACCTGAGCCAGACGCCAATGGACGGCAAGACGTTGGGCGAAATCATGATCCGTGGCAATTCGGTGATGAAAGGCTACCTAAAAAATCCTGACGCAACCCACGCGGCCTTTGCGGGCGGTTACTTTCACTCCGGCGACATCGCAGTGCAACACCCCGACGGCTATATCCAGATCGCAGACCGCGCAAAGGATATCATTATCTCCGGCGGCGAAAACATCTCCAGCGTCGAGATCGAAGGTGTGCTGATGGCCCACCCGGATGTAAACCTCGCCGCCGTAGTCGCCAAGCCAGATGACAAATGGGGCGAGGTGCCTTGTGCCTTTGTGGAACTGAAACCGGGGGCGACAGAAGACGCTACCGCGCTCATTACCTTCGCGCGCGCCGCCCTCGCCGGGTTCAAGACACCCAAGGTGGTGGTGTTCTGCGAATTGCCCAAAACCTCGACCGGGAAAATCCAGAAATACGAGCTGCGCAAACAGGCCGCCCTGCTGTGACCATGCACATATTGCGCTACGGCGACCTGCCCGCCAGCGTCTGGAAAAACGGCGGCGGTATCACGCGCGAAATCGCACGCGGTGACCACACTGGCCGCATGGCATGGCGATTAAGCATGGCCGAAGTTGCACAGGACGGCGCGTTTTCAGATTTCAACGGATACCAAAGGATTCTGACAGTGATCCGCGGTAACGGGATGGTTCTACACAGCCCAGATACCGCTATGCACGCGCCACGACTGGTACCGGTGACGTTTGACGGGGCCACGCCGATCAAGGCGACGCTGACCCAGGGCCCGCTGGAAGATCTGAACCTGATTTTTGACCCTCTGCTTTGTACCGGCACAGTCAGCATTTTGGCAGATGGCGCGACAATTGCCGCCGGGGGGTCCGATGTAATCGCTGTGGTCTGCGTCAGCGGCACTTTGGCACTGGCCGACAGCGACCTGCGACAGGGCGACTGCGCACTGCTTGGCCCCAATACCGCCCCCATCGACACCGCCGACGCCACAGCCCTCGTCGTGCGATTGCACCATCGCAAACTGATCTCGATCATACCCTCTATTATGTAACGCGCCATTGCCGATCCCGGCCTGCATGCTAGACTACAGAAAACCAACTGGGCCCCGCAGCAGACTTCATGACCGCCTTGAAAAAATATGCCCGCCTCGAAGCGACGGGCCTTTGGCGTGCGACGCCGGATGCGCAGCGGCGCGAGGTTATTGTATCCATTGGCGATGCAACGCTGGTGATCAGCGACCTAAAGGATCAGGCACTGACCCATTGGTCGCTGGCGGCGGTGGAACGGGCAAACGCAGGCCAGCGGCCCGCAGTATATTTTCCCGACGGCGACCCCGGCGAAACCCTGGAACTGCCCGAGGACGAAGTGCAGATGGTCGAGGCCATCGAAAAACTGCGCCACGCCGTCAACCGGGGCCGCCCGCGCCCCGGTCGTTTGCGCTGGTTGGGGTTGCTGGCCTCGGCGGCGGCGGTCACGGCATTGACGGTGTTCTGGCTGCCCGATGCCTTGCGCGACCACACATTAAAAGTCGTGCCAAACGTCAAACGCGCCTCTCTGGGGGCGGCATTGCTCAAACGGGTCGAACGGGTATCAGGAACGACCTGCGCCAGCACCGGCGGCACCGCCGCACTCAACCGCTTGGCGACAAGGCTTGAGGCCGGGCGGCTGGTGATCCTGCCTGCCATGGCGATGCCCAGTCTGCACCTGCCGGGCCGGGTGACCGTGCTGAACCGCAGTGTCATCGAAGATTATGAAGAGCCCGATGTCGCCGCCGGCTATGCCCTGACAGAAGATGTCATGCGCGCCGCCCATGATCCGTTGCGCGCCCTGCTCGAAGGGGTTGGCCTGCGGGAAAACTTCCGTCTGCTGACCACGGGTGATGTCGCACCCGCAGCCCTTGATGCCTACGCCGAACAATTGCTTACCCGCCCACGTGCCGCACCCAACCTGCAAAAGCAGCTCGCCCGCTTTGACAAGGCAGAACTGCGCAGCACGCCCTATGCCTATGCGCGCGACATCACCGGCGAAACCACACTGCCCCTGATCGAAGGTGATCCGATGAATGGCCGCCTGACTGCACCGCTGCTGTCAGATGCCGACTGGCTGCGCCTGCAAAGCATCTGCGGCGGCTGACAGTCAGGCACTCTGTTACTTTTCCGGGTCAAAAATACCCTTGGGGGGCGGAGGCGCGCAGCGCTACCGGGGGGCAAAGCCCCCCTTGATCGGCTCCGTCAGGCAAACTCGCCCATCTCGAACCCCAGCGCGCGCGCCACGGTAAAGATGTCCTTGTCGCCCCGCCCACACATGTTCATGCAGATCAGGTGATCTTTGGGCAGCGTCGGTGCAATCTTCATGACATGCGCCAGCGCGTGTGACGGTTCCAGCGCCGGAATGATACCTTCAAGCGCGCAAGACAACTGAAACGCCTCCAGCGCTTCTACATCGGTGATGGAGACATATTTCGCACGGCCGATCTCATGCAGCCAGGCATGTTCTGGCCCGATGCCCGGATAATCCAGCCCCGCCGAGATCGAGAACCCCTCCAGAATTTGGCCATCGTCATCCTGCAACAGATAGGTCCGGTTGCCATGCAACACGCCGGGTCGCCCACCGGTGAGGGAGGCACAATGCTCCATCTTGGCGTTCACACCCTTACCGCCGGCCTCGACCCCGATGATGTTGACCGATTTGTCGTCGAGAAACGGATGAAACAACCCCATCGCGTTGGACCCGCCACCGATGGCGGCGATCAAGGTATCTGGCAGACGGCCTTCGGCGGCCTG
>TARA_R110002049_G_scaffold76250_4_pt1 | contig 66559 bp, 49 predicted proteins | sample TARA_R110002049 | Tara Oceans TARA_R110002049 (sample SAMEA4396941) | marine metagenome | biome: Polar Biome; feature: [SRF] surface water layer (ENVO:00010504); material: water (ENVO:00002006), including particulate matter (ENVO:01000060) such as... | depth 5 m | reverse complement strand
TCCACAACCCTTTTATTTTTATCTAAAAAAAGTCAAGATGACTTCATTATATTGTTCTCTATTAATCAAATTTAAATAAAATGAAAAATTAAGTGTTTTATTGCTTTTAGCAACAGCTTTACATTTATATGCTCAAAAATACGAGCCTATAAAAGAAAGGATTATGACAAAATGAGCCGATGAGGTTACCCCAGAAAATGCATGGCAGGAATATCCACGTCCACAGATGGTGCGTGAGCAACGGCAGAATCTAAACGGCCTTTGGGAATATACCATTACATCTAATAGTAAGGCTAGCCCTAAAGCTTGGGAAAAAAATATTCTGGTACCTTTTGCCTTGCCCACCCTTTGTCTGGTGTTGGTAAACGCATAAAATCTGATGAAGTTATTTGGTACAGAAGGTCATTTCAATTAAACCCCAAAACCAAAGAACGTCAATTACTTAATTTTTAAGGCGTTGATTATAAATGTATGGTTTGGGTTAATGGTAAATTAGCTGGCTCTCACATAGGAGGCAATCTTCCGTTTTCATTTGATGTTACTGAACTTGTTGAAAATGGCGAAAATGAAATAAAATTGAGAGTTATTGATGGTACAGACGCCCCTGATTTATACCAGTTACGTGGAAAACAAAAACGTGATGAAAAAGGCATTTGGGATTCGCTTTCTTCAGGGATTTGGGCAACGGTTTGGTTGGAAAGTGTACCAAAAACCTATAACCAGTCTGTAAAAGTATTGGCCGATATGCATGGGGGCTAAAAGCGGAAGTCATAAAACAAAACCTTCATTTGCAGGTTACCATACTTGACAAGGAGAATATGGTCGCTAAACATAAAGGCATTGATCGTAATGTTATATTAAGCGTAAAAAACGCTAAGCCTTGGTCTCCTTCGTCCCCATTTAAAATTGAATTGCTTGGAGAAGACGGAACAGTTTTAGATAATGTCACTTTCTATGCTGGATTTAGAAGTGTTGGCAAAGCAACCGATGAAAAATGGTAATTGGCACTTTACACTAAATGGCAAAAAAATATTTAATTTTGGACCTTTAGACCAAGGGTGGAGGCCAGGTAGTTTCTTATTGCCTCCTTCTGATGGGACCATTATTTGGGAAATGGAATTCCTTAAAAAGACTGGCTTTAACATGATTCGTAAGCACAAAAAGTAGAGCCACGCCGCTATTATTATCATACCAATCGTTTGGGTTTTGTCATCTGGCAAGACCAGACCTTTGGAGGAAGTGGAGGCAGCGAATGGCCAAAAAGGAAAAGGTTACCTGCATTTTCAAAAAATTATAGTCCCACAAACCCGAATTGGTGGCAAAATGAAAATGATGCCCTTGATGTCGATTGGCCAGATTGGGCACACGAAAAGTACATGGATGAATTAAAAACTACCATAGATTTGCTTTACAACCACCCGTCTGTTGTTGTTTGGACTACCTTCAATGAGCGTTGGGCCAACACCATACTATGGAAGTTGGTGATTGGATTCAAGCTTATGACCGATCAACACTGCTTAATATTGCTAGTGGTGGTAACTTTTTCGAGATAGGGATATTGCAGACCAACATCAATACCCACACCCTGATTATCCGTTGGACATTCCGCTCTATAATGACTACATTAAAGCGATTGGCGAATATGGCGGTCATGGCTGGCCCGTAGAGCAACACCTTTGGGATACTACCAAAATAAACTGAGGGTATGGAGGCTTGCCAAAAACCGAAAATGAATACATAGAACGCTATAAAAAAGTAGTGAAACGCTTAGAGCATTAAAGAAAAAAGGCATCAGCGGTGGGGTTTATACCCAAACCACCGATGTAGAAGACGAAATAAATGGCTTTATAACTTACGATAGAAAAATGATGAAAATCTCACCTGAAAATTGAGACAAATCCATAAAGACGCTGGACTTTTAGAATAATAAACTTTGATAAAAGAAGTTTATAGTCCTAAAAACAATCTTAAAATCCAATAATAACTTGACACCCCGACAGTGCTAGCTTTTTGGGATTTTTATATAAAAAAGTTTGGTTACTTATGCCATATTTAAAAATGAGGTTTATTTTTATCAAAATAAAGTAGTTTGTTTAAAACATCATAAAAAACCATACTATGCACTTTAGAAGATTAAAGATTGTATTCATTGTAATTCCTATATTTTCTTGGTCCCAAAACAAAATCAATAAAGTCCTTTTTGTTATTGCAGATGGCATCCCTACAGATGTGATAGAAAAAGTAGAAACCCCTAACTTAGATGCTATTGCTGAAATGGGTGCCTATACCCATGCTTATGTAGGTGGAGCAAAAAGGGGGTATTCACAAACACCCACTATTTCCGCAGTAGGGTACAACAGCTTACTAACTGGAACTTGGGCAAACAAGCACAACGTTTGGGGGAATGGCATTGAGAACCCAAATTATAATTATTGGACCATTTTTAAATTTGCTGAAAGTGAAAACCCCGATTTAAAAACCGCCATATTTTCTACGTGGTTGGACAACAGAACCAAATTGATTGGTGAAGGTTTAGAAGAAACGGGAAATATTAACATTGATATTGCATACGATGGTTTTGAGCATGACACCATAAACTTCCCACATGACAACGAACGCTTATACATTAACAAAATAGACGACCATGTAATAACCAATGCCTATAAAAGCATTAAAGAGGACGCTCCGGATTTATCTTGGGTTTATTTAGAATTCACAGACGATATGGGACATAAATATGGTGATAGCGAAGCATTTTACAATGCCGTAAAAATAATGGACAAACAAGTAGGGAAACTGTATGAGGGCATTGCTTATAGGGAAAAAAGGCACAATGAAAAATGGACTATTTACATCACTACCGACCATGGTAGAAATGCCGATATGGGTAAAGACCATGGTGGACAATCCGATAGAGAACGTGGTACGTGGCTGGTTACCAATGCAATGAACACCAATGGATATTTTAAAACCGAGATACCTGCCATTGTAGATATCATGCCAACAATGTTACGAGATTTGAATGTTCCACTTTCTAAAAGGCAATCTTTTGAAATAGATGGTGTCCCGCTTACTGGAGCTATTTCCTTAGCAAAACCCAAAGCATATATAAAAGGAGATGAAATATATTTAGATTGGAAATCTTATGCTCCTAAAGAAACCATTAACATTTATATGGCAACAACCAATCATTTTTCAGAAGGAAAAAACGATGATTATGAACTTATTAAAACGGTTGCTTCAAATAAAGAGAAAACGAGTATTCATATAAAAAAGCAGCCTTCAAAATTTTATAAAATTGTTTTGGAAGGAGTCCATAATACAGTAAACACATGGGTTATAACAGAAAAAAAGCTTCAAAAATAATCCTGAAACCCTTTACGTTTATTACATCATACCTTTGATCTATCCGCTAAAATTATTAGCTCTATGCATAAATGCTATTGATTTAAAACTTTAAAAGAATTAAATTAGCTAAACCGTTCTGATAAGAAACTTTTCAATTTACTACAAACATGGCATATATAGATTACTATAAAATTTTAGGTTTAGATAAAAAAGCGAGCGAAGCCGATGTTAAAAAAGCGTACCGAAAACTGGCCCGCAAGTACCATCCTGATTTGAATCCGAATGACAAAGAAGCTGAAAAAAAGTTTAAGGAAATCAATGAGGCCAATGAAGTTTTAAGCCATAAAGAGAACCGACAGAAATACGACAAGTACGGCAAAGATTGGCAACACGCAGAAGCTTATGAAAAAGCGCAAAGCGAACAAAACGCTTACAGACAAAGTGCCTCTGGAAGTAGTGGAAACCAATATTCGGAAGAAGATTTTTCAGATTTTTTCAGTTCCATGTTTGGTGGTAAAAGTGGTGGTTTTCAAGGTCGAAGCCAAAACGTACAGTTTAGGGGTCAAGATTTCAATGCAGCACTTCAGTTGTCACTTCATGATGTTTATAAAACACACAAGCGCACCTTGACCGTTAATGGTAAAAATATACGCTTGACCATTCCCGCAGGCGTACAAGATGGACAGATTATAAAAATAAAAGGCTATGGTGGCGACGGCGTAAATGGTGGACCCAAAGGCGATTTGAACATTCAATTTACTATTACAAACACAACCAAATTCAAACGTGATGGTGATAATCTACATATTACTGTGGCTGTTGATGTGTACAAAGCCATGTTGGGCGGCGAAGTAGTGGTTGATACTTTTGATGGTCAAGTAAAATTAAAAATAGCATCAGAAACACAAAGTGGCACACAGGTAAAATTAAAAGGCAAAGGCTTTCCTAAATATAAAAAAGAAGGGCAATTTGGCGATTTGTTTTTAACCTATGAGATTGTGTTGCCAAAACAACTTACCGAAAAAGAAAAGGCCTTAATTACTGAACTTTCAAAATTAAGATGATTATGGATAATAAAGATTTTATACCAATTACACAATTATGCGACCATTACACCATTGAGATGTCTTTTTTTAAAAGGTTGCACAATGAAGGTTTGATAGAACTTACCACTATTGAAAAAACCACGTGTTTGCACCAAGACAAACTACATGCGTTCGAAAAAATAGTACGCATTCACAACGATTTACATATCAATATAGAAGGGATAGATGTTGTATTCAACTTACTGGAAAAGGTCGATGACCTAAACAACGAATTGCTTCAAACAAAAAGCAGGTTAAGTTTATATGAAAGCAAGTGATTTCTATTAAAAACCTTAAAAAGAGGTCTGTTATCTTTTGTTCTATAAACTAATCCTGTTAAGGTTCTTGCAAGTTTTCAATAGCTAGATTATAATCATATTGCAAATCTTCGTGAAGTGTGCTTACTATTTTCTTTATAAGTGCTATTTGCCGATTGTAAGCATTTATCAATTGTTGACTGCCTTTAATGCTCGGCGAGAAGTCTTTGAGTTTTTCACAAAAATATAGCAAGAGCTCTACTTCGGTTTCTTTTTTAGGAGAATAGCGGATGTGTTTTTTTGTATTGGTCAATATTTTCCGAATGCTTTTTCTGATGTAAAAATAGCTTTTGGTATTGATATTTTCAAATTGTTCATCCATGTGGTTTTTTACGCTTTCTATGTAGCCATCTTCATTGGAAGATTCAAATAGAAGATAGGAGAGGAGTTCTTTGTTTTCCTTTTTGAACCTAGAAAGCCTCAAACACAATGCTTGCAGTTCTTGATGTGATGCAGTGTTCAATTCTTGTTTGAGTTCTTTAAGCGAAGCAGCTTTCATAATGGTGGATTATCTTAAAGCTGGATATTCATTTGGGTTTACTTCATGCATTACGGCATAAACAGCTTCATAAACATCTTCAGCAGAAGGTTTTGAGAAATAGTCGCCATCACTGCCATAAGCAGGTCTATGCGCTTTGGATGTGAGTGTTTTTGGGGCACTATCCAAATGTATGAACGTGTTTTGGGTATTTAAGATTTCATTTAAAATGTATGCTGAAGCACCTCCGGGAACATCTTCATCAATAACCATAAACCTGTTGGTTTTTTCGATGCTTTTGGCAATATCATGGTTTAAATCAAAAGGAATCAATGATTGGATGTCAATAACTTCAGCATCAATACCAATTTCAGCAAGTTCTTTAGCGGCCTGTTCCACAATTTTCAGGGTAGAACCATAAGAGACTAAAGTGATGTCACTACCGGTTCTAATAGTTTCCACAACGCCCACGGGTGTAGTAAAACCTCCCATATTGTTGGGCATTTTTTCTTTTGATCGGTAGCCATTTAAACATTCAACAACCAAGGCCGGTTCATCACTTTGTAAAAGCGTGTTGTAAAAACCAGCGGCTTTTATCATATTTCTGGGCACCAATACCAAAACCCCCCTGATTAAATTAATGATGCCGCCCATAGGGGAACCAGAATGCCAAATACCTTCAAGCCTATGGCCACGGGTACGTATGATAATAGGGGCTTTTTGGCAGCCTTTGGTTCTGTAATGTAAACTTGCCAAATCATCGCTCATGATTTGCAAACAATACAGTACATAATCCAAATATTGAATTTCTGCAATAGGGCGTAACCCCCTTAATGACATGCCTATGCCTTGCCCAATAATAGTAGCTTCTCTAATACCGGTATCTGCAATTCTTAATTCTCCGTATTTGGCCTGCAAACCTTCCAAACCTTGATTAACGTCGCCAATGTTTCCTGTGTCTTCACCAAAAATAAGTGCTTCTGGATGGTTTTCAAAAATGGCATCAAAATTATCACGAATGATGATTCTGCCATCTACTAAGGGTGCATCGTCATCATAACTTGGTTTTATTTCCGCGATGTGTTTGGTGGCTTTTTCAGATTCTGAATATAAATGGGAACTAAATTTGGGCTGTATAAAATCAAAATATGCATTGACCCATTCGCAAAGTTTTTGACGTTCTGAAGATTTATCGTTAACAGATTGTTGCAGAACTTTCCTAGCGGTAGATAGTATTTCTTTTCTAGTAGGTTCCTTAATGCTGGCCAGGGCATTTTTAGTATTTATAATGTTTTTGGCGTTTTTGCTAACACTTACCAGATTGTTCAAAACGGTTATAAGGCTTTCTTTTTCTTTCTTTACAGGTTCAATAAAAGTGGCCCAAGCTTTTTCCCTGCCAGTACGTACTTCTTTTTTTATGGTACGTTCAATGCTTAGTAATGTTTCATTGTCAGCAATGCCACTTTCAATAATCCATTCTCGCATTTTTTTATTGCAATCGTTTTCTGCTTCCCAAGCCAAACGCGCTTTGTTTTTGTAACGCTCGTGAGAACCAGATGTAGAGTGCCCTTGCGGTTGTGTAAGTTCTACCACATGAATCACTACGGGAACGTGTTCTTCTCTAGCAATGGTAGCGGCCTCTTGGTAGGTTTCCATAACGTTTGGATAATCCCAACCTTTTACGCGTAATATTTCCAAGCCATTAGTATCGGTGTCACGCTGAAAACCTTTTAGTATTTCCGATATGTTCTCTTTGGTAGTTTGATGTTTGGCGTGAACGGAAATACCATATTCGTCATCCCAAATACTGATAACCATAGGGACTTGAAGTACTCCAGCTGCATTTATGGTCTCAAAAAATACGCCTTCTGATGTACTTGCGTTTCCAATAGTGCCCCAAGCGACTTCATTTCCTTTATTGGAGAATTTTGTTTGCTTGATGTTTTCTAATTGCCTGTATATTTTTGATGCTTGTGCCAATCCTAATAGCCTTGGCATTTGGGCTGCCGTAGGGGAGATGTCCGTACTGGAATTATACTGTTGGGTTTGGTCTTTCCAGTTGCCGTTTTCATCTAAAATATGAGTGGTAAAATGGCCTCCCATTTGGCGTCCGGCAGACATGGGTTCGTGTTCTAAGTTGGTATTGCCATATAAACCTGAAAAAAATTGTGTGATTGTATATGCGCCAATCGCCATCATAAAAGTTTGGTCACGATAATAACCAGACCTCCAATCGCCTTTTAAAAAGGCTTTTGCCATGGCTATTTGAGGTATTTCCTTTCCATCACCAAAAATGCCAAACTTAGCTTTTCCGGTAAGCACCTCTCTGCGCCCCAATAAACTGCATTCCCTACTCATAACCGCTATTTTGTAATCATTTAAAACTTCGGTTTTAAAATCATCAAACGACATGTTATTTTGTAAGTCGGGAACGGTTTGCATTGGTAAGGTTTTGGCGTTTCGCAAAAATAGTTAAAGTTTGGCACTATTACAATGAAATGAAACTTTAAAATGTTACGGAATATTTAAAAAACAGGTAATTATCAATTAAAAAATAGTGATAATGTATTGAAGGGTTTGTTTTTGTAAAATAAAAGCAAAGCTCTAAAAAGTGCTTAATACCAGCGTCTTCTGAAAAGCCCTAATAGGGATTGCGGATCCACGGTAAATTTAATCCTGATTTTTTCATCATAACTAGGTTGGCCCACTTCCCATCCAAGATTGGAATATAATGGGAAATACACTTCAAAATAATCGGTTACTAAATTAATCCTGATACCAGAATCATAGACAAATTTTTCGCTGTTGAACTTATTTTTTACCAAACCAACATCGCCATAAAGCAAGATGTATTTCCAGAGCGTGGTGCTGGCATTTAAGGTTGCAATCCATTGGTTGGCAAACGGCGTTTCTAATTTTGATTTGAACCCACCTTCTGCCTCAATGTATTGTTGGCTAAAGATACCACTAGATTCTGAGCGTCCTAAATAATTGTGTTCAAATAGATAATCTGTGGGCCTGTCTAGTGCAAAACTAAAATAATCTGAGCTTATAGGGTTTTTATTATGGATAAACGCACCTGTGAAAAACCGTAAATTTAATTGGCGATTGCTCTCAAAAAGCCTTCTGTATTCATAATTAAAAGAGATTTTTGAAAACGTTTTTGCAATTTCAAGGCTGGTGTTCCATTGGTTGAAATTGATTAGATTATCATTCGAGTCCAAATATTTCACGTTGAATATATTATAATTTGGTTTTGTTGAGTTGGAGATATTTAAAAGATCTTCATCGCGTTTGGTCTCAAGGTACCTAATGGTCAATTGCTCTCTTTTATTGGAACGGAAATCGTCATCTTCTCTGAAATAAAAATTCACATAGGGCGATAATTGCCTTACAAATAAATCTGGAGCATAAGATTTGTAACTGGTAGCAAAACCATACCTTATACCGTACAAATCGCTATTTTCAATTAAATGATTGATAGAAAACGAGGCGCCACCAGTTAATGTTTCCGATTTGACGGAATATTGTGGCTCAATACTATATATAAAATGTTTTCTTAGAATCGTTTTATTATACATTCTAATCCCTAAATTAAGCCCATCATAAATATTGTTGAATTCTACAATTGGCATAAAAAACACTTGATTGTAATAGGGGTCTTCAACATCTTTAAAAAGCCTGAATTGCAAAGGTTTATTGTTAAAAAAGAAGCCTTTTAAAGATTTCCAGTTGTCCCGTAAATTGTTTTCAGGAATTACATTATTGTAATTTAAAACCAATTTATTGGCGTTGTTTTTTGGAATGGTAATGGTTTTATTTTCAGGAACGTTCTCCACCCAAATTTTAGAAACAATACTATCATTGCTAAGCGTATACAACGATACAGGCATGCTGTTGCTTTGCTTGTTTTTTATGGTTAAGGTAATGGAATCTGCTGTTTGTGAGACGTTTTTTATTTTAAAATCAATTTTATTTCTGGTATTTACATAATCATCAAAAAACCAATCTACATCTTTTGGTGTTTTTGTTTTTAAATAAGATTCAAATGTTTTTGGGGACGTAGGCTCTAATTGGTTTTCTTCTAAAAAAGATTTAAGTGTGGCTTCCAATGTATTGGAATTGATAAAATCATCCAGATATTTAAAACCAATGCCAGCTTTGTATTTGTTGCCTATGTTTTCATTGAATTTCAATAGTGAATCCTTAGGCATTGATAGTACTTGATCCCTGTTGGTCCGGGCCATGAGCATATAGGCCAGGATGTACTTGTCGTTATATTTTAAATCAGCGGCATGAAAGGACCGCACGCCCCAAAAGTTGGATGCAGATCCTAAAAAGTTCATGTTTGGGTAATTCATCTCTACATATTTCATTAAAAAATAGATTTGAATACCATCTAAAAGCCATTGGTCTTTTCTGGGGTTAATGAGCAGAGTGTTTTCGAGATAATTTTGAAGTGCTACTTTAAGTAGTTTTAATTCGTACTCAAAATGGCTTGGGTAAAGTTTAATGAATTTTGGCAAAAAATTCAATCCGTAAACAGGGTTTTTAGAAGCTTCAATTTTGGTCAATAATAATCTTTCATGGGGGTAAGTTCCTAGATTATTGTTTAGGAATGCTGTTATTTTTTCAATGATTAAAACCTTATCCAAAGTCTCTAGGTCTTCATCATTTATATTTGAAACGAAAGATAGGTCTTTATCTTGAATGATTTCAAATCGAGGAATTTTATTCAAAAACAATTTACTGGAAACCCTGTTTTTTCCAAAAAGATTAACTATTTGATTTTCATTGTCTTGTATTGTGCTATCTGTATTTAATTCTGAAGTCAGATAATACCCTTTTGGGTGTTCTATTTCCATAGTGACATCCGCTTTTGGGATGTATAGGTCATCTAAATTTTTATTGCTATAATAGTGCCATTCGCCGTCATAAACCGCTGGGGTTATGTACCAATATCTTAAATTGAAATCGCCATTTGGAGTCACGCCGTAATCTGTGAACTTGTCACTTGGCACTTGAAGCAAATAATTCAGTTTTAAAGTATAAGATTCGTTTGGGAGCAAAGACGTATTAAGTGTTACTTTTATGATATCGGGTTGGTTCACTACACGTTCAAAATCCACATCTTTATCATCTTGCATGAGTACGGCTATGGACGTAAAACCTCTCTCTTTGTCTTTGGCAAAATGGAAAACCGTTTTATATTCTTCGGCTAGGCGCGTTGCCAAAGGCGTTTTTTTTGTAGAATAGCTGTGAGTCCAATCGTTTAAATAAACGACCTTTAGCGTGTCTAGCGTGGTATTCTGATATTGAATGGTTTGGGCTACAGATATTTGTTTTTTCTCCATATGGAACTTCGCTTTTATGTCAATGGTGTTTTGACTAAAGCTCAGAATACTCGTAAAAAAGAGTAGGAGTAAATAAATAAAACGAATGCTCAATTTATTTCGATAACATTAAAAAGGTTCATATTCAAAAATTAAGGCGCGGCAATATAGCAAATTCGTTTTTAAATAACTGCTTTATTGACTGCATAGTATGTTGCGTGTTTGAAGCAGTTTTAAAAGTTTGGGCTTAAGCCAGATTCTTTGTAAAAAGCATCTAAAATTTCAATAACTTCTTCGGGTGTATCTACTAGATGCACTAAATCCAAATCGGTTGTGCTGATATTGACAAATTTATCCAAAAGAATGGTTCTTATCCAGTCCAACAGGCCTTTCCAAAAATCGGTTCCCACTAGAATAATTGGAAATTTTTCAATCTTATGGGTTTGTATAAGTGTAATGGCCTCAAACAATTCATCTAAAGTGCCAAAACCACCGGGCATGACCACAAAACCTTGGGAATACTTGACAAACATTACTTTTCTAACAAAAAAATAGTCAAAATCCAAGCTTTTATCTGGGTCAATATAGGGGTTGTCATGCTGTTCAAAAGGAAGGTCAATATTCAGTCCCACAGAAGTGCCGCCGCCTAAATGCGCACCTTTGTTACCAGCTTCCATAATACCTGGGCCACCACCAGTAATCACACCATAACCAGATTCTACGATGCGTTTAGCAACACGTTCCGCTAACAGATAATAAGGATTGTCTGGTTTTGTTCTTGCTGAACCAAATATGGATACACAAGGCCCAATTTTACTGAGTTTTTCGTAACCATTTACAAATTCACCCATGATTTTGAAAATGGCCCAAGAATCATTTGTTTTTATTTCGTTCCAGCCTTTTGGATTGTTTTCTTTTCTCATATTTTATACTGTATTTTAAGCCCTTAGCCCCCAAAGGGAAAATTTAAGACTGTTTATATTTTTGTATCTTAATTGTTTATTGTTTAGCATTCATAATTCACAACTCTTTTTTTATGAACTGCGACTGAATACTGCAACTTATTCCAATTCTTTTTTCAAAAACCTTGCCGTATAGCTTTTTTTGTGTTTGGCGACTTCTTCGGGTGTACCTTCCACAATAATTTGTCCGCCGCCATTTCCACCTTCATAACCTACGTCAATTATATGGTCTACGGTTTTAATAACATCTAGATTATGTTCAATTATTAATACAGTATTTCCTTTGTTTGCTAGTTTGTTCAAAACTATCATAAGGACTCTAATGTCTTCAAAATGCAGGCCTGTTGTGGGTTCATCAAGAATATAAAAGGTGTTTCCAGTATCGCGTTTACTTAATTCTGTAGCCAGTTTGATGCGTTGTGCTTCCCCTCCGGAAAGTGTGGTGCTTTGTTGCCCGAGGGTGATATAGCCCAGACCAACATCTTTTATGGTTTTCAGCTTTTTATGGATTTTTGGAATGTGCTCAAAAAAATCAACCGCTTCATTCATGGTCATGTTCAGCACATCACTAATCGATTTTCCTTTATAACGAATTTCCAAGGTTTCACGGTTAAAACGTTTGCCTTGGCAGGTTTCGCATTCTACATATACATCGGGCAGGAAATTCATTTCAATAACCCGTAAACCACCGCCTTGGCAGGTTTCACAACGACCGCCTTTTACATTAAAACTGAATCTGCCCGCTTTGTAACCCCGAATCATCGCTTCTGGTATTTTGGCGAACAAAGCTCTTATTTCACTAAAAGTGCCTGTATAGGTTGCTGGGTTACTTCGGGGCGTTCTTCCAATGGGCGATTGGTTGATGTCAATCACTTTATCGATATGCTCCAGACCTTTGATGCTTTTGTAGGGCATTGGTTTTTTAACACCATTAAAGTAATGGGCATTTAAAATAGGGTAAAGCGTTTCGTTAATCAATGTAGATTTTCCGCTACCAGAAACGCCTGTAACCCCAATCATTTTTCCTAACGGAAATTTAACCGATACATTTTTAAGATTATTGCCTGTACAGCCTTTCAATTCTAAAAACTTACCATTGCCTTCTCGACGTTTTTTGGGGATTTCAATTTCTTTCTTTCCATTTAGGTAATCTGCGGTAAGCGTGTTGTGTGTTTTTAATTCCGCAGGCGTGCCAATACTGATAATTTCGCCACCGTACTTGCCTGCTTTGGGACCAATATCGATCACATAATCGGCACGCTCAATCATATCTTTATCGTGCTCTACCACTATAACTGAATTGCCAATATCACGAAGTGACACCAAGGAGTTTATCAGTTTTTCGTTATCTCGTTGGTGCAAACCAATACTAGGTTCATCCAAAATATATAGAACGCCGACCAGTTGTGAGCCGATTTGGGTTGCCAAACGAATGCGTTGTGCTTCGCCACCCGAAAGTGACTTGGAACTTCTGTTCAAGGAGAGATAATTCAATCCAACATCCAATAAAAACTGTAACCTCGATTTGATTTCTTTCACAACTTCTTCAGCAATTTTCAATTGTTTTTCAGACAGATGGTTTTGTAAATCGTTAAACCAATTGGCCAATTCCAAAATATCGGTATTCGCTAATTCTGCTATGTTTTTGTCGTTTATTTTGAAATAAAGTGATTCTTTTTTCAACCGAGAGCCTTCGCAAACTGGGCAGGTCACTTTATCCATATACGCTTTGGCCCAGCGCTTTAATGAGGTGGATTCTGCTATTTTGTATTGGTTTTCAATAAAATTAGCAACACCTTCAAAATCTATTTTATAATCGCGCGTTACGCCCAATGTTTTGCTTTCTACCGAGAATTTTTCATTGCCACCGTATAAAATCATGTGTTTGGCTGCATCGGGAATATCTTTATAGGCATCTGTCAATTTAAAATTGAAACGTTGCGCAATGGTTTCAAACTGTTTGAAAATCCAACTGTTTTTTTCAGGGCCGTGCGGAGCCAAAGCGCCATTTTTAATAGAAATTCTGTCGTCTGGAATGATTTTCTTTTCATTTACCTGATAAAGTGTGCCAATACCATTACAGTTGTCGCAAGCGCCTTTGGGCGAATTGAACGAGAAATTATTGGGCTCTGGGTTTGGATATGAAATCCCTGAAGCAGGACACATCAAATTTCTACTGAAATAGCGGGTTTCGTTGGTGTCTTGGTCTAAAATCATTAAAACATCTTCGCCGTGATACATGGCGGTCTTGATGGTTTCCGTTAAACGTTTGTCATTATCGGCAGAGTCATCAATAACCAGCCTATCAATTACAATCTCAATATCGTGGGTTTTATATCTATCTAGTTTCATGCCTTTTTTAAGGTCTTGAATCTCGCCATCGGTTCTTACCTTTACAAAGCCTTGTTTGGCAATTTGTTCAAACAACTCCCGATAATGTCCTTTTCTGGAACGTACGACTGGGGCTAATATATTAATGCGCTTTCCCTTGAAATCGTTAATAATAAGTTCTTTGATCTGGGCATCACTATAACTTACCATTTTATCGCCCGTGTTATAGCTATAAGCATCGCTGGCACGTGCAAATAGTAAACGAAGAAAATCATAAATCTCCGTAATCGTGCCCACAGTTGAGCGTGGCGATTTGCTGGTTGTTTTTTGCTCAATGGCAATAACAGGGGAGAGACCATCAATTTTATCCACGTCGGGACGCTCCAAACCACCTAAAAACTGTCTGGCATAGGCTGAAAAGGTCTCAATATAGCGGCGTTGTCCTTCGGCATAAATGGTGTCAAAGGCCAATGATGATTTTCCGCTCCCAGATAATCCGGTAATTACTACCAGTTTTTCACGCGGAATAGCAACATCAATGTTCTTTAAGTTATGGACTCGGGCGCCTTTAACTTCAATAAAATCCTCAAATTGACTCATAACATAGCAAAGTTGCGAAGTTACAATTTTAGTTGTTAAATTTTTGTGAACTTTATTTTGAATTTTATGTGGTTTCTAAATAAAAGTGGATTGCGAACTTAATGTTTTAAGAAGGGAACAATAATTAGGGAATTTTATAAAATGGCTATGTACAGCAGGTTGTATTGTCTTTTAAAATAAGGAATATCAATTTTTATTTAATATATAAAAGTATAATTTAAAAAAGGGCACAGCTACACCAACTGTGCCCTAATCAAAACAAACTAAACTAAATAAAAAAGCTAAAAATCAATACTATATAATAACTCTATTTTACTCAACACTAAATTTATATGCGCAAATGGAGGTGTACATTTCATTCGGTTTTAAAATGGTACTTGGAAATTTTTTTTGATTAGGTGAGTCTGGAAAATGTTGTGTTTCCAAACAAAAAGCCCCTCTAAAAACATAAGGTTTATTGGATTTGCCTATGACTGTGCCATTTAAAAAATTGCCACTATAGAATTGTAAGCCCGGCTCATTGGTATAAACAGTCATGGTTCTGCCGCTTTCTGGTTCAACAACTTTTGCGGCCAAAATTAATCCATCATCGTTTTTTGGACTGTCATTGAGCACAAAATTATGATCGTAGCCTAAGCCATACCTTAGTTGTGTGTTTTCAATTACTAAATCTTTACTGATTGCTTTAGGGACGGTAAAATCAAAAGGACTTCCCGCAACATTTCTTAATTCACCACTTGGAATCAATCCTTTTTCAACAGGTGTAAAAGAGTTTGCGTTTATCATTAAAATATGATCGTTTATAGTACCGTTACCTTCTCCTTTAAGATTAAAAAATGAATGATTGGTTAAATTAACAGGTGTAGGTTTATCGGTAATCGCTTCATATTTAATAATTAACTCATTTGAATCCGTAAATTCATAAGAAACATTGACTTTAAGATTACCAGGGTAACCTTCTTCCATGTCAGGGGAAATACGAGAAAAAACAATTTTATTGGAAGCTGTTTTATTAGCATTCCATGGCACACTTTCAAATCCTTTTAATCCACCGTGTAGGTGGTTTTCCCCATTGTTTTTTGCGAGATGATACATTTTTCCATCTAGTGAAAATTGCCCTTTTGAAATGCGATTGCCATATCTTCCTATGGTGGCGCCAAAATATTTACCTGATGGTTGTCTGTATTTTGATAAATTGTTAAAACCCAAAACAATATCTTCAAATTCGCCCTGCCTGTTTGGAACGTTAAGAGCTATTAATCTTTGGCCATAGTTGGTAAAAGTGGCAGTTAATCCATTTTTGTTTTTTATGGTATAGGTCGTGATTTCTATGCCATCAATAGTATCTGTAAATTGATTTTCATAAATAAATTTTTCATTAGTGACTATGGACCGGGCTTGATTGGATTTGCCATTATTCATTTTTTTACATCCTAAGATAAGACAGAGAAAAATGATGCCATTTACGGTATGTTTTAAAGTATTACCTTTTACTTTTTTCAAAATTCTTGATTTAGTTAATTGTTAGATTTCCATAAAAAAAAACAAACAACTGATATTTTAAGGAAAATATGGATACCTACAAAATTAGGCGGTTTGTTAGTTTGTGAATATCAAAATTGTAGATATCAATATAAAATTTGTCCACTTTCAATAATAACTAGAGTATTTAGCTTTATTTTTATAGCAAGCGATACTTTTGTTTGTTCTTGAATACCTATAAAATTTAAACTGCTTGTTTTGAAACTATTTAATCATATAACTTTTTATAAGACAGTCTTTCTTTGTCTGTCCTTTTTTTTATTGGGTGTATTTGCATTCTCACAACAGTTTTTGTTTAGAGATTACGGCGTAAATGATGGTCTGGAATCAAATACGGTATATGATATAGCTCAAGATAACCAAGGTTTTATGTGGTTTGCAACCAAGGGCGCCTTGACCAGATTTGATAGTCAAAACTTTAAAACTTTCAAAAAAAATGTCTCTGATTCATTATCAATTGGAAATAGTTTTATTCGTGTTATAAAAAATTTCTCAAAAGATAGTTTTCTATTGGGAACAGAGCGAGGTATTTATTTATTTGATCTTAAAACAGAAGCGTTCAAGCGAATCCATCCTGATATCACCAATACTATATATGATATATTAGTAGAAAAAGATGGTTATTGGATAGCTACTGATGGTGATGGGGTGTTTTTTTACAATACTATTAAAAAGGAAATTAAAAATTATTCATCATTTGGTGATTTTGGTAAAGAAACAGGCATTAATAGGACAAGAGCAATTGCAAAAGACGATACCGGTAGATTATGGATAGGAACATATGGTAACGGTGTATTCGTTTTAAATTTTGATGAAGGTACAGTTTTAAATTATAAAGCAGGGAATGAACTAGGGGCTTTGTCCAATAATTTTATTTTAAACATGTACAAAGGGCTTGATGGTACTATTTGGTTTGGCACCTTGGGTGGTGGATTGAATTATTGGTCAGTTGAAAATAAGAGATTCTATAATTATAAATTTAAAGAAGGGGAAAATTCCATAAGTGATAATATAGTTTTAGCAGTCAACCAAAGAGATAGGGAAGAATTGTTAATTGGAACTGAAAAGGGTTTAAGTGTTTTAAATCTAAATTCAAATAGGTTTACTTCTTATAAAAACACGCCGGATTCTAAAAGCCTTAGCGATAATCCTGTTTGGTCTATATTTATTGATAAGGAGAAAAATGTTTGGATAGGCACCTATTTTGGAGGCGTCAACTATTTGAACTTAAGTGAAAATACGATAAAGCATTTTTATAAAAAACCAAGTGACCCAAACAGTCTTAAAGGAAATGCAGTGAGTTCTTTTTATGAAGGTAAAGATGGAAACTTATGGATTGGAACCGAAGATGGTGGTTTAAATCATTTTAATCCCAAAAAGGGCGAATTTTTAGAATTGCCTGAGGGTTTAAACTCTGAAAACCTATCCTATACAAATGTGCATTCAGTAATTGAAGACAAACAAGGCCAATTATGGATTGGAATTCATTCAGGAGGTCTGGATGTTTATAACCCAATTACCAAAAAAATCACTAATTATAAAAATGATGGAATACCAAATTCAATAAGCAACAATAGTGTATTCCATATTTTTCAAGATAGTAAAGACCGTGTATGGCTTGGTACACTCGATGGGTTAAATATTTATGATGATGAAAATGGTTTCATAAGAGTCAATCAATTAGATAAAATTAAAATTAACGTGATTTTAGAAGATTCAATTGGAACTATATGGATTGCTACAAACCGCATGGGGCTTTACTCTTATAATTATGAATTGGATCTTTGGACAAAACATAATATTTCCCTAAAAATTGAAGGATTAGAACAATCAAACATTATTTCTTTAATGGAGGACGCCCGTGGTTATATGTGGATAGGTCTTGAAGGAGAGGGGCTTTTACGCTACAACTTAATCGATGATACTTTAGAAAGAGTTGATTTGCAAAGTAAAATAGAAACTGTTTATTCCATACTAGAAGACCATTTTAATGGTATATGGATGTCATCAAATAAAGGGATTTTGTACTACAATTATGAAACCAAGAAAATTATACATTATACAGATTGGGATTATCTTCAAAGTAAACAGTTTAACTATGGTGCGGGTTTTATAGACTCAAATGGTAATTTTTATTTTGGTGGCATCAATGGTTTTAACGTTTTTAAACCAGAAAAATTAATTAATGATAATCTAAAGGAGCCTTATGGGTTAATATTTACCCAATTAAAAATCAATAATCAACAAATCGATACAAGGTCAAAAAATTATAAACTGAATAAAGTTATCAACCATACCAGCAGGCTGGAATTAAATCATAACCAAACGTTCTTGAATATTGAATTTTCCGATATTAATTATCAAGCACCGAAATCCATGAATTTTGAGTACAAAATGGAAGGTTTTGATAGCGACTGGAATAATATAGAAAAAGATAATAAAGCCATTTACACCAATATACCTCCAGGAGATTATGTATTTAAAGTAAGGTCTGATAATGGGCACGTGCAAAAAAGCAATGAAATGGGGATTCATATAGCACCTCCCTTTTATAAACATACATTAGCTTATGTACTTTATGCCTTGCTTTTAGTGAGTGGTCTATTTCTTCTTAGTGATTTTTTGAAAAAAAGAGCAATCATTAGAAACAATATCCGATTGGAAAAATTTAAAAGAGAAGAAGAAAAGATGTTCTTTAAGAAAAAGCTTGAATTTTTCACGGACATGGCCCATGAAATAAGAACGCCACTTACATTAATTACATCACCTCTTGACTTGATTTTAGAAGATAAGGTTGAAAAAAATGATATACCATCACAATTGGTCATCATGAAAAAAAATTCAGATAGATTACAAATCTTAATAGATCATTTATTGGATTTTAGACGGGTTGAAAGCGATTCGTTTAAATTGACCAAGCGAAATGTGGATTTGGTAAATTTTATTGAAGATCTGTATTCCAGGTTTTCTGGATTGGCAAACAAAAAAGGCATCCAATTTGAATTCTCTAGTGAAGAGGGCGCTATTTATATGGATGCGGATACCGAAGCATTGACAAAAATCTTTAGTAATTTATTATCTAATGCTTTCAAGTTTGCAAGAACGAAAGTTGCCATTGGCATTGAAACAAAGTTTAATTCAGTAGAAAATAAGTTTGAGGTTTTTGTAAGTGTTAAAGATGATGGTATTGGGATTCCAAAACATCAAGAAAAAGATATTTTTAATCGATTTTTTAAAGTTGTAGAGGGAGAATATGAATACAATAATTTAGGAGGTACAGGAATAGGGCTTTCTATTGCTAAGTTATTGACAGAAATGCACGGCGGTAGGCTTGAGGTTGACAGTATGCAAGGGGAATCGACTATTTTTAAAGTAGCTTTACAGATAAACGAATTTAATCAAAATACTGCTTTAACAATAGATTCTGTAACTAAAGGTTCATCAATTGATGAATCTAATAAAGTCCATGTACTGATTGTAGAGGATAGTTCAGATTTGCTTAGCTTTTTAGTTAATACGTTCAAGAAAGAGGGTTTTGCTGTTTTTGAAGCCAAAAATGGCGTTGAGGCTTTAGAAATAATTAATTCTAAACAAGTGGATATTGTGGTTTCTGATATTATGATGCCAAAGATGGATGGACTGGATTTATGTAAACACATTAAAGAAAATTCAGAAGCAAGTCACATACCTGTCATTTTATTATCAGCAAAATCAGATGTAGAGTCTAAAATTGGAGGTCTTGAAATTGGGGCTGATGCCTACATAACAAAGCCCTTTAAGTTCAAACACATTTTGGCTATGGTCAATAATCTTTTGGAATCCAGGGAACAATTGCGAAAAAAATACATGGAGGAACCCTTTACAAAAATCACATCCTTAGCACATACCAACCATGATAAGAAGTTTGTTGAAAAGGTTGTAAATATTATTGAAGAGCATCTATCAGATTTGAATTTTTCCGTTGAGTATTTAAGCTCCGAATTGGCCATGAGCAGATCGGGACTTCATAAAAAACTGAAAACGGTTACCGGCCAATCTCCAAATGAACTCATTCGTACCATACGTCTTAAAAAAGCGGTATTATTGCTTCAAGAAGGCGAAAAAAATGTATCAGAAGTAGCTTATGTAACGGGATTCAACTCCTCTTCATATTTTACTAAATGCTTTACTGAACAATTCAATAAAACCCCCAGTCATTTTATTGGCAAGAACCATGAATAGGAGCTAGACTTAAAAAAAGGATTTTATAGTATTATCCATACATGAAATATTATAGAATAATCCATTGTCCAGTATTAAATATCTTTTCAATTAATAAAGGCTAACAGATGTTTTATTCGAATCTTTTTTTGAAAAATGAAATCATAGGATCTAAATACAACTCTTTGTTTTCCATGTTAAACCCATGATCTCCTTCCTTAAAATATAGTGTATCAGTAATAATACCTAAATTTTTCATTCTTTCATACATGTTTTGCGACTGAAGCCATGGGACTGTTTCATCATCTTTACAGTGCATAAATAGGATTGGAGAAGCATTTTTGTCAAGATGTTCAGTTGCTGAGGCCATCTTCCAATGTTTATCATCTTTTGAGAATGGTGTGCCAATCCATTCCCCATTTGTTGCAATTTTTATATTTATTTTAGGTTGAAGCACAATCTGAGTACTGTCTGTAAACCTAGTTATGAAATCAAAAACTCCAGCATACACAACAGCTGCTTGTATTGTGGAAGAAATATAGTTATCTTTCTCATCAAAAATAGAATTATTTCCTGTTACAGCAAGTAATGCAGACAATGTAGCTCCAGCAGATTTACCGGTAGCTCCAATTTTATCTGGATTAATTAGATATTTTTGGCTTTCTCTCCGAATGTACCGAACCGCTGATTTTACATCTTGAATGGTTGTTTTATATTCATAATCAGGCCTACCTCTATAAGAAATAAGTGCTGCTGCATAATTGTTTTTGGCAATGTACTCAGCGAAATATCTAAACTTTTGTCCATTTTGAGATAGAAAACCACCGCCTTGAATTGTAATAATGCAAGGAATTGGGTTTTTTACATGATTTGGGACATATAAATCTAATGTTAATTGCTGGTCAGACTCACTAAATTGCAAATTTTTATATACAGTAAAATCATTATCACTATTGATGTTTGATTGAGATAAAATAATCTGTGTGAATAAAATAAAGTAAAATGAAATCAAGAATTTAAAATGCTTTCTACCAAAAAATCTGTACATAATCATTTGTCAATTTAATGTTGGATATATTAAAATTAGCATAAAATTTTTAGTTAAACAAATTGGTATATTGGGCTATTTTTTGTCAAAAAGTGGAATTTTATAAACAAGCTTGTCGCTATTTTACTGTATTAAAAATCAATCAATTCCTTGTCTTTCGCTGTTTTGGCTCATAAAAAAGTATAAAAATGAATCAATTCAAAAGTTCAGTCCAACATTGCTTAAAAACCGATTGTATAAATTGTATTTTCTACAAAATTATTAGTCATTTCTACAATAGTGTTAAAGACCAAAAGCGATACATAGGTATATTTGAAGATTATAGCATCTATTTTTTTTCAAAAATTTGAAGTCGATAATCGCGCGGAAAACAATTAATTAAATTTTCCTAGAAATGAATAAAAACATCACTACGCTAACTTGTGTCCTTTTATTGATGATAAATTTCCTTAGTGCCCAAAATAAACCAAATATTTTATTTGTATTTATTGACGATATGGGCTATGGTGATTTATCTTGTTATGGAAATAAAGAAGTTAATACTCCGAACATTGATCAATTAGCAAATGAAGGCACCCGCTTTACTCAATTTTATGTAAATGCGCCCATCTGTTCGCCTTCGCGGGTGGCCGTCACCACAGGTCAATATCCTCCGCGTTGGGGAATAACAAGCTTTATTTCTTCTAGAGAACAAAATAAGCAAAGGGGTATGGATGATTATCTTAAAATGGAAGCGCCTTCAGTGGCCCGTGAACTTTCAAAAGCTGGATATTATACCGCGCATATTGGCAAATGGCACATGGGTGGCGGTCGTGATATTGGAGATGTTCCTTTAATTACGGAATACGGTTTTAACGAATCGGTCACACAATTTGAAGGCTTGGGAGAACGTTATTTGGCAACCTATGAAACATTGGATTTGAATGGCGAGAATACTAGAGGACTTGAAAAACAATCTGCTAAATTGGGTCGAGGAGAAGTGCATTGGGAAAACCGTTATAATGTGACCGCTCGCTTTGTTGATCGGGCTATAATGGCCATTGAAAATGCACAAAAGGAAAATAAACCATTTTATGTAAACCTTTGGCCTGATGATGTGCATACCCCTAATGAACCTTCACCTGCAAATAGAGGAAATGGAAGTAAACATGATTTTTTTAATGGGGTAGTCAAAGAACTTGATAAAGAACTCGGTAGAATTTTCGAATACATAAGAAATAATAAGGAACTAGCAGAGAATACAATTATCGTTGTGGCTAGCGATAACGGGCCAGCTCAAGGAGTAGGGTCTGCTGGAAATTTAAGAGGTGCCAAAGGTGCTCTATATGAGGGTGGAATTCGGGAACCTTTTATTGTTTGGTCTCCCAAAAAAATAAAAGCAGAAGCAAATGGGCAAGTAAATAGTAAAAATGTCATCGCAGGCATTGATTTACCGCCTACGTTTTTAGCCCTTGCAGGTACCGAAAGCAATCTATTAAATTTCGATGGCATCGATGTCAGTAAAGTTTTGTTGGGAGAAGGGTCTCAAATGCGCCAGCAACCCATTATGTGGCTTCGTCCGTCGGGTGTTACCGATAGAAAAGGGAGCGATCTCCCAGATTTGGCCATTCGAGAAGGGGATTATAAATTATTGGTAAATATAGATGGTAGCAATGTTGAACTTTATAATCTTATTGAAGATGAAGCAGAAACCACAAATATTGTATCAAAACATCCCAAACTTGTTGAAAGTTTAAAAGAAAAAGTATTGGATTGGTATTCAAAAGTACCAGTAATGTATGATTTCAAATAAAAATAATTAATTTTTGAGTACTATGAAACGCATAATACTATTTACATTCTTCCTAATGTTGTCTTTTCAAAATATGAACGGACAGGAAACTAATGAAAAACATTATACAAATCCTGTTTCCAATATTACAGGAATTGGAGACCCATTTGTGCTAACACATGATGGTGTGTATTACATGTATTGCACATCTGAAACCAAATTAAAAAAAGGTTTTTATGTTTGGACATCGAAAGATTTGGTTAATTGGGAAAAACAAGGTCTTGCGCTTTCAAATGATACACCAGGTGTTTTAGGAAATAATAGATTTTGGGCACCTGAAGTCATTGAATACAAAGGAAAATTCTATATGACCTATAGTGCTGGTAATGTCGACAATATTTTAAAGCTATGTCTTGCGGTTAGTGACAGTCCTGAAGGCCCCTTTAAAAGCTATCAATCGCCGTGGTATGACCATAAACTAAATCATATTGACGCTACTATTTTTATTGATGATAATGGTAAACCATATACTTATTTTGTGAGAGATTGTAGCACCAATATTATTAATGGAAGAAAAACCAGTCAAATATTTGTTGCCCAATTAAGTAATGATTTAAAAACTTTTGTCACTGAACCCAAACTGGTGATTACGCCCGATAAAACATATGAAGATATTAATGGGACTCAACTTTGGAACGAAGGACCGTTTGTATTGAAACGTGAGGGAAAGTACTATATGACTTATTCTGCTAATGGGTTTAACACCAACGAATATTGTGTGGCTTATGCCACAGCCGATAATCCTTTTGGACCATGGACAAAAGCAGAGGAAAATCCTATTCTGAAGGCGAATATGGCTATTGGTGTTTCAGGGCCAGGGCACAACAGTTTTGCATATTCTCCCAATGGCAAAGAGTTGTTTATGATTTATCATGCACATACTTTTCCCAATAAACCGAGTGGGAATAGAGCCGTTTATATAGATAGAGTAAATTTTATAGATGGAAAAATGGTAGTTAAAGGTCCTACAAAGTCACCTCAACCTTATCCTGCTAACAATAACTAATTGAAGACTTTTAAATTAAAAATCATGAAAATCATACAAACTAAAATTAATTTGGTTTTGCTCATTGCGGTTACTTTCTTGCAATTTACTTCATGTAAATCGTCTGATAAAAAAGAGGATAAACAGCCAAATATCCTATTTATAATGGCGGATGATTGTTCCTATAATGAAATAGCTTGTTTTGGTGGTCTCAATGCCAAAACACCAAATATTGATAAATTGGCAGATCAAGGCTTAATGTTCAATCGTGCCTACGTAAGCATGTCCATGTGCGTACCAACTCGGCATGAATTATATACGGGTCTATATCCTTTAGAAAGTGGCTGTGCTTGGAATCATGGAAAATCGAAGCCTGAAACAAAAAGTATTTTTCATTATTTAGCCGATTTGGGATACAGAGTCGGGCTTTCGGGAAAAAAACATGCCACACCTTTGGAAGTGTTTCCATATATAAATGTGCCCGGCTTTGAGGAAAATTGTGTAAAAGCAGATGAGAAAATGGAAGATGTGAGTGGTATTAAAGCTTTTATGGAACAAGATAAGGACGAACCATTTTGCTTATTTGTATGCTCCACAAGTCCACATGCGCCTTGGACACTTGGAGATGCTTCTGCATATCCACCAGAAAAATTAAAAATACCAGCTTCACTTGGAGATACGCCAGAAGTGCGTGAAGCTTATTCCAGATATTTGGCGGAAATATCGTATTTCGACCGACAAGTGGGAGAAATTTTAAAGACATTAGAAGAAACAGGCAAAGCCGAAAATACGCTTGTCATGCTTTCTACAGAACAAGGTTGGCAATTTAGTGGAGGCAAATGGACCAACTGGAACCAAGGGGTCCATACAGGAATGATAGCTAAATGGCCCGGTAAAATCAAACCAGGTACAAAAACAGAAGCACTAATTCAATTTGCGGATGTTACACCTACATTTATTGATATTGCTAGAGGCGATAGGATTCCTGCAATATCGGGAACCAGTTTTCTTGATGTTTTAACCCATAAAAAAGAAACCCATCGGGAATATGTGTATTGCATGCATAACAATGTACCTGAAGGAAATCCTTATCCCATCCGATCGATTATCAGTAAAGATTTCCATTATATACAGAATTTAACCCCCGACAGCACTTATATCGAAAAACATTTAGAGGCAGGAGCCCACGGGGAAACTTGGTGGCAAAGTTGGAAAGATGCCGCCGACACAAGTGGAAGGGAAGAGTTTTTGGTAAATCGTTTTTATCATCGTCCATCTGAGGAATTATATGCCGTTAATAAAGATATCAATCAGTTTAATAACCTTGCTGATGATCCAAAATTTCAAAATGAAAAAGAGAAACTCAAATTGGAATTGGAAAAATGGATGACCAATCAAAATGATCCAGGAATACCTGTGGATACGGAATTGGCTTATTCTAAAAAATATTGGGATAATCAAGTGTCATCAAAATAATGGATCTATGAATAAAACTGCTTTTATAGTCATCGTTTTCGTGATTTTAGGGTTTTCTTCTTGTCAAAAAAAACAAAGTGAAGAAAGACCAAAACCAAATATCATAATCATTGTTGCAGATGATTTGGGCTGGAATGATGTTAGTCTGCACGGTAGCGATATTAAAACAAACGCCATTGACAAACTTGCATCAGAAGGTATGGAGTTTACAAGGTTCTATGCCGCACCCGTATGCAGTCCTACAAGAGCAGGGCTTTTAACTGGTTTTTACCCAGACCGATTTAATTTACGTAATTATGTATATTCCCCAAAACATATTGGAGGTATTACTCCAGAGACCAAAATGCTTCCTGAATTTCTGAAAAAAGCAGGTTATTCAAGAACAGCGGCATTCGGAAAATGGCATTTGGGACATTCCAATTTAAAATACCATCCCAATAGCAATGGGTTTGATTATTTCTATGGACATTACAATGGCGCCATTGACTATTTCACACATAAACGTGTTGGGGAATTGGACTGGCACAGAAACAATGAGCCTTGTTTTGATGAGGGCTATTCCACCGATTTAGTAGAAAAGGAAGTAGTGCGTTTTTTGAATCAATCTAAAAATGAAGAACCATTTTTTGCTTATGTGGCCTTTAATGCACCACATTCGCCCATGCAGGCAAAAGAAGAAGAATTAAAGGAATACGGTTATGATTCTGAAAAAACAAATGAAGATTATGTCATTGGAGGCTCACAACCCGGTGAAAGTGATTTGGAAAATTACGGAAAGATTGGGAGGGGCAACAACTTGAGACAAACATTTTCAGGTATGGTGGCATCTTTAGATAAATCCATTGGAAATATTCTAAAGGTTTTAAAAGAAAATAAATTGGATGAAAACACCATCGTGTGGTTTTTAAGTGACAATGGTGGGAGCTATGTTTTTGGAGGTAATAATAAACCACTAAGGGGCGCTAAACATGAAGAATGGGAAGGTGGCGTTAGGGTGGTTTCCATTTTACGCTGGCCAGGAAAAGTAAAAGCTAATACTAAAACATCAAAGCTTGTTGCTTACATTGATGTTTTACCGACGATTTTAAACATTGTCGGGGACAAACCAACAGAATCATTCGACGGCATAAATATCATGGATGCTATCAATGGAGAAGAATTGCCAGATAGAAGTATTTACCTTGGAAATACAGGAATTGTAAGTCAGAAATGGAAAATGAACAAAGGGGAGCTATTTAAAATTGAAGAAGATATGTCAGAGATGCGTAATGTAGCTGCAGAATATCCAGATGTTGTTCAAGAGTTCAATACACAAATTAAAGCCTTTGGAAAAATGAGACCAAATGATAAACCAGAAATTCAACCCAAAGATTGGACTCCTCCAAAAAACTGGACGATGCCTGAATAGTAAAAGTTTAAATAGCATAGTTTCATAAAATGAATATAATAATTGTATTTCTTTTAACGATTGGTCTTAATTATAGCTTTGCTCAAAAATTAGTAGCAACTACTCATATAGGTGATAAATTTGAATGGACGCCCGTAGGCAATAAGATTAAAACGAAATGGGCGTTAGGTGTGACTCCTAGCAACGCATGGCAGCAATATCCACGCCCTCAATTGGTAAGGAATGAATGGAAAAACTTAAACGGTCTTTGGGATTATGCCATTAGGCCTAAGGAGAAAAAAGCCCCATCAAACTTTGATGGAGAAATCCTGGTGCCATTCTGTATAGAATCAAGTCTATCGGGAGTTGGTAAACCATTATTGCCAGAAGATGAACTTTGGTACCGAACAACTTTTAATGTGTCAAATTGGAAAGGAAAAGAGATCTTAATTCATTTTGGTGCAGTAGATTTTAAATCTACACTCTATATTAATGGAAAAAAGGTTGGGGTACATGAAGGAGGGAATGACCCTTTTTCTTATAATATTAGTGCTTTTCTAAATAGTAAAAAACAAACACAAGAATTAAAATTATCAGTTTGGGACCCTACGGATACAGGAATCCAGCCTCGCGGAAAACAAATTCTTAAACCTAAAGGATTCTGGTACACCGCAGTTTCGGGAATTTGGCAAACGGTATGGTTGGAACCTGTTGAAAAAACACATGTAGAGCAAATTTATACGGTATCTGATATCGATAAAAATCAAGTGACTCTAGTTACGGATTTAAAAAAACCAAAAGGAAATGAAGAGTATTTAATAACCGTTAAGTTTAAAGATAGTTTAATCAGTAAAGATAGCTTTAAGGCAAAAAAAGATATCATTTTAAATATGCCTAACCCTAAGTTATGGTCTCCAGAATTTCCAAATCTTTATGATTTTACAGTAAAAGTAATAAGCAATGGAAATACTTTAGATGAATTTAGCTCTTATTTCGCTATGAGAAAAATTACGTTAGGACAAGATAGGTATGGTTATACTAAGTTGTTTCTTAACAATAAAGAGTTATTTCATTGGGGTACTTTAGATCAAGGTTGGTGGCCAGATGGGCTGCTTACGCCCCCGACGGAAGAAGCCATGGTTTATGATATGCAAGTAGTTAAAGACCTTGGTTTTAATACCATTCGCAAACACATAAAAGTAGAGCCCGCACGTTATTATTACAATGCAGATAAGCTAGGACTTTTTTTATGGCAGGATATGCCATCAGGATTTTTAGATATAAATCATCCTGAACAGCATGTTAAACATGATTCAGAAGAAGATTGGAACAGACCCGAGGAATCAGCCAATCAATTTAAAAATGAATGGAAAAACATTATGGATAACCTTAGGTTTTTCCCAAGTATTGTTGTTTGGATTCCCTTTAATGAAGGATGGGGACAATTTCAAAGTAAGGAAATTACAAAATGGACCATGGATTATGATACAAGTAGGTTGACAAATGGCATAAGTGGTTGGTCAGATAGGAAAGTAGGACATTTTTATGATGCTCATCAATATCCAGGGCCGGGTATGGAGCCAGTTTCACAAAACAAAGGCAGGGCTGTAGTAGTGGGAGAATTTGGAGGTCATGGTTATCCTGTGGAAGGTCATATATGGGATGCTTCCAGAAAAAATTGGGGTTATAGAACCTATGTTGAAGAAGAAGAGTTTTTCAACCAGTACACACAAGCCATATATAATCTTTACCCAGAGAAAGCAAGAGGTTTGGCAGCAGCAATCTACACCCAAACTACCGATGTGGAAGCAGAAGTAAATGGCTTAATGACCTATGACAGGAAAGTGCTCAAACTTCCAAAAACATTTGCTCAAGTGCTTCATAATAATCTGTATAATAATTTTGAAAAAGCAAGCTTTATAATTGAAGATGCAGAAATAAATAAAAAGAAAAGGCAATTGGCAGAAGGTGAATTAGGCGAGAACTGGGAATTAAATACCCAGGATAATACAGCATTTAATTTGGTTGATTTCCCTAATAGTCTAAATATAGGAAAATCAGCTTATTCTTATCAAGAATTCGATGTTAAGGATATTCCTGAGAATTTAGCATTGAAGTTCTATGGCAATGGAGATGTTAAAGTTTATCTTAATGGTACTAAGATATATGATAATTATCTTAGAACAAAACGGCATTATGACGACATCAATCTGAGCACTCATACTAAATTTTTAAAAACTGGTAAAAATACCATGGCCATCGAAATTAAAAACCCTACGGAGGATGGTGCCTTTGATTATGGGCTTTATTCTTATTGATATTTAGTTCAGTTTTAAGATTAAAAATGAGGGTACAAACTAGACACAATGGTAAAAATCAATTTTAGAACCCACTATAGTGAATTTGAAATACATATTCAAAATCTAAAAAATGATAATTTAACCTTTTTCACATTATGAAAATCATTAAAAATGCCACGTTATTGTTTTGTTTATTGTTAATGAGTGTTGCATTTTCCCAGGTTCATATAACAGTAAACAATAACGAAAAAGACCCGCCTATATCCAGGAATATTTTTGGATTGTTTACCGAACATTTGGGGCGCAATGTTTATGGTGGCGCATGGGCACAAGAGTTAGAAAATCCCGAATTTGTTCCAACGGCGTATTGGCCCAGCAGTATAGAAAGAGCGCTCCAAAATTTTCAGAAAACCTTTAAAATGTCATCTTTAGTTGATGATTCTAAAAATGGGTTTGCCGCATACTGGGAGTCATCTGAAAATATAAAGGGAAGGTTGTTGAAAGACGGAAACCATTATTTTCAGCAAATAAACGCCGGAGATAAAGGAGGGTACATTCAAACGGGGGTATTCTTACCACTCCACCGTACGGATGGTTATGAAGTGACATTAAGGGGCCGTTCTGAAGAATCAGCAGAAGTTGTTTTACAATTTGTAAGCCTTGATGAAACAATTATAGGAGAAACAACTTTTAAATTGGATTCCAGTTGGGAAGCCATTAAAAAGAAGATTAGCATTAAAACTATTGGACACAAAAAAGGAGATCCCTATTTATTGCGTTTGGTTGTCAAACCAGATACTGTCGCTGAGTTTTCAAGAATATTGTGTTTCCCAGATGACAACCTTGATGGCTGGGATATGGAAGTGGTAGAATTGCTGAAAAACATGAAGCTTCCTTTGCTTCGTTTTCCCGGTGGAAATTTTGTAAGTGGATACCATTGGCGTGACGGTATTGGAACGATTGACCAACGACCAGTTCGTCCTAATCCTGCTTGGAATGTTATGGAGTGGAACCACGTTGGAACAGATGAGTGGATAAATTTCTGTAAATTGATAAAAGCAGAACCTATGATATGTGTGAATGCGGGGAATGGTACCGCAGAGGAAGCAGCAGATTGGGTAAAGTATTGTAACGATCAAGCAACAACACCTATGGGTAAGTTACGTGCGGCCAATGGATCGACAGAGCCTTATAATGTTAAGATATGGGAGGTTGGCAACGAACTTTGTGGTGACTGGCAAATAGGCTTTACAGATGGAGATGATTATGCCAGACGTTATGCCATGTTTGCCCCTGAACTTTTGAAAGCCGATCCTAATATTTCATTGATAGCAAATGGGTTGATTCAAGTCTTGGAAAAGTCTGTACTAATTAATCGGGGAGTTGATCCTGAATGGAATTATAAGTTGATGGAACTTAATGGGGGTTTGGCAAGATCAATCTCAGTCCATTCATTGGTTGGAAGAGCCGTGGATAATAATTCAGACCCCGTAGAGGTATGGAAAGATATGATTGCATTTATTGAAAACTATCCGGGTTTTTTACAAAAACTTGTGGTTGAGCCGATGCAGAAAGCTAATGTTGAACCTAAAGTTGCCATTACCGAGTTGATGGATTGGTCAAGAGCCCCTGGTATAGGTAATGTGAATACCATCAGCGGTCCGTTATGGTACTCAGGGATTATTAATACTTGTATTCGGAGTAAGGGATTAGTGGAACTAGTAACCCGATCTGCTTTAATGAACCATGGTGGCGGATTGAGAAAAAATCGGGGAATAGTATATCCTGAACCTGTTTACTGGGGGCATTATATGTACACAAGCCAAGACGGAACAATTCCTTTAGATGTAAAAACTACAGGGCCGACATTTAATAGCACAGGCGATTATGTTATCAAAAAAGAAAACATACCAATGGTTGATGCTACGGCACTAATGGAAGCTGAAGGAAGATCTATATCATTATTTATTTGCAACCGGGATGTCGAAAAAACTCAAAGAATAGATTTGGTTATTCAAGGTTTCGAATCCGAAAAAGATGCTGAATTAATGATATTACAGTGTGATAATCTGGCTTTAAGGAATTCGTGGGATAAGCCAAAACAAATAGCTCCCCTTTACGAAAAAGTTTCAGTAAAAGGTGGGCAGATTAAGTACTCCATGCCTCCATTGTCATTGGTAAGAATTATTGTAAATTCAAAATAAATATCGATTCAAACCTCTGAAACGGGTACATTAGTTTAATGATAGTATTAACTTAAATCTCAATTAATAAAAAAATATGAACACAAAGAATTCAATTAAAATAATAGTATCAGTTTTTTTACTTACTACACTTGTATATTGTGGAAGCTCTAATGGTAAACAATCAAAAAGTTCAGATATTAGTAAGGCAGCCACAGAAAAGAAACCCAATATTGTGGTTATTTTGGCGGACGATTTAGGTTATGGAGATGTAGGCTATCATGGTAGTGATATACAAACTCCAAATATTGATAAATTAGCAAAAGAAGGCATAAAATTAGAAAGTTTTTATGTAGCTCCTATGTGTTCTCCAACGCGCGCAGGTCTTCTTACGGGACGTTATCCTGTTCGATTTGGGATGATGAGAGCCGTGATACCACCTGGTCGTAATTATGGGTTGGATCCTAATGAAGATATGTTGCCAGAGATGTTACAGCGTGCAGGATATAAACATCGTGCCGCTATTGGAAAATGGCATTTGGGCAATATGGAAGACAAATGGTTGCCTAATAACCAAGGATTTACACACTTTGTAGGTTGTTATGAGGGTGCGATTGATTATTTCACACATTTTAGGGACGATAAGTTAGATTGGCATAAAAATGGGGAATTATATAATCAGGAGGGCTATTCTACCGATTTGATTGCAGAAGAATCTGTTGCGTTCATCAATAACGTTCCAAAAGAAGAACCTTATTTTCTATATGTGCCTTTTAACGCTCCACATTCACCATTTCAAGCAAAAGAAAGTGATATTGCAAAGTATCCCAATAGAACGGGAAAGAAAAAAACATATGCCGCCATGGTAGATTGTATGGATCAGGGTATTGGAAAAATCATGCAAGCGATTGAGTCAAGAGGCGATTTAGAAAATACATTTATTATATTTATGAGTGACAATGGCGGTGTGAAAAACGTTGGTGATAATGCGCCTATGAAAGGGGCTAAACTGACACCTTATGAAGGTGGTATTCGGGTGGCTGCTGTGGCTTATTGGAAAGGGCAAAATATTACAGGAGGAAAAACAATTAATGACAGAGTGGGTTATATCGATATTTTTCCAACCCTAAAAGAAGTGGCAGGTTTACAGCAACCTGAAGTTAACCCTTTAGATGGATCCAGTATTTTAGGACTATTAAAAGGAAATGAGACAATCCCGAAAAGAGACTGGTACACCTACATGGATCAGAATGGCGAAAGGAGACAGAGATTAGCCGTTCATTCAGGAGATTGGAAAGCGGTTGTTGAAAAAGATGCACCAGACGCTTTAGAAAAAAATGAAGCTGTTGAAGAATTATATGATTTGTCCAATACGCATATAGAGGGCGAGAATCTTAAAGATTCCCAACTAAAAATAGCTTCCGAGTTGTCCGCAAAATTAGATGGGTTTTTAAAATTGATTAAAGAAGACCAAGTAGCACGTTATGGTGATGAAAAAGAATAAAATTATGAAAACGCCTTGTTTGATTACTACTGCTATAGTAAAGAATAGTTTGAAATCTAACTTAATAACTTTTGCATTGCTAATTTTTGGTTTTAGCTTAATATATGCCCAAAAGAACAACCAAAAACCAAATATTGTTTTCATATTAGCAGATGATCTTGGGTATAGTGAATTGGGCAGCTATGGCAATACATTTAATGAAACGCCCAACTTAGATAAATTAGCAAAAGATGGTGTTCGTTTTACACAGGCTTACGCCGCCGCTCCTGTATGTTCTCCTTTTCGGGCAGCATTAATGACGGGTTTGTATCCCGCCCGGATAGGTATTACAGATTATTTAAGGCCTAATGCTTCAAATCATTTAGACTTAAATTACACCACATTACCAGAACAATTTAAAATGATAGGCTATCATACTGGCATTATAGGTAAATGGCATCTTTCTGGTTATGCTATGGATGGTGCTAGAGAAGAAACCCTTCCTGATAAGCATGGTTTTGACGAAGTGATTTCTTCAGAAATTACAGGTATTGGGAACGGAACTTACTATTACCCATATCATTTCAATCCTACCCTTAAGAAAAAAAGTAAAGCAGCCAAAGAATATATTGTGGATAGGATGAATGAAGAGGCTACTGATTTTATCAAGAGAAATAAGGACAAACCTTTTTTTCTTTATTTAAGCCATTATGCGGTGCACACCATGCTACATGGTAAAAAAGATTTGGTAGAAAAATATCGTAAAAAGCCGGGTGCAGGAAAAAGCAATCCGAGTGATAACAATCCTGATGATGATTTTTATAAAAAATGGCCAAGTGATTATTTCGCAAAGCAAAACAACCCCCATTTAGCGTCACAGTTGGAAACCATTGATGAAGGCGTTGGAATGATACGCAAGCAGTTGGAAAAATTAGGTCTATCTGAGAATACGCTCATCATTTTCACGAGTGATAATGGTGGGGAGTCCCGAGTGACCGATAATGCACCGCTTCGAGGAGGCAAAAGTGAATTGTATGAAGGCGGAATAAGAGAGCCGCTTCTTGTTTATATGCCAGGAGTAACGCCTTCCAATGTAGTGATAAATACTCCAATGTGTAATTATGATTTCTATCCAACATTATGCGAATTTACAGGAATTGATAAAAAAAATTATGCACATGTTGATGGTATAAGTATTTTGTCATTTATAAAAGGGAATGCTCCTAAAGAAGAAAGTAAAAGACCCTTTTACTGGCATTATCCATTGCAAAAGAAACATTTTTTAGGAGGTCGTTCAGCAGGAGCCATACGTGTAGGGGATTGGAAACTTATAGAGTTCTTTGATACTTCAGAACGGGAACTCTACAATTTAAAAGATGATGTTGGGGAAAATCATAATCTTTACTTTGAAAACTATAAAAAATCAGATAGTTTACAAAATTTGCTTATTAATTGGAGGAAAGAGGTTTCTGCTCAATATGAGTAAGCAGTATCTTCTAGTTTAATAAAAGTTTATCTCTGCAACCAACCAAAGTCTAATCTTGCCAAGGAGCAGAGCAGTAAACCACACTATTTATTTATACGGAAAGGTCATTTGCTATTTTGTATCCCTAAGTATTGGGAAAGATAATGGTTGATCTACAACAGGCTACTATTCAAAATTGAAATATTTATTTGGATGGACTGAATCCAGAAAAAAAAAAGCTATACATTTTTACCAATAAAATCAAATAATTCTTATTGAGTCGACAAAATTTACATTAAAATCTACAAATGTGATATTTTATATGGTGTATGATTATCAAATTTGTAATAGAAGAAAAAAGTTAAATTATGTTAAATTCTAATCAAAACTATTTTTAAGCTTATGAAACTAACTAGACTATTTAAACTAAAAAACAAGCAACGATTTTTATTTTTGTTTGGTTTTTTATTGACAATGAGCTTTTCGGCTATACAGGCCCAGCAAAGCAAAACCATTCAAGGTACCGTTACAGATGTAGCGGGTATGCCATTGCCTGGTGTAAACATTATTGAAAAGGGCACTAATAATGGAGCCCAAACAGATTTTGACGGAAAATTTACTTTGCAAAATGTAAAGGTGGGTGGCGTGATTTCCATGAGTTATGTTGGATACAAGACTAAAGAGGTTACGGTAACGTCCAACAGTAACACTATCAATGTAACGATGGAAGAAGACACTCAGGCTTTAGATGAAGTGGTGGTTATTGGATATGGAACCGTTAAAAAAAGTGATTTAACGGGTGCTGTAGGATCAGTTAAAGGAGATGAATTAAATTCTACAAACACGCTCCGGGTAGATCAAGCATTAAAAGGTAAAGTTTCTGGTTTACAGGCTGTACCAACTTCTTCAGATCCTGGAGCAAGTACTTCTATAAGAATTAGGGGAAGTAATTCAATTTCTGCCAATAACGAACCCTTATATGTTATTGATGGATATATAGGCGGTTTTAGTTTAAATGATGTTAATATGAATAACATTGAGTCCATTGAAGTTTTAAAGGATGCATCTGCAACTGCTATTTATGGATCTAGAGGTTCTAACGGCGTTATCATCATCACAACAAAAAGAGGAAAAGATGGAAAAGCAAGGATTACTTATGATTCTTATATATCTTTTCAGTCACCTTCAAAGTACATTCCTGTAATGAATGCCAGTGAATTTGCAGATTTCCAGAATGAAGTTAAAGGTTCAGAGTTTTATCCAAACCCATCTTCTTATGGAGAAGGCACCAATTGGGCCAAGGAAGTGTACCGTGACAATGCGCCAATGACCAGTCATAATATATCCATGTCGGGCGGAGATACCAAGCACCAATATTTCATGTCGGCAAATATTTTTAATCAACAAGGTGTTTCTATCAATAGCGAACTTAAACGTTATAATTTTCAGATAAACACCGATCATCAAATTTCTGATAAACTGAAAATAGGGAATTCCTTGATTTTAAGTAGAAGAACGTACACTCCAGGTTCATTTGGAACAGGAATACAAAATATTTTAGCATGGGACCCAACCTTGCCAGTTTTTGATTCTGAAGGCGAGTACACCCAACAATCCCAATTAGCAGAAATCAGTAATGATAATCCGGTTGCCAACGCGATGGTTCCTATAGATATCACAACAACCAATAAACTTTTAGGGACACTTTATGGTGAATATGAAATAATCGATGGTTTAAGATATAAGTTGAATGTGGGCGTAAATATGCAAAATGGCTTAAGGGAAAGGTATGCCCCGTCAACCTTATTTAACCAAGCGGCTTTTGGGGGTACTGCAACCATTAACAATAACCAAACGCTAGATGTAATTTTAGAAAACACCTTGAATTACTCCAAAGATTTTGGAATACATAGCATTGGGGCATTGGTTGGTTACACCAGGCAAACCATTGAAACAAAATCGAGTGTAGTTCAGGCTAGAGGTTTTGTGACAGATGCCTTTACGTTTAATAATCTAGCTGCGGGCGCTGAAAGAACAGACGCCAATTCCAATTTTACCGAAAGTGGATTGGAATCCTATTTGTTCAGGGTCAATTACGGATTGGCTGATAAATATCTTTTTACGGCTTCTGCGAGATATGATGGCGCCTCTGTGTTTGCCGCTAATAATAAATGGGGGCTTTTTCCTTCGGCAGCCGTTGCATGGAAAGTTGGACAGGAAGAGTTCATTAAAAACCTAAACGTTTTAGTAGCTTAAAAATAAGGGCCAGTTATGGACAACTAGGTAACCCAGGGCTTGACCCAGGAGCATCGTTAACAAGATTGGCACCAGGGGGCAATAATTATATATTTGGTCTTGATCAGCACTTGGCAACAGGAATTGCAGCCAATTCTTTAGGAAATCCTAATCTTAAATGGGAAAGTACCACACAGTTTGATATTGGTTTAGACGCTTCGTTTTTTAACAATAGATTACAGTTAACCTTGGATTACTATGATAAATTAACCGAGGATTTATTGGTTGATGTCCCATTGTTATGGATATCTGGCTTCAAAACGGTGTTGACTAACTATGGTACGGTTTCCAATAAGGGTTTTGAATTTTCATTTACTTCAACAAATATTAATAGTAAAGATTTTAAATGGGTAACCAATTTTAATATTTCAACCAACAAAAATAAAGTGGTAGATATCATTGCGCCTGAAGGATTTATACTTAATAATAGTTTTACGTGGAGTGGTGCATCTGGCATCATACAAGAAGGTGAGCCTATAGGCACTTTTTATGGTTTGGAACAGGATGGTATCTGGAATACGCAAGCAGAGATTGATGAGTCGGGCTTAAGTGGTTTTGCGGTATTCCCAGGAGGTAAGCGCTATGTAGATGTTGATGGAGACAATATTATTAAAGAAACAGATGATCGTAAGATAATTGGCTATGCGGATCCTGATTTTTTTGGAGGATTTAGCAATACATTGACATACAAAGCATTTGATTTGTACATAAATTTCACATTTGTTTCAGGTAACCAAATTTATAATGAATCGGGTCGTGTGCTTGAACAAGCGTTAGATAATAACGTTTACAGAAAATTTGTGAATCGATGGACACCTACTAACACCTCTACAAATATTCCATCAGTAGATGGCCTTACAAGGTCTATGAATGTTTCAAATTCAGGTTTCCTTGAAGATGGTTCTTTTTTAAGATTGCAGGATATTCGATTGAGTTATAACATTCCTGTTGAAAAAACAGATTGGTTACAATCGGCACAAGTGTACATTGCGGGAAACAATGTCTTGTTATTTGATAACTATAGTGGCTATGATCCTGAAATCAGTAGAGGGGCTGATAATACCAAAAGAGGGTATGATCACTCTCAAGATCCGGCCTTGAAATCGTACACCCTTGGCGTAAAACTTGATTTTTAAAATACTAAACTTATTGATTATGAAAAATTCATTTAAAATATTATTTACAATTGGTTTTTTAGCTAGTTTGGTATTCACTTCCTGTGAAGACATACTAACCGAAGATCCTAAGAGTTTTCTGTCTCCAGAAAATTTTCCGAAAACAGAGAAAGATGCTATAGCTGCAACAACGGCGGCTTATTCTAGTGCATTTGCTAGTCCGAGGGAATTTTATATTTCGTTTATCCCTAGCGATTTTACATTCCAGGGATTCCATAATAAACGTCCTTCCACTTATTTTACTAATCTTAGTGGGTTTGATGATGATGCCAATACACTATGGGATGATGGTTTTGTGGGTATTTCAAGAGCCAATACTGCTATTACCGCCATTCCCTTAATTGAAGATATAAACCCAATCCTTCAAAAAAGGTTGTTGGGAGAAGTAAAAGCGCTACGTGCCTTCTACTATTTTGGACTGGTCAGGAAGTACGGTGATCTTCCTATCCTTGATGGGGCACTTAACGGCATAGAGTCTCTTGATGGTATAACCCGTAAACCAGTAGATGAGGTCTATACCTTTATTGAAAATGATTTGAAAGCGGCTTTTCCAGATTTGCCAGATTCTTATGATAATTCAGAAAAAGGTAGAATGACAAAGTGGAGTGCGGCAGGAATTCTTGCACAAGTGTACCTCACACAAAAAAAGTGGGGGTTGGCCATTGCACAATGTGATGCCATTATCAATTCAGGGAAATTTGATCTTATTGCTGATTACAATAAGTTGTTTGGATGGCCAAATGAGCATCAATTATTCCCAAATAAAGATGGAGTATTGGTAAACGAAAATATTTGGGACATTCAGTTTGCTTTTGATGATAGAGGTAGTACAGCTACACAGCAAACGGGCTCACGTGATACTCGAGTTGGTGGAAATAGAAATTTTTATGGAGGCTTTGAAAATATGATGCCGCTTCCTGAATTTGGAAATTGGTTTGAGCCTGGGGATTTGAGAAAAGCAATCAGTTTTGTAGAAACTGTAGACCTTGGTCCTCCAAATGGTGTTATTGTTCTCAAATCGCCTACTACCCCAGGAGCAGGCCCTATAAGTGCAAAATACCATAATATCGGTTCTGGTGTTCTACCAACTCCGGGCAATAGTCCAAACAATCATTATATTGTTAGATTCGCCGATGTACTTTTAATGCGTGCAGAAGCTGAAAATGAATTAAACGGTCCAACAAACGCCTATCAATTTATTAATAGGGTTAGAGAACGTGCAGGAATTACTCCTCTTGCAGGGCTAAGCAAAGATCAATTTACCACAGCACTTAGGAAGGAAAGAGCCACAGAGTTGAGTTTTGAAGGCCATCGCAGATATGATTTACTTCGTTGGGGAATATTTGTTGAAACTATCAAAAATTCAACGTCCCCAATTTTAGCAATACCTAGAGCCAATATACAGGATTATAATAAACTTTTGCCAATACCAAATAATGAAGTAGCGGCATCCAATGGTACTTTGGTTCAAAATCCAGGGTATAATTAAAATAATTTTACAATAAATCGAGGCTAATATTTTAGCCTTGATTTATTTTTAAATGAGATTTCTTTACAAGTAAACTGAAAATAAGACATAAATTCCAGTCTTAAAAAGCAATAGTGTATTATATATTATAGGTCTATCCAGTTAAATAAAGTTCAATATGAATTTGAAAAGAAGAAAAATAGTTTTATTAAATATTTGCTGTCTTTTTATACTAATCAATATTAATGCACAAAATGCAAGAATAAAGATTGATACTGATCGGGTAATTGGAGAGGTAGATAAAAACATATATGGAAATTTTATTGAACATCTTGGGCGCTGTGTCTATGAAGGTATATATGATGCGGACAATCCGTTGTCTGACTCCAATGGCTATCGGAAAGATGTCATGGCAGCACTTAAAGAATTAAAGCCATCTGTTGTTCGATATCCAGGTGGAAATTTTGTATCCAATTACAATTGGCTGGATGGTGTAGGTCCAAAATCAGAACGTCCTCCACGAATGGAGTTGGCTTGGGGCACCCTTGAAACCAATCAATTTGGCACTAATGAATTTATTGGATATGCAAAAGCAATAGATACCGAACCTTATATTGCCGTTAATCTCGGTACAGGAACTATTGAAGAAGCACGAAGATGGGTTGAATATTGCAACATAAAAGGAGGTCCGTTTTTTGCAGAGCTACGCAAAAAACATGGTTACCCAGAACCTTATCATGTGAAATACTGGGGATTGGGAAATGAAATGGATGGTACTTGGCAAATGGGACACATGAGTGCTGAAGATTATGCCAAGAAAGCTCGTGAAGCAGCTAAGTTAATGTTACGTACTTCACCAGACATTAAATTAATTGCGGCCGGTTCTGCAAACTACAGAGGTGAAGCCGATCCAGATAAGTGGAATCAAACAGTACTTGAGGAATTGAAAGATGTCATTGATTATATTGCTCTTCATATTTATGTTGGAAACCCTGATAATAATTACTACAACTACATTTCAACACCTTTAATTATGGAGCAACGTACCCAGATTGCAAAAGGAATGATTGATAGGGTAATGCAAACAGCCAACCGACCGAATCGTCAGCCTATTTATATTGCGTGGGATGAATATAATGTTGTTTATCGTGGCATAAAGGGATTGGAAGAAGTGTATAACTTGGAGGATGCTTTAGTAATTGGGGGTTTTTTAAATGCTTTTGTACGTAATGCCGATGTTGTAAAGATGGCAAATCTGGCGCAATTGGTAAATGTCATAGCTCCAATTATGACCAATGAAAAGGGAATGTTCAAGCAGACAATTTTCTACCCATTACAATTATTTGCCAATAATATGTACGGAAAATCATTAGATGTTTTTGTCGATTGTGAAAAATATGACACAGAAAAGTTTTTTAACTCTAAAGACAAATTGCCCACACAATTTAAGGATGTACCTTATCTTGATGTTTCAGCAACACATAATGGAGATGAAATTGTTTTATGCGTTGTAAACCGGAACAAAGAAAAAGCCATTGCCACAGAAATAATCTCACAAAACGGCGCTTTTACTGATAGTTTTAAAGTTTTTGAAGTCAATGGAAAAGATATAAAATCGGAAAATAATTTTGGTAAAAATGAGGTCATAACCAAGGAAAAGGCATCTATAAAACCAAATGGGGATAAAATCAACTATAGTTTTCCTCCACATTCATTTACGATGATAAAAGGTAGAATGAAGAAATAATGTGAAAATAAATCATGACAAAGTCAAATATATTTTTAACTATTATAATATTGCTTTTTACAGGTTCGCTTTTCTCACAGCAGAAACCAAATATTTTATTTGTATTTATTGATGACATGGGCTATGGCGATTTGGGGTGCTACGGAAATGAAGAAGCGGAAACACCCCAAATTGATAAACTTGCGCGCGAGGGCATCAGGTTTAATCAATTTTATGTTAATGCTCCAGTTTGTTCGCCATCTAGAGTTGCGGTAATAACAGGTCAATATCCACCCCGAAACGGCATCTCAACCGTTATTACAAAAAGAGCGTTAAATTCAGAGCGAGGTATAAAAGATTATCTGAGCCTAGAAGCGCCTTCTATTGCCCGTGAACTTTCCAGAAATGGATATTATACCGCACACATTGGTAAATGGCACATGGGTGGAGGAAGGGATATTGGTGATGCTCCACTAATTACGGAATACGGCTTTGATGAATCTGTTACACAGTTTGAGGGGTTAGGAGAAAGATATTTGGCAACTTATGAAACATTGGACTTAAATGGTGATAATACCCGAGATCTTGAAAAATGGTCGGCTGCATTGGGGAAAGGTGAAATACACTGGGAAAAACGATACAACATTACCGGTAAATTTGTTGATCGTGCAATACAGGCTATCGATAATGCTAAAAAAGCAAACAAACCATTTTATATTAACCTTTGGCCTGATGATGTTCATACACCTAACGAGCCATCGCCAGCCAATAGAGGTAATGATAGCAAACACGCTTACTTTATTGGGGTAATAAAAGAATTGGACTTGCAGTTGGGAAGGGTTTTTGACTACATACGAAATAATAAAGAATTAGCAGAAAATACACTGATCGTTGTTACCAGTGATAATGGGCCACAACCTGGAATTGGTTCCGCAGGAAATTTGCGAGGCAGTAAATATATATTGTATGAGGGTGGGATTAGAGAGCCTTTTATCATTTGGTATCCTGCAAAAATCCGCGCAGATAAGATTAATACGGTCAATACTAAAAGCGTGATAATGGCCATGGATTTGCCTCCTACATTTCTGTCATTAGCAGGGGCAAAAAATAACGAGATAAACTTTGATGGCATTGATGTAAGTGATATTCTTTGTGGAAAAAATGACCGTGTACGGAAACAAGCGGTTATGTGGCAACGCCCTCCCGATTGGAAAAAACTAAATAATATTGATTATCCAGACTTAGCAATCAGACAGGGAGATTACAAATTATTGATAAATACAGATGGGAGCGAGGCAAAGCTATATAATATTGTTGAGGACGAAAGTGAGACTATTAATCTGGCCAGCAAAATGCCAAAAATGGTAAAAACGCTCAAAAAGCAGGTTTTTGAATGGTATGCAGAAATGCCGCAGATGGTTAGTAAATAAATATATTAAAAAAACATGAGATACATGAGATTTTTGACTTTAATCGGTATTCTACTATCATTAGTAAGTTGTGAAAATTCCAAAAAGCAGGTGCTAAAACAGCCTAATGTTATTTTCATTCTTATTGATGATCTTGGGTATTCAGAGTTAAACTGCTTTGGTAACACTTTTAATGAAACACCAAATATTGATGATTTAGCAAAAAGTGGTTTGAGGTTTACCAATGCTTATGGGAGTGCTCCGGTATGTTCTCCTTTTAGGGCAAGCCTCATGACAGGCCAGCATCCGGCTCGTTTAGGAATTACTGATTATCTGCGACCTCACGAAGACAAACATTTATCTGAAGATTTAACAACCATAGCTGAGATTTTTAAGACTACTGGCTATCATACGGGTATGATTGGGAAATGGCATTTATCGGGTTATGCAAAAAATGGAGCAAAAGAATCTGGACCTGAAAAACACGGTTTTGAAGAAGTGATACTTACTGAAAAACGAGGAATTTCAGGAGGAAGTTATTTTTATCCTTATCATTTTAATCAAGAAATAGCACAGAAAATTTTCCCCGAAGAGCATCTTACAGATCGGGTCAATTTAGAAGCGGTAGAGTTTATTGAAAGAAACAATCCTGAAAAAACTGGTAAACCTTTTTTCTTGTACAAAAGTCATTATTCGGTGCATACCAACTTAAATGGCAAACATGATTACGTAGAGGCATTTTCAAAGAAAGATGGAGCAGGTCTTTCGCCATTATCAAATAAAAACAATGTACATCTTGCTGCACAATTAAAATCTGTTGATGATGGTGTAGCCTTAATCAAGAAAGAATTGGCAGAAACCAATCAACTTGATAATACCATTATTATTGTGATGTCCGATAATGGAGGGGAAACTAATGTAACTTCAAATGCGCCGCTTCGGTCAGGAAAAAGTACAGTTTACGAAGGTGGCTTTAGAGTGCCGTTAATTGTTTGGTGGCCTGAAATGATTAAAAAATCTTCCATTGTCAATCAGCCTGTTTCAAATATGGATTTCCTTTCAACATTTAGCGAACTTCTTGGATACGATTTGTCCCAACTGCAAATTCAAGATGGAAAATCAATGCTGGGAATCTGGAAAGACCCAGAAACCAAAGAGCGTCTTCATGAGTCTTTGTATTGGCATTACCCGCTAGAAGCGCCACATTTTCTTGGAGGTTTTAGTAGTGGGGCGACAAGGAAAGGTGATTTTAAGCTGGTTGAAGATTATACCACTAAACAATCATATTTATACAATCTTTCACAGGATATAGGAGAACAGAACGACCTATCAGGAAAACTGCCAGAATTAAAAATCGAATTGCAAAAGAGTATGAATGGTTGGCGTCATTCACTTGATTTAGAAGCTACAGGACACACCAAATCTAGGAAACCTCAACCAGAATTTCCAGAACCTTATGGTCCTGAAATAGAGCTTGATATTGATGGAAAAGTGGTGCCTTGGATAAACTATGGGGTTACCATCGATAAAGATGGCATCATGTATTTTGGAGGCAAACGTAATTTTTTAAAGCTGTTGCACCTTTATATTCCTGATGTTACTGCAAAATCGGTAGAGTTGAGTGCAACTGTAAAAAGTCAATGTACAGATGGGGTTATTATTGCTCATGGAGAAGAGGTGTTTGGCCTATCTGTTTACTTAAAAGAAGGGAAGCTTTATTATAGTACACGTAAATATGGGGTGCTTACCACGTTAAAAACAAAGCACAATGTAAATAAAGACTTTAATTTTAAAGCCATTTTAGATAAAAACGGCAATATGACCTTATTTCTTGATGAACAATTGGTTGATTCAACAAATATTGGCGAATCGTTACCAATCCCTCCTGATGACCCAACCAGTATTGGTGTGGATTTTAGAAGGCTTATTGGAGAATATGAAGCTGAAAATTATTTTAAAGGTTGGATTGGCGACCTCAAATTCATCGTAGAGTGATTTGCCTTATAAACCATTAATATTTTATTAATAATGAAAAATAAAAAATATAAAATTTATGAAACACATTAATAATCTGACTCTACTTTTTTTTTTAATAATTGGTGTTCAATTGAATTTAGAAGCAACAAACAAGGAAAAAAAGAAACCCAATATTGTTTTTATTCTTGCAGATGATTGTACAAACTGGGACCTTGGCTGTTACGGAAGTGTAGATTCTAAAACACCTAATATAGACAAGCTGGCAAGTGAGGGCATAAAATTCAATCGTTGTTACCAAGCAGCGCCTATGTGCTCGCCAACACGCCATAATATTTTTACGGGTTTGTATCCGGTAAAATCAGGGGCTTTCCCCAACCATACACGTGCCAATGATGGAACAAGCAGTATTGTACAGTATTTAGAGCCTTTGGGGTATCGTGTGGCACTTTCTGGAAAAACACACATTGCCCCTAAATCTGTTTTTCCATTTGAGTATTTAGGAAAAGAAAACAATCCAGAATTTGATTTAGTAGAAGGTTTTTTAAAAGAAGTAAAGCAAAACAACCAACCATTTGCTTTGATGTTGACATCTAACGAGCCGCACACGCCTTGGAATAAAGGCGACCCCACACAGTACAATCCTGAAAAAATCACTCTACCACCACATTATGTGGACACTAAGGAAACACGCGAAGCTTATTGTAGGTATTTGGCAGAAATCAATTACCTCGATGGGCAGGTAGGGCAAGCGCTCAAATTATTGGATAAATATGGTTTTGCAGATAATACATTGGTTGTATTTGCGAGTGAGCAGGGCAACAGTTTTCCCTTTGCCAAATGGACGTGTTATGAGGCCGGCGTTAAATCTGGGTTAATTGCAAGAATGCCAGCAATCATTAAGGCTGGAACAGAATCTGAATCCATTGTGGAATATGCTGATCTTTTGCCCACGTTTATAGAAATGGCTGGGGGTAAAATTCCCAATGAATTAGATGGAAAAAGCTTGTTTCCTATATTTAAAAATCCCAAGAACGAGATTAAGGATTTTGCTTATAGCATTCATACTACTAGAGGCATAATCGGTGGAAGTGAATCTTATGGAATTCGGGCTGTGGTCAATGAAAACTATCGCTATATATGGAATTTATCACCAGAGGCAGAATTTAAAAATGCAGTAAATAATAAAAAGAGAATAGATGCTTGGTTTCAGTCATGGCTAGATGCTGCTAAAACAAATGAAGTCGCAAAAAATCTCGTGCACAAATACAGCAAACGCCCAAAAGAAGAGCTTTACAATATAAAAAATGATAAATGGTGTTTGGTAAATCTGGCTGATGACAAAGCATATTCTGAAATAAAAAAAGAACTAAGAGAGAAACTTTTAAAATGGATGGAAGCCTGTGGGGATAAAGGAGAACAGACAGAAATGGATGCCTTTGATCATATGCCCAACCATAACAAAGACGAAAACGAGTAATATAATATTAACAAAAACAGTAATAAAATGAAACTTAAATTAACGATTCTAGTACTTTTGTTGAGTGCATTAACTTTTGCACAAAAATGGCAACCAGCCGGAAACAAAATGAAAACCCGCTGGGCAGAAACGGTAACCCCCGAAAATTCATGGAAGGAATATCCGCGCCCTCAATTGGAGAGGGGGCAATGGAAGAACTTAAACGGACTTTGGGAGTATTCAGTGATAAAAAAGACAGAAGCCCAACCTAAAAAATTCCAAGGCAATATATTGGTGCCATTCTGTGTGGAATCATCGTTATCTGGTGTCATGGGAGAGGTCATGCCAGATGACAGGATTTGGTACAAGCGTCAATTTATGGTACCCGCCGATTGGAAGGGTAAAAGTGTTATTCTAAATTTTGAAGCTGTGGATTATGCTACAACCGTTTTTGTAAATGGTGCTGTGGTTGGATTTCACAAAGGAGCTTATGATCGATTTTCATTTGACATTACAGCGTATTTGAAAAAAAGTGGCACACAGGAACTTGTTATTAGTGTGGACGACCCATCAAGTACCGGGCCACAACCACGCGGAAAACAGCAAATGTTCCAAAGGGGTATTTGGTACACACCAGTCAGCGGTATTTGGCAGACGGTTTGGATGGAGGCTGTTTCTTCTGAAGCTTATTTAAAAGAAGCAAAAATTGTTACGGATATTGATACAAAAACAGTAGCTATAACGCCTCTATTAAGCGAACCGCTAAAACCAGAATATATGGTAAAAGCAATAGTTTCATTCAATGGAAAAGAAGTTGCTAGCCAAGAGGTAAGTGCCGATAAGGCAGCTATTATTCCTATTGCTAATCCAGAACTTTGGTCTCCGGATGCTCCAAATTTGTATGATTTAAAATTAACGCTTACCAATAAAGATGGTAACGTTATTGATCAAGTGAACAGTTATTTTGGTATGCGAAAAATCAGTCTGGGCGATTTGAACGGTAACAAATATTTGTTTTTAAATAATGAGCCGCTTTTTCATTACGGTACGCTGGATCAAGGTTGGTGGCCCGATGGTTTGCACACACCACCATCGGATGAAGCCATGAAATATGATATTGAAAAGACCAAAGAAATGGGCTTCAACATGATTCGTAAGCACATAAAAGTAGAGCCAGCGCGTTGGTATTACCATTGCGATAGGTTGGGGATGTTGGTTTGGCAGGATATGCCTTCAGGAATGGTGGTGTTGCCCAATGAAGACAAAGATAAACAAACGAATGTTCAGCATGTAGGGCGTACGGGAGACGATTTAAACGTGCGTTCTGAAGATGCTGCACAATTTGAGCTGGAACTTCGACGTATGATAGACATTCATTACAACTCGCCAAGTATTGTGATGTGGGTACCGTTTAACGAAGGTTGGGGGCAATATGATACTTGCAGGATTGCAGAAACCGTTAAAGCACTAGATCCAACACGTTTGGTAAACGCAGTAAGCGGCTGGGCATTACGTCCTTGTGGCGATATTTACGACATACATACCTATCAAACAGAAGTCCATATACCAGCAACATCCTTGGATAGGGCATCGGTAATTGGTGAGTATGGTGGCATTGGATACCCTATCGACGGTCATCTTTGGAATCCTGGAATGCGAAACTGGGGCTATCAGACCTATCATTCGGAAAAGGAATTGGTGGATGCCTATATCTATAAGTTTAACCAGATTATAGAAATGAGTAAAACGAAAGGGCTTTCGGCAGCGGTTTACACACAAACAACTGATGTGGAGGGCGAGGTAAATGGTTTAATGACTTATGATAGAGAAGTCATTAAATTTCCAGTTGAAAAACTAAAAGAGATTCACGAGGCATTATTTGTGAAATAAAATCTAATTGAAAAAAATATATGAAATCCAGCCTAAACTTTTTATCGACCACGAGTTTAACAATGAAATGTTAAGATGGTGCTTTATTTGGGAAATATAAAAAGTAATATCATATTAAGCTTTGATGTTACAGAATTAAGACTGTTCAATAATTAAAATAAGGTATAAGTGAAAAAAATAATTTTGTTTTTATTTTTAATAATGACCTGCTCATCAATAAGGGCACAGCAAGATGATAGATATGTGCTACTAATAAGTATAGATGGTTTGAGGCCGGATTTTTATATGGAAGAAGATTGGAATACTCCAACTCTTAAGTCTTTAATGAAAACCGGAGTCTATGCCGATGGGATTAATAGTGTTTTTCCCTCGGTAACTTATCCTGCACATACAACCATAGTTTCAGGTGCGTTTCCCCGTGAACATGGTATTTTTTATAACGAGCCCAGAAATTCACAAAACAATCATTGGTTTTGGGAATATGAACGTATCACGACAAAAACCATTTGGGAGGCGGCCAAAGAAAAGGGATTGACTACGGCAGCAATTATGTGGCCGGTTACAGTAGGTGCTCCTATTACTTATAATTTTCCCGTAAGGAGGCCTTATGGAGGAGAAAAAGGAAATCAACTTAGTGTTACCGAACCTCTAGTAACCCCAGAAACGCTAATGCCCGAGATGAGATCTGCGGGGGTGATAAAATCCAACGATCAGTTTAAGCATGAAACTATAGACCAGACCATAGGGGGAATGGGGCAATATATCCTTAAAAAACATAGGCCTTCACTAATGGCTGTACACTTTGTTAATGTAGACCATGTGCAGCATGTGCATGGCAGGGATAATAGTTTTGTAAAAGATGCCATACATAATGTGGATGTTCAAATAGGGAAATTAATAAAAGTATTGAAAGAAGGAAATATTTATGAAAAAACAGATATTATCATAACGGGAGACCATGGACATGTTGATATTAACAAGGTGTTTTTGCCCAATTTATTACTTAAAAAAGCTGGACTAATTATAGGTAACTCATGGAAAGCTAAATTTACAACTGCGGGTGGTGCAGCTTTTTTATATGTGAAAGATAAGAAATATACAAAACAAGTAAAAGACATACTTAATACACTACCTGATGAGCAAAAAGGATTGTTTACTATTTATGACAGGAATGATCTTGATAAAATAGGGGCAGACCCAGAAGCAGCATTGGCCTTGGGTATGAAAAAAGGATGTGTTTCAAATTCAGAACTTAAAGGTTCAATCGTTCAAAATCGTAAGCTAGTTGCTGCGCATGGATTTTTTCCAGATTTTAAAGAAATACAAACAGGTTTTATTATAAGTGGCCCAAATGTGGCAGGGCATGATAAGAAAATTACTTTTGATATGGGAATTCAAGATGTAGCCCCATTGATTTCCAGTATTCTGGATCTTGATTTTGAATCAAAAGATGGGGTTTTTCATAATGGAATATTGAAGATAAATAATTAGATATTAAATGATTATCAAATGAACACATATTAAATTATGATTTACTAAATTAAAATCTTTAAAATAATAAATTCAAAACAATGAAAAAAGTATTGGCCATTTTCGTCATTTTTACAGGGTTCTTTTTGGGATGCAACAATAAACCTAAAACTGAAACTAAAAAAACTCCAAATATTATCTTGATCATGTCCGATGATATGGGCTACTCAGATATTGGGTGTTATGGAGGTGAAATCAGTACACCCAATCTTGACCGCTTGGCAAAGAATGGGTTGCAGTTTATGCAGTTCTATAATGGCGCCAGATGCTGCCCCACAAGAGCATCGCTTATTTCTGGGCTTTATCCCCATCAAGCTGGCATTGGACATATGACAAATCCCTCTGAAAATTTGACGCAACATGATCTTGGAATACCTGAATATAGAGGGTTTCTGAACAAAAATAGTGTCACGATAGCCGAAGTTTTGAAAGATGCTGGTTACTCGACCATGATGACCGGTAAATGGCATCTGGGTGTATCCTCTCAGGATTTATGGCCACTACAACGTGGTTTTGATAAATTTTATGGTATTGTTGAAGGTGCATGTAACTTCTTCAAACCAGAATATCCCCGTGGAATCAGTGTTGGAAATGATACCATTTCAATAACCGATGAAAACTATTATACAACCGATGCCTTTACCGAAAATGCCATAAATTTTATAGGTGAATCCCGTCAAGAAAGCGAAAAGCCTTTCTTCCTGTATCTTGGTTATAATGCCCCGCACTGGCCATTGAACGCACCAAAGGAAGATATTGAAAAGTACAGGGGAAAATACATGAAGGGATGGCAAGACCTTCGGCTTAAGAGATATAAGAAAATGATTGAAATGGGACTTATAGACAAGGACTGGGAATTGACGCCTCAGGATTCTAGGGATTGGGATTCCCTAGACGAAGAAAAGAAGATAGAAATGGATCTTCGTAAAGCAATCTATTCTGCCATGGTGGACAGGATGGATCAGAATATTGGTAAACTGTTGGCTTATCTTGAGAAAGAAAATATCATTGATAATACCATTATTATGTTCTTAAATGACAATGGTGCTTGTGCCGAGTTCAGCGAACTAGGTAGTGGCCCAGCCGAACAGCTAGGTACAAAGGAAGGATATGTACTATCTTATGGTCGTGCTTGGGCCAATGCATCCAACACACCTTATAGGGAATATAAGCACTGGGTTCACGAAGGCGGAATTGCTACGCCTTTCATTGTTCATTGGCCCAATGGAATACCTAAAGAAGATCATGGTATGTTGGTACAGGAATACGGTTTCCTGCCTGATATTATGGCCACTTGTGTTGATTTGGCGAACGCGAAATACCCTAAGGAATACAAGGGCAACAAAATACATCCCATGGTTGGTAAAAGTCTTGTCCCAGTTATTAGTGGGCAAAGAAAATCAGTACATACAGAACCCATTTTCTGGGAACATGAAGGAAATAAAGCCGTAAGAAATGGTAAATATAAACTAGTTCAGACTTGGCAGGCTGACAAAAAAGATAATTGGGAGTTATACGATATGTCCTTGGATCGTACTGAAATGAATGATCTCTCTCAAGAAATGCCAGAAAAGCTAAAAGAAATGACGGGTCAGTATGATGAATGGGCAACACAAATGCATGTGTTACCTTGGGATTCAATCCAAAAAATTTATGAAATAAAGCGGACAAATAATTCTGGTGGTCATTAAAATAATCATTTAGCTACCATATAGTATTAAAGTGCCGTATAAAGCATAATAAATAATGACACACATTTAATTATGAAATGTATCTATGTATTACTAGCAGTTTTATTATTCACGGCATGCCTTTCCAAAAACGAGAACAAAAAGGTAAATAGTCATGCACCTCATCCTAATATTATCCTTATTTTAGCTGATGATATGGGCTATGGTGATTTGAGTTGTTACGGCAATAAATTGATCACTACGCCCAATTTAGATAAACTGGCCGCAAGTGGCATCGCTTTTACACAATTTTATGTTAACTCTCCGGTCTGCTCTCCATCCAGAGTGTCATTTATTACGGGGCAGTTCCCTGCACGATGGAACGTGAATTCCTATTTTTTCACCAAAGAATCTAACAAAGAGCGTAATATGGCAGATTACTTGCCAGCGGAAGCCCCTTCTTTGGCTAGGCAGTTAAAAAAGGTAGGTTATAAAACAGGTCATTTTGGTAAATGGCATGTAGGAGGAGGCAAGGGTATTGACGATGCCCCCATGCCAGAAGCATTTGGATATGATAAGGCGCTCACAGATAAATACAGTATGGGAGATAAACTCTGCATGGTTGGAGAGTATTATGATTCTATATCTGCACTAACAACACCTGGTAAGGCTTATTGGGTTGAAAATAAGCATGAACTTACAGGAATTTGGATAGACAGTGCACTAGCTTTTGTTGATAAAAATAAAAAAGAACCTTTCTATCTCAATCTTTGGACTTATGATGTGCATGATCCTTTACTTCCGGCAGAGGGAGGAGCAGAAAAATATGCTGGAATAACAGATAATCCCTATGAGCAAAAATTCTTAGCGGTACTAGATCATTTAGATAAAGAGATGGGGCGTTTCCTTGGCGAGCTTGATAAAAAAGGGGTGATGGACAACACGATTGTCATTTTTACCAGTGACAATGGTCCTACGGACTGGCCAGAATACTATGAAGAAGGATACTTGCCTCCGGGCAGCACGGGACCTTTTTACGGACGTAAATGGAGTCTTTATGAAGGCGGAAATCGTATGCCTTTTATCCTGTCATGGCCAGGGCATATTAAAGAAAATGCTTGGGATAGCACGACCGTATTTTCTGCCGCGGATCTTTTCCCTTCGTTGTGTAAATTAGCAGGAGCTCCGCTTCCTCAAAAACAAGAATTAGATGGTGAAGATGTAAGCTCTGCTTGGTTTGGAGAACCGTTTTCGCGCTCCAAAGACCTTTATTGGTATTATGTAAACGATCCTCAACCTGGTAAGGAAGAACATGTTTCCCCTTGGTTGGCCATCAGGTCTGGGGATTGGAAACTTTTGATGGAAACCGATTCAACTGGTCAGCAATTATATAACCTAGCGTCAGATCCGGGAGAACGCAATAATCTGGCGAAATCGCATACTGAGATTACAAAAAAGCTTTCAGGACGGCTATTGGAATGGTACAATAAAACACAACAGATGAACTTAAAGTAGTGGAAATTGAAAGGGGGTATATACATTATTGGAGCTTTTGAAAGATGTTAATCTTGAAAAATTATAAGAAATTTCAAAACTTTATTAAATTGATAAGTTAAAGAAGATTATTTGAAACTGTTATAAATTCATTTTAATCGAAAAGAATGTCCCGAGGCTCTGCCTCTGGTTTTTCACTGAAATTGTCATTCCTGTGAAAATGGGAATCTAAAATACAGGATCTTGGTTTTTTGACCTAAAGCGGAAAATGAAACTACGAAAGAACTCTACGGCTCTGTTTCTAGGATAGTAGGTTTCAAAAAATCTTTATTTCAAAGTAAACTATGATGCATTTTTAATATGATTTTATTAGTGCTACCTAAGTAGCACTTTTTAATTGGGATAGCTTCTATTTTTGATTGAAAAACAAAGGCAAATACCACAAAAAGCATGTGCCTTAAAATTTTTTACAACTATAGGGTCTCATTATTTGGTGGCCTTATAAAAAAGATTTTAACAAAAACTAAAACGGTATTTTATGTACATAGCCATCATCATCATTTTTGTTTTAGGATATTTAGCGATTGCTTTAGAGCATAATATCAAGATTAATAAAACTGCTTCGGCCTTACTTTTAGGCGTTTTATGTTGGACTTTTATGGTTTTTGGGAAAACAACTATTTTTCCAAATTTTACATCCATAAATGCATTGCAGTATATATCAGAATCTTTACTTGAAAAAATAGGGGAGATTTCAGAAATTCTTTTTATTAGGCGCCATGACTATTGTTGAGCTCATGGATGCGCATGAAGGTTTTAGTATTATTACCGATAGGATCAAGATCAAGAAAAAAAGCCATCTGCTTTGGGCGCTAACTTTAGTGACTTTTTTTCTGTCAGCTTTGTTGGATAACTTAACCACAGCCATAGTTATGGCAGCGGTTTTAAGAAAAATGATTAAAAACAGGAATGATTTATTGTTTTTTGCTTCCACGATGATTATTGCTGCTAATGCTGGTGAAGCTTGGTCGCCCATTGGTGATGTTACCACCATTATGCTTTGGATTGGTGGACAAATAACAACAACCAATATTATTACTCAAATATTTGTTCCTAGTTTGGTAGCGGCCATTGTTCCGTTGATTATTTTTAGTTTGAGAGCTAAAGGATATGTCGATTTGAATGATTTAAAGTCAAATTCAGTACATGCAGAAATGAATCCCATAAGTCGATTTGAGAAAAATTTGGTATTTTTTACGGGGATTTCAGTATTGCTTTTCGTGCCGATTTTTAAAACATGGACGCATTTACCACCATTTATGGGGGTATTGTTTGGATTGAGCATTATTTGGATCTTAACTGAAATCCTTCATAAAAAAAAGAATGAAGAACATCGTAAATCGCTTTCTATTACTAGTATTATACAGCGTATAGATACGCCAAGCATATTGTTCTTTTTAGGAATATTAATATCCGTAGCTGCATTAGAAACCACGGGACATTTAACCCAGCTCTCAAATGTTTTAGATGCTAATTTTAAAAGTATTTATATGGTAAATACCTTAATTGGTCTCTTGTCATCGGTTATAGATAATGTGCCAATGGTTGCAGCAGCCATGGGTATGTACTCTATGGAAACCTATCCTGTTGACCACTCGTTTTGGGAGCTATTGGCATATTGTGCAGGAACTGGTGGGAGTATTTTGATTATTGGCTCAGCTGCAGGAGTCGCTATTATGGGAATATTCAAGATAGATTTTGTTTGGTATCTCAAAAATATTTCCTTCGTCGCTTTTTTAGGTTATTTGCTTGGCATAATCACATTTATAGTTTTAAATTGAAAAAATGGTTTTTCATTTGCATTAGATATAAAGTACAATACGTTTATTCTACAAATTTAAAAAAAGGATTTGTTTTTTAAAGAGAACGAAGCCCTGAAAAACACCGGATTTCTTCAGTAATTAGTTTGTGTTTTCAAAAATTCCCTAAAAGACATGGAACATAAAAAGGGTGTTTCAAAAGGTTTATTGTGCATATCCTTTATCTGTAGCTCATAGAAGATTTTTTTTTTTAACTATAGCAAAGAATTAATTGAAACATAGTGTTAAAAAGTCAGAATTTAAAGCAAGGATTTTCTAACTTGCAAAAACAACGCATTTAAAAATAGAATGTGGAAATGAAGTATGGATACTGGTAAAATAGATTTTAAATTAAACAATTTGCAGTATACCCTATTAAAAGCTATAGACGTTGCAGGGGCTGCCATTGTTATTACAGATATGTTGCATCCAGAAAAACCTGTGGTGTATTGCAACGATGCTTTTGTGAAAATAACAGGGTATTCCAAAGAAGAAATTGTTGGTAGAAATTGTAAATTTTTGCAGAATGATGATACCGAACAAAAGGAAATAAAGATTTTAAAAACTGCCATAAAGAAAGGAAAAGATTGCAAAGTTATACTACGAAATTACAAAAAAGATGGCAACTTGTTTTATAATGAATTGTCTATCAACCCCATTTATGGTAACCACAAATAAATTACACATTATATTGGTGTTCAAAACGATGTAACGCAACGTATATTACAAGAGCTTAATTTGTCGGAATTAAGAGATACATTGCAAAAAGCACTGGAGGAAAAATTAGAATTCCGTAATGAAGAATTAGCGGCAACGGTTCAAAAGTTTGTGGAAACCAATTTAATGCTAGAACAGCAAGTAAAGGAAACAAAGATTGCAGAACGTGAAGCAAAAACCAATTTATACATTCTAGATGCCATTGTTGAGAACTTTCCCAATGGTGTGATTTTGGTTTTTAACGACAAGTTTCAAGTGGTATATACTGAAGGCGAAGAAATCCACACAAATATATTTAAGGAATTTGAGCTATATAAGGGCGTTTTTGTTGATGAAGTTGAAGGCTTGACTCCTAAAGCCAAAGAAGATTTAAAAGAACATATTCAAAAAACCCTTGATGGGGTTCATTTGAGTTATGAAATTAATTTTGCAGGTTTTGATTACAGTGTCAATACCATTCAATTGCCTGAAACGTACCATATGGAAAAGCAGGCCTTGATGGTGTATAGAAATATTACATTACAAAAAAAAATGCAAGCCAGCATCAAAGATTCCCTAGTGAAAGAGCGCCAGCTCAATGAACTCAAATCACGCTTTATAGCCACGGCATCACACGAGTTCAGGACACCATTGAGCGCTATTAATATGTGCGCCACATTAATAGAAACATATAATGCACCTGACAAAACCGAAAAACGATTGGATTATGCAAACCGCATAAAGAGCAATGTTAAAAACTTGGTGGTTATTTTGGAAGATTTTCTGTCCTTGAGTAAAATTGAAGAATGCAGCACCACTTCAAACCCCGTACATTTTGATATTATTAATTTTTCAAAAATCTGCATAGACGAATTAGCGGATACAAAAAAAGAAGGACAGACTTTCCTGTTGAATGAATCCATAACGCACAATAAAATATATCTGGATCCTAAGCTATTGCAACATGTATTGCAAAACTTGTTATCAAACGCCATTAAATATTCTGAAAAACACAAAAAAATCATATTGTCACTTTCAGAAGAAAACAACCATTTGCATATAGAGGTTACGGATCAAGGTATTGGCATTCCAGAAGATGAGCAACCCTTTTTGTTCCAGCGTTTTTTTAGAGCAGCTAACGTGACCAATATAGAAGGTACTGGGTTGGACCTTAACATTGTAAAGCAATACACCGAATTGATGGGGGCACCATTGGTTTTATAAGTGAAATACATGTAGGCACTACTTTTAAATTAACCTTTCCAATACTTGAGAAATGACACATATTCTACTTATTGAAGATAATAAGGACATTAGGGAAATGACTGCCGGTTTTTTGGAACTGAAACATTTTCAAGTAACTACTGCTATTGATGGTTTGGATGGCATTGCAAAAACACAGGAAGTAACTCCAGACCTTATTATCTGTGATGTTATGATGCCAAAAATGGATGGCTTTGACGTGTTTGAAGCCTTGCGCAATAACCTGAAAACGGCCACAATCCCTTTTATTTTTTTGACTGCAAAAAGTGAAATAGCCGATATTAGAAAAGGTATGAATCTTGGTGCGGACGATTATTTGACCAAACCTTTTGAAGCCGAAGAGCTTATTGATGCTATTGCATCGCGCTTAAAAATAAGTGAATTTTTAAAAAAAAGCTTTTCACAAAACATAGCCGGTGTGAATGCTTTTTTTAAAGAGGCTTCGCAAATGCCACAATTGCAAGACCTTTCAAGCAATAGGGAACTTATAGCTTATAAGCATAATGAGGATATCTATCAAAAAGACAAGCAGGCAAACCATATCTATTTTATAGCAAAAGGCCATGTGAAAACATATCAAGTAACCGAAACGGGTAAAGAGTTTGTGTGCGGCATGTTTGGTAAAGGCGATTTTATTGGGCAATTGTCATTGTTGGACAATTCTGGGACGTATATGGAAACAGCAACTGCTATGGAAAGCGAACAAGTTTGTCAAATTCCTAAAGAAGATTTTACTAAACTATTGTTCAATAATATAGAAGTGTCCAACAAATTTATTATGATGATGTCTAAAAACACCATAAAGATCCAGGAACAATTGGTGGATATGGCGTTTTCATCCGTTCGTAAAAGAGCCGCAAAAGCCTTGTTGCAATTGCTTGATAAAGGAATCATTTCTAAACAAAGCCACATAAGCATCAATGTACCAAGAGAAGATTTTGCAGGTATGATAGGGACTGCTACCGAAACGGCCATTAGAACCCTAACCGATTTTAAAGATGAAGGCATCATTAAAATTGAAGACTCAAGAACCATTCTATTATTGAACGAAAAAAAATTACGCGAAATTGCAAAATAATTTTGCTTCTTTTCATTAAGAAGTCATCTTTACTTTTTAAGTTTACAAAATTTCTTGATCCCAATAGCAATGAAAGCAAGAGAATTAAGGTCTTTCCAGTTTGTTATTGTTGCATCAAAACGATTTAAAAGAGAACGAAAACTATCCACCCAAGCATTAGTGCGTTCTGCTCAATATCGTTCTTTATATAATTTCTCATCAAAATAATGGTTTGAATCTTTATTGCGATTACGTTTGTTATGACAGATATTTGCTATTATCCCTTTGGCTTCACATTTGCCTCTCAATTTTTGACTGGCAAATCCTGCATCTGGGTTGATAAAAAGCCCATCCACATTAATTTCGGCTTGTTCTAATGTTGGTCTCAATTTTTTTTAAATCAAGGAGCCAAAACAGTAAAAGGATATACGTTTATGTTTCTTAAAATTCCAAATAGTATGATCATAAATAAAATGATGTAAGTGGTTTTTGAATTTTGTAACAAATTGTTGAATGTCTTGTTGAAAAAGGTCTGGGCTAATTTTACGAATACATCATACAAAAGAACTATTGCGAGCAATAAAATCAAAAAATTATGTTTTAATCCAGCCAGAATTTTTCCGTGCAAAAATTCATGGATGGCCCTTTGGCTACCGCAACCCGAACAATAATACCCTGTAAAAGCATAGACAGGGCATTTTGGGAAAAAACCTATTTCAGACGGATCAAAACGAAAATATAATAGCGAAATAAAAGCAACTGCTAACCCAATTAGTAAGCCAATGCCTATTTTTAATTTAATGTCCACTTGCTAAAGCTCCAAAAATTGTGACTCCAAAAATCAAAATATAAATAATGAACCCGAAAAGTGCTGCCCCAATAGAGATCAATCCCCAGGTTTTGGCGTTTTTTGAGGCTTTATTGGCTTCGTCATAATGTCCGTCTTCATATGCGCTATTTACTTTTGTGGCGTAAATAATGCTAACAATGCCCGTTGGCAAACAGCATAAAATAGTGCTGATAATGGCTAAAGCCAAATAGCTATTGGGGCGTGGAGGTTTCATTTCCATAAATATTAATTTGATTGGTTTTTTAAGGTTTTAAATATAATGAAAAATCTGCGAACATTAGCGTAATCAGTGGGAAACAAAGAGAAATAAACGAAAAAGGGATCTCACAGAATGTTTAGATTTACTCAAAAAAAAAGCAGTTTTTTAAGATCAAGAAAAACATTATTATTTCCGTATCACATTATTTTTCATGTACTTTGTGGCTCATAAACAGAAATCTTTAATAAATGAAAAATCTTAATTATTTACTCATAGTTTTAGGTGCCGCAGTTGCCATTTATTCCGAATCGAACGTAGAAGAAAGCGAATATTTTTTAATTGGAGGCATTGTAATTTTAATGATAGGCATTTATAGGATTTCAAAAAATATCCCCAGTAGAAATCAAGACAATGAAGAAGGGCTTTAACATAGGAGATTCCGTTTTGGTTTTGGATGAAGACCTATCAGGCATCATCACACAAATTGAAAACGATTTGATAAGTATTGAAACCGAAGATGGTTTTGAACTGCAATTTCAAGCCAAAGATTTGGTGAAACATAAACAAGACCATTTACGAAACCAAGTGTTTTTAAGCGCCAATATACAGGAGGTTCTTTCAGAAAAAGAACAAGCTGCTAAAAGAAAGCAAATTAAAACAAGGACGAAAGACCGCTATGAGCCCACCATGGAAGTGGATTTGCACATCCATCAATTGGTAAAATCATACAAAAACATGTCCAACCACGAAATGCTGACCTTGCAATTGGATACCGCCAGAAGGCAATTGGAATTTGCCATCAATAAGCGCATCCAAAAAATAGTGTTTATCCACGGTGTGGGCGAAGGCGTTTTAAAAGTAGAATTGGATTATCTGTTTGGACGCTACAATAACGTGAAATTTTACGATGCCAATTATCAAAAATATGGGTTAGGCGCTACCGAGGTCTATATTTATCAAAATGTGCCACCTAATTAAAATCAGGGGTTTCTGTTACCGTTTTTGATGGCGCATTTTGCAAAGCTCCAAAAAAGTAATTGTCTTGAGAAATGATACGGATACTAATATCAATATACACCGTTAGTTTGTAGGCTTGACTGTAAGTATGGGTTCTGTAAGCAGTTGCAGGAACAGCTATTTTTATATCCGGATTCAAATAATCTGCGCCCGCATCGCTATTGGTAATATCGTCTTTTGGGTTTTGGTTTTGGGTATCGTTTTCTTCATCACGTGTTAAAACGCCATCGCCATCATCATCGGTATCCAGATAATCTGGTGTGCCGTCGCCATCAGAATCTTGTGCATCTATAAGGTTTCCGTCGCCATTTGGATCTGGATTTTCGTCTTTGGTCAATACATTATCGCCATCATCATCCGCATCAATATAGTCAGGGATGCCATCACCATCGGTATCGTCATCTTTTAAATTTCCATTTCCGTTACGGTCTTCTAGAGCAGCGGGTACGCCATCATTATCATCTTCGGTTAAAACCGTTGTTATGGTAGCTTCACCATTTTTACTTTCGTAATCTTCAATAATTTGAACTTCAGAAGATGGTATATTGGTGCAAAACAATCCAGTTGTGGGTAGCGTTGTATTGCTATATGTTCTATAATTAAACGTATTTGAAGTAGATTTTGTAACCAGCGTATCATTGTCGCCGACTGTTAACAATTGTTCCAAAGTTAAGCCAGTAAAGCTAATGGACATGGATTCTGCGGGTTCTTTTTTTGTTTTATAAAAAACTAAATTGCCACAAGAACTGAAAGTGTCCTCAAAATTAAATTCAACCGTAATTATATCGCCATCATCACAAGAAAACGTGGTTAATAAACTTAAATAGATTAGGACATTGAAAAACTGACGCATGTGTTTGGGTTTTTTTTGACAAAAATAAAGGAATTGTTATTTATAACGTCCCATATCAATAATAATTTTATTTCAAGTATTTTTGTTGTTTGAAATGCTTGTCTGAAATGTGTCATATTGAGTGCAATCGAAATGTTTTGGTTTTATAGATTATGAAGTTTTAGACTGCACTCAAACTGATACTGTCAACTAATTTTTAAATAACTTCATATTTTAAATACGTTTGTATGACTCCAGTTTATTTTGATAATGCCGCTACCACTAAAATCCGAAAAGAAGTTATTGAAACTATGGTGGGAGTTATGGAAGAAAATTACGGAAATGCTTCATCTACACATAGTTTTGGAAGGTCATCTAAATCATTGATAGAATATTCAAGAAAAGCTATTGCTAAACATTTTAATGTCTCCGCAGGTGAAATTGTGTTTACCTCGGGTGGTACAGAAGCCGATAATTTGGTGCTGAAAAGTGCTGTTAGGGATTTAAAAGTAACCCATATTATAACCTCTAAAATTGAACACCATGCGGTTTTGCATACCGTAAACCAATTGGAAAAGGAATATAATGTTTTGGTAAGTTATGTGGATTTGGATGAAAACGGACAAATAGATTATGGACATTTAGAACGTTTATTACAAACAGATAAGAAAACTTTAGTGAGTTTGATGCACATCAATAATGAAATTGGAAATCTTTTGGATTTAAAGCGCGTGGCTGTTTTATGCAAAGATAGTGATGCGTTATTCCATAGTGATACCGTACAATCTGTGGGACATTATAAATTGGATTTGAATGCTATTCCTGTGGATTTTTTGGCAGCGAGTGCCCATAAATTTCACGGGCCAAAAGGCGTTGGCTTTGTGTTTATCCGGAAAGGTTCTGGGTTAAAAGCGTCTATTTTTGGAGGCGAACAGGAGCGGGGTTTCCGGGCTGGCACCGAAAGTATCCATAACATTGTGGGATTAGAAAAAGCCTTGCAATATGCCTATAATCATTTGGAAGAAGAAACCGATTATATAAAGACATTAAAACAGTATTTTATTGAAAGACTAAACATTGAAATCCCAAAGGTTTCGTTTAATGGACTTTCAGAAAACATAACCAATAGTGCGTACAACTTAGTCAATATCTGCTTGCCAGTAGCTCCAGAAAAATCGGCGATGTTGCTGTTTCAATTGGATTTAAAGAATATAGCCTGTTCTAAAGGAAGTGCTTGCCAAAGCGGAAGTGCCCAAATATCGCATGTTTTGGCAGAGATTTTAAGTGATGATGCCATGCAAAAGCCATCTATTCGGTTTTCATTTAGTATTTATAATACGAAAGAAGAAGTTGATTATGTGGTGGGGGTTTTAAAAGATTTGGTTTCGGCTTAAAACTTCATTGTCGTCCGCACATTAAAAACGCGTGGCGTTAAATAATTGGGAATTGCGTATTGGCGTTTTGTGTAAACATCGCGCACCCAAGTATTGGTAATGGAGTTTTGCACATCGAACATATTGAATATTTCCACCCCAAAAGATAGCGCTTTGAACGGTTTTTTCCAGCCGCTATCAAACTGTTTATTTTCATCTACAATCACAAACTGAAAACCTACATCGGCACGTTTGTAATCGGGTAACCTGTTTTGGTAAATGTATGGATTTGCATAACTTGGCGAGCCTCCGGGCAATCCTGTATTATATACCAAATTCAAATACATTTTCATACTTGGGATATTGGGCACGTAATCTTGAAACAATGCGGCAAATTTTAAACGTTGATCCGTAGGTCTGGAAATGTAGCCTCGATTATCTGTATTTTCTTCGGTTTTTAAATAGCTAAAACTAAACCATGATTCCGTACCAGGAACAAACTCGCCATTTAAGCGCATATCCAATCCGTAGGCATAGGCTTTGGCGTTGTTGCTAGCTCGATAGCGAATGCGAACGTTTTCCAAAGTATAAGGATTGACATCCGACAGATTTTTGTAATATGCTTCCGTGGTCAATTTAAAAGGGCGTTCCCACATTTTAAAACTATAGTCGTTTCCGGCGACTAAATGAATCGATTTTTGAGCTTTCACATTGGGTTGAATGGTCCCCGAAGCATCCCGTAATTCCCTGTAAAATGGCGGTTGGTAATAAATACCTGTCGCCAATCTGAATAACATGTCTTTTTCCCATTTGGGTTTGATGGCAAATTGTGCTCTCGGACTGAATGCGGTTTGGCTGGAAGCTGTGATGCCTGTCCCGTTTACGGTCCAATTGTGCATTCTTACACCTGCATTGTACCAAACATCGTTGCTGCCAAGTTTGGCCCGTAAACTCCATTGTCCGTAAGCCTGTAACCTATCGATTTGAGTAGCATTAGTTGCTCTTACGTTTTGAAACGGTTCTAAAGGGCCACTATAAGGTTCGTAAGGCTGTTCATTGATAGGAAATGTTTTTGGCGGACGAATTGAAAAACCAGCAGAGTCAATAATTTCCCATTCCACTAAACGGTCGCGAATATCTTCATGTGTGTATTTAACAGACCATTCCAAGCGGTTATCCTTTATTTTGAAATTGCCTTTGTGTTCTATATTGGTAATAAAAGCATCCAAATCGTTCCTGCCGTGGTTCAATTGCCCGCCAACGCCTTCGCTAAATTCCACTTCACCCAAATTTTCATCGCCTATATTCGTATTGACTTCGCCTAAACGGTATTGTGCCAAAATATCAAAATATTCTTCTTCTGTTGTGTGATAAGCAGAAGCAATCAGGTGTAAGTTCAGATTATCATTTGCAAAATACGAGCCTTTAAATGCGCCAAAAGTGGTTTGGTATTGGTCTTTTTCCTGTCCTTCATAAAAAATCAATAAGGCTATTGGGTCTGCCAAAGTGCCAAAATTGGTCTGCCTAGTTTGCGGTTGGTAATTGTATTTGTTTAATGAGGCATTTCCTAAAAAACTCAAATGGAATTTATCTGTAAACTTATAGGTTAAAAATGTTTGAACATCTGCAAAAGCAGCATCGTAATTGGTTTCGGTTTCTTTAGCGTTTACCAATAAGCCATTATCTCGGTAGCGCAAACCAATAATGCTCGTAAACTTTGAATCTTTACTGATATTTTCATACGAAAGACTACCGCCGAGTAAACTCAAATCGGCATTCATTTCAAATTGATAAGGCGTTTTATAGGTAATATCTAAAACTGATGATAATTTATCGCCATATTTAGCTTGAAATCCACCTGCGGAAAAATCAACATTCTGAACCAAATCCGTATTTACAAAACTTAAGCCTTCTTGTTGTCCCGAACGGATTAAAAACGGACGGTACACTTCAATGCCATTGACATATACCAAATTTTCATCATAGTTACCGCCACGAACGGCATATTGGGTGCTCAATTCGTTGTTGTTGCTCACGCCTGGAAGTGTTAGTAATAAATTTTCAATCCCCGCATTGGCCCCCGGTATTTTTCGGATGGTTTCAGGGTCTAAATTAACGATGCCCTCAACGTCTTTTCTTCTGTTTGTGTTGATGATTACTGTGCCTATTTGTTCAATAGAAGCATTCATCACAGGGTTGAATTCTAGTATTTCGCCATTTTTCAAATTGAACGTGCTCACTACTTTTTTATAGCTAATGTGCGTAAACTCTATAATGATATCTTGGTCTGCTGGTATTTTCAAAAGGTAAAAACCGTTTTCGTTGGTTTTTGTGCCATCGCTTCCGGCTTTAATATTCACATTGTAAACAGGTACATTTTTGCTGTCAAGAATCACGCCTTTAATAATGGCTGTTTGGGAAAACAAAAAACCTGTAAATAATAAAAATAAGGCAGAAAGAAAAGAGTGTTTGGTTGTCAAAAGCGTGTAAATATTTATTTTCTGTAAAATAACGTTTCAAAAGTAGAATTATTTCCAACATTATCCGTCACAATTACTTTTAAATTGTTTTTAGTTTCGGTAACAAGCCCATCATTAAAATCGTGGGTAAGTGTTTTTGTTTTATAATCGTATTCCATTAAAATCCATTTTCCGTTTACGGTGGCTCGGTAGCTTGAAATACCCGAGCGGTCGTCATCAATTTTAATTTTCAAATATCTGTAATTGCTCAACCATTGACCGTTTTTGAAATTAATAGGCGTGATAGTGGGTTTTGTGGTATCAAAAGCTAGTGTATAAGTCCCCAAGGTTTTGGTCCATGTGTTTAATGTGTTTTTAGTTCGTTTTGTAAAATTATAAGCAGGGTAATTTTTGTAGCCAATCAATCTAGCGATGTACATGTTGTCTATATCTGCTTCGGAATATTTGCTTACATCAAACGTAATATTGAAATCTTTTTTAAGCGGCACCACATCTTTATGAATGGTCAAGGTGTCGCCGTTTACCCTAAAATCAAGATATAGGTCGTTATAAAACGTGTCACTCAAAAAATCCACCGTGATATTTCCTTTCTTTAATTGCTTGCTGTCCTTGGCATATATATAATATGGTGTGGTAGTTTCTTTTTTTGATTTAACGACTTCACTTTTTTCGCCTTTTATGGAAACCGTAATCCAAGCTGGGTTGTTTTTATAATCGTTCACTTTTATTTTATACACGGCATAAGTACTGTCTTCAATAGTGATAAGTCCGTTGTCGATCATGTTTTTGTACATACTCAGCGGATTGTTGTCATTGAACAATCTTTGCACACGTTGTCTTTTTTCCTGAAACTGTTCGTAATCTATCAATTGGTTGATGTGTTTGGATTCGTCAAACGAAAACGTTTCAAAATCAATTTCAAAATTTTGCCTACCATTTATAAAAGTCTGTATGTTGTAAACCCCATTGCTGTTGGCGGTCAAATCCTGCCTATCGATTGCTGAAATCCCAAAGCCTAATTTACCGTGTGCTTCAATATTTTCGGTAATATAATCGCCGTTTTTTAAAGGGGTCAATCGCAGTTGTTGTTTTTCATTGGATTTATTTACCGAAGCACTATCGCCAATAGGATAGACGTATATAGAGGAAATGGACGGCGGCGTGGTGTCTTTTACATCCAAGCCAAAAAGCATCGGGTTTATGGGGAATTCTTTTTGGTCCCTAATTTCAAAATGTAAATGCGGGCCACCAGAACCGCCGGTGTTGCCGCTGTAAGCCACCAAATCACTTTTGCTGACAAGCAGGTCGCTTATTTTAGGGAACAATTCAATTTCATAAGATTCTTTTTCATATTGATGTTTTTTCACATACGCCTCAATCTCAGGCGAAAACTCCTGTAAATGTCCATAAACACTAGTGTATCCGTTTGGGTGCGTGATATATAAAGCCTTGCCATAGCCGTAATGCGATACTTTGATTCGGCTCACAAAACCATCGGCAACCGCCAAAACCTTTAGCCCAACACGTTGCTGTGTTTTTATGTCCATACCAGAGTGGAAGTGATTGCTCCTCAATTCAGCAAAAGTGCCAGAAAGTAATAAAGGGATTTCCAGCGGGTCACGGAAATAATCTTGGGGATAAACATTTTGGGCATAAGAAAAATAGGAAAGGCACACTAAAAAAACAAGGATCAATCGCATAAAAAAAGAATTACGGCTAAAATATGAATAGGTTGCAAAATTGCAAAAAATAAAACAATAATCACGCCATAGTCCTGATATTAAGGTATAACGATCATTTTTAAATTTTATGCAAAAAACAATTGTATTTTAGGCGTAGGAGTATTAACTTTGTGAGATAGGTATTGATATTTGTAAATGAGTAATATTGAAGATATTGTTGATTCTTTAGAAAACAAAATTAGCAAAATCTTGCACAAGCAAGAGCTTTTAAAACAAGCTAATTTAAAATTGAAAGTACAACTAGAGGATTCACAAAAGGAACTTCAAGATCAAAATCTGACCATTTCAAGTTGGAAAGATAAATATGAAGCTTTGAAATTTGCAAATACCATGCTCGGTAGTGACGATAATAAAAGAGAAACTAAGCTTAAAATAAACGCGTTGATACGAGAAATTGACCATTGTATTGCCCAACTTTCAGATTAACGCAACATAATTCAATGTCAGAAAAGCTTAAAATAAAGCTGTCTATAGCCAATAGGGTGTACCCGTTGACTATCGACCCTTCTCAAGAAGAAGGGTTGCGAAAAGCAGCCAAAAACATTGAAGCTATGATAAGACAGTTTGAGCAAAGCTATTCTGTGAGGGATAAACAAGATGTTTTGGCCATGTGCGCTTTACAATTTGCATCTCAAGTAGAACAGAAAACAATTGATAAAGAGTATGTGAACGAGCATGTGGAAGAAAAACTGAATGCTTTAAACCAGTTATTGCACGCTCATTTGATCTCTTAAACGTTCATTAAAA